>Ga0209310_1002594_pt1 | contig 11477 bp, 11 predicted proteins | sample AD_UKC030_MetaG_FD_184415 | JGI IMG/M metagenome (GOLD analysis project Ga0209310, IMG submission 184415) | Active sludge microbial communities of municipal wastewater-treating anaerobic digesters from USA - AD_UKC030_MetaG (SPAdes) (version 2) | ecosystem: Engineered > Bioreactor > Anaerobic >... | reverse complement strand
GATGTAGCGGCACAACTGCTCCAGCCGCTTGCGGTCGTTTGCCTCGACCCGGACCGCGGCGTGCAGGCTGAAGCCGTCGATGTCGGCGCACAGGGGCTGGCGCGCTGCGGTCTCGCGCGGCATCGCGCCCCTCAGGGTCAGCACCTTCTGCCCGGCGCGGGGGCCGAAGGCGATGCGATAGGTGACCGCCGCCGCCTGCAGTGGCCGTAGCGTGCGCGCCTCCTCGCCGTCGGCATCCGGCTCGGCCAGCCAAGTCTGGCCCATGTCCTCGACCAGCACGCCCCGGCGCGTGAGCAGCTTCATCAGCCGGGCGATGACGGTCTGCAGCAGCGCGTGCAGCTCGTCGTCGGTGGGCGCACTCGCCTCGACGAAGGCTGGCGCGCCATCAGCGCCGCACCGATACGCCCCGTCCAGCACCAGGCAGTGCAGGTGAATGTTGAGGTTGGCGGCCGAGCCGAAGCGCTGGATCAGCGTGACGGCGCCGCCGTGACCTTCGTCGGCCTCGAGCCCGGCAGCCTGCAGCAGATGGCGCGCAATCACGCGCTGCACCACCTGCAGCACCGGCGTGACCAGCTGCGAGAAGCTGCAGCCCGAGCGGCTGCTGCCGCCGGGCAGCTTCGCGATCGTCGACGAGCGCAGCGTCGCCGGCATGGGCGACAGCGCGCCAGCGGCGCTGGACGTGGTGCGCCTGCAGGACGACGCGCATGTCGGCTTCATGTCGATGGTCGAATCGATCATGCGCCAGGCCGAGGTGCATCTGGAACGGCTGAACGCACGCCGCCGCGAAACCGTGCCGGCCAGCGAGCTGGTGGTGGGTGTGCAATGCGGCGGCAGCGATGCCTTCTCGGGCGTCACCGCCAACCCCGCGGTGGGCTTCTGCACCGACCTGCTGGTGCGCGCCGGCGCCAGCGTGATGTTCAGCGAGACCACCGAGGTGCGCGACGCCATCGACCAGCTGACCGCGCGTGCGGCCACGCCCGAGGTGGCGCAAGCGATGATCCGCGAGATGGCCTGGTACGACGCCTACCTCAAGCGCGGCAGCGTCGACCGCAGCGCCAACACCACGCCGGGCAACAAGGCGGGCGGGCTGTCGAACATCGTCGAAAAGGCGATGGGCTCGATCGTCAAGTCGGGCTCGGCGCCGATCGCCAGCGTGCTGTCGCCGGGCGAGAAGCTGAAGGCCAAGGGCCTGAGCTATGCCGCCACCCCGGCCAGTGACTTCATCTGCGGCACGCTGCAGCTGGCCGCGGGCATGAACCTGCATGTCTTCACCACCGGGCGCGGCACGCCCTATGGGCTTGCCGCCGTGCCGGTGATCAAGGTAGCCACGCGCAGCGAGCTGGCGCGGCGCTGGCACGACCTGATGGATATCAACGCCGGCGCCATTGCCGACGGCACGGCCAGCATCGAGGACGTGGGCTGGGAGCTGTTCCGCTTCATGCTCGACGTGGCCAGCGGGCGCAAGAAGACCTGGGCCGAACAGTGGAAGCTGCACAACCAGCTGGTGCTGTTCAACCCGGCGCCGGTGACCTGAGCCCGCTCGTGTCCTACGGGGCCGCTGCCGGCTCCGGCACCAGCTTGAAATGCAGCCGGTCGATCGTGCCGGTGAACTTGAAGGGCGGGTCGTAGCGATACTGCAGCAACGCCACGCCGGTACGCGTGTCCAGGCCGACGTCAAAGGTCTCGTCCTCGGCGAAGGTGATCGGCGTGCCGTGCTCCATCGACTTGCGCGCCACTTCCTTGCCGTCGACATACAGAACGCCGGTGCCGCTCTTGCCCAGCCCCGGCGCGTCGACCTTGTAGTCGAAGACGATGGTGTGCTTGCCGGGCTTCAGTTCCGGGCCTTCCCAGATCGTGCGCTTCAGGTCCAGCAGGTTGTAGAGGAACACCACCTTGCCGCGCCGCACCCCGGCCACGCCCTTGCTGAGGAACAGGCCATAGCCGCCAAAGCGCCCGCCCTCGGTGACGATCATGCCCTCGGCGCCGCCCTTGGGAATCGTCACCTCGGCGGTGATGGTGTAGGACTTGTTCAGGATGCTCGGCGCGGTGCTGCCGGGCACGTTGGCCAGCGTGCCCGAATAGCTGAACTCGGTGCGCCCGGCGGTCAGGCTGGGCTTGGGCGAGTTCCAGCGCGCCAGCGTGGTGTTGTCCAGCGGCAGCACGTGGTACTTGGCCGCCTCCAGGTAGAAGATGTTCTGCAACTGCGCCAGTTTCTCCGGCATCGTGGCCGCGAGGTCGTTGTTCTGCGTCGGGTCGTCGATCACGTTGTACAGCTCCCACTTGTAGCCGCTGATCACGTCCGGCGGCGGCTTGGTCGACAGCTCCCACGGCAGCGTCACCGGCGTGGTCGCGGCCACCCAGCCCTCGTGGTAGATGGCGCGGTTGCCGAGCATCTCGAAATACTGCGTGCTGTGTTTGGTCGGCGCCGCGGCATTGGCCGCATCCCAGGTGTAGGCCATGCTCGTGCCTTCGATCGGCGCCTGTGCGATGCCGTCGATGCTCTGCGGCGCCGGGATGCCGGTGGCCTCCAGGATCGTCGGCACGATGTCGATCACGTGGTGGAACTGCCGGCGTGTGCCGCCGGCGTCCTTGATGCGCGCCGGCCACGACATGGCCACGCCCTGCGCGGTGCCGCCGAAGTGCGAGGGCACCTGCTTCATCCACTTGAAGGGCGTGTTCATGGCCCAGGCCCAGGCGGCGGAGAAATGCGGGAAGGTGCGCTCGGAGCCCCAGAACGGGTACCAGAGGAACTGGGCCTTGACCGGCACCTCGATGCCGTTGAAGGTGGTGAACTCGTTGGGCGTGCCGTTGACCATGCCTTCGGCACTGGCGCCGTTGTCGCCGCTGATGTAGATGATCAGCGTGTTGTCCCACTCGCCCAGGTCTTGCACCGCCTGGATGACGCGGCCGATCTCGTGGTCGGTGTAGGCCTGGTAGGCGGCATAGACCTCCATCTGCCGGATGAACAGCTTCTTCTGCTCGAAGCTCAGCGAGTCCCAGCGCGGCAGCTTCGCGCCGTTGTAGATGTCCTGTCCGTCAGGCCACGGCGTCAGCTGCGCATGGGCCGGCATGATGCCCAGCCGCTTCTGGTTGGCGAAGATGGTTTCGCGCAGCTTCTCCCAGCCATCGTCGAACAGGCGCATCGCGCTGATCTTCTTGATCCACTCCGGCGTCGGGTGGTGCGGCGCGTGCGTGCCGCCCGGCACGTAGTAGACGAAGAAGGGCTTATCCGGCGCCAGCGCCTTCAGCTGCTTCATGTGCTGGATCGCGTCGTCGGCCATTGCCGTCGTCAGGTTCCAGCCCGGGTTGCCCTGGAAGGGGAAGATCGGCGTGGTGTTGCGGAACAGGTTCGGCTGCCACTGGCTGGCGTCGCCACCGACGAAGCCGTAGAAGTATTCGAAGCCCATGCCGATCGGCCACTGGTCGAAGGGCCCGGCCTGGCTGTTGGCGAAGAAGGGCGTGTTGTGGTTCTTGCCGAACCACGAGGTGGCATAGCCGTTGTGCTTGAGGATCGTGCCGATCGTGCCCTTCGCGACCGGGATGATCGAGTCGTAGCCCGGGAAGCCGGTGGCGATCTCGCCGACCACGCCGAAGCCCACCGAATGGTGGTTGCGCCCGGTGATGATCGCCGCGCGCGTCGGCGAGCACAGCGAGGTGCTGTGGAAGTTGGTGTAGCGCAGCCCGGCCTTGGCGATGCGGTCCAGCGCCGGCGTCGGGATCACGCCGCCGAAGCTGCCGGGCGCGCCGAAGCCGTCGTCGTCGGTCATGATCAGCAGCACGTTCGGCGCACGCTGCGGCGGCACCACGCGCGGCGGCCACCAGGGCTTGGAGTCCGAAGCCCGCTCCTTGATGACGCCGCCGAAGGGCGGGTCGGGCGGCGGCAGCTGCTGGCCGCTGATCGTGGTGGTGGCGCTGGCCGAGCCCAGCGTGCCGCTCAGCTGCTGTGCCGCGGCCATGCCCAGGCCGCAGACGGCCAGCGCCAGCGTGCACGACCGCTTCGCATCGAACCAGGTCTTGTTCATCGTTCTCCTCCTTCGCATGGGCCGGGCCGCAGCGCCGCGGCGATCGCCGACAACAGCGTGTGCTCGTCGACCGGCTTGCACAGGTAGGCCTGCGCGCCGAGGCGCAGCGCCGTCGCCCGCGCCTCGGCCGAGTCGTAGCCGGTGATCGTCAGCACCGGCACGTCGATGTGGCGCCGCGCCAGCGCCTGCAGCACGTCGAAGCCACTGGCCCCTGGCATGTGCAGGTCGAGCACCACGCACTGCGGCCGATGGCTGTCGACGTCCTGCAGGAAGGCCTCGCCGCTGGCGTAGGCCCGGCCCGCGTGCCCGGTCGAGGCCACCAACCGGACCAGCGCCGCGCGCACCTCGGCATCGTCGTCGACGACCGCCACCAAAGGCGTTGGACTCGACATGCTGCTGCGCTCCCCCTGCGGCCACGAAAACCGTCGCCGATCCACACGCCGCCCACGGTAGCGGGCGGCCGGTGCGCGGGCTACTGGACCTTGGTCCCGGACGGTGCCGCCGGCAGCCCGGCGTCCGCGACCCAGCGCGCCAGTTCGGCCACCGAGCGCACGCCCATCTTGTGCATCAGGTTGCCGCGATGGAACTTGATGGTCTTCTCGCTGGTGCCCAGCGCCGCGGCGATCTGCTTGTTCAGCCGGCCGGCCAGCACCAGGTCCAGCACCTGGCGCTCGCGCCCGGTCAGCGTGGCCAGACGCTGCGCCAGGCCTGTGCTGCGCCGCTGCAGGCCCTGGCGCCGTTCGGCCTCCACCAGCGCTTCGTCCACGGCGGCGAGCAGCAGTTCGTCGTCCACCGGCTTGGTGAGGAAATCGGTGGCGCCGCGCTTCATCGCACGCACGCTGGCGGCGATGTCGCCGCGGCCGGTGAGGAACACCACCGGCAGGTCCGGCGCACGCTGCTGCAGCAGCTGTTGCAGCTGCAGGCCGTCCATGCCCGGCATCGCGAGGTCCAGCACCAGGCAGGCAGCCTCGCCGGAGGGCAGCTGCTGCAGGCAGGTCGCCGCCGAGTCGAAGCCCTGCACGGCGTGGCCCACCGATTGCAGCAGGCGCAGCAAGGCCTCGCGCACCTGCGCATCGTCATCGACCACGTAGACCCGGCCTGTCGTCATCGCATGCCCTCGGCGCTGGCCGGCAGTTCGATCCACAGCCGCGCGCCGCCGCCCTCATTCTGCGCCGCGCCGATGCGGCCATCGTGCGCCTGCACGATGGTGCGGCATAGCGCCAGCCCCAGGCCCAGGCCCTGCGCCTTGGTCGAATAGAAGGCGTCGAAGACGCGCTCGGCATCGGCCGGCGCGATGCCCGGGCCGCGGTCGTCGACCTCGATGCGCACGCGCCCCTCGGCCGAGCGCGTGCGGATGTGCAGCGGCCGCGGCGGCGTCAGCCCCTGCATCGCGTCACCCGCATTGACGATCAGGTTCAGCAGCACTTGCTGCAGCTGCACGCGATCGCCCAGCAGCGTCGGCAGGGTTGGCTGCAGGTCGACGCCGGTCTCGATGCCGCGGTGCGCCAAGTCGCTGCGCAACAGGCGCAGCGAATCGTCGACCAGTTCGTTCAGGTCCACCGTCTCGCGCACCGACTCGCCCTTGCGCAGCAGCGCGCGCAGGCGTTCGATCACCTGGCTGGCGCGGCGGTCGCTGGTGACGATGGCCTGTAGCGCCTCGCCCACCGGCTGCAGCACCGCCGGCTCGCGCGCCAGGAAGCGCAGCGCCGCCTGCGCGTTGCTGAGGATCGCTGCCAGCGGCTGGTTGATCTCGTGCGCGAGCGAGCCCGACAGCTCGCCGAGCATCGCCACGCGCGACAGGTGCGCGAGTTCGTCGCGCTGCTGCGCGGCGGCGCGCTCGGCGCGGCGGCGCTCGCTGATGTCGGTGAGCGCGACCAGCACCTGGCCGCCGCTGCGCAGCGGCGCCAGGCCGACCTCGACCGGGAACTCGCTGCCGTCGGCGCGCAGAGCGGCGAGCTCGCGCCCGGTCCCCATCGCGCGCGGCTCGGGCTTGGCCGCGTACGCCGCGCGTTGCATCGCATGGTCCGAGCGCAGCCGCTCGGGGATCAACGTGTCGACCGCGCGGCCGACGAGCTGCTCGCGCGTCCGCCCGAAGACCTGCTCGGCATGCGAGTTGGCGAGCGCGATCGCACCCGACGGTTCGACGACGAGGATCGCGCTCGGCGTGGCTTCGACCACGGCACTGAGCCGCCGCTCGCTCGCCGCGAGCTCGGTCGTCAGCCGCGCGGCGCGCAGCACGTCGCCGCTCAGCTCGAAGGCCATCGCGAGCAGCACGACGACGAAGGTCGGCATCAGGATCGTCGGCCAGGGCAGCAGCCCGTGCACCGCGAGAGCCGCCATCGTGCCGGTGGCGGCGACGCAGACGACGATGGCGCCGCCGACGAGCAGCGCGCGCTGGCGCGCCGCGGGCGTTGCGCGCCGCCACAACGCGAGCGATGCGTCGGCGACGAAGGCCAGCAGCAGCAGGTTGCTCAGCTGCGGCACCCAGGCCCAGCGGTTGGCCACGCCCAGCGGCACCGCGACGAAGCTGCCGGGCCACAGCGCCGCCTGCCCGAGCGACGTGACCTGCTCGAAGTTGACGTTGACCCCGGTCGTGAAGTTCAGCAGCAGCGTCAACACGCGCAGCCCGACGATCGCCACCAGCAGCGCCATGCGGCCGGTGCCGAAGTGCAGCCGCACGAACAGCGCGGTGCCGACGACGAAGATCGCCAGCGGTACGTGCCCCGCGCGCACGGCAGCCGACCAGGCTGCCGGCGTAGTCGCGCGCATCATCTGCAGCTCGAAGGCGCCCCAGGCCGCGGCCGACACGGCGAGCACGAAGAAGACCAGGAAGTCGAGCCGCTCACGCTGCCGCACCCAGACGAACAGGTGGATCAGGCCGAGCGTCAGGCTGGCCGCGGCCATCGCCATCCATGCGAGGTCGACCCGGTTCATCGGCGCGCTCGTCGTTCCCACGTCAAGGCCCATCGCCTCACGCGGCGAGTATAGGCAGCCGCTGCGCGGCGGCCTGCGCGCACCAGGACCTTGGTCCAGTTCCGCCGCCGGCGCGCAACGCCGATAGTGCGCGCGGGCGGCTGGAGGCAGACATGGCGGATTCCACGCACGGCGACCGCACGGCCTGGCTGTACGGCCTGGTCGGCCTGGGCGACATCGGTGTCGGTGCGGCGGTGTTCGTGCATCCGCCGCTGCTCGGCTGGCTGCTTGGGCAGGGCATGGAGCCTGCTGCGACCCCCGCCACGCGCCTGCTCGGCTGCGCGGCCGTGGCGCTGGGCCTCGGTTGGTGGCTGGCGCGCCACCGGGCGGCGCTTCGCCCGGCGCTGCAGCCCGGACTGCTGGCCTACAACTTCGGCGCCGGCGTGGTGTTCTTCCACGCGGCGATGCTGGCGCCGGCGCCGCTCATCCCCGCCCTGGTCGGGCTGCTGCACCTCGGCCTGGGCCTGCTGGCGCTGCGTGTTGGGACCAAGGTCCAGTAGTCCGCGAGGCGAGCCGCGCGGATAGTTCTGCGCCTAACCACTGGAGTCAGCCGTGAAACTGATCAAGACCCTGGGCATCGGTGCGCTTTCGTTGTCGCTGCTGGCCGGCGGCGCGTTCGCGCAGGACAAGGCCGCCAAGCAGGCCGAAGTGCGCAAAGTCGCGGCGGCCACGCTCGACAAGTTCTACGCGAGGAAGCCGGAGCTGAAGGCCGCGTTGGTCAAGGCACCGGGATATGCGGTGTTCACGACCTACGGCGTGAGCTTCATCGTTGGCGGCAGCGGCGGCTCCGGCCTCGTGCACGACAACAAGACGAAGCAGGACACCTTCATGAAGATGGGTGCCGGCAGCGTCGGCTTCCAGATCGGCGCCGCCGAAAGCGACGTGCTGATCATCTTCAACACCGAGGCGCGCATGAAGCAGTTCATCGACACCGGCTGGACCTTCGGCGGCGGCGCCGAAGCCGGTGCCGGCGGCGGCGGCAAATCAGTCGGCGCCGGCAGCGCCGGCAACGTGATGGGCGACGTCCAGGCCTTCACGCTGACGAAGGCCGGCCTGACCGGGGACCTGCTTTCGATCGGCAGCGCCAAGGTCTGGAAGGACGCGGACCTGAACTGATGCGCTGAACCCCGTGTGGGCGCGCGCTTCAACCCGCCGATCGAGCAGTCGGAGTAGGCACATGAAAAACCAACGCATCGTCGGCCTCGCCGCCGCGGCACTGTGGGCTCTGTTGCTGGCGCCCCCCGGGTTCGCGCAGGACACAGGCAAGCCGTCGGCCGCCAAAGGCGCCGCCGTCGCCAAGGCCCTGGACCACGCCATGACGCCGGGCGAGGCGCAGAAGCGGCTCGAGCCGATGCTGGGCAGCTTCGACGTGCGCATCCTCACCTGGGTCGACCCCGCCAAAGCGCCGCTGGAAGCCAGCGCCAGCGCCGTCAGCGTGTGGGTGCTCGGCCAGCGCTATGTGCAGACGATGCTGGTCGGCGGCCCGTCGGACGATGCCTTCAGCGCCATCGGCTACATCGGCTACGACAACGCGGCCAGGCAATACCAGGTGGCATGGATGGACAACGGCAGCACCGCCATCACGCTGTACACCGGCGGCTTTGCCGCGGATGGCAGGTCGGCGGCGCTGAAGGCCAGCGTCGCCGGCCCGGTGAGCGGCAAACCGATGCCGGTGGAGCTGCGCATGCGCCTCGGTGCGGACGGCGGCCATGTCACGCAGCTGTGGGGACAGGGCCTGGGCACCAAGGTGTTCAAGATGATGGAACTGCAGTACACGCGCACCAAGCCGTGAGCGCGCACAGCCCAGGAGTCCGACCATGAAGCAGATGAACCCGATCGACATCGAGAGACGACTCCCGCGCCGCAGCCTGCTCGCCGGTGTGGCGTTGCTGGCGGCCGCGCAGCCGGCCTGGGCGATCTTCGGCGTATGGCGCCGCGCCGCGCGCCGCACGGTCTTCATCGCCGGCGCGGCCACCGCCGCGGCCGCCACCACGGCCGCGGCCGAGACCAGCGCTGCCGCGGCCAACCAGGCGGCGGCGGCGCAATCGGCACAAGCCGCCGCCGCGCAGTCCGCCGCCGCCGCGAAGCAGGCCGAGGCCGCGGCCACGCAGGCCCAGGCCGCCCAGACCAAGACACCGCAGCAGAAGCTGGCCGAACTGCAGTCGCTGTACGACCAGAAGCTGATCAGCGCGTCGGAGTACGCGGCGGCAAAGACCAAGGTTCTCAACCAGATGACGCAATAGCGCGTGCTCGCCAAGCCCCGGAAAGGCCAGACCATGCAATCAAGACGCGACGTGCTGATGGCAGCGTCATTGACCGCCACCGCGCTGGCGAGCCTGCCGGCGCAGGTGGCCGCCGCCGACGCCCAGGTGCAGTTGATGTTCGTGCAGAGCGCCGACAGCCTGAAGGCCGACGACACGATGCTGCGCCTGGTGAACGTGCCGCGGCAGGCCATCTGGTTCAGCGACCGGCCGGTGCGCCAGGCGGGCCACCTGCGCCTGCGCGACTTCCTGAAGGAGTGGACGACCGCCGCGGGGCCGAACAACTTCAGCCAGGACCCGCCGAACGCCACGCTGTCGGTGTACCAGCCGGGCAAGGACGAGAACACGCTGACCGTGGTCGAGATCAGCGAGCCCAAGGTCGACGGCAAGGACCTGGTCTACCGCTACAAGCTGCTCGAGGGCCAGATGCCGAAATCCGGCACCGCCGCGTCGCTGTTCATCGACTGGATCGGCGTTGGCGGCGGCGTCGGCCCCGGCTTCCACGGCGTGGGCGTGGGCCGCCGCGGTGTCGGCTGGCGCTGATGAATGGCCCTCACCGAGCACCCGGTCTTCGTCGTGATGGTGGCCGCCGCGGCGGCGCCGCTGCTGGCCGAGCTGCCGACGCGGCTGCGCGTGCCGGTGGTAGTGCTCGAGGTGCTGCTCGGCGTGGCGGTCGGGCCGCACGGTCTGGGCTGGTTAGAGCCGAGCCGCTTCATGAGCACGATGTCGCAGGTGGGCATGGCCACGCTGCTGTTCATGGCCGGCATGGAGATCGACTTCTCGCGCATCCGCGGCCGGCCGCTGCTGCTGGGCCTGGGGGGCTGGGGACTGTCGCTGGCCATCGGTCTGCTGGTGGTGGCGGTGCTGCACGTGCTGCCGTGGGTGGATGCGCCGATGATGGTGACGCTGGCGCTGGCCACCACCGGACTGGGCGTGCTGCTGCCGGTGCTGCGCGACGGCGGCCAGCTCGACTCGGCCTACGGCCGGTTGCTGCTGGCCGCCGGCACCGTCGGCGAGCTGGGGCCGATCGTGCTGGTGTCGCTGCTGCTGTCGCAGCGCTACGGCACGGCGCAGGAGATGGGCCTGTTGCTGGTCTTCCTGCTGCTGATGGCCGGCGCGGCGGCGGTGGGCATGGGGATGCGGCCGCCGCGCGTGCTGGCGCTGCTGTCGCGCACGCTGCATGCCAGCACGCAGCTGCCGGTGCGGCTGGTGCTGGTGATCGTCGCCGCGGCCGGCGTGATCTCCGAGACCATGGGTTTCGAACGCATCCTCGGCGCCTTCGCCGCCGGCATGATCGTCGGCCTGACGATCCGCGGCGAGGGCGGCGAGCCGTTGCGCGTCAAGCTCGACGCGGTGTGCTTCGGCCTGTTGGTGCCCTTCTTCTTCGTCGGCACCGGCATGATGTTCGACCTGCCGGCGCTGCTGCACGATCTGCGCTCGATGCTGCTGCCGCCGGCGTTGATGCTCGTGATGCTGGGGGTGCGCGGGTTGCCGGTGCTGCTGTACCGCAACGAGCTGGGCCTAAGCGAGCGGCTGCCCTTCGCGCTGTCGTCGTCGGTGTCGTCGCTGGGGCTGGTGGTGGTGATCGCCGAAATCGGCGTGCGCACGCAGTCGATGAGCCCCGAGGTGTCGCGCGCGCTGGTCGCCGCGGCGTTGCTGTCCACGCTGGTGTTTCCGACGGCTGCGAGCCTGGCGGCGCCGCGCGTACCCGGGCCGTCCCGAAGCTCGTGATTCCGCATGCTGGCCGGCGGGCGATAGGAAATTTAACCGTGCACCAGTCGGCTCGAGACCGGGGCCGAGACCGGGCCAGCACCTGCCGGCCGGCACCTGGCAGCTGCCGACAGTGCCGTGAAGCGGCTCGATGAGGGCGCGTGGACTGCCGAAATGCCGTGCCTCGGTGCCGCGTCAGTTGCTGGGGTTGCCGGGGCCTGATCAACCGAGCTCGGACCGTGCCCGAGCGCCTCGAGACTTCAGGGTTCACCCTTGTGTCGGCAGCATCGCGCTGACACGTCGCGCAGCGCCGCCGCGGCGGCGGTCAAGGGGTGCAGCCTTTGCCGAAATGCCCGCGACGGCCGGCTGGCCTCAGGTGGCTTCAGTCCTGCCCCGCCTGGCTCGCCCGGACCCTGGGCGGCGGCTGCGGATCCAGCCCCAGGTGGGTCAGGATCTTCTCGATCACCGGCCGCTCCAGGATGGCCGCGATGATCTTCAGTTCTCCGCCGCC
>Ga0209310_1002591_pt1 | contig 11484 bp, 18 predicted proteins | sample AD_UKC030_MetaG_FD_184415 | JGI IMG/M metagenome (GOLD analysis project Ga0209310, IMG submission 184415) | Active sludge microbial communities of municipal wastewater-treating anaerobic digesters from USA - AD_UKC030_MetaG (SPAdes) (version 2) | ecosystem: Engineered > Bioreactor > Anaerobic >... | reverse complement strand
GGCGTCGGCATCAATGCCGATCTGCTCGCGCTGCTGGCACGCTGGCAAGGCGTAGCCACGGGAATCAAGGCGGGGAGCTATTCGGTCAAGCAAGGAATTACGCCAGACCAATTATTGACCAAGTTGGCGCGTGGCGATGTGACCCAGGGTGAGGTGCTGCTGGTCGAAGGCTGGACTTTCCGGCAATGGCGTGCCCGGCTCGAACAACACCCGGATCTGAAGCACGAAACGCTGGGCCTCAGCGAAGCGGAAATTGCCGCCCGGCTTGGCATCGACGGCGGAAAACTCGAGGGATGGCTGTTGCCCGACACCTATCTTTTCGACAAGCAGTCGAGCGATATCGAACTGCTGGCACGCGCCCATCGGGCAATGAAACGCAAGCTGGATCTGGCCTGGCGCGAGCGGGAGCCGGGCCTTCCTTACAAAACACCCTACGAGGCCCTGATCATGGCTTCCATTGTCGAAAAGGAAACCGGACGCAGCGACGACCGGGCGCTGGTCGCCGGTGTTTTCATTAATCGCCTGCGCAAAGGCATGCTGTTGCAGACCGATCCGACGGTGATTTACGGTCTCGGAGGGACTTTTGACGGCAATTTGCGCAAGCGCGACCTGCAAACCGACACGCCGTACAATACCTACACCCGTAGCGGGCTGCCGCCGACACCCGTCGCCATGCCGGGTCTGGCGTCGATTCAGGCCGCCCTGCATCCGGCGGCCAACGACATGCTGTATTTTGTTGCGCGGGGCGATGGCAGCAGTCATTTTTCACGTACGCTGGATGAACACAACAAGGCAGTCGGCAAATACCAGAAAGGCAGCAAGTGAAAGGCAAGTTCATCACCTTTGAAGGCATCGATGGTGCCGGGAAAAGCAGTCATGTCGAGTGGCTGGCCGAGTGGCTGCGCGAAAAAGGGCAAGTGGTTCATGTGACACGTGAACCCGGCGGCACGGAGTTGGGAGAAAAGCTCCGGGAATTGCTGCTGCATGACCCCATGCATCTCGAAACCGAAACGCTGCTGATGTTCGCTGCCCGCCGCGAACATCTGGCCAGAGTGATCGAACCGGCATTGAACCGGGGCGAATGGGTTGTTTGCGACCGTTTCAGTGATGCTACCTATGCTTACCAGGGTGGTGGGCGAGGGCTGGATCGCCCGAAGCTGCAGCAACTCGAGCACTGGGTACATGGAAATCTCCAGCCTGATCTGACGCTGCTATTTGACCTGCCGCTCGATGTGGCGCGCGAACGAATCGCGCTCGCGAGCCGGGTGCTGGATCGCTTCGAACAGGAACGTGCAGACTTTCACGAGCGAGTGCGTCAGGCTTACCTCGAACGTGTGCATTCGGCACCCGTGCGAATTCGTGTAATCAATGCTCAACAAAGCATCGGCGACATTAGAAAAGTACTTCAACACATTGTCGCAACTAATTGTTTATGAATGTAGTTGAGCTGCATTCGAAATCCTGGAGTGCGCTTCAGTCGCGACGCGCCAGATTGCCTCACGCCCTGTTGATGATCGGTCAGCGCGGTTTGGGAAAGTTGCATCTGGCCCAGGCATTCGCAATGGGGCTACTCTGCGAACAACCGCGGGAAGATGGATTGGCCTGTGGAAAATGCCTGGCCTGCAACTGGTTCGAGCAGGGAAACCATCCGGATTTTCGCCTTCTTCAGCCCCAGGCACTGGTTGAAGACGCCGAAGCGGAAGTCGGCAAGAAAAAGGCAAGTCAACAAATCACGATCGACCAGGTGCGTGGTTTGGACGAATTCCTGAATGTCGGCACGCACCGGGCCGGGCTGAAAATCGTCCTCATCAATCCGGCCGATGCCATGAATCGAAGCACTGCCAATGCATTGCTTAAATCACTCGAAGAACCGTCGACAAATACATTGTTTTTAATGGTTTCTGATGAGCCATTACGCTTGTTGCCAACCATTAGAAGTCGCTGCCAGGCGATTCCCGTCGCCGTGCCGCCAACACCCATTGCCGAACGGGCTTTGGCCGCGGAAGGCGTCGAAAATCCCGCGCGTTGGCTAGCCTTGGCGGGCGGCTCGCCTTACCTGGCGATTGAACTTGAAAATTCGGGTAACGGAGGCTGGCTCGATCTCCTGACCCGGCGCCTTGCTGCAGGCACTGACGTGGATCCGATCGCACTTGCCGGTGATCTCGACAAAGCGATCAAGGACAGCAAGGGGCAACTCGCTCTCAAGTTCGTGGTCGAGACAATGCAGAAGTGGCTGGTTGATCTGATGTTAGCCAGCAACGGCTTGCCGGTTCGATATTTTCTGCCACAACAGGCCATAATTTCAGGCTTGGCTGATATGATTCCTTCAACACGGATTGTGCAAGCCTACCGGCTTATGCTGACGCGCCGTCGCGAAGCAGAGCAACCGCTTAATGCCCGCCTGTTCCTGGAAGGGCTGTTGATGGATTATAGACGTCTGTTGAGACACTGAACGACAATGAGTGACGCCAAACCCGCTGGAATACACCGTCCGAGCGTCCTATCGCTCAATATCAATTCGAAGTCCGCACTCTATGCGGCATTCATGCCGCATTTGCGCAATGGCGGCATCTTCATCCCGACCACTCGTAACTACAACGTCGGCGACGAGGTCTTCATGCTTCTTTCGTTGATGGACGACCCGGCCAAGCTTCCGATTGCCGGAACGGTCGTCTGGATCACCCCGGCCGGCGCCCAGAATGGCCGCGCTCAGGGTATCGGGGTGCATTTCAACAGCGATGAAAGCGGACAGGAGGCCAGGCGCAAGATAGAAGGCCTGCTTGGTGGAGTTCTGCAGTCCACCCGTCCTACGCATACCCTCTGAACAAAGGATGCTGGTCGATTCGCACTGCCATCTCGATTTTCCGGATCTGGCGCAACGCCTGCCTGAGCTACTCGAGAACATGGCACGGAACGATGTCGGCTGTGCCGTATGCATCGGCGTAAACCTCGAGGATTTTTCGGGCGTTCTTGGGCTGGCGGAGTCTCACCGCAACCTATATGCCACGGTAGGCGTTCACCCCGAATACACCGAAGTCCAGGAACCCAGCGAACAGAAACTGATCGAACTGGCTACGCACCCGAAAGTGATTGCAATCGGGGAAACCGGGCTCGACTACTATTGGCAGAAGGATCAACCGGAATGGCAGCGCGATCGCTTCCGGCGCCATATCCGGGCAGCAATCGGCATCGGCAAGCCGCTCGTGGTTCATATGCGAGACTCCGCCGATGACACGCTGCGCATCCTGGCGGAAGAGGGCGCCCAGTCTGTCGGTGGTGTAATGCATTGTTTTACTGAAACCTGGGACGTCGCGCGTCAAGCGCTCGACCTTGGGTTTTACATATCGTTTTCAGGCATCGTGACCTTCAAAAACGCCACCAGCATCAAGGAGGCAGCGAGGAACGTGCCGCTTGACCGCATACTGGTTGAAACCGATTCTCCTTATCTCGCACCAACTCCCTATCGCGGCAAGCAGAATCAACCGGCGTATGTCCGGCACGTTGCCGAGGAAATAGGGCGCCTGAGGAATCTCTCCTTCGACGAGGTCAGCGAAGCTACGACCACCAATTTCTTCAATCTTTTCAGATACGCAGTACGACCCACATGAACATGAAAAAAGCGATTATCGCGATGCTCTTCGGCGCCGCCTTCTCCCAACTCGCCCCAGCGGCGACCTACGACGATCTCATCAACTCCGCAAAGCTTGGTGACACGGGGGGCGTAGCGCAAATGATCAAGCGCGGCGCCTCTATCGATACCACCGATATCGAGGGCAACACGCTACTGATGCTCGCGGCACGGGATGGTCATGAGGATCTGGTTGACTACCTGATCAAGCAGCGTGCCAAGGTCAATGCACGTAATGCCGCAGGCGATACCGCTTTACGCCTTGCCGCATTCAGGGGGCACCTCAAGGTTGCCGAGCTTCTGATTGCCGGCGGTGCAAATGTCAATATGAGCGGCTGGACACCACTTATCTATGCAGCCTTCAACGGCCATCTGGATATCGCTAAGCTTCTCGTGAAGTCCGGGGCTGATGTCAACGCAATCAGCGAAAACGGCAGCACCGCGCTTATCGTCGCCGCCAAGGGTGGCCATATCGATGTCGTCAAATTGCTGCTCGCCAATCGTGCCGACCCTAACAAAGCTGTCGAGTCAGGAGAAACAGCATTCGATATCGCCCTGAAGAATCAGAATACCGACATCGCCGAACTGTTGCGCAAGGCTGGCGGCAAGTCGGGCAAGACAATATCCATAGAGTTCAAATAAAAGCGCTTGAGTAACGGTGGCGGCAATGGCGTATTCGCTCCATGAGCCGCCCATGTCAAAACGCGGTTACGAAATTCGAAGTGCGGTTGCTGAAAATTGTTTGGCACGACAGCCGTTTTGCTCTGCCGCCCTCGCAACTATTAATGCGCATAATTTGTATTATGTTAAGTCGCAAATGCAAACGGTATCTAAAACAATGTCAGTTGCTTAGGCGCATTGGCGTATTCGTGAAAGGCTTGTTCGAACCGTATCAGCCTAGACTCGCGTGAGGTGTCGCGCAGGTGTAGCGCGTAGAGCCTAACCACTTCCGGATGAAAACCGAGGCCCGCTAGTCGGGCCTTTTCTTTTGCTGCCCTTCTATACCACTTGCGACGGCGATTGACGAATCGAACCATTCTAATGCGCCAGTAAATTGCCCGAAGTTCTACGGTTTCGTCCATGAATCGTTGCAGCACAAGCTTTCCCAGAAAAAGCCACAGCATAAACCGGGCGAATGCTGGCAAGCCAGCACCGGGCTAGTACGGGCTCCACTTTCGTTCCGATCCTGCGGATTCTGCGACCACTCCCGATCCCTTTCGCTTTCGTCATCCTGACGACCAAGGGGAACCCTTGGAACCCAAAAACGGAAAGTCAAAAAACCAAGAAGACCACCAGCAGCGCGTTTCAGGGGTTCTCTGTCGTACTTTATCCGTATTGTTAACTTAGCGCGCTCGCTTCGCTCGCGCCGCGTGTGCTCGTTACCTGCGCGCCGCGACGCGACCGACAGCAGAGCGCATTTTTCACAATGCGAAACGCGGATGGCCATGCAAGAGGGTCGGCCGGGATTCATGTGAAATCCTCGGTAACCACAGCTAACTGCCAGATTTGGCGTAAGAAAATCAGCAACAGCTATTTCGATTGATGGCGCCAGCCAGCCCTGTGACTCAACAGCGGCGGATCGAACAACGTGCCGCAGACGACATTGAATAAGTAGTTCGAATTCATTAACCCGCCACAGAACTCTGGTTCAGTCGCAATGGTCATTCCCGCCATTCGTGGCAAAACCCAAGACATGAACAATCCTTTTGGATCCAGGCAGGCTTGAATTTCGTCTTGCCCGACCAGTTCAAGCTTGTCGCCTCCTCCACATGGGTCCGGGCTTTCGGTAAAGTAATCGAGATCGATATCGAGGATAACCGAATCGTGTTTCTGCCCAGAGACTGCCTCGGTCAGTTGCTCGACCGATTCATAACAGCGAACTACGTGCGTCCGCCCTTCGATATCAACGAAATCATCTGGGCATTCATCACGCTGCTTCTGTACTACGTGGATGTCGCCAATCAGGTTGAGATAGGCGGCAGCCAGGACATGTCCATCATTTAAGACATGGAGCCTGTCCCAGCAAAAGTAACTGACAGCCTTGTAATCGGCCGTATCAAGGGCACCGAGCCATTCGCATTCGAGGTCGCAGGGTTGCGCGAGATCCTGATGCCAGTCCAGGGAGATCAGCGTCGGTGGATAGGGGCGATCGTGCTGCTTGTTACGCCACTTGAGCCAATAAAAGAAAGCGAAGCGATGATCCTGAACGATTGCCACCTCGATCGCCTGTTTCCTGTCGACCGGATGTGCAATGATGTCGTAGTAGGTTCCCGGTGGTCGAATATACTCGCTAGACTCCATATTTTGGTCTCCCGTTTTCCGATCAGCCATATTCGTTGCCGAGAATGGTACTTGGCCGGTTCAAAAATTCCGCTGCCGAACTGAGCATCCAGATTTATTTGCCTGAGTCAAAGAGCGATTCCTGATTCTCGGAGCTTCCCTTCCGTTGTCCGCTTCCTTTCGGCGCTGCTGATTGACTGATGGTGAGTTTTTCCAGGATTTGTTGGTGGCTCGCTAACACGGCCTTCGCTGCGGTCAATTCAGCCTCCAGGTGTACCCCAGCCTGGGTGGCATCCCCTAGTTTTTGAGCGTAGCCCTGGACCTCGATGAGCAGTTCCTCAACTCGCGTTGTAGCCTGCGCTTGGCGCTCTTCCAACTGTTGATTCTTCAGCTCGGAAACAGCCAATTGCTCTCGGGCTGTACGTAGCGGCCGAATCTCGGTTTCGAGTCGATGCAGTTCGCTGCGAAGATGGCCCTGTTCGCTGGATAGGCGAGCATTGTCCTCGTGGCTACGGATGAGTTCCTGTTGTTTGGCGTTCACCGTTTCCTTGGCTGCCCGCAGTTCGCCCTGCAAAAATTGAATCTGTTGCTCGAACTGCCGCTGATCCTGTTCCCGTTGTTCCTTCGCCGCAGTGCGGAAATGTTCCAGTGCCTCTCTGGCATGCTGGTGCTTTTCCTCCAGCGATACGCGGTGCGCGTCTTCCTTTGCCAGTTGTCCCTCCATATCCTGGATGCGCTGAGACATTTGCGCCCGAACGATTCTCTCTTCCTGAAGCGTGGCCAGGGTTTCGGCATGCGCCGCTCTCTCTGCTGCCAACTCCACGGCCTGACGCTCAGACTGACTGCGGAAGGATTCCACTTCATTACGTAACGCGGTGATGGTGTCGTTCAGCGCTGCAATTTCCGCCTTGTGCTTGTCGGTCAATGCCGCCAAACGCTGATCGGCTTCCTCGTGTAGGCGTTCGGCGAGCCTGCCGGCCAAGTCCTGGATGGCTTCACTGACGGCAACCTGCGCCCCAGCATTCCCGCCTTCCTCTTCCTCTATTTCCTTCAGGTAACGATGGATCGTGCCTTTCGAGCCGGTATTTCCCAGTTCACCACGGATGGCATCGATTGATGGATAGCGCCCCATCGCCAACAGGTTGTTACGCGCTCTGACGACTTCTGACTTGTAGATTCCGGCTCTGGCCATGACATCCTCGAATTTCGTACCGTATTACGTAATACGATATTACATACCATTTCTATGTGATGCAATAATTACAATTGACAAAATATAAGACGAGATAATGGTTGATTACTTAGTGTGATAGCTGGTTTTTAGAAATTCTGACCCTGGGACAGTACGAATCGCGGGCATTGGAAGATTACTTTTCGGGAACTACTTCTGACGAAAACGTAACTTCCAGGTCAGCGTCCTGTTGGTATCCCCCTCCTAAGATGACCTCACGGTTGGACGAAAAGAGTCCTCCCTAATCAACCCAATGTCACAAGGAGAGAATCATGAAAGCCAATATTTCGAAAATCAGCCTGGTCGTTGCTCTCGGCCTGTCCATTGCCGGTACCGCATACGCTCACGAAGATTATTCCGAGGGGGCTTCGCTCCACTGGTTGAGCCACGTTGCTGAATCTAAGGGCTCCCCGAGCGCAAACCTATCGGCTCCATACGGCTACGCCGCAATAAAGAGTGCCGACCGCGAAGTTACGCTAACGAGCGCCAACAAGTATCTGAACGTGACGCGCTTGGAAACGGTAAAAATCAATGTTGGCGGCAAGAGCGTGGCGTGGACCTTCGATACGCTCGGTACCGCATCCTTCCCTCTTGCCAAAGTCATTCCGGGAACCGATGGCGTCACGGTTTACGTGACGGAAAACCCTTCCCACCAGGGTGGCTAAATCCAACTGACCAAGGGGTGACCAATTTGTCATCCCCTAGTTGGCAAATTGTCAGGGATACACCCTTAGCATCGAAATTGCCGTACCGACCTTATTGAGGAGATCAAAATGATGAAGAAAATGTTGATGGTTGCGATCATGAGCGCCGTTTCCGCTACAGCCTTCGCTTCCGATGATGCACGCGCTGCTGCCAAGCAGGTCATCGAACTGAAGGATGGTTCGACGGTTTACATCTTCAAGGATGGAAAAATGGGCATGGAAGACAAACTTGGTCGCGCCACTCGGATGAAGAAAGACACCGTAATGGAAACCAAGGATGGCCAGAAGATCATCATGCATGGTGATGAAGTCATGCGTCTCGATTCTCTGCTCAAGAAAGGGCATGAGGGAGGCTAATCGACTGACTTATCAGAGCGTTAGGCAGCCCCTTCGGGGGCCGCTTCTGTTTCGAAGTACCGTTTGACAACAGAGTTCAATTCGGTCGCCCACTGATCGCTTTTCCAAGTACGGCTTTTTGCATAGAGGCTTGGCGCAAGCTCGAAGAATGTGGCAAACACTTCCGGGTCAAAATGAGTGCCGTTTTCCCGTGCCATAATGGACAGCGTTTTTTCCAGTGAGATCGCTCCCTTGTAAGGGCGCACCGAAGTCAGCGCATCGAATACGTCGGCTGCTGCAAAAATTCGGGCGGCCAACGGAATGTTCGTCCCGGATAGTCCATCCGGATAGCCGCTGCCATCAAAACGCTCATGGTGGTGGCGAATCGTTTGTTCGGCGCCGGTTAGCCAGGGATTGCCGGCAACGATCTCCACGCCCAGCACTGCATGGGTCTGCATGACCTTGATCTCATCCCGGTCCAGCTTCCCGGGTTTGAGCAAGATTCGATCGGGAATTCCGATCTTGCCGACATCATGTAGAAAAGCGCCCAACACCAGGCTGGAAATCGTTTCTGTCGGAACGTTCAGGGCCTCGGCAATGGCGACCGAGAACAGGGTGACCCGATAATTGTGCGCATCGGTGTCGGCATCACGCTTGGCAATTGCATTTCCCAGGGAACGAATCAGCGACAGGTTGGCATCGAGCAGTTGCCGCGACAGGACATTGGAACGCCGCAGCAAGGCCAGCATGAGTGGGTACAACAACAGCGCCGCAGCTGGCACCGACAAACTCGCAGCCAGTGCCACATGCCGGATTGATCGTCGCCGGGTCTCGATTTCCTTTTCCGATATTCGGCTGACCCCTTCGACATAGCCAATCAGGCGGCCATTTTCGGTCGCCATGGGGAGCAAGACCTGAATCAACTCGTCGGATCCGACCCGAAAGCTCCGCGTGTGGCTTTCCCCTTGTTTGGGCCAGGGAAGCACGACGTTCCGTAGCGCGGCGAGTGCCGCCTCGGGAAGCCCCAGCCAGGTCTCAAAGAGCACACGCTTGTCGGCCCCAAAAACTCGCATACCCACCTGTTCTTCACCCAGGAGTCGTGTTAGTTCCTGATGCTCGCTCGCAACCTGCCCCTCGGCCAATCGCATTGCCGGCGATTCGAAGTGTCGCACGCCTGCTATCGCCAGTTCCTTGACGCGTAGCTCGGCTTCATAGGATGCCGCCCAGTAGGCAATGCCACCGGCCAAAATTCCAATTGCCACGGCCCCAACACCGAGTCTAAGGGCCAAAGCAAGACGTAGCTGGCGAGGTGTATCAGGCAGCACAAAGTTATTCATTTGAGATTCTGCGGAAGTTCTATGAAGTGTTTGGAGCATCCGCTGAACTGTTCGCTGCGGGCGCGATTACCGGAGCACCTGCCATCGGGTCAATTACTTGTTCATGATCAGGATGGCCTTCACCGGATCAATCTGGCCGACCTCGTGCCACTTCAATTCACTGTCCGTCACCGGCAGTTCTGCCAGACAACCATGATTGCATTCGACGATCCAGCGTTTCTGGAGCACGCTCAGGCAATAGTTGTAACTCAACTGCTTGGGGTCGCAGCCTACTGCTATCGCCAGTGTTCTGCAAACGCATCGATGGCCATGCTCTGCTGGTTTTCGGATTTCCATGTATTAAATGAGAAGACCCCATTGCTGGGGTCTCCCTTCGCTACGCTTATTTCCCGTCTCTCGGGTGGTAATGCTTGCTCTTGTCCTTGGCAGCGTTCGGTTTATCCGTTTTTGCCTCCGTCGGCATGGGTTGCGGCACACCGAGTTTTTCCTGCACATGGGAGTGCGGCTTGGCCTTATCAGCCTGCGTTTCGGCAGCTTTCGGGGCAGCCATCTTGTCGTCAGCGTAAGTGGCACCGCTCAGTGCAGCACCGGTAAATAGCATGGCAGCGATAAGTGAAGAGACTTTCATGATCTTGGCTCCTGAGGTTTGAGGGAATCTGCACAGTCCGAATCACATGGACAGATTCAGTTTGGGCGATTGACGCTGTCAGCCAGGTGACTTGTTGATTACATTGTTGTCAGGCAAGGACTTCGAATAGGGATTCACCAGTTTTTCAACGATCCCCTTAAACACCTCGCGCATTTGCTGTTCGCAGCAGCCGATTAAAAGCCCGTCTTCGAGTGCATCCTGTGCGACTTGGCGAATTTCCAGCAGGTTTTCGTTGAGCACCTTGAGTTTTTCCGTGCAGGCAATCACGTCGCCATTGGTGTATTGCCAGCGTATGCTTGTACTCATGCGACCGAACCTGCCCTTATTTTCGCGACAACTCGGATAGAACCTGCTTCTGAAAGTCTATTCCCTCTTGCATACAGGTTTTGCAATAGCCAACCAGAGAATTCCCATGGTCACTCAACGATTGCAATGTATGCTCAACGAAGGGAGGTTCCGGAAGCGCTGCTTTCTGCAGCACCCCTTGCAGCATCGCGAAATGTGCTTCCATAACTTTTTCCGTGTAGAGACCACTTACCTTGAGGAGACGAAGGGTCAAATCCAACTGGAAATCAAATTGCTCCCTGAGTTGTTCAAGTGACTGCGACATGATGTGCTCCTGATTCATGAGTGGGTCACCGCGCATCAGGCGATGATGTTGATCAAAGTGCCCGTGGGTTGGCTTTGGGCGTTGATCGCAGTTTGTGCAGCGAGCCGCTCGGCCTGGTGGCGCTTGGCTAATGCCTCAGCCTGATTGGCCTGGAGTGCTGTCCATTTATCAGCGGCAGTTTCTCGGTTCTGAGCCAAGGTTGTTGTTGCAGCGAAGACAACGGGGGAATTGCAGCTCATTGCATCAGTCGACATTCGGTTCTCCTCTCTTAATTGAAACTTTAAAAAGAATGAACCTAGTTGCCTGTCAATAACATGGCCAGTTAATTACCGATTTGTCAGGAAGAAGTCATGACTGCCCAAACTTCATGTATTGATGCGGTCAATGCAATCAAAATTGTAACGGCGTCATTTATCGCTGCTGGCTACACCTCATCAATCAGTCTTGATACGTTCATGCGGCGATCGTAATCATTGAATACCGATCTTGCGCTGTTCGGTACGAACATAGGCGGTGATATGTGCAACATCATCCGGAGTCACTTTGGGCACCGGGGGCATGTCACCATAAGGCCAGTGATGGGCTCGAACGCCATTCTTCGCGGCGAGTTGAAATGCTGCGTCACCATGGTGTGAGGGTTCGTAGATTTTGTGCAAAAGCGGTGGCCCCTTCTTGTCGCCTTTATCCACGCCTTTCAGGTCGTTCCCGT
>Ga0209310_1002589_pt1 | contig 11485 bp, 11 predicted proteins | sample AD_UKC030_MetaG_FD_184415 | JGI IMG/M metagenome (GOLD analysis project Ga0209310, IMG submission 184415) | Active sludge microbial communities of municipal wastewater-treating anaerobic digesters from USA - AD_UKC030_MetaG (SPAdes) (version 2) | ecosystem: Engineered > Bioreactor > Anaerobic >... | reverse complement strand
CATTCAGGCCGAGGTCGGGGCGGATGACGCCGAGGCAGTTGGGGCCGAGGATGCGGACGTTGTAGGAGCGGGCGATCTCGAGCACCTTGCGCTCGAGCGCGGCGCCGATGTGGCCCGATTCGGAGAAACCGGCGGTGATGATGATGACGTTGCGCACGCCGCTGCGGCCGCATTGCTCGATCAGTTGCGGCACGGTCTGCGGCCGGGTGGCGATGACGGCCATCTCGACACGGGCGCCGATTTCCTCGATCGACTTGTAGGCCTGCTGGCCGAGGACGGTTTCGTGCTTGGGGTTGATGGCGTAGAGCCGGCCCTTGTAGCCCGAACCGAGAATATTCTTGAAGATGACGTTGCCGACGGCGTTTTCGCGGTCGGAGGCGCCGATGACGGCAACCGATTTTGGTTCGAAAAGCGTGGTTAGATAGTGCTGTTCCAACATGTTGAACCCCTTTTTCAGGCGTTATTGTGCAGCGCACAATCCTAGCATAAATGCAATCTGATTGCCATGATCACGGTAGGGGAATACGCCTAATCGGCGAGCTTGCAGTCGAGCATCAGCGGTTGGGAAAGAATGCGTGCAGTCGGACATCTACCGGCGATTTCCAGCATCCGGGCACGCTGTTCCGGCGTCAGGTCACCCTCCAGCGTAATGGTGCGCAGGATGCGGTCGCGGGAAACCCCATCCACCTCGATTTTTTGGTGGCTCAGTTCGATATGGACGCGGGTCAGCGGTAGCGCCTTGCGCTCGGCGTACATGCGCAGCGTCATCGAGGTGCAGGCGCCGAGACCGGCCATCACGAATTCGATCGGCGCCGGCCCGGCATCGGCGCCACCGACACTGACCGGCTCATCGGCAATCAGGCGATGCTCGCCAACGATCACCGTCTGCTGGTATCTTCCCTGACCGTTTTCCTGAACGACGACTGCGGACATGAGTGGCTCCCCGAATGACAAGCTGGCGATCATACCCCCATCTCCGTGGGTGGTACGTCACCTGGACAGCCTGCCCGTGGCCGGGACAGTGCTCGATCTGGCCTGTGGCAGCGGCCGCCACGCCCGTCTGCTGGCTGCACACGGCCATCCGGTGCTGGCGGTCGACCGCGATGCGGCGGCACTTGCCGCGCTGGCCGATTGCCCGGGCGTGACGACGCTGCTGGCAGATTTGGAGGGCGGCGAGTGGCCGTTGGGCGGCCTGCTGTTCGCCGGCGTGATCGTCACCAACTACCTTTGGCGGCCGCGCCTGCCGGATGTCTGCGCGTTGTTGGACAGCGGTGGCGTGCTGATCTACGAGACCTTCATGGTCGGCAACGAAGCCTATGGCAAACCCTCGAATCCCGATTTCCTGCTCCGTTCGCAGGAATTGCGGGCAGTGGCTGCCGCCGCCGGGTTGCGTGAAATCGCCTTCGACGAGGGGTATGTGGCGAAGCCGAAGCCGGCGCTGCGTCAGGCGATATGTGCTGTGCGGGAGTGAACGATGCGCCTGGCGATGTCGGCGATGCCGGGTGGCGACAGGTCGTCCGTGCTAAATGCGACGGGATGCCGCTGGCCCAGGAAATTGAGGCCTTGCGAGCGTTGGTATAGCGCGTCGTAATGCTGTGTCAGGAGTTCGCGAACGAGGCTTGTCCAGTCCGCCGAATGAACCTGTTCTGCCCAGCGGGTGAGCGTCTCGCGGCTGTGCATGCCCTTGAGGCGGTCGAGGCGTTGCAGCAGCAAGTCCGGCATCTGCAGGAAATAATCGTAGTCGGCGAGCAGGAAGTCGATGCGGGCGGCGAGCGACGCTTCGACATTGAGGCGCTCACCCTGGCGGACGCTTGCGAGCAGGGTTTCGGGAAGTTGCAGACGACCGATCTTGCGGCTTTCGGCTTCGACATAGACCGGGCGTGCCGGGTCGAAGGCCGAGATGGCTTGCAGCAGCAGGGTCTCGAAGCATTTCTGTGTGGGTTGCGGCAGGCCTGGCAGCACGCCGAGGACGGAGCCCTTGTGGCAGGCCAGCGTCTCGAGATCGAGCACTTGTTCGCCTAGCTCGGCGATGGCTTGCAGGATGCGCGTCTTGCCGCTGCCGGTGGCGCCGCAGATGACGCGAAACGTCAGGTCGGGTGGCAATTGTTCGAGCCGGGTGATGACGTGGTTGCGCCAGGTCTTGTAACCGCCTTCGAGTTGCGTTGCTTTCCAGCCGATGCCGCGCAGGATGGTGGTCATCGCACCGCTGCGATTGCCGCCGCGCCAGCAATAGATCAGCGGCTTCCAGTCTTTTGGCTGGTCGAAAACGCTGCTCTGGAGATGGCGGGCGATGTTTTCGGAAACCATCGCGGCGCCGACCTTGCGTGCCGCGAACGGCGATACTTGCTTGTGGAGGGTGCCAACCTCGATGCGTTGCTGGTTGTCGAGCACCGGGCAGTTGATGGCGCCGGGAATATGGTCTTCGGCGAATTCGGCCGGTGAGCGGACATCGATGATGCTGTCGAATCTGGCAAGATCGGGTAGGGTGGGGCGGTCAGGCGTCATCAGGTTATTTCAACAAGGGCTGCAGGTGGGGCCAGACGGCGTCCAGGATCAGCGGTTGCGCGTCGGCGACCGGGTGCAGGCCGTCGGGTTGAAAGTAGCGGCGATCGAGGGCGATCGGTGCCAGCAAAAAATCGAAATAGGCGCTCTTCTTGAGTGCGGCGGTGTCGCGGAAGGCGGCGTCGAATTCGGCGGCGTACGGACCATAGTTGGGCGGCAGGCGCATGCCGATCAGCAGCGTGCGGGCACCGGCGGCGCGCGCGGCGTCGAGCATGGCGGTCAGGTTGTCGCGCATCTGGGCGAGCGGCAAGCCGCGCAGGCCGTCGTTGGCGCCGAGGGCGATGACGACGATGGCCGGTTTGTGCTGGCGTAGCGCCTCGGGCAGGCGGGTGCGGCCACCGGCGGTGGTTTCGCCGGAGATCGAAAGGTTGGCGACGCTATAATCGAGCCGCTTGTCGGTCAGCCGTGCGGCGAGCAGCGATGGCCAGGCCTGGTCGGGCCGGATGCCGTAGCCGGCGGATAGCGAGTCGCCCATGACCAGGATGGTGCGCGCGGCGAGGGCCGGGGTGGCGGTTAAGAGCAGGGCAAACAGGAGCAGGACGATCCGCATGATGGAAAAACCGGTGGTTGAAGTGCTGGCGTTGGGTAAGACAGTCGATAACGGCGGCGAGCCGCTGACGATTTTGCAGGATATTTCCTTCACGGTCATGTCCGGGGAAACGGTGGCGATTGTAGGCGCTTCAGGCTCGGGGAAGTCGACGCTGCTCGGTTTGCTGGCCGGGCTGGATGTGCCAACGGCCGGTGAAGTGAGTCTCGACGGCACGTCGCTGACGGCGCTCGATGAGGACGAACTGGCGCGGCTGCGCGGCAGGATGCTCGGCTTCGTCTTCCAGTCTTTCCAGTTGCTGCCATCGTTGACGGCGCTGGAGAACGTGATGCTGCCTCTGGAATTGGCCGGTTTTTCGGGGTCGACCGCAACCGCCCGCGAATGGCTGGCGCGCGTCGGGCTGGATCACAGGCTGAAGCACTATCCGAAACATCTTTCCGGTGGCGAACAGCAGCGTGTGGCGCTGGCCCGTGCTTTCGCGCCCAATCCACGTCTGGTGCTGGCCGACGAACCGACCGGCAATCTCGACGCGGCGACCGGTCAGCAGATTATCGACATGATGTTCGAGCTCAACGCGAAACTGGGAACGACGCTGATCCTGGTGACCCACGACGAGGCGATTGCCGCGCGTTGCAGGCGTGTACTGCGAATTCAATCCGGGCGGCTGGACTGATCCGGGTGGATCGGGCTGGCATCGATCACGTTGCCGTGATCGCCGTGGCGGACGTACAACACTTGCGCTGCTTGCCAGGCTGCCAGCTGTTCCGGTTCGAGGGCCATGCTGTGCGCCAGGCGCTCCACTCCGACCGGACGCCAGCGCCGGTCGGAGAAGCCGGCGTGCTTCCTGAGCTTTTCCCATAGATAGCTCAGCAGCATCAGTACGATGGCTGCGCCGACCACAAACGGCAGCATCTGGGCCAGGATCAGGAAAGAGTGCAGGCTGATCTGGCTGGGAAAGGCGATTTCCGGCAACTGGTAGCCAAGATAGCGCCCCAGCGCGGCCAGGAAGGGCAACCACATGGCCAGCCACAGCAGCCAGCCGCCTGCGGTGAGGAGGTAGGAAAAGGCGCGGCGAACCGGATGCGCCAGATCCGGCCGTTCAATGATTAGCGGGAGGGGGTGATGCCCCGGTCGGGACTGGTCCATCGTGCGCGCTTCTCGGAGTCTCGGAAAATGGTCTTGGGCAAGGCCGCAACCGCTGTGGCTGCGGTGAGCAACCAGTAGACAATCGGATACCAGATCATCCAGAAATAGTTTTTCAACAGGCCGCGGTCGTAGCGGCGGTCGAGCACCAGGCTGAGCATGATCTGAAGCAGGCAGGTGGTGCCGATCAGCAGGCCGGCCCAGCCAAGCATCAGCATCGGCGAACTTTGCAGGTCGATACTGAAAATGACGTTGTCCGCAGTACGGTAGATCAACAGCAGCATGAACAGGCAGGCCCAGAGGATGCTGGCGGCGTACTCGATGAACAGCGGCCAGAGGCGCAGGTTTTTCAGCGAGAAAATCTGCGGCAGGTAGTCGAGCAGCACCTGGGTGCCGCCCATCGACCAGCGCAGGCGCTGTTTCCACAGGCCGCGCAGCGTTTCCGGCATCAGGATCCAGCACAGGGCGCGCGGCTCGAAGCGGACTTCCCAGCCGGCGAGTTGCAGTTTCCAGGTGATGTCGACGTCCTCGGTCAGCTTTTCCGGGCTCCAGTAGCCGACTTCGTGCAGGGCGCTGCGCCGGAAGGCGGTGATGACGCCGGAGACGGTGAAGATGAGCCCGACCGAGCGCTGGGCGCGCTTGATGAGGCCGACGATGGACGAGAATTCGCCGACCTGGATGCGGCCGAGCAGGGTCGAGCGGTTGCGCACGCGCGGGTTGCCGGTGACGGCGCCAACCTCGTGCTCGTCGAAATGTCGGACGAGCCAGTGCAGCGAGTGCGGGTCGAGGCGGGCATCGCCGTCGATACCGAGCAGGATTTCCGCCTTGGTCAGCAGCGCGGCGGTGTTGAGGCCGACCGCCTTGCCCTGGTTTTCAAGCTGATGGACGACGCGCAACCTGGGGTAGCGCGCGGCCAGCGCGTTGAGAATTTCACCCGTGCGGTCCTTGCTGCCATCGTTGATGGCGATCACTTCGAAGTTGGGGTATTCAAGTTCCATCAGAGCGTCGATGGTTTCTTCGGCGTGCGCTTCCTCGTTGAAACAGGGCACGAGAATGGCGATCAGTGGGTAGTCGTCGCGCAACGGAGGCTGATTGACGATGCGGTGGGGCTTGCGCTCGAAGCGCAGGTAAAACGCGATGCCGCCGATCATCCAGAGTACCGACATCAGCACCGGATAGAGGAAAACGTAGGCGAGTATGGCGTCCCAGAATCCACCGAGGAGAACGGGCAGCGGTGTCACGTTCATGGCAGTTGCGGCTGCCAGCGCAGCGACAGGGAGGGGAAGATCGGGCCCATGACGCTGTCCGGGAGGCCGGCGATACCGAACTGGCGGAAGCCGTCTGCTTCGAGGCGGTTCATGCGGCGGGCGATGGCTTCCGGTGGCAGCGTCGGAGCGAATTCGAAAAGCACGCGTCGCGCCATTTCATGTGGCACGGCGGCGATATTCTCCTCGGTAGCCGGCAGCACCACCAGGTCACCTGGTTGCAGGGCGGCCCATTGCGCCGGAGTCGGTGGCTGGTCGAGGGTATAAGCCAACTGGAGCGGCCAGACCCAGCGCCCGGCGGCCATGCGGACGCTTTCGGCAACGTCGCTGCCGGGTGCGGCGCGCAGGCGCAGACCGGCGAAATTGACGTAGCGGGCGAGATCGGCAATCAGTTCAGGTTGGTTCAGCCAGACATCCGGCAGATCGATGAAGACGGGCACGCCGGCGCGGCGCTCGGTCTGCCAGGAAATGTGGTTCAGCTTGTCGGCGGCGACCGGGCGCAGTTTGGTCGGGAACAAGGCCATTTCGCGGCCGTCGCGCTGGATGGCCGGTTTGACGAAGGCGATGTTGGGACTCAGCGTCAGCAGGCGGTCGAGGGTCGGCGAAAGTTCGTCTTCGCCGGGTGGCCAGGTGCCGGGATCGACCTTGACGCTGCGTCCCGGGTTGGGGTCCCAGGTAACGCGCAGCATTTCGGCGAAGGCCTGGAGCGTCGGGCTCTTCTGGATCAATTTGCGTTTCCAGACAGCTTTGGGCGTCGTGGCATCGTTGAAGCCGTCGACCAGCGTCAGGCCGATCGGCATGCCAAGTTCGGCGGCGACTTGCTGGGCAGCGCCGTTGCTGCGCCCGTAGGGCCAGACGATGATGCGCGGCGCCTTGCCGGTATGCTGACTGATGCTGTCACGGAGGTCGTGGCGCAGGCGGGCGAGGTAGGCGGCATCGTCTTCGTACCGGCCGTTAGCGAAGAGCCGGGTGGTGGCCGCCGGCTGCGTGTTACCCTGCGGATTGGCGAGGATGCCGCGATGCAGGTCGTAGGAGTGCGAGGCGACCTCGACCAAGCCGGAATTCTGCATTTCGCGCACTTCTGCCCAGTCCAGGAACTTGCTGCGCGGCACGGGTTGGCCGTCGTAGTCGACCATTCCGCCCGCGGGAACGTCCATCCATCGGCCGACGAGGGCAATGACCGCCGGGTAGTTGAACAGCTTGAGCAACGGGAAAGCGCGTGTATGGACATCCTTGAACCCGTCGTCGAAGGTCAGCAGGATGGCATTGTCGGGCAGCGGAGGCCCACCGGCGCGGGCGGCGAGGATCTGGTCGACGCTAACCGGGTGGTAACCATTGACCTTTAGCCAGGCGAATTGCCGGGCCAGGTCGCTGGCGCGGACGGCGGTCGGGGTCATCGGCTCGTCGTCGGCGAGCACCTCGTGGTAGCTCATCGACATGAAGCGGGCGTCGGCGGCGGTCGCCAGCGTCGCGGCGACCGCCAGCAGGAGAGCAAGGAGGGCACGGATCAGAAGCGCCATAGCATCACCAGGTTGGCGAAAGTGCGTCCTTCGCGTTCGCCGTCGTAGGGGCGTAACAGGCGGCCAATGCCGTAGCGCAGCGAGAGATCGCGATCGAGCTCCCAGCGATGTGTGTATTCGATGGCCTCGATGGTGCCGGATCCGTAGTATTCCTGCCAGTAGCTGCCGCCGGTCAATGCCAGGCGCTGGCGGAAAGAATGGTCGTAGCTGCGCCAGGTCAGGTTTTCGACGGCTGCGGTCAACCACAAGGAACGGTCGCTTTTCGGGTTGAAGTAATTGACGCTGGTGTCGAGCGAGTTGCGCGAGGTGTCCGCGCCGAGCGTCGTCTCGAACATCCATTTGGGGCCGCTGGCCCAGCGCTCGAACCACGAGGCGTTGACGCCGCTGCGCAGATTGCCGTCGGAGAAGTCGCTGGCAAAGACGCCGAGCGCCAGTTTGCACGATTCGTTCTGTTGCCAGTCGGCGCCGAGGCTGGCGCGGCTGGCGTAAACGCCGTCGGCCACGGCGCGCAGTGGGATTTGATTGGTCACGCTTTCGGCAGCACCGTAGAAAGACCATTGGTCGTCAGGTTTCCAGCGTACGGTGCCGGTGGCGCCGGCCTTGACGCCACTGCCGCCGTTGACTTCGCCGGTCAGTCGCCAGTCGTTCTGGCGCCATTCGATACCGGCGCCGCTGCGGATCCAGGTCTGGTTCTCACCGTTGAAATCGGCGCTGGCCGAGTAGTTGTGGGCAAAGACGCGCCAGTTGTCGGAGACCGGCCGGCTGTAGAGGTAGCTGTCGATCGACCAGTCGCGGCTACCGAAGTAGTTAACCTCCTGTCCTTCGCCAAAACCCGCCTCGACATAGAGTTCGTAGCTGTCGTAGAGCTCGTAGCTGCGGCTGGCGCGGCGTACGGGGCCATTGTCCGGATCGAGGTCGGTGGCGTAGTCGAGGGCGGCACGGGCGGCCGGCCAGTCTTGCAGGGCGAGCAGGTTTTCGGAGAGGTCGGCGTGCAGCGCCGGGTTGATTGGATCGGAGCCGATGATGCGGTGCAGCATCTCATCGCCTTGCCGGGGCCAGCCACGGGCCAGGGCCAGACTGGCCGACGACTGGCGGGCTTCGCTGTTGTACGGAATAGCCGCGTGACGGGCGCGGATGCGGGTTTGCGCGTTGTCGAGGCGGTTGGCGAAGAGGCGCACGCGGTCTGCAGTAATGTCGGCACTCAGGCGCTCGCCGTTGTAGCGGCCGTCGAGATGGCGGCGCTCGGGCAGGCGGGCGGCATAGCGGTCGATGTGTTCGGTGGCGGCGTCGAGTTGCTCGGTTTCGACCAGCGCGTAGAAGAGACCGAGGTTGGCGTCGAAATCGTCGGGGTCGGCGGCGACGACGCGGGTGTAAATCTCCAGCGCCGCTTGCGGGCGACGCAGTTCGAGGTAGCTGCCGGCGACGTCGCGTTCGGCCCAGAGGGGAACGGGAATCTCACGGGCGAGCAAGGTTTCGTAGAGCGTGACGGCATCGGCGGCGCGGCGGCGAGCTGCTAGGGCGCTGATGCGGTCGGTCAGGCGGCGCTTGTCCTCGGCGTCCGGCACCTTGCCGGCCAGGAAGTCGGCAGCGAGCGGGTCGGTTGCGGTCAACGCCTTGTCGAGGCGTAAAAAGCTTTCCGGCCCGCGCAAGGTATTGCGGTCGATGATGCCGTAGCGAATGTCGAGCGCGATGCGGTCGCCTTCCATGCTGTGCTGGTCGGCGGCGGGCAGCGGGGCGGCGAGGGTTGCGGCTTGCTCGAAGAGGCCGAGGCGCATGGCGGCGAGCCAGGCGGCCTTCCGCACCTCGTTGTTCGCGGGCTGCTGTTTGAGGAGGGTGAGTTGACGGCCGAGCTCAACCGTCCAGTCCTCGCTGGCGCTGGCGGTGAAGCCGACGCCGACGCCGGCGGCGAGTAGAAGGGCGTTGAGTGGTTGGCGGTGGCGGCGGATCATGGCGGCGGATTGTAGCGTTTTCCAACTACCGCGTGGGCGGCGCGACGGCCGCTGCGCACCGCGCCTTCAAGCGTTGCGGGGTAGTCGGCCCAGGTGTAGTCGCCGGCCAGCACCACGCGCGCGTCGGCGGTGCGCCAGTCGGGGCGCGCGAGCGACGGGCGGCAGGAGAAGGTTGCGCGTTTTTCGCGGACGACCTGATGCCAGCGCGGTGGTTCGGGCAGGGAGAGTTCGGCGCGCAGTGCAGCGGCAAGTTGGTCGTCGGCAAGTGCCTCCCACTCGCCGTGGCCGCTGAGGACACAGGCCAGCAAGCCATTGCCGCGGTCGACGACCCATTGGCCGTATTTTCCAGATTGTTTTTGCAGCGGGAAGGTGAGGGCGGTTTTTGGCGAAAATTCGAGGTAGACCGTGGCAATCGGCTCGTAATCGAAGGCGGTGGCGAGCACCGGCCAGATTTTGCCGGCGTGCTGCGGCGCGGTGGCGACGATGGCTGCATCGTAAATGTTGCCGGCGATTTCGATGCCATCCGGCCTTGGTGCCAGGCCGGCGATGCGCGTGCCGAACTGCAACGTGGCGTCATTGGTCGCCAGCCAGCGGACGGCCGGTTCGGGCAGCAGGGTGCCGAGGTCGGCGCGTGGCAGCAGCAGGTCGGTATCAGATCGGCGCGAACTGCCGAGACTGTCGCGCAGTACGTTGGCGAAGATTTGCGCGGAGGCGCGTTCGGCCGGCAGGTTGAGGGCGGCGAGACAGAGCGGTTCCCACAGGTGGCGACGCAAGGCGCCGGTCTGCCCGGCGGCGTCGAGCCAGGCGGCAACCGTGGTGTCGGCCGGCAAGCGGAAGCGACGCCATTTGACGCCTTGCATCCACAGCGCGGTTTTTGCCTTTTCCGGCCAGTCGACCGCAACAGCCGACAGCAAACCCCAGGCGACGTTGAGCGGAGCTGGCCAGGGTGGCAGTGCGAGGCGAAAGCCGCCTGCGTCGCAGACTTGCAGCGGGCGCCGTTCGAGCAGGCGCTCGGGGTCGGCGCCGACTTGCTGCATCAGGCTCAAGGTTTCGCGGTAGGCGCCGAGCAGGATGTGCTGGCCATTGTCGAGGCGCCGGCCGTCGAGTTCCACGGCGCGGGCGCGGCCACCGGGGACGCGGCCAGCTTCGTAGAGGGTAGTGGCGACACCGGCGGCCGTCAGATCGACGGCAGCGGCGAGTCCCGCCCAACCGCCGCCGATGACCGCAACTTTCACGCGAAGGCCCAGGTTTTCCAGGCGATCCAGAGCTTGCGCACGGGGGTCAGCGCGATGCGCTGGTGCAGAACCTGGAAGTTTTCGCGCTTGATCTCGTCAAGCAGGGTGCGGTAGATCGCCGCCATGATCAGGCCCGGGCGCTGGCTCTTGCAGTCGATGGCCGGCAACTGGGCAATTGCCTGCGCGTAGTATTGCTCGGCGCGTTCGGCCTGGAACTGCATCAGGGCGGTGAAGTTGTCGGAATATTTTGCGTTGAGAATGTCGGCAGCCGGTACGTTGAACTGCTTGAGTTCGTCCATCGGGATGTAGATGCGGCCGCGCCGCGCGTCTTCGCCGATGTCGCGGATGATGTTGGTGAGTTGGAAGGCCATGCCGAGGTCGTGCGCGTATTTCTGCGTCTGGCGATCCTGGAAGCCGAAAATTTCGGCGGCGAGCAGGCCTACGACGCTGGCGACGCGGTAGCAGTAAAGCGACAAGCCCTTGAAATCGAGGTAGCGCGACTGCATCAGGTCCATTTCCATGCCGTCGATGATTTCCAGCAGTTGCTCGGCGGGCAGGCTGAATTTTCCGCTTACTGCCTTCAGCGCGAGCCCGACGGGGTGCGTCGGCTGGCCGTTGGCGATGCGGTCCACTTCCTGGCGCCACCAGGCAAGCTTGGTCGAGGCAATCGATACATCGTTGCATTCGTCGACGACATCGTCGACTTCGCGGCAGAAGGCATAGAGCGCCATGATCGCGCGGCGGCGCTCGACGGGCAGGAACAGGAAGCTGTAGTAGAAGGAGGAGCCGCTGGCTGCGCACTTCTCCTGGCAATATTGATCGGGATTCATGGGGTCACATTGTAAGGGAACGGCCGGCGAGAACCAGCCAGTCCCATTTGCCGAGCTTCGGACGGCGGGAAAACACATCCCCGCGCACCCGGCGGATGCGTTCGAGAATGCGCAGGCCGCCTTGCACCGTCAGCCGGATTTCCCAGCCGAGGCGGCCGGGCAGGGCATGAACCAGCGGCGCGCCTTGCAGCATGAGTTCGCGCGTGCGGTCGATCTGAAAATCCATCAGCGCCGCACAGTTGGCCGACCAGCGGCTTTCCGCAATATCGGCCTCGGCCACCCGGAAGCGCGGGAGATCGGTTTGTGGAATGTAAATCCGCTCTTTTTGCCAGTCGACCGCAACATCCTGCCAGAAGTTGATCAGTTGCAGCGCCGTACAGATGCAGTCGGATTGCGCCAGATGTTCGGGTTCGCTGCGCCCGAACAGATGCAGC
>Ga0209310_1002588_pt1 | contig 11489 bp, 8 predicted proteins | sample AD_UKC030_MetaG_FD_184415 | JGI IMG/M metagenome (GOLD analysis project Ga0209310, IMG submission 184415) | Active sludge microbial communities of municipal wastewater-treating anaerobic digesters from USA - AD_UKC030_MetaG (SPAdes) (version 2) | ecosystem: Engineered > Bioreactor > Anaerobic >... | reverse complement strand
GTCGGTGGGCCTGCGTAGGCTTTGCCACAGGGATGCCTGACTTATTAGAAGCTTGCGTTTCAGAACTGGGCTACCCCAGCTTGCCGTGGGGGCTGTATTCCAATGTTTTCTTTTTGACAAACCACATACCTGATCTTCGTGGTAAAAAATCCCGCTTTCCAGTTCACTTGGAGCCGATCAGTCGCTGCCAATGTGGTTTACTGCGAAAAGGCTCTTAGTGTCATCTCACCACGAAGCGCACGAAGTGCACGAAGAAGTACTGTGACAAGTATTTCCTGAATGAATCCCTTCGTGATCGTCGTGACCTTCGTGGTAAAAAATTCCGCTTTCCAGTTCACTTGGAGCCGATCAGGAGCTGCCAATGTGGTTTACTGCGAAAAGGCTCTTAGTGTCATCTCACCACGAAGCACACGAAGTGCACGAAGAAGTGCTATGAGAAATATCTCCTAAATGAATCTCTTCGTGTCCTTCGTGACCTTCGTGGTAAAAATCCCGCTTCCCTGTTCACTTTATAGCTGACCGGGAGTGCAGTCTGCGTGCCTTCATGAGGGTTTCCAGTTTCCGAGAGCGGCTTCGAGTGCGGCCCCGACTGGGCGCATCGACACCCCCGCCGCGATCAGTTTCGACGCATCGAGGACGCAATTCGAGCGCGGCGTCTTTGCGCCCAGCCGGTAGAACTCCTGGTCGTCCGCCCAGAAGTCGAATGTCCGATCCAGCCGCAGGATCCGTCGGATCATCTCCACGACCTGCCGAGTGGTGATCCAGCCCGGGTTCGTCACGTTGTAGGCGCCGAATGGCGCCCGCCGCTCCCAGAGCCCGAGGCAGGCGCCCACGAAATCGCCGAGATGCGAGATCGAGTTGACGTTCTCATACACCCGTGCGTAGCGCTGGATCTTGGTCAGGTAATTGCGCGGGTTGTCGTGCTCGTCGAATGGGATCCGCAGCCGCCAGAGATAGGATCGGCCGACACCGGCAATCGCTTCCTCGGCCAGCGCCTTGGTCCCGCTGTAAAAGCTGCACGGCGGACGCCGGAAGCTGAAGTTCGGTTCGTCGGTTTCGACGAATCCGCGCACGGTCTCCGGATGCGCCTCGCGCCACTCTCGAACGTCGGGGCGCATGAGGTCGGGCTCGACCCGCTCGACGCCGTTCTCGAGGATCTTGGCGCCCGTGTAGATGCATCCCGAGGAGACATGCCCCCACGGGATGCCGGCTGCCTGGCAGGCGTGAGCAACGGTCAGCGGAAACAGGGTGTTGCCCTGGAGCGTATCGGCGCGCGCCGTCTCGCAGCCGTCGACGTTCGGTTTTCCCGTGTACCCGGCTGCGTTGATCAGGAACTCCGGTTTGCGCCGGCGGATCAGGTCCACCAGGAGATCGAACCGCGTGTAATCGTGGTCCCGACGCGATATCGGTTCGAATTCCCATGACCGCTCGAGCAGCGCTTGCGCGAAGGCCTGGCCGACATAGCCCGATGCACCTAAGAGTAGAATCATACGACAATTCCTGCTACCAGGTCAGAATCTGGATCCCGCGAAATCAGGAGGGACTTTGCCCGCGGAACACGCGGAACACACGGAAAGAAATGCCCGGAATTAGGATGTGATTTACCACAGAAAGGCTCACAATGTTATCTCACCACGAAGCACACGAAGTGCACGAAGAAGTACTATGAGGAATAATTCCCGAATGAATTCCTTCGTGTCCTTCGTGATCTTCGTGGTAAAAAATCCCGTTTTCCAGTTCACTTGGAGCCGATCCGTAGCTGCCAATGTGGTTTACTGCGAAAAGGCTCATAGTGTTATTCCACCACGAAGCGCACGAAGTGCACGAAGAAGCACTATGAGAAAAGTCTCCTAAATGAATTCCTCCGTGTCCTCGGTGTCCTCGGTGGTAAAATGCTTCCCAGTCCTTTCACCACAGAGAGCACCGAGAGCACTGAGATGAATGCCCGAACCCAACCGGCTCCAATCCCCTTCCTCCTCTCCGTATGCTCGGTGTCCTCGGTGGTGATACTCAACCGCCGCTTGAAAGCTGCGGCTACCGATTTTGGATCCGCCTCCTCACCTCGGCCGCTACGGTTTCAAGTCCATTCCGCGTCATTCCGCGTCATTCCGCGGGCAAAATCTGTGTTAATCTCCGTCATCTGCGGACAAATGAAACTCCGCGTCTCTGCGTCTCTGCGGGAGAATGAACACACGGAAAGAAATGCCCGGAATTAGGATGTGGTTTACCACAGAAAGGCTCATAATGTTCCCTCACCACGAAGCACACGAAGTGCACGAAGAAGTACTATGATAATTCCTGAATAAATTCCTTCCTCCTCTCCGTGTCCTCGGTGTCCTCGGTGGTGAGAAAAAACTGCAGCCTGGAATCCGCAGTTCAACTTCCGCGTCAATCCGCGTGGTCTGCGGGCAAGAACTGTCTGGCGCCTTTCCGATCCGATTCTCACTTCGAGGCAAGATCGCCCCGTTTGGCCTCGTCGATGATCCCGGCCAGGTACAGGCGATATTCGCAGTTAGGCATTCGGGAGACCGTATGCTCGAGCTGAGCCAGCGAGATCCGCCCGGCGCGAAACGCCGCTTCCTCGGGACACCCGATCTTGATGCCCTGTCGCCGCTCGATCGTCTGCACGTAGGCGGAGGCTTCGTGGAGGCTCGTGGTGGTCCCCGCATCGAGCCACGCAAATCCGCGGCTCAGCCGATAGACCCGCAGGGCGCCGCGCCGCATGTATTCGCGGTTGACGTCCGTGATCTCGAGCTCGCCCCGCGCGGACGGCTCGAGGTTGCGCGCGATCGACACCACCTCGGCATCGTAGAGATACAGGCCCGGCACCGCAAAATCGCTCCGGGGCTGTTTGGGCTTTTCCTCGATCGAAAAAGCCCGCCCCTGCGCGTCGAACTCGACCACGCCGTATCGCTCCGGATCGTGAACCTGATAGCCGAATATCGTCGCTCCCGACTGGAACTCGCTGAACGCGCGATGGAATGTGTCGCCTCCGTAAAAGATGTTGTCCCCGAGGATCAGGGTGACGGGGCTATTTCCGATAAACGACTCGGCGATGAGAAACGCCTGGGCGATCCCCGCCGGACGCGCCTGTTCACGGTAGTCGAATGACACGCCCCACGCCGAGCCGTCGCCAAAGAGATCCCGGAATCGCGCAAGATCTTTCGGAGTCGATATCAGGCAGAACTCGCGTATCCCATGTTCGATCAGGGTGGTCAGCGGGTAATAGACCATCGGCTTGTCGAACACCGGCTGGAGCTGCTTGCTCGCCACCAGGGTCAGCGGATACAGCCGCGAACCGGCCCCGCCCGCAAGTATGATGCCTTTCATATCGATCTATTTGGTGGCAGGGCCGAGCCGCTGGCCAGCTAACATCGCCGCGTGAGGACACGCGGCCTGTCTACATCGCCAGGATCGGCCCCTCATGTAGGCCGGGTCACCTGACCCGGCGTCTGCTCCGTGGGCGCCGCGCTGATGACTGCAAGCTCACAGCCCGGCGCGCAGCGGAGTGCCCGCCCTACCTCCAGGCTACCGACGTGCCGTCCTCCGTCTTTTGACGTACCGACGCACCGACGCACCGTCCTCCGTCTTCTGACGAACCGACGCACAGACCCTTAGGCACCACGATATTCATTGACCGCGGCAATCACGGCATCGACCTGGTCCGCGGTCATCACCGGGCTCATGGGCAGGCTAAGCACTTCACGATGGATCTTCTCGGTGATCGGATACGACCGCCCGTTCCACGCCCGGTATGCCTCCTGCCGATGGGGCGGGATCGGATAATGAACCACGGTCTGGACGCCGCGCTCGAGCAGATGCTTCTGGAACCCGTCGCGGTCTCGAGTCCGGACTACGAACAGATGCCACACGTGCGATTCGTCGCCGCGCGCCACGACGGGCAGGATCACCGCCGGATTCCTGATCTGGTCGAGATACCGCCGCGCAATCGCCCGGCGGCGCGCATTTTCGTCCGCGAGATGCTCGAGCTTGACCCGGAGCAGGGCGGCCTGCATTTCGTCCAGACGATTGTTCGGGCCCTGATATCGGTTCTGGTATTTGACATGCGACCCGTAATTGCGAAGGGCGCGGACTGTTTCCGCCAATGCTGGATCGGCGGTGAGCACGGCGCCGGCGTCCCCGAGCGCGCCCAGGTTTTTGCCCGGGTAAAAGCTGTAGCCGGCCGCATCGCCTAGGGTCCCAACCACGCGCCCATCGAGCATGGCGCCGTGGGCTTGCGCGCAATCCTCGATCACCTTGAGACCCCGGCGCGATGCGATCGCGCGGATCTCGGTCATCGCAGCCGCTTGTCCGTAAAGATGAACCACCATGATCGCGCGCGTCCGTGGGGTGAGCGCCGCCTCGATAAGGTCCGGATCCAGGTTGTAGGTGCCGAGATCGGGCTCGACCAGGACCGGCTCGATCCGGTTCTCGGTGATGCTCAGGATCGTCGCGATATAGGTGTTGGCAGGGACAACGACCGCGTCGCCTTCGGCCAGAACGCCCAGCTCCTTGTAGGCGCGCAGGATCAGAGTCAGCGCATCGAGCCCGTTCGAGATTCCGACCGCGTGGACGGCCCCGCAGGACCGGGCGAACTCGGCTTCGAACGCCTTGACCTCCTGCCCCAGGATATACCAGCCGGAATCGATCACGCGCGTCGCTGCGTCGATCAGCTCCTGCCGATACTGGGCATTGATCGGTTTGAGATCGAGGAAGGGGATCATGGTCGGCGGCTTCAAGCGAAAAGCGGAAAACAAGACTTTTTTACCACGAAGGTCACGAAGGACACGAAGGAATTCATTTAGGATAGATTTCTCATAGTACTTCTTCGTGCACTTCGTGTGCTTCGTGGTGAGATGACACTACGAGCCTTTTTGTGGTGAGCCACATTGTCGGCTACTGGGCGGCCACAGGTGAACAAGCAACCGACTTTTTTACCACGAAGGTCACGAAGGACACGAAGGAATTCATTTAGGATAGATTTCTCATAGCACTTCTTCGTGTGCTTCGTGTGCTTCGTGGTGAGAGAATGTTATGAGCCGTTTCATGGTGAAAGGGTAAGCGGACTTTTTACCACGAAGATCAAAGGAATTATTCAGGACACATATTGTGATTAAACTTCTTCTTCGTGGTGAGGAACTCATCCCGTGGCCTTGGCCGTTCTAATCGACAGCGCAACCGAGCAGAGCAGAAGGAACAGCGCCAGGATCGAGTGGATCTGGAGCGGGAAATCGAATCGGGCATGGAGCAGGCACCCGCCGAGGGACACGCCGAGCAACGCGGCGAACGGCCAGGGCACAGGCGTTCCCGATCCGCGCCAGAGATGCATCGGCACCATGATCAGGGCCACCAGGATCATTCCGAACCCGACCCATCCGAACGTGATCCGCGTCTCGAGCCAGTCGTCGTGGACCTGGGCGGCCCACCACTTGCCCATGCCGGGCTGGTAGAGCTGATACAGATGCGCGAAGCTGCCCGGCCCCGTGCCGTAGAGCGGATAATCCCGAGCCATCTGACGGGCGTTTTCGTAAATGATCGTCCGCCCGCTCATTGTGCCCGGACCCGAGCTGATCTGTTCGAGCCGAGGCTGCAATTGTGTCCATCCCAACCAGAAGATCAGGCCGGACACGACGGCTAATGTAGCCATCAAAGGAAGCCGGATCCGGTGTCGGGACCTGCCTTCGGCCATGTACAGAATTCCGACAGCGGCAAGAATCCCCGCCCCGCTCACCAGCGCACCGCCCCGGCTCGATGAGATGGCCGGGCACGCCGCCATGAGCATGGTGCAGGGCAACGCCAGCACGTGCGCGCCCCCCCCCCGGAGCGGCCGGGCACGCGGATTCGAGTAATGGCTGCGTCGGAGGGCCCACCAGAGACCGAGGCTGACCGGCCAAACCAGGTTGAAATACTGGGCGGCATTGCTCCGATACGCATAGGGGCCGAATTGGCCAAGGCAGCGTGTATTGAACCGGGGCCGGACATGCCAGAGCAGCTTGTCCGTTTTCGATAGCCTCTGCACGATGGATTCCACGCCGAGCACAGTCCCATTCAGGCACAAAATCCACAGCATTCGCTGAAGGCGAGCCGGGATCAGATGCGGCATGCGACCGGATGTTGGATCTGGGGGCCGGCCTGGAGAGACGGGCGATCCTTTGGATGCCAACCTCAGCAACTCTTCCGCACCTCCACCCTCGATTCCCTTCGAACCGTCGACCCGCGATTCGCGATCCTCGCTGCGCCGGGAACGCCGTTCGCGCCGGCTTTGACCCAGGAGCCAGTCGCGCGACGCCCAGAAGAGACAAGCCAGACCCAGGTACTGCCAGAAAGCGAACCACCCGGCATCCCGATCGTAGCTGTGCGGCAGCCAGGGGATGTAATTGTCGAAATAGTCGAACCTGAGCTCGAACGGCAGGTAATTGGCGCGCGCGTTGAGCACGCTGACCAGGCAATAGCCAAGAATCAGAACGGTCAGGACGGCCAGAACGCGCGTGGGCCAGGAAGCGCCTGTTGGGGGAGGATCGGAACGCGATTCGGCGGGCTCAGGATCATCGATCTGGCCGTGTGGTGTCTGCCTGCCGCCGGCGAGCAGGCTGGGAGCCAAGCCTGCATCTGTCTGTAGGCCGGGTCCCCTGCCTGCGCCAAGCGAAGTGCGGCAGGCAGGCCCGACCCGGCGTTGCGGATCGATACCGCTATCGAAGGATGATGGGTTGTCCTCGCCAGCGGGCATGGCGCTCCATCGCGCCGGCTGATAGCCCGTCAGCCATCGGATGATCCACTTGAAAAGGAGCAGGGCGCCGAGGCTGTAGGTCGTGTAGTTCATGACCCGGACAGCCCAAGGCTGCGTGGTCCCGAACGCCCACGGGCCGAACACGATCGCCCCGTAGATTACGAGCTCGGTCAGCCCGTCGCACAACCGATATGCCATCGGCGTGTGATGCCGCCGATGCCGCCGGTGATGACTTTCTTGTGTCGGATGCACTTGATGCATCACGCTTTCCAGACCTGTCCAGGCATGGTCTTGACTCGAGCCATGACGTTCCGTGTATCCACGATGCATCCGGCCCAATCGGCCAGAGCCTGGTAATCGACGTCATCATGCGCGGTTGCGATGAGGACCGCGTCGAAGCCGCCGATCGTGTCCCGATCCCAATCCACGGATCGCGTCCCGGCCCAGTGCGGATGCTCCCGGGTCGGCCGAATCACGGGCACGTGGGGATCGTAATAGGCCACCGAAGCGCCCCGCTGTTCGAGCAGATCGAGCAGGATATAGCTGGGGGACTCGCGGTCGTCATCGACGTTGGCCTTATACGCCAGGCCGAGGACAAGGACCCGGCTGCCGTTGATGGGCTTGCGATGGCTGTTCAGGGCTTCCCCCACCCGCTCGACCACGTGGCGGGGCATCGATGTGTTGATCTCGCCCGCCAGCTCGATGAACCGCGTGTGCTGTCCAAACTCGCGCGCCTTCCAGGTCAGGTAGAACGGGTCGATCGGGATGCAATGGCCACCCAGGCCTGGCCCCGGGTAGAACGGCATGAAGCCGAAGGGCTTGGTCCGAGCCGCCTGGATCACCTCCCAGATGTCGATGCCCATCGCCCCATAAACCAGCTTTAGCTCGTTGACGAGGGCGATATTGACGCTGCGAAAGATGTTCTCGAGCAGCTTGGTCGCCTCGGCGGCGCGGCACGAGGAGACCGGCACGACCTGCTCGATCGCCTGCCGATACAATGCCACCGCACGCTCGAGACAGGGCGGCGTCAACCCGCCCACCACCTTCGGGATGCGCGCAACCTGGCTGTTCGGGTTCCCTGGATCCTCGCGCTCGGGCGAGAACGCCAGATGGAAATCGATGCCGGCTTTCATCCCCGACCCGGCTTCGAGGACGGGCCGCAGGTCTTCGTCGGTCGTCCCCGGATACGTGGTGGATTCGAGCACCACGAGCGCCCCGCGCGCCAGGTGCGGCGCGATGGATTCGCCCGTGCGCAGAATGAACGAGATGTCCGGCTCCCGGTTTCGATTCAGGGGCGTCGGCACGCAAATGATGACCGCCTCGGCCTCGCGCACGCGCCGGAAATCGGCCGTTACCGCGAACCGTCCGGCCGCCCGCTGCTCCTCGATGGCCGCTGACGGGATATGCCGGATGTAGCTGCGCCCGGCATCGAGCGACTCGACCTTCGACGCGTCGACGTCGAATCCCAGCACCGGTGCGCCCGAGCGCGCGAACTGCAGGGAGAGGGGCAGCCCCACGTAGCCCATTCCGACCACGGCAACCGTGCTCATACCATTTTCTCGATGAAAGGCAGCAGCTCCTGGATCCTCGTGTGGAACCGATCGAGCCTCTGCAGCCGCTCGATAAAAATCCGCGATTCCTCGTCGGTCAGAACGCCTTGCTCGCGATCTGCCTCGAGCTCAGTCAGAATGGTCTGCAGACGCTTCCGCGACGCCGTCAGGTAAGGGCGGATCACATCGGCCAGCGCGCCTTGGATGACGGTGGCCGGATCCGTCACCGCCTCGAAGAAGTCGCGCCGTTCGCCCGGTTTCCAGGCTTGGCGAATCAGACCCCAACTCATCAACTGCCGCGTGCCGATGCTGGCGCTGGCCTTGCTCATCCCCAGCGCCCCCACCATGTCGTCCAACGACAACGGTTCCGCCGACGAAAACAGCAGGCCGTAGATCTGCCCGCTCGACCGGGGCAATCCCAGACGCTGACACAGTCGTCCCACAGTCTGGACAACCTGCTGGCGGGATTGAGAGCTGACGATCCCAGGCATAACCACAGACCCTAAACCGCTTGCGCTTGCGACGGATACAAAAGAAAGATCACCCTTAAAAATTGACAGACTTCGTCCCCGTCAATTCGCAGGAATCACAAACACAGCGAATTGATTTCCAACAAGTTACGATCCACCGTTCAATAATGACTTAACGAAATAAACTAAACCCCGCCAATTGCAAGCCCAAAATCTCGATCCTATCGGCGCGTTGCCATCGAGCGATACGACTCGTAAGCCCGCTCGAGACGCTCGATATCAGCCGATCCGCGGTGGATCCAAACGCGATATGAACACCGGATCGGCTGGCCGGGGGCGAACGTGGCGGGTTTGATGCCGGGCCAGCCCAGGCAGAGCACGCCGTAATGCCGGGTCAGCCATTCCGGCGGGTAGTCCGGATGCGTGGGATGGACGAAGATCGCCGCGCCGCTGGTCAGCTTCTCGCGTGCCCACAGGCGGGTCAGGTCCGCCCACGGCAGATTCGTCATGGGCAGATCGCGCAGTGTGGGGCCAGCCGGGACGGTGATCACGGTGTTCGTGCCGGGCGCGAACCGCAGCGTGAGGCCGCCGTAGCTTTTCCCTTCCGCGCCGGCCAGGGTGACGGACCGGTTCAAGGGGGTCCATGTGAAGTCGAGGTCGATGGCGCGGGCGTCGCCGCTGGCGGGCAGGATCCGAATCCAGGCCTGCTCGATCATCACTTTCCGATCGCCCACGAACCAGCCGTTCTCGATCCCGAGCGCGGCGTGGGTGGGGTTGGCGTCGCGGGCCAGCCAGCGGACGAACTCCTGGCGGATCCCCTGCAAAGCCCAGAGATCGTAATGCTGGCCATCGACGGTCACGTGCGGCCACGCCCAGAACAGTCCCCGGTGATGGTAATGGTCGGCGGGGAAATCATCGGTCAGAACCTCGCCATCGAGCCCGTAGATGGGATGGAGATACGTGCTGCGGGCGCGGTCGGCTGGCACGCCCGGTTTGGCGATGACGCCATGGCGATAGACCAGGACGGGCCGGTCGTCCTCCCAGAGGCCGAGCGACTGGCTGTCGATGTCCGCAAACCGGAAACCCGCCGCCGAGAGAGAAACCGGCATCGCCATCGTCGCGACCACGGCCCAGAAACCGAGCCGCCCGCGCGTTTTGTCCCTGGCGGCTGCACGCGAGTCCGTGCCCGCCCGATCGGCCATGGATGAACCTGTCCCGACTTCGCCTGGCGCCATCATCATGCAGGGATTATGCCATGGACGCCGCCGCAGTCCACTCCGAACCGGCAGCTTTTCCCGCGGCGCAAGATCCGAGCCCCCTCAACTTCCCGCCGCCTCGTCTCTTGCATATCGCACCAAGAGCCGAAGGATTATCTCCTGCACCCTCCCGTGGCACGAGCCCGCCGCCGCTTGCGGGGGAGACCGGTGGCGCGTAAATTATCCGCAGACCTTACAACGTGCGCCAGGCATCACGGGGCGAGGCTTGCGACCGTGTCAACAGAGCATGACGCCCGGGCAACACGTTCACCGACCGGTTTATTCCGGGAAGGGATGATTCACAATCGCTATCTGCCGCTGTGGGCGCACCGGCTCTGCAACGGAGTTGCCGGGGCGCTCGTGCTGCTGGCTGGCGGCAGCTTCTGGCTGGACGAGCCCGCTGGCAGTTGGCGGCATACCTTCTCGCGCTGCCTGATCCTATCGAGCATCCCCGCGGGCATCCTGCTGGCGTGGGCAGCGAAGCGTTTTTCGATCATCGAGGGCGTCGCTGGCAAAGACGGCTACGACGAGCTCGATGAGCCAGATGAAAAGAAACCGCCTGCCTGAGGGGTAGCCGGCTCGTCCGCCTGTCAACCGACGGTGCTGCGGACTACGAAGCCCGCGCTCTTGTTGCCCTTTCTGGCCGCAACATTCATGTTGCGCCGCCGTTGGCCCGCGTAACCGTAGCCGCAGGATTCATCCTGCGCTCGGTTTTGCGCAGCTTGAAAGCTGCGGCTACGCCATCGAGGGGATGCAAGCGCCGGCCGGCAACCGGACGCGTCAGCGACGCGTCCCTACCTTTCCGGCCTACCGACGTACCGGTTCCCCTCGCCCCGCGAGGCACGAGCGGGGAGAGGGCCAGGGAGAGGGGCTACAAATCCTCTTTGCGTGTCTTTGCGTTTATTGCGGCGAAAAAAGTCGGTCTTCGAAATTGTTGAATCTCGAACTCAGGAACTCACTGGAAGAGATATTCCTGATTTCCTGAGTTCCAGATCACATCTGTGTTCATCTGCGCGGATGAATGAATGCCTGAATCTAGCCGACTCCAATCTTCCTCCTCCTCTCCGTGTCCTCGGTGTCTCTGTGGTGAGATACACCCGCAGCTTGAAAGCTGCGGCTACGTCATCAAGGAGATGCAAGCGATGGCCGACAAGCGGACGCGTCAGCGACGCGTCCCTACCGACCCTCCGTCCTCCGTCCTCTGTCTTCCGGTGCACCGACCTGACACCTGACACGCATCTCCCGTCTTCCGGCCCAGCGGCTCTGTCTTTCTAAGGGTCTGTGCAAAAATTACTTCCGATTTTGGCGGGAGCGCCGCCGGGCCCGATGCGAGGCGCAAGGGAGGGAGTGTATCCCCCTGCGATACTCGACCGACCGAGCCACGAAGCCGATGGCCCGGCGCCGCCCCGCCCCTGCGGGCTGGGGGTCTTGGGCGCGCTGGCTGTGTTGCTCCTCGCTCACAGACCGCGCGGGTATGCTCGCTCGT
>Ga0209310_1002586_pt1 | contig 11493 bp, 8 predicted proteins | sample AD_UKC030_MetaG_FD_184415 | JGI IMG/M metagenome (GOLD analysis project Ga0209310, IMG submission 184415) | Active sludge microbial communities of municipal wastewater-treating anaerobic digesters from USA - AD_UKC030_MetaG (SPAdes) (version 2) | ecosystem: Engineered > Bioreactor > Anaerobic >... | reverse complement strand
CGAGCCCGATGATGGCCAGCGCCACCAGGATATGAATTGTGAGAAGAAGAGAAAAAAGCCAGTTCATTATTTCCGCCTATCAACTTGCCGCTTGGCAAATCGCCAGAAAATCATCCGCAACCAACGCTGCCCCACCGATCAAACCACCATCAATGTCGGGCTGCGCAAACAATTCAGCCGCATTTTGCGGCTTGACGCTACCGCCATACAGAATTCGCAAACCATCGGCCAACTCCATATTCCTGCCAGCGACAAGCGCACGCAGTGCAGCATGAACCTCCTGCGCCTGCCCCGGGGTTGCAGTCAACCCTGTTCCAATAGCCCATACCGGCTCATATGCAACCACTGCCGCACCCAGTGCCTCAACACCAGCGAACCCGACTATCGCATCAAGCTGCCGCGCGACCACCACCATGGTCTGACCGGACTCCCGCTCGGCAAGCGTTTCACCCACACACAGCACGGGCACCAACCCGGCCTTCTGTGCCGCCACGAACTTGGCGGCAACTGTTACATCACTTTCGCCAAAAAGATTACGCCGTTCGGAATGCCCGACCAGCACATAGCGGCAACCGAAGTCGTCAAGCATCGAGCCAGACACCTCACCGGTATATGCCCCCGATCCGTGTTCGCTGAGCGACTGCGCCCCCCACGAAATCGGCGTACCCTCAAGCTCGGACTGAACCTGCGCGAGATACGGATAGGGTGCACAAATCGCCACTTCGCAGCGAACACCCGAAACTCCGGACTTCAAGCGCTCCAGCAAGGCTGCGTTACTCTGGAGGCTGCCATGCATCTTCCAGTTTCCAGCGACAAGCTTTTTACGCATGTGACAGGCCGTTCCGTTGGCAAAAACCCTAGGATTATAGCGGGCGCACAGGTTTACCGTCAAGAATCAACGGAACTGGACAGCGTTCGCTGCCCCGCCTCGCGCACCGCTGCCGCAAGCTCCTCGGCAGCAGCGAACACTTCGTTCTGATCTTCCCCTTCGACCATCACCCGCAACAGAGGCTCGGTGCCCGAGGCACGCAATAGCACCCGCCCCCGTCCAGCGATACGCGCCTCGATATTTTTGAGGTGCCTCTGAATCGACGCATTATCCTTCCACGGAAAATCCTTCGCCATGGGTACGTTGATGAGTTTCTGCGGATAGAGATGCAGGCCTCCCAGCAAATCCGCCATATTGCCACCCGACTCACGCAATGCTGCCAAAACCTGAAGGGCAGCAATGATGCCGTCTCCAGTTGTGTGGCGATCAAGCGCGAGGATATGGCCGGAGTTCTCTCCGCCGTACAACCAACCTTTTTCATGCAGCATTTCGACTACATAACGATCGCCGACAGCCGCCCGGGCGAAAGGAATGCCCATCTTGCCAAAGGCATGTTCGAGCGCCAGGTTGGTCATCAACGTACCGACGACCCCCTTCACTTCACCGTGCCGCGCCCGACTCTTGACGATCGCATGGAGCAACTGATCACCATCATAGAGCTTGCCAGCGGAATCGACCATCTGGATGCGATCAGCATCGCCGTCCAAGGCAATACCGAGATCTGCCTTGTGGATGAGAACGGCATCACACAAAGCCCTGGGTGACGTCGCTCCAAAGCCATCATTGATGTTCAACCCATTGGGCTGGGAACCGATCGTCACGACATCGGCGCCAAGCTCATGGAAAACGTCCGGCGCGGTGTGATAGGCCGCCCCGTGCGCGCAATCGACGACAATCTTCAGGCCGCGCAGGTCGAGGTCGTTGGGAAAGGTGCTTTTACAGAATTCGATATAGCGGCCACGCGCGTCGTCTATGCGCTTCGCGCGACCGAGATCCGCCGCCGCCACGCAAACCATGGGCTGATCGATACCGGCCTCGATGGCCAGTTCCACATCGTCGGGCAACTTGGTGCCCTGACCCGAAAAGAATTTGATGCCGTTATCGAAATAGGGATTGTGCGATGCCGAAATCACGATCCCCGCCTGCAAGCGCAGTGCGCGGGTCAAGTAGGCCACGGCGGGCGTCGGCATCGGCCCGACCAGGCAAACGTCTACGCCAGCAGCAGAGAAGCCCGCCTCGAGCGCCGATTCCAGCATGTAGCCGGAAAGCCGTGTGTCCTTGCCAATGAGCACCGACGGGCGCTCGCCTTCCGGCATGACGGCCTGACCCAGCAACGCCTTGCCGGCCGCGTAGCCGAGGCGCATCACGAAATCGGGCGTAATGGGCGCCTGGCCGACACGACCGCGTACGCCGTCGGTACCAAAATACTTTCTATTCATTGCAGACCTCTTCTCTCTTCCACGGCTGCAAGAACAGCCAGCGCATCTATTGTTTCCGCGACATCATGCACGCGCAGGATCTTCGCGCCTTTTTGGACCGCCAGCAGTGCGGCGGCAATACTAGCGGCCATCCGCCCTGCCACTGGGCGCCCCGTGATCGCGCCGAGCATGGACTTCCTCGATGCACCAATCAGAACCGGGAGTCGATCGACACCTGTTACGGTCAACGACCGAAACAGGGCCAAATTGTGCGCCAGCGTCTTGCCGAAACCGAACCCAGGATCGAGCACGATACGGTCGTCAGCAACCCCCGCGGCCCGACAACAATTTACTCGTGTGGCAAGGAAAGCCCACACCTCGCCCACGACGTCATCGTAGCTGGGTGCCTGTTGCATGGTTCCCGGTTCGCCCGCCATATGCATCAGACAAACCGCACAATCGCTGGCGGCAACGATGTCGATCGCCCCCGGATAAGTCAGTGCGCTGATGTCGTTAATCATCGTCGCACCTGCCTCCAGCGCAGCGTGCATGACGACAGGCTTGTACGTATCGACCGACACCGGCACGCCCCAATTTGAAACCTCTCTGAGCACAGGGATAAGGCGCCGCAACTCTTCCGCCTCCGGCGTCGGTATCGCCCCGGGGCGGGAGGATTCCGCGCCAATATCGAGGATATCGGCACCGGCGTCTAACTGATGGCGGGCATGACGGATGGCACGCGCGACATCGCCTCCCGTGCCATCACCCGAAAACGAATCGGGGGTCAGGTTGACAATGCCCATTACCAGCGGGCGGTCGAGTGGCAGCCTGAAGCGGCCGCAGTGAAGGACAGACATGGGAAAAAAGAAAAAGCCGGGAGCATGCCCCCGGCCGGGATTATTTTCTGACGATCAGGCGGTTGCCGGAGCGCCAGGCGCCTCACCGGAGGCATCTGTCGGCGGCGTGGAACGCTGTGCGCTCTGCGTCGGCTTTGGCGGGCGCGGTGGTTTTCCGGCCATGATGTCGTCGATCTGCTCGGCATCAATGGTCTCCCATTCGAGCAGCGCCTTGGTCATCGCCTCAACCTTGTCGCGATTGTCTTCCAGCAGTTGGCGCGCCAGCGCATATTGCTGGTCGATGATGCGACGGATTTCCGCATCGACCTTCTGCATCGTCGCTTCCGAAACATTCTTGTGCTGGGTCACCGAACGGCCGAGGAAGACTTCGCCCTCGTTCTCGCCATAAACCATCACACCGAGGTCGGACATACCGTAACGCGTGACCATGTCGCGCGCCATCGAGGTCGCACGTTCAAAATCGTTCGATGCGCCGGTGGTCATCTGATCCATGAACAACTCCTCGGCGATCCGTCCGCCGAACAGAACGGCGATTCGACTCATCAGATATTGACGGTCGTAAGCATAGCGATCCTGCTCCGGCAACTGCATGGTCAGCCCCAGGGCGCGGCCACGCGGAATGATCGTCACCTTGTGCACGGGGTCGGATTTCGGCACCAGTTTGGCAACCACGGCGTGGCCCGACTCGTGGTAGGCCGTGTTCATCTTTTCTTCCTCGGTCATCACCATGCTGCGACGCTCGGCGCCCATCATTATCTTGTCCTTGGCCATCTCGAAATCGTCCATGTCCACCAGACGCTTGTTGCGACGCGCTGCGAACAAGGCAGCCTCATTGACGAGGTTGGCAAGATCGGCACCTGAGAAACCGGGCGTGCCGCGGGCGATGATCTCGGCCTTGACATCGCCAGCAATCGGCACCTTGCGCATGTGCACCTTGAGAATTTCCTCCCGCCCGCGGATATCCGGTAGCGGCACCACGACCTGCCGGTCGAAGCGGCCTGGGCGCAGCAGCGCCGGGTCCAGGATGTCCGGACGGTTGGTAGCGGCGATGACGATGATGCCGGAGTGGCCTTCGAAGCCGTCCATCTCGACCAGCAACTGGTTCAGGGTCTGTTCGCGCTCGTCGTTGCCGCCGCCGAGGCCGGCGCCGCGATGGCGACCGACCGCATCGATTTCGTCGATGAAGATGATGCACGGCGCGTGCTTCTTGGCATTCTCGAACATGTCGCGGACGCGCGCGGCACCGACGCCGACGAACATCTCTACGAAGTCGGAACCGGAAATCGAGAAGAACGGCACCTTGGCCTCGCCGGCGATGGCCTTGGCGAGCAGGGTCTTGCCGGTCCCCGGGTTGCCGACCATCAGCACGCCCTTGGGAATGCGGCCGCCGAGTTTCTGGAACTTGGAGGGATCGCGCAGGAAATCGACGATTTCCTGCACCTCTTCCTTGGCCTCGTCGCAACCGGCGACATCGACGAAGGTGATGGTGTTCTGTGCCTCATCCATCATCCGCGCCTTGGACTTGCCAAAGGAGAAGGCACCGCCCTTGCCGCCACCCTGCATCTGGCGCATGAAGAAGACCCAGACGCCGATCAGTAGCAGCATCGGGAACCAGCTGACGAAGAGATTCATCAGGAACGACGGCTCCTCTTCCGGCTTGGCCTCAATCTTGACGCCGTTCTTGAGCAAGTCGGAAACCATCCAGAGATCAGGCGGTGCGTAGGAGGTAATGCGCTTGCCCTCGGTCGTCGTCGCCTTCAGCGTACGCCCCTCGATGACTACCTTGCTGATACGGCCTTGCTTGACCTCGTCGAGGAACTGCGAATATTCGATCGATCCCTGCGCAACCTGGCGGGTGTTGAACTGATTGAATACGGTCATCAGCACCAAGCCGATGACGAGCCAGACTGCCAAGTTTTTGAACATGTTGTTCAAGTTTGCTCTCCTTCTACAGCGTCGAGCGACAAAAACGCCATTTTATACATAACTTTCAACGCAATACACGACCGAGCAAATAAAGCTCGGCACTGCGGTCGCGCGACGCTTCCGGTTTGCGCACCGCAACCGTCTTGAATACCTCGCGCATGGCACGCAAAAATGCTTCGTAATCCGCGCCTTGAAAGACTTTGACCAGAAATGCGCCATCCGGTTTCAGGTGCGCCTGCGAAAACGCCAGACCCAACTCAGCCAAGTACATGATCCGCGCCTGATCAACGAGTGGTACACCCGACATGTTGGGGGCCATGTCCGACATTACAAGCCCCACGCCACGCCCGTTGAGTTTTTCTTCGAGCTTCGCCAGCACGTCGTCCTCCCGGAAGTCGCCCTGAATGAAGTCGACACCATGAATCGGCTCCATTTCCAGCAGATCGAGGGCCAGCACCATACCGGTTTCGCCAACCCGTCTGGCCGCAACCTGAGACCATCCTCCTGGCGTCGCGCCAAGGTCGACCACCACCTCGCCGCGTTTCAGGAGCTTGTCCTTGTCATCCATCTCCATCAGCTTGAAAGCCGCGCGCGAGCGCCAGCCTTCCTTTTTGGCAAGCTGAACAAAAGGGTCATTGACATGCTCGCGCATCCACGCTTTGCTGGTTCTGGTTCTTTTCATTCGGTAAAATGCCGTTTTTGAAAGGTTTATATGCTGCAACTGACTTCCACCCAGCGCCGCGAACTGCGCGCCCAGGCCCACAACCTGAATCCCGTCGTGTCGATTGCCGAAAATGGCCTCACCAAGGCAGTTCTCGCGGAAATCGACATCAACCTGCAAGCGCACGAGTTGATCAAGATACGCGTTTATGGTGACAGCCGTGAAGATCGCGCCGCCTATCTTGAGCAGATTTGCACCGAACTGGGTGCCGCACCAGTGCAACAAATTGGCAAACTGCTGGTGGTTTACCGTCCCGCTCCGACTGACCCTGCTGCGGTCAACGCCCAAAAAAGTCCAAAAACGCGGCGCCCGGCCGCTGCCCCGCGCAAGACCAAGCGCGCATTCCAGGGCTGATCAATTACTTAAGCCCGCGATCGGCCCAGATGACCAGCCACAAACCCAGCAGACTCTGCACCAGATAGAGAATGCTGGAAATGCCGTGCCAGGCAACGAATCGGTCACGCATCACGCTTTCCATGACTTCGCGCGGCAGGGCCGCCGCTTTCAATTGCGCCATTAGAGGCTGAATGCCGAACTGACTGGCCGCCACCAGCAAGACCATCAGCAACACCAGCCAGAAAACCGCGCTTCTGAAAACCTGGGCACCGCGCCGTGCAGTCATGAAGATCATCAGGTATGCAGCACTGGCGAGCCCGATCCAGCCGATCAGCGCAAAAAGCCGGCCCGCCACCGCACCGGCCAGTTGCCGGTCGCCAAGGTTGCTGAAAAGAACCGGTGCGGCGACGTATCCGATGGCCCACATACTACCGACCCAAAGGGTGATGACCGCCAGATACAGCGCCTCGGACAGTCTGCGCACCGATGGCTACTCGTAGCGAACGTCGATGATTTCGTATTCGCGGATACCGCCCGGCGCCTGAACCTGGGCGATATCGCCGGCATATTTTCCAATCAGTGCACGAGCCATCGGCGAGGCCACTGAAAGCTTGGCACTCTTGATATCGGCCTCGTCTTCGCCAACGATCTGATAGGTCACGACATCGCCCGAATCCTGATCCTCGATTTCCACCGTGGCGCCAAAAACGCAACGGCCATCCGCATCGAGGAGCTTGGGATCGATGATCTGGGCATTCGACAGCTTGCCTTCTACCTCCTGGATTCGCCCTTCGACGAAACCCTGGCGCTCCTTGGCGGCATCGTACTCGGCGTTTTCGGAAAGATCGCCATGCGCACGGGCCTCGGCAATCGCAGCAATGACGGCCGGGCGATCGATCGTTTTCAGGCGATGCAGTTCCACGCGAAGCTTTTCGGCACCGGTCACGGTCAACGGGACTTTACTCATCTTTTCTTCCAGCAAAAGCAAACCGCCGGCGCCCGTGCAGGGCCACCCGGCGGCTCGGAGGTTTGTTAGTGAAGCTGCTCGTGCAACGCTTGTATCGGATAAACCACGAGTTCACCAAGATTGCGAATGCCTTCCGCTGCCGCCTCGGCACCCCATATGGTTGTGTACATCGTGACGCGCGCTTGCAGGCCGGAGGTACGAATCGAACGGGAGTCGTTGATCGCCCCGCGCTTTTCCTCGACCGTGTTGATGATCAGCGCAATCTCGTTGTTCTTGATCATGTCGACGATGTGCGGGCGCCCTTCGGTAACCTTGTTAACTGGCGCTACCGGCAAGCCTGCCGCTGCGATCGCATGCGCAGTGCCGCGCGTGGCAACCAGATGGAAGCCGGCTTCATGCAGGTGACGGGCAATTTCAATCGCCTTGGCCTTGTCGCCGTCCTTGACCGACAGGAAGACCTTGCCCGACTTCGGCAGCTTCACGCCGGCCGCCAGCTGCGACTTGATGAACGCTTCGGCAAAACTGACGCCGACCCCCATGACTTCGCCAGTCGACTTCATTTCAGGGCCGAGAATGGTGTCGACCCCGGGGAACTTGACGAAGGGGAAGACGGCCTCCTTGACCGAGAAGTACGGCGGTACGACTTCCCTAGCGATGCCCTGCGCCTTCAGGCTCTTGCCCGACATGCAGCGGGCAGCGATCTTGGCCAGTTGCAGGCCGGTCGCCTTGGATACATAGGGCACGGTCCGCGAAGCGCGTGGATTGACTTCGAGTACGTAGACGTCGTTGTCCTTGATCGCGAACTGCACGTTCATCAGACCGCAAACGTTCAGTGCCTTCGCCATCAACTTGGTCTGACGGCGCAATTCGTCCTGGATGGCGGCCGACAGCGAGTACGGCGGAAGCGAGCATGCCGAGTCGCCGGAGTGTACGCCAGCCTGTTCGATGTGTTCCATGACACCACCGATAATCACTTCTTCGCCGTCAGACAGCGCATCGACGTCGCATTCGACCGCGTCGTTCAGGAAGCGATCGAGCAGCACCGGCGAATCGTTGGAAACCTTGACTGCTTCGCGCATGTAGCGCTCGAGATCCTTCTGCTCATGGACGATTTCCATGGCGCGGCCACCGAGCACGTAGGACGGGCGAACAACCAGCGGGTAGCCGATTTCCTGCGCCAGACGCAGCGCGTCCTCTTCGGTGCGCGCGGTGCGGTTGGGCGGCTGCTTGAGGCCGAGATCGTGCAGCAACTTCTGGAAGCGCTCGCGGTCTTCGGCAATGTCGATCGATTCCGGCGTCGTGCCGATGATTGGCACGCCATTGGCCTCGAGCGCCAGCGCCAGCTTAAGCGGGGTTTGGCCGCCGTACTGGACGATGACGCCAACCGGCTTCTCGATGGCGCAGATCTCGAGTACGTCTTCCAGCGTCAGCGGCTCGAAGTAGAGGCGGTCGGAAGTGTCGTAGTCGGTCGACACGGTTTCCGGGTTGCAGTTGACCATGATGGTCTCGTAGCCATCTTCGCGCATGGCCATCGCAGCATGCACGCAGCAATAGTCGAATTCGATGCCTTGGCCGATCCGGTTCGGGCCGCCGCCCAGCACCATGATTTTCTTCTTGTCGGTCGGATTCGCCTCGCACTCGTCCTCGTAGGTCGAGTACAGGTAGGCGGTATCGGTCGAGAATTCAGCAGCACAGGTATCGACGCGCTTGTAAACCGGGCGCACGCCCAGTTCATGGCGACGCTTGCGGAAATCGGCCTCGGTCGTCTTCAGCAGGTAGGCCAGACGGCGGTCGGCAAAACCCTTTTTCTTCAGGAAACGCAGTTCGTCTGCGGTCAACGTCGAAAACTCGCGTTTTTCCACGGCCAGTTCCAGATCGACGATTTCCTTGATCTGTACCAGGAACCACGGGTCGATCTTAGTCAGGTCGAAGACCTTTTCGACGCTCATACCGACGCCGAACGCATCGGCGACGTACCACAGGCGATCCGGGGTCGGACGGGCCAGTTGCTCGTCGATGGTTTCCGGATCGACCGACTTAAGGTTGAAGCCATCGACGCCGACTTCGAGGCCGCGCAGGGCCTTCTGCAGCGATTCCTGGAAGGTGCGGCCCATGGCCATCACTTCACCGACCGACTTCATCTGGGTGGTCAGCGTCGAATCGGCCTGCGGGAATTTCTCGAAGGCGAAACGCGGCACCTTGGTGACGACGTAGTCGATGGAGGGCTCGAACGACGCCGGGGTCTTGCCGCCGGTGATGTCGTTGGCCAGCTCGTCCAACGTGTAGCCGACGGCCAGCTTGGCGGCGATCTTGGCGATCGGGAAACCGGTCGCCTTGGAGGCCAGCGCCGACGAACGCGACACGCGCGGGTTCATTTCGATGACGATGCAGCGACCATCCTTCGGATTGATCGAGAACTGCACGTTGGAGCCACCGGTATCGACGCCGATCTCGCGCAGCACGGCGATGGAGGCGTTGCGCAGTAGCTGATATTCCTTGTCGGTCAGCGTCTGGGCCGGGGCAACGGTAATCGAGTCACCGGTATGCACACCCATCGGATCGAGGTTCTCGATGGAACAGACGATGATGCAGTTGTCCGCCTTGTCGCGGACGACTTCCATTTCATATTCCTTCCAGCCGAGCAGCGACTCTTCGATCAGCAGCTCGTTGGTCGGCGACGCTTCGAGACCGCGCTTGCAGATGGTCTCGAACTCTTCCATGTTGTAGGCGATACCACCACCGGTGCCGCCCAGCGTGAACGACGGGCGGATGATGGTCGGGAAGCCAATCGCGGCCTGCACCTGGTAGGCCTCTTCCATGCTGTGTGCCGTGGCCGAGCGGGCGGAACCGAGACCGATCTTGGTCATCGCATCCTTGAACTTCTGACGGTCCTCGGCCTTGTCGATGGCCTCCTTGGAAGCGCCGATCAGCTCGACGCCAAATTGCGCCAATACGCCTTCGCGGTCGAGATCGAGCGCGCAGTTCAGCGCGGTCTGGCCGCCCATGGTCGGCAGCAGCGCGTCCGGGCGCTCCTTCTCGATGATCTTGGCCACGACCTGCCAGGTGATCGGCTCGATGTAAGTCACATCGGCCATCTCCGGGTCGGTCATGATGGTCGCCGGGTTGGAGTTCACCAGGATGACCTTGTAACCCTCTTCGCGCAGAGCCTTGCAGGCCTGAGCGCCGGAGTAGTCGAATTCACAGGCCTGGCCGATGATGATCGGGCCGGCGCCGATGATGAGAATACTTTGAATGTCTGTACGTTTCGGCATCTTTGTTCTCTCTCTGTGCCGCTTATTGCGCGTTGTTGAGCGCAGCCACGCCACGCGTCATGGTGTCGAGGAAGCGGTCGAACAGGTAGGCCACGTCGTGCGGTCCAGGGCTGGCCTCAGGGTGCCCCTGGAATGAGAACGCCGGCACATCGGTGCGAGCAATCCCCTGTAAGGAACCATCGAACAGCGACACGTGCGTGGCGCGCAAGTTGGCCGGCAGCGACTCGTTATCAACGGCAAAACCGTGGTTCTGGCTGGTAATCAGCACCTGGCCGGAATCGAGATCCTTGACCGGATGATTGGCGCCATGATGACCGAATTTCATCTTCAGCGTCTTGGCACCCGAAGCCAAGGCGAGCAGTTGATGGCCGAGGCAGATGCCAAACGTCGGCACGCCACGGTCGAGGAATTCACGAATGGCGGCGATCGCGTAATCGCAAGGCTCCGGGTCGCCCGGGCCGTTGGACAGAAAAACGCCGTCCGGCTTCATTGCCAGCACATCGGCGGCCGGCGTCTGCGCCGGCACCACAGTCAGCTTGACGCCGCGCTCGGCAAGCATGCGCAGAATGTTGCGCTTGACGCCGAAATCGTAGGCGACGACATGGAAACGCTCCTCGCCACGCTGCTTGTAACCCTTCAGTGTCCATTCGGCTTCGCTCCAGGCATAGCCTTCCTTGGCCGACACCACCTTGGCCAGGTCCATGCCGGCCAGCCCAGGAAAGGCTTTAGCCATGGCCAGGGCCTTGGCTTCGTCAACCTCGCCAGCCAGGATGCAGCCGGCCTGGGCGCCCTTCTCGCGCAGGATGCGGGTCAGCTTGCGGGTATCGATACCGGCGATGGCGACGATGCCATGCTTCTTCAGGTAGCTGCCGAGGTCGTCCTCACTGCGCCAGTTGGAAGCGCGACGCGGCAGATCGCGGATGATCAGGCCAGCCGCATAGTTGGCATCGGACTCGAAATCCTCGGCATTGCAGCCGGTATTGCCGATGTGCGGGTAGGTCAGCGTGACGATCTGGCGGCAATACGAGGGGTCGGTCAGGATTTCCTGATAGCCCGACATCGCCGTGTTGAAAACCACTTCGCCGCTGGTGACGCCATCGGCGCCTATGGATTGGCCCTTGAATACCGTCCCATCGGCGAGGGCGAGGACGGCGGGTGTGTATGAGG
>Ga0209310_1002579_pt1 | contig 11505 bp, 8 predicted proteins | sample AD_UKC030_MetaG_FD_184415 | JGI IMG/M metagenome (GOLD analysis project Ga0209310, IMG submission 184415) | Active sludge microbial communities of municipal wastewater-treating anaerobic digesters from USA - AD_UKC030_MetaG (SPAdes) (version 2) | ecosystem: Engineered > Bioreactor > Anaerobic >... | reverse complement strand
TTTGCGCGGCTTTCTCGTCGACAGTGAGTTCGCGGGCGTAGCCGCCGGCGCCGTCGGCGGAGACGCCGGTGTCGACGAACTTGGCGCCGAGCGATTCGATCTGCTCACGGGCGGCGGAACGGACGTCGTAGGCGTCGACCATGGCGCCCAGGCGTTTGCAGGTGGCGATGGCTTGCAGGCCGGCGACGCCGGCGCCGATGACGAGGACACGCGCCGGGCGGATGGTGCCGGCGGCGGTGGTCAGCATCGGGAAGAACTTGGTGCAGCGGGCGGCAGCGATCAGGCCGCACTGGTAGCCGGCGCAGGAGCCTTGCGAGGAGAGGGCGTCCATGCTCTGGGCGCGCGAGATGCGGGGGAGCAACTCCAAGGCGAAGGCGGTGATGCGCCGGGCGTTCAATGCCGCCAGGCGGGCTCGGTCTTCGAAGGGCTTCAAGAGACCGATCAGGACTGAGCCTTCGGGTAATGCCGCGATTTCTTCCGCACTCGGCGGGGTCACCCGAAGGATCAGCTGGGCCGGGCCATAGGCTTCGGCAATGCCATTGACCATGCTGACATCGGCATAATCCGAGTCGAGGAAGTGGCTCTCCGTCCCAGCGCTCTGTTCCATGCGCAGGCTGGCCCCCAGGGCAACGAATTTCTTCGCCGTCTCGGGAACGAGGGCAACCCGGCTTTCGCCTGGCGTGCGTTCCCGGGCGACTGCAATGCTTAACGGCATGCTGCTTTTCTCCAGTTGTTTGATCGGGATGTTATCCCGTATTTCAGTTTTTTCTAATGCATCTTGCTAATCGGCTGGCGGCGGATTGTTGCAGAAACGCAGTTCCTGTGGATAGGGGAAAAAATCCTCGACGTGGCCGTCGCGGATTTTTTGCTGCGACGCTTGCCAGAACTGGGGCGAAAGCAGATCGGCGTGGTGCTTGTGGAAGACCTTGCGCAAGATTGGCGAGGCGAGCAGGAAAGTGGCGAACTCCTCGGGGAAGACGTCGTTCTTGGCCACCGCGTACCAGACCTCGCCGGACATCTCGGTTTCGAAGTCCGGGGCCGGCGGAATTCTGCGGAAATTGCAGTCGGTCATGTACTCGATTTCATCGTAGTCGTAGAACACGACACGGCCATAGCGCGTGACGCCGAAGTTCTTCCACAGCATGTCGCCGGGGAAGATGTTGGCCTGCGCCATTTCGCGGATGGCGCTGCCGTATTCCTTGATGGCGTGTTCCAGTCCTTCGATGTTGTTGCTGCGCTCCATGCGGTCGAGGTGGATGTTGAGCGGCTCCATGCGGCGTTCGATGTAGAGGTGCTTGATGATCAACTGGTCGCCGTCGATTTCGTAGCAGTTCGGCGCGAGCTTCTCCAGTTCTTCCATCACCTCATCGTCGAAACGGTTGAGCGGGAAAAGCACGTTGGAGAACTCCAGCGTATCGGCCATGCGGCCGACGCGGTCAACCTGCTTGACCATCATGAATTTTCGTTTGACGGTGGCGCGATCCATGTTCTTCGAGGCGCCGAAAACATCCTTGATGATCTTGAAGACGTAGGGGTAGGAAGGCAGCGTGAACACCAGCATGACCAGGCCACGAATGCCGGGGGCCATGATGAATTTGTCTTCCGAATGGTGCAGGTGGTAGATGAAGTCGCGGAAGAACATGGTTTTGCCCTGCTTGCCGAGGCCGAGCATGATGTAGATTTCGGAGCGCGGCTTGTTGGGCATGATGGCGCGCAGGAACTGGACGTAGCCGGAAGGCACTTCCATGTCGACCATGAAGTAGGCGCGCGACAGCGAGAAGAGCAGGCCGATCCGCCAGGCGTCGAGCAGCACGGTGTCCAGGTAGAGCTTGCCGTCATCATCATGGATTACGGGGATCGCGAACGGGTATTCCGACGCGCCGTTGATCGCCTTGCCGATAATGTAGGCGGCCTTGTTGCGGTAAAAGGGAGAGGCCAACACCTGTATCTGAAAGTTCACCTCGCGGTGCGGCATGCCTTTCAGATAGTGACGGATGGCGTGGTAGACATGATCGACGTCGCGCCCAAGATCGGCGAACGGCCGTTGCCAGCGGAAGTCCTCGACGATGCCGCGGATTGAGCCATGCAGCCCATCGTCCTTGGCGTAATAGCTGCGGTAGGTCGGATCGTTGTCGGCCTCGATGTTCTCGGTCGACACCGTCGGACGAACGAAAATGAAATCGTTGTGGAAATAATTGCGGTGCAGGATCTTGGTGGTGACCGAGTTGAAGAAGGTCTCGGCCAGTTCCGGCTGCTTGTGGTTGAGTAGCAGCCCGATGTAGAGCAGCTTGACCTGCTGCCAGGTGGGCTGGTCGATGTTGCTGGCATCGAATTCGTTGCGCAGGCGCTCGACGCACTCGTCGACGCGGTCGTCATAAAAACGGATGCGCTCGCGGACCGCCTTGTGCACGGCCAGCCAGTCGCCCTGCTCGAAACGCACCTTGGCTTCCTTGCTCGTCGCGCGGAACAGGGTGTAGTGCTTGTTGAAGCCCTGGATCAGGGCCAGCGCTATCTGGTGGGCGTTCGTGCCGTAGAGGCCGACTGAAATCTTCATCGTGGTTGATCCGGGGTGAAGCGCAAATTTTAGCACTCGCGGCGCGAGATAAATGCCCTGGAAACTGCTGACAGGCGCTCCCCGTCGTTGACTGAGGTGGCGCCGGGAAGGATACTCGTCAGGTTTCTGCTTGTAAGCATGGCGAAAGGGGCATGGAGTAAATTCGGCCCGCGTTTTTCAATCCAATTGGAGGGGGTAGCATGGCTGCAGGAAAGTCAAAAATCATTTACACACTCACGGACGAGGCGCCGCTGCTGGCGACCTGCGCCTTTCTGCCCATCGTCCGCGCCTTTACCGCGCCGGCCGACATCGAGATCGAGAAGGCCGACATCTCCGTGTCCGCCCGTGTCCTTTCCGAATTCTCGGAATACCTGACCGATGAGCAGAAGGTTCCCAACACCCTGAGCGAGCTGGGCAAGAAGTGCCTGCTGCCGGAAACCAACATCATCAAGCTGCCGAACATCTCGGCTTCCGTTGCGCAGCTCAAGGCCTGCGTCAAGGAACTGCAGGAAAAGGGCTACGCCATCCCCGATTATCCGGAAATGGCCAATACCGACGAAGAGAAGGCGCTCAAGGCCCGCTTCGGCAAGTGTCTCGGTTCCGCCGTCAACCCGGTGTTGCGCGAAGGCAACTCCGACCGCCGCGCGCCGGGCGCCGTCAAGAATTACGCCAAGAAGCGCCCGCACTCGATGGGCGAGTGGAAACAGTGGTCGCAGACGCATTGCTCGCACATGCATCATGGTGACTTCTACCACGGCGAAAAGTCGCTGACCCTCGACAAGGCGCGTGAAGTCCGCATGGAACTGATCGCCAAGGGCGGCAAGACCACCGTTCTCAAGCCGAAGCTCTCGCTGCTCGAAGGCGAGATCATCGACTCGATGTTCATGAGCAAGAAGGCGCTGTGCGATTTCTATGAAAAAGAACTCGAAGACTGCCGCCAAGCGGGCATCCTGTTCTCGCTGCACGTCAAGGCGACGATGATGAAGGTCTCGCACCCGATCGTCTTCGGCCACTGCGTCAAGATCTACTACAAGGACGCCTTCGCCAAGCACGCCAAGACCTTCGACGAACTGGGCATCAACGTCAACAACGGCATGGTCGATCTCTACGAGAAAATCAAGACCCTGCCGGAATCCAAGCGCGACGAGATCGTCCGCGACCTGCATGCCTGCCAGGAACACCGTCCGCGTCTGGCCATGGTCGACTCGGCCAAGGGCATCACCAACTTCCACTCCCCGAATGACATCATCGTCGACGCCTCCATGCCGGCCATGATCCGTCAGGGCGGCAAGATGTGGGGTGCTGACGGCAAGCAGTACGACTGCAAGGCGGTCATGCCGGAATCGACCTTCGCCCGCATTTATCAGGAGATGATCAACTTCTGCAAGTGGAACGGCAACTTCGATCCGAAGACCATGGGCACCGTCCCGAACGTCGGCCTGATGGCCCAGCAGGCCGAGGAATACGGCTCGCACGACAAGACCTTCGAGATCGCCGAAGACGGCATCGCCAACATCGTCGATAACGCCACCGGCGAAGTGCTGCTGACGCAGAACGTCGAAGCCGGCGACATCTGGCGCATGTGCCAGGTCAAGGACGCGCCGATCCGCGACTGGGTCAAGCTTGCCGTCACCCGCGCACGCAACTCCGGCACGCCGGCTGTCTTCTGGCTCGACCCGTACCGCCCGCACGAGAACGAACTGATCAAGAAGGTCCAGAAATATCTGAAGGATCACGACACCAGCGGCCTCGACATTCAGATCATGTCGCAGGTCCGCGCCATGCGCTTCACACTGGAACGCGTGATCCGCGGCCTCGACACCATTTCGGTGACCGGCAACATCCTGCGCGATTACCTGACCGACCTGTTCCCGATCATGGAGCTGGGCACCTCGGCCAAGATGCTGTCCATCGTTCCGCTGATGAACGGCGGCGGCATGTACGAAACCGGTGCCGGCGGCTCGGCCCCGAAGCACGTCCAGCAGCTGACGCAGGAAAACCACCTGCGCTGGGACTCGCTCGGCGAGTTCCTGGCGCTGGCCGTGTCGCTCGAAGAGCAGGGCCTCAAGGACGGCAACAAGCGTGCCGTTCTGCTCGCCAAGACGCTGGATGCCGCCACCGGCAAGCTGCTCGACAACAACAAGTCGCCGTCGCCGAAGACCGGTGAACTGGACAACCGCGGTTCGCAGTTCTACCTCGCCATGTACTGGGCGCAGGAACTGGCTGCGCAGACCGAAGACAAGGAACTGGCTGCCAAGTTCACGACGCTGGCCAAGACCCTGTCCGACAACGAAGCGCAAATCGTTGCCGAAATGAAGTCGGTGCAGGGCCGTCCGGTCGATATCGGTGGTTACTACAAGGCCGATGCCGAGAAGTGCAAGGCGGTCATGCGGCCGAGTCCGACGCTGAATGCTGCGCTGAAGGCGGCACGGGTCTGATCGGATAATCCTGAGCGGCGAACTGTGACTGCGGTTCGTCGGTAGGGGTTTGCGGTATCCGGATCGAAGGGGGAAATGGCTGACATTTCCCCCTTTTTTGCTTCATAATCGGCATCGCTTTCTATTGCCGGGCATGTTCCGGCAAAGACCCCGCGGAAAGGGGCAATTCGACGCAAAACCCAAGTCGTCCAAATTACAGCGCATGGAGTGGATATGGCATCTCACATCACGGTTCCGCAAGGCGGTCAGAAAATCGTTCCGGGGCAGCCCATCCCCAACAACCCGATCATTCCCTTCATCGAAGGCGATGGCATCGGCATCGACATCACGCCGGTCATGATCAAGGTCATCGATGCCGCCGTGGCCAAGGCTTACGGCGGTGCCAGGAAGATTTACTGGATGGAAGTTTTCGCCGGTGAAAAATCCACCCGCCTCTACGGTCCGGACGAGTGGTTCCCGAAGGAAACCTTCGATGCGCTGAAGGAATACTCCGTTTCCATCAAGGGCCCGATGACGACGCCGGTCGGCGGCGGCATCCGTTCGTTGAACGTGGCGCTGCGCCAGGAACTCGATCTCTACCAGTGTGTCCGCCCGGTTCAATATTTCAAGGGCGTGCCGTCACCGCTGAAACACCCGGAACTGACCAACATGGTCATCTTCCGCGAGAACACCGAAGACATCTACGCCGGCGTCGAGTGGGCTGCCGACTCCGAAGCCTGCAAGAAGGTCATCGATTTCCTGCAGAAGGAAATGGGCGTCAAGAAAATCCGCTTTCCCGAATCCTCAGGCATCGGCATCAAGCCGATTTCCGTCGAAGGCACTACCCGCTTGGTCCGTGCCGCGCTCAAGTACGTCATCGCCAACGACCGCAAGTCGCTGACCATCGTGCACAAGGGTAACATCATGAAATTCACGGAAGGTCTGTTCCGTGACATCGCCTACAAGGTCGCCCAGGAAGAGTTCGGCGCCCAGTTGATCGACGGCGGCCCGTGGTGCCATTTCACCAACCCGAACACCGGCCGCGAGGTCACGGTCAAGGATTCCATCGCCGACGCCTTCCTGCAGCAGATACTGCTCCGCCCGGCCGAATACGACGTGATCGCCACCACCAACCTCAATGGCGACTATATTTCCGACGCACTGGCCGCCCAGGTCGGCGGCATCGGCATCGCGCCGGGCGCCAACATTTCCGACCAGTACGCCTGCTTCGAAGCCACCCATGGCACGGCGCCCAAGTACGCCGGGCTGGACAAGGTGAACCCCGGTTCGCTGATCCTCTCCGCCGAAATGATGCTGCGCCATCTGGGCTGGGTCGAAGCAGCCAATCTGGTTATCAAGTCGATGGAAGCGGCCATCGGCGACAAGCAGGTCACCTACGACTTCGCCCGCCTGATGGACGGCGCCGACGAGCTGTCCTGCTCGGCCTTCGGCGATGCGATGATCGCCCGCATGTAACTCCTGCTTGATTGTGGTTGAATGAAGCCCCCGACGGGGGCTTCTTCTTTTCCGGATGTCTAATTGAACAAACAATCCATCGCCGTTTTCGATTCCGGCCTCGGCGGCCTGACGGTGTTGCGCGCCTTGCGCGGTCGACTGCCGCAGGAAGACTATTTCTATTTTGCCGATACCCGCTTCCTGCCTTACGGCGACCGGCCCGAGGCCTTCCTCAAGGAACGCGGCGTGCTGATTGCCGAGGCACTGGCGAAACGTGGCGCGAAGGCGCTGGTGATCGCCTGCAATACGGCGACCGCAGCGGCGGCGGAAGCGATCCGGGCGGCGACTGCGCTGCCGATCGTCGCGTTGGAGCCGGGCGTCAAGCCGGCTGCCGCCTTGAGCAAAACCGGCGTCATCGGTGTGCTGGGGACGACGCGCACCTTGCAGAGCGAGCGTTTCCAGCGCCTGGTCGGCAACCACGCCAATCACCTGCGGGTATTGGCGCAGGCCTGTCCCGGCCTGGCCGAGGCAATCGAAACGCAGGGGCCGCACAGTCCGGAAGTGGCGGCGCTGCTCGATGCGTTTGTCGCACCGCTGGCGGCGGCCGGTGCCGATGTCGTGGTGCTCGGCTGCACGCATTACCCGTGGGTGGCGGAGGCGATTGCCCGGCGCATGCCGGCCGGTGTGACGCTGCTCGATACCGGGGAGCCGGTGGCGCGCCAGCTGGAGCGGCTGTTGAGCGCCGCCAACCTGATCGGCGGCGGCAGCGGGCAGCTCAGGATGGCGACCAGCGGCGCGCCGAACAAGGTGCTTGCTACGGTCGACCGCCTGTGGGGGCAACATTTGGCGGTCGAGCACTGGGAGCCCTGAAATCAGCGAAACGCAAAAGCCGCTGGCCGGGCTGAAGGTCGTCGAACTCGGCACGCTGATCGCCGGGCCGTTCTGCACCCGTATCATGGCCGAGTTCGGCGCCGAGGTAATCAAGGTCGAGGCGCCCGACGGCGGCGACCCGCTGCGCAAGTGGCGCAAACTATACGAAGGTACCTCGCTGTGGTGGTACGTGCAGGCGCGCAACAAGAAGTCGGTGACGGCCAACCTGAAGCATCCCGAGGGGCGCGAGTTCGTCCGCAAGCTGATCGCCGAAGCCGACATCCTGGTCGAGAATTTCCGGCCCGGCGTGCTGGAAAAACTGGGCTTAGGCTGGGAGCAACTCAAGGCCGACAATCCCGGCCTGGTCATGGTGCGTTTGTCCGGCTTTGGCCAGACCGGTCCGTACAAGGATCAGCCGGGCTTCGGTGCCGTCGGTGAATCGATGGGCGGGCTGCGCTACGTCACCGGCTTCCCCGACCGGCCGCCGGTGCGCACCGGCATTTCCATCGGCGACTCGATCGCCGCGCTGTGGGGGGCGATCGGTGCGCTGATGGCCTTGCGTCACAAGGAAGTGAATGGTGGCGCCGGACAGGTGGTCGATGTCGCGCTCTACGAAGCGGTGTTCGCGATGATGGAGTCGCTGGTGCCAGAATTCGATGTCTTCGGCTTCGTCCGCGAGCGCACCGGCAACATCATGCCCGGCATCACGCCGTCCAACACGCACACGACCAGAGATGGCAAGCACGTCACGATCGGCGCCAACGGCGATGCCATCTTTCGCCGTTTCATGCTGGCCATCGGCCGTCCCGACCTGGGCGACGATCCGGGGCTGGCGGACAATGCCGGCCGCGATGCACGGCGCGAAGAAATCTACGCATTGATCGACGGCTGGTGTGCCGAGCGCGACGAAGCCGAGGTGCTGGCGTTGCTGGAGGCTGCCCAGGTGCCGTCGTCGCGCGTCTATGCTGCGGTCGACATGTTTTCCGACCCGCAATTCATCGCTCGCCAGATGATCGAGGCGGCCCGGCTGCCGGATGGCCGCGAGTTCCGCATGCCGGGCATTGTGCCCAAGCTTTCCGCGACGCCGGGTGGCACGGAATGGGTGGGACCGGCACTCGGCGCGCACACCGACGAAGTCCTCGGCACCCTGGGCTATGACGTGGCGACCATCGCCCGGCTGCGGGCGGCTGGCGCAGTCTGAACCTTAGCGCAAGCGGAAGCGGACAGGCAGCAGCGCCTCGCGCGGTGCGTCGGCCGGCAACGAACGCAGCGAGCGCACGGCGTGCAGTGCGGCATCGTCGAGGATGCGGTGGCCGCTGCCTTGTTCGACGCGGGCTGCGGTGACGCGGCCGCTCTCGTCGATGATGATGAGCACCAGTACCTCGCCTTCGAGGCCGCGGGCAATGGCTTCCGGCGGGTAGAACTGGCCGGCGTCGTTCAGTTTCTTCAGGTGCTGGCTGACCGCCTGCGTCCAGGTCTTGGCGGCGGTAGTCGGCTTTTCCAGGAGCTTGCGTTTTTCGGGTGGCGGTTTTGCCGGGGCTGCCGCGGGTTTTGGTTGTTCGGGCAAGGTCAGCGGCGGTGGGGCGGGGAGCGGTGCGACCGGCGGCGGGCGCAGGCTGGCCATGATCGGTGCGGGCGGCAGAGGCACGGCAGGGGTGGGAATCAGCCCGGGAACGAAGGGCAGGATGTGCAACAGCAATGAAGCAGCCAGCGCCAGGAATAGCCGATGTTCGTTCCGGGTCGTGAGAAAATGCGGGCTGGCCAATGGAGATATTTGCGCTGATGAAACCGGGTCGAGGAAAACTGCTGGTCGCAATGATAATCGGGATGGGACTGGTGTTGCCGGTTTACGCCCAGTTTTGGTCGCGCGATCCGGCCGCCCTGCCGACCCCGACAGCGTTCGTGACCAATCTGGAACTGGGCGATCTCGCTCAGGCGCAAGCCTGGCTCGACGCCGGCCTGGCGCCGGATTTCATGGGCAGTCGCATCGGCTCCGGGCTGATGATCGGGGCCTGGGAGGGCAACATCGACATGATGCGCCTGTTCATTTCGCGCGGCGCCGACATCAACCGGATGAATGGCAATGGCGAAACGGCCATCATCCTGGCCGCCTGGCGCGGGCATCTGGAGGCGGTCAAGTGGCTGGTCGAGCGCGGGGCGCGGATCAATGCGCCACCCCGCCAATGGACGCCGCTGCATTACGCGGTGTTTTCCGGACATCGCCAGGTGGCCGATTACTTGATGGAGCAGGGTGCCGACATCAACGCCCTGAGCACCAACGGTTCCAGCGTGCTGATGATGGCCATCTACGAGGGGCGTGAAGAGATGGCGCGCCTGCTGATCGAGAAAGGCGCCGAGCGCAGTTTCCGCAACGACTGGGGCGACGGCGCGCTGGAATGGGCGATGCGCTACAACCAGTTGAGCATTGCGCGGATGATCACCAACCCGGAAGAATTCAATCTGGCCGTCAGCCAGCCCAAGGAAACCTGGGGCGAACCGACCCGTTCGCTGCGCATGTCGAAGGAACTCGAGGAACTGATGGAAATGCGCGAGAAGCTGGTCGCACGTGGCGAGCCGACCGAAGCTCTCGACAAGCGGATCGCCATCGAGCGCGTGCGCGTCATGCGCAGCGAAATCGATCAGGCGAAGGCGCCGCAACGGGCAGCGACCATGGAAATCACCGCCAGCCGCAAAGCGCCCAAGGATCAGTCGGCAAAGATCATCTACGACAACAAGGGCAAGCCCGGCGAAGCGAAGCCTGCGCCCAAGACGGCGCTGCCCAAGGACAGCGCTAAAAAGAACTAGTCTTCCAGCGGCCGGTTGCGGACTTCGGGCAGGAACAACAGCCCGATGATCGCCGCCAGGATCAGCAGGCCGGTCGGGTACCAGAGACCGGCCAGCGGGTCGCCGAAGCGCACGCCCAGCCAGGTGACCATGAAGGGCGACATGCCGCCGATCCAGCCGGCGGCCAGGTTGTGCGGCAGGGCGACCGCGGTGTAGCGGGTGCGCGCCGGAAAGAGTTCTGGCAGGGTGGCGGTCTGCGGCCCGGTGATGCAGGCCAGCGGCACGACGAGGACGAGGAGCAGGACGACGATCATCGTCGTATTCGGCTCGGGCAGCGAACCGTAGTAGGACAGCCCGTGAAAGACCGGCAGAATTGCCAGCGCCCCGCTGATCAGGCCGGCCAGCAGCACCGGCCGACGGCCGATGCGGTCGGACAGCCAGCCGCAGAACAGCGTGGCGGGAAACAGGGCGAGCGTCGAGATCGTCACCAGCCAGCCTGCTGTGGTCGACGGCAAATTGACCACGGTTTTCAAAAAGACGCCGGTATAGACCTGGGCGGAAAAGAACAGCAAAGAGCCGCCGGACGATACGCAAAAGAAGAGCAGCGCCATGCGCCCCAGCGTGTGGCGGTCGCGGAAGCATTCGCGCAAGGGCGTCTTCGATAGCGCATTCTTTTCGCGCAACTGGCGGAAGACCGGCGATTCGTGCAGGTTCATCCGGCTGCGGATCGAGATGGCGAGCAGCACGGCCGATAGCAGGAAGGGAATCCGCCAGCCCCAGGCCTTGAAGTCGGCATCGCTCAGCCATTGTTGCAGCACGATGATCTGCAGCGTCGAGGCCATCATGCCGAGCGGCCCCATCAGCTGCAGAACGCTGGTGTACAGGCCACGCCGGCCTTCTGGCGCATGTTCGGTGAGATAGACCGCGGCGCCGCCGATCTCGCCGCCGACCGACAGCCCCTGCAGCATGCGCAGCACCAGCAGCAGGGCCGGGGCGAGCAGGCCGACCTGCTCGTAGGTCGGCAGCAGGCCGACCAGCACGGTCGACACGCCCATCAGGACGATGGTGACGAGGAAGATGGTACGCCGCCCGTGGCGGTCGCCGAGCGAGCCGAAAAGGGCGGCGCCGAGCGGGCGGACGATCATGCCGACGCCGAAGGTGCCGAGGCTGGCGAGCAGCGCGGCGACCGGGTCGTCGGCGGGGAAGAAGAGGACGCTGAAATAGACCGCCAGCGAGGCGAAGGTCAGGAAGTCGTACCATTCCAGAAAGGTGCCGAAACAGGCGGCAACCACGACCTTCTTCTGGATTTTCTTCTGGTGGTCGGGCGAGGTCATGGTGGCAAGGGCGGACGAAAGGCCGCCATTATCGCGCAACCGGATGCTAATTGACCGTCATCACCGCCTTGACCAGTTCGGCCAGGGTGCG
>Ga0209310_1002578_pt1 | contig 11506 bp, 8 predicted proteins | sample AD_UKC030_MetaG_FD_184415 | JGI IMG/M metagenome (GOLD analysis project Ga0209310, IMG submission 184415) | Active sludge microbial communities of municipal wastewater-treating anaerobic digesters from USA - AD_UKC030_MetaG (SPAdes) (version 2) | ecosystem: Engineered > Bioreactor > Anaerobic >... | reverse complement strand
CATCGACTACTGGGTCGAGGTCGACTGCGAGAAGTACAAATGGCCGCAGATGAACGAGAAGGCCATCGCGCCCAGGCCGGTCGAGCAACAGATCGCGCGGCACATCATGACCATCATGCGCGACCGCGACGTGGTGCAGCTCGGGATAGGCTCGCTGCCCTCGGCGTGCGTGGCGGCCATGGCCGACGCCGGGTTCAGGGACCTGGGTATCCACACCGAGATGCTCAATTACGGCCTCATCAAGATGATCGAATCCGGGCAGGTGACCAACCGCTACAAGAACCTGGACATGGGCAGAAGCGTGTGGACCTTCGCTTTCCCCGTTGACGTGAAGTGGTACTACGACACCATCCACCACAACCAGGCCCTGGCCGCGTACGACATAGACTACACCAACAACCTCGACATTCTCAGAAGGATCGACAACATGGTGGCAATCAACAACACCGTGGCCGTGGACCTGCTGGGGCAGATGTCGTGTTCGTTCTACGACAGGCGGCCCATATCGGGGACCGGCGGGTTCTTCCAGTTCATCATATTCGCCGCGCAGTCGAGGGGCGGGCGCAGCGTCGCGGCCATGACATCGCGCAGCAAGCACAACACGCCGCGCATCGTGCCGTTCCTGCCGCAGGGATCGGTGGTCGACGTACCCGCGCAGTTCGCCCAGTATGTGTGCACTGAGTACGGGATCGTGAACCTGCGCGGGCTTAACGGCTACGAACGCGCGGCGGCGCTGATCTCGATCGCGCATCCCGACGACAGGGCCTGGCTCGAGGAGGAGGCCCGGAAACACGGGCTCATCCCGCCGAGGTTCCCGGCGAGCTTCCTGCCGGGCGAAGGCGATGGGAGAAGATATCCCTCGTACGAGGAGCGCCGCAAATACAAGATGCCCATGGGCGGTGCGATATGGGGATACGACTGGGACGACATCCAGTCCGCCAAGTAGCGGCGTTGCCCGTCCTTTATTTAAAAGCCTTGTTTTCCTTCCGGTCTATGTTATAATCAAAAATAACACTGCCGCTTCGGCGCATGCTCCCGGTCTGATGGCCGGACATGCGTTCTGCTTAGCGGCATGGTTTTTCCTTCAGATACTTTTTCCCAATGTCACGGTAAGTCATGATGCTCGCAGCTGATTGATGCCGTCGATTCCCGGGTCGGACATGACCGTTGTTTTTTCAGATTTGTTGCAATACGCCTGGATTAATGGATGTTAAAACGATTTTCCGAAATGAGTTGAACGGAGGGACCGGTATGAACGAGATGATCAGGAAAAAGTACGCCGAGAAGCTCAGCACTGCCGACAGGGTCGCGGGGATGGTCAGGTCGGGCGACAGGATATTCTTCGCCGAATTCGCCCTGCGCCCCGAATGCCTGGACGAGGCCCTTGCGAAAAGGGCGGGCGAGCTCACCGGGGTCATGGTCGAAGGGGTGTGCATCACCAGGGTGCCGAAGTTCATCGAGGCAGACCCGAAGCGGGAGCACTTCATCTACAACGACTGGCATTTTTCCGGCGTGAGCAGAAAGCTCTACCAGCAGGGGCTGTGCAGCTACATTCCGTTCACCTATCATCAGGGCCCGCGCGTTCTTCGAAAATACAAGGAATATGATTTCGTCTTTGTAAACGCGCGGCCCATGGACTCCCAGGGATACTTCAATTTCGGCATGTGCAATTCCCTCACCTCCGCGGCGATCACCAAGGCGAAGAACGTGGTGGTGGAGGTCAACGAGAACATGCCCCATTGCCTGGGAGGCAACCAGGAGTCGGTGCACATCTCGCGGGTCGACTATATCGTCGAGGGCAACAATCCCCTGATACAGGAGATCAGGCCGGCCACGCCGAGCGAGACGGATGAGAAGATAGCGGAGCATATCATGAAGGAGATCGAGGACGGGGCGTGCCTCCAGCTCGGAATAGGGGGCCTGCCCAACGTCATCGGAAGCATGATATCCAGGAGCAGCCTCAAGGACCTGGGCATTCACACCGAGATGCTGGTCGACTCCATGGTCGACCTGTACAACGAGGGAAGGATCACCGGCAACTACAAGACCATCGACCGGTTCAAGATGGTCTACACGTTCGCCATGGGCACGAAGAAGCTCTACGACTTCCTGCACAACAACCCGGCGTGCGCGTCGTATCCGGTCAACTATACCAACGACCCGAGGATCATCGGCGTGAACAACAGGGTCGTGGCCATCAACAACGCGGTCGAGATAGACCTTTTCAGCCAGGTCTGCTCCGAGTCCGCGGGCGTGGCCCAGATCTCGGGAACGGGCGGACAGTTCGATTTCATCTTCGGCGCTTTCTATTCCAGGGGCGGCAAGGGAATCATCGGCCTCAGCTCGACCTTCACCGACAAGGAGGGCAAAATCCATTCAAGGATAGTACCCACGCTGCAGCCGGGATCCATCGTGACCGTACCGCGTTCGATCGTGCAGTACGTCGCCACGGAATACGGCATCGTGCAGCTCAAGGGCAAGTCGACATGGGAAAGGGCCGAGGCCCTGATCGGCATCGCGCACCCCTCGTTCCGCGACGAGCTCACGCGGCAGGCGCGCGACATGAAGGTCTGGCTCGACAGGAACCGGCCTGACGCCTGACGCCCGGTAATGATTTGCCGATGTTCTTGAAATAAAATTGTATGATCCTGCGATAAAAAACGGGGCGCGTCCGCGTCCCGTTTCGGTGAAACTGTCTGTTCGGTGCGATTCTATTCCTTGTACATGTCCTCGATGATGTCCTTGTAGTTCGCCAGCACGATCTTTCTTTTCACCTTGAGCGTGGGGGTGAGCTCGCCGGTTTCCTGGCTGAATGGCCGCTCGATGAGCGCGAAACGCTTGATCTGCTCCACGCGGCCCAGAGGCTTGTTCAGCGCGTCCACGGTCTCGTTGAATTTTTTCACTACCTTCTGGTCGGCGATGAGCTTCTTGGGGTCGGTTTCGGCTATGCCGTTCGCCTTGGCCCATTTTGCGAGCTCGGGGAAATTCGGTACGATCAGGGCAACCAGGTATTTTCTCTGGTCGCCGATGATGGCGATCTGCTCAATGAGCGGGTTCGCCACGAACATTCCCTCGATGACCTGAGGCGCAACGTTCTTTCCTCCTGCGGTGATGATGATGTCCTTCTTGCGGTCGGTTATGACCAGATATCCGTCGTCGTCGATCAGGCCGATGTCGCCGGTGTAGAACCATCCGTCCTTGTTGAGAACCTCGGCCGTGTCCCTGGGCCTGTTGTAATAGCCCTTCATGACCTGCGGCCCGCGGATCATGACCTCGCCGTCATCGGCGATTTTGCATTCGGTCCTCGGGAAGGCCGGGCCGCAGGTGCCGAGCTTGATCGGCTTGATATACCTGAATGTGTTCAGGTGGGTCACTGGCGTGGTTTCGGTGAGGCCGTATCCCAGGTGCACCTCGACCCCGATTGCCTGGAAAAACTCGTTGATCACATCAGAGAGCGGCGCGCCTCCGACTCCCAGTACGATGAGACGGTCGAGGCCCAGCGCCGCGCGGAGCTTCGAGAAAATCAGTTTTTCGAAAAGGCCGTATGCCGCGTTCAGCGGGAAGGGGATTGATCTGTTCCTTAGAATATAGGGCACCGCCTTTTTACCGACGCTCATCGCCGTGTTGAAGAGAGCCTTCTTGCTTCCCGGTGCGTTTCTGAGCTGGGCCATGATGCCTTCATGCAGTTTTTCGAGAACGCGCGGCACATACACGCATGCGGTCGGCCTGATGTCTTTCAGGTCTTCGACGAGGGTTTCGGCGCCCTTGGTATAGGCGATGGTGCCTCCCCAGGCCATGATCGAGTTGTAACCGATCGTTCGTTCGAGGGAGTGCGACAGGGGAAGCAGCGACACTGCGATCGCATCGAAGGGCTTGTCCGGGAACGGATGGTGCTCGAAGAACTGTTTTACGTTGGCGACCAGGTTGTTGTGGGTCAGCATGACGCCCTTGGGATTTCCGGTTGTGCCCGAGGTGTATATCAGCGTCGCAGTTTCCTCGAGGTCGATATTTCTCAGCCGCTTGTCGATTTCCTTTGCGTTGAGGTTCTTTTTCCCGATCTCAAGCGCTTTCGAGAACTTGATCACCATGGGGTCCTTGTAGTCGAGATCGTCGAAGACGATGATTTCCTTCAGGCTCTTCAGATTTTTCTTCTCGCTCAGGATGTTGTCGACCTGGAACTTGCCGGCGCACATGCATATCTTCGAGCCCGAATCGTTCAGTATGTACAGCGCTTCAGGGCCTGAATTGGTCGGATATATGGTGACGTCGGCCGCTCCGATGGCCAGCGCAGCGATGTCAGAAATGCCCCACTCCGGCCTGTTGTTCGAATAGATGGCTATCTTGTCTTTTGCTTTTATTCCCTGCTTCAGAAAATATGATGCGAGGGCGTTAACAATCTCGTCCGTTTCCTCGTAGGAATAATCCTTCCATTTCTTGTTGGCATCGCGGATTTTAAACAGCGTTTTGCCGCGGTTGATCTCGGCCTGGTTCTTGAATATGCCGGGAATCGTCGTATCGTCATACGGTTTGAATGCGTTCATTATATGCCTCCAGTGTAACATTCGTCCCGGCTTCAGGAACTTGCGTTACAAAAGCCGGCACAAACGGCTATTGGAATGATTTTGGGCCCATTGTTAATAGGTATCATTGTATTGTCAATAAAACAAATTATTATTTTGCTGGATTGCTATATTAATAATTATATATGAATACTCCCAATATTGTCCATTTTTAAAATGGGATTCTCTATAAATTTCGTATTGGACGTTCTCCTGTGAGTGAAGCCTTTTTCCTCATACTGTACGGCTATATCCTGTTCGGTGGGCACAACCATTGGTAAAACAGGTTTTATACCCCCACTAACTCCCCCGTTCAGGGGGAGAATTAAAGAGGGGGCAATATATCATTCGTTAGCGGGATTTAAACTGGCAATAAAAAAAGGGCGTCTGCGCGCCCTTTTAATTGGGATGTCCTGAATCGGGTTTCGTGTATCTATTCTTTGTACATGTCCTCGATGATGTCCTTGTAGTTCGCCAGCACGACCTTTCTCTTAACCTTGAGCGTGGGGGTGAGCTCGCCGGTTTCCTGGCTGAAAGCCCGGTCGATGAGCGCAAAACGCTTGATCTGTTCCACGCGGCCCAGGGGCTTGTTCAGCTCGTCCACTGTCTCGTTGAATTTTTTGACCACGTTCTGGTTTGTGATGAGCTTGCCGGGGTCGGTTTCGGTTATGCCGTTCGCCTTGGCCCATTTTGCGAGCTCGGGGAAATTCGGCACGATCAGGGCAACCAGGTATTTCCTCTGGTCGCCGATGATTGCGATCTGCTCGATGAGCGGATGCATGAGAAACATTCCCTCGATGACCTGGGGCGCCACGTTCTTTCCGCCCGCGGTAATGATGATGTCCTTCTTGCGGTCGGTTATCAGCAGATATCCGTCTTCGTCAATCCTGCCGATGTCTCCGGTGTAGAACCAGCCGTCCTTGTTGAGCACTTCGGCCGTGTCCTTGGGTTTGTTGTAATAGCCTTTCATGACCTGCGGGCCGCGGATCATGACCTCTCCGTCATCGGCGATTTTGCATTCGGTCCTCGGGAAGGCCGGGCCGCAGGTGCCCAGTTTGATCGGCTTGATGGTCTTGAAGGTATGCAGGTGCGTTATCGGTGTCGTTTCAGTGAGGCCGTAGCCGAGGTGTATCTCGACGCCTATGGCCTGGAAGAACGCGTTTATGTCGTCAGAGAGGGGCGCGCCGCCGACTCCGATGGTGATCATTCGGTCGAGGCCCAGCGCCGCGCGGAGCTTGGAGTAAATGAGCTTGTCAAAAAGACGGTATGCGGCGCCCAGGGGGAAGGGTATCGGTCTGTTTGAAAGAATATAAGGCACCGCCTTTTTGCCGACGCTCATTGCCGTGTTGAAAAGTGCTTTTTTGCTGGCCGGAGCGTTCCCGACCTGGCTCATGACCCCCTCATAAAGCTTTTCGAGCACGCGCGGCACATACACCGCCAGCGTCGGCCTGATGTCTTTCAGGTCTTCGACGAGGGTTTCGGCTCCCTTGGTATAGGCGATCGTGCCTGCTTCGTGGATGCAGGTGTTGTATCCTACCGTGCGCTCCAGCGCATGAGACAGGGGAAGCAGGGATACGCAGGTTACTATCCTGGGAAACGGGTGGTGCTCGATGAACTGTTTGACGTTTGCGACCAGGTTGTTGTGGGTCAGCATGACGCCCTTGGGGTTCCCGGTTGTGCCTGAGGTGTATATCAGGGTCGCGGTATCCTCCAGGTCGATGTTTCTCAGCCGCTTGTCGATTTCCTTTGTGTTGAGGTTTTTTCTACCCATATCGAGGACCTTGGACAGTTTGGTCACCACGGGGTCCTTGTAGTCGAGATCGTCGAACACGATAATTTCTTTCAGGTCCTTCAGGTTTTTTTTCTCTTTCAGCAGATTGTCGACCTGGAACTTGCCGGAGCACATGCATATCTTGGCACCCGAATCGTTCAGGACATATGCCGCTTCAGGGCCGGAATTCGTCGGGTATATCGTGACGTCGGTGGCGCCGATGGCCAGTGTGGCAAGGTCAGATATGGCCCACTCGGGGCGGTTGCCTGAGTAGATCGCTATCCTGTCTTTGGGCTTTATGCCCTTTTTGATTAAATATGAAGCCAGGGCATCCACCTGCTCGCCGGATTCGGTGTAAGAATACTCCTTCCATTTTTTGTTTTCATCGCGGATTTTTACAAAGATTTTATCGCGGCTTTTCTCCACCTGATTTTTGAATATGCCGGGAATCGTTGTATCGTCATAAGGCCTGAATGCGTTCATTGTATACCTCCAGAAGAGACGCTTATCCCGGCTTTAGGAACGGGTGTCACAAAAGCCGGTAGAAGCGGCGTTAGTTCAATTTTTACCATATTTTGAAAGATACGGTTATATTGTCAATAAATCTATTTATTTATTAAATAATTAACTATATAATTATTTATATATTAATAAACCATGAATTGTTCGATTTTATCAAATTTTCAATTGGATACATCATCACAAGATCGTATCTTCCCCGCAGAGGGGAGCACCAGGCTTGCCGGACTCAGGTTAAATGAGACATAATAATTGTACTTGACAAAAAATAATGATAAGTTGTCACAATAGAGTTGTCGAAAAAGTAAGATATACAATTGAGGGGATCGATGAACATACTGAATAACATAATTGAAGATGCAACGGTTGTTTATCTGAACGGCAGGCTCGATTATTTTGAATCGGAATCCGCCGAGAGCATTCTTTTCGACATGGCTGACAATAATCCGGACAATCACATGATTATCGTTCTCGAGGGACTCGATCATCTCGGAAGCTCGGGGCTGCGCATATTCATTTCGCTGAAACGGCATCTTGCTGAACGGGGGAAGCGTCTGGTTTTATGCAATGACCGCAACAGCGCAGTGGATAATTTTTTCAGAATCATCAATATCCAGCAGATGTTCGACATATTCAGGACCGAGAGCGAGGCTATCCGTTCCATTTCCATTAGCAGGAAATCCGAATCAGGTCTCGTCGCCTAACCGTAAAAGCGATATTACGCGCGGTGATAACCAACCGGATATGAGAAGCCTTGTCCTGATCGCTCTTTTTTCCATCCCCGCCGTCTTCTGCGGGGGCGCAGCTTCCGAAAACGGCCTGTACGGCCCGGTGAGCGTGTCCGATTACCTCACCGGGAGGTTCGATCCCGCGGCGCACCCCTTGTTCGTCGATTTGGCCTCCCTTAAAATACCTTCCGACGGAAGAAAGCATTATCTGCGAAAAGAGGCAGCGACCGCGCTTCACGACTTGATTGCGGCGTTCAGAAAGGACCATCCGAAAACGGAATTTTTCGTGAGGAGTTCGACCCGCACTTTCTGGGACCAGAAAAAAATCTGGGAAGAAAAATACAACGGCGCAACGCTTGTGGGAGGCAGGGATCTCTCGAAGTCAGTCAGGGACCCTCGCGCCCGCGCTCTTGAAATCCTTCGATATTCCTCGATGCCCGGGACCTCTCGTCATCACTGGGGGACGGACGTTGACATAAACGATCTCGCCAACCGGTATTTCGACAGGGGTGACGGGAAGATCCTGTACGACTGGCTGCGCGTGAACGCGACGCGCTTCGGGTTCTGCATGCCCTATACTGCCGGCCGCAAGCACGGATATCGTGAGGAAAGATGGCACTGGTCTTATGCGCCCCTTTCGCGGCAATTCACCCGTCAATGGCTTGAGCTCAGCGGTAAAAAAATCATTATATCGTCAAAAGGGGTTTTCGCGGGCTCGGAAACGTGCGGCGATCTCGCCCCGCAGTACGTTTCGTCGGTCTCTGAAAGCTGCCGGTGACATGGGCGCCAAATTTTTTTCATTGAGCTTGCCGTCATTTTATTCGACCACGTTAAAACTGCATTCCTGCCCCGCGTAAAACCGTGAAAACATATCAGGGTTTCCCCATAATTCGAGCCGCCATCCCAACCCGGTTAAAAACTATTGACATCCAGCCTGCGCCGTTTATTAATTACTGGGATTTTTTCGAAGCGGGCTTATCTTGAAAATGGCCGTTTGCCGGTTATAATGTATCAGGGGGACATCCTCGATTTGAACAACAAACTGGACATCGAGGTCAGGGGCCTGACCAAGACCTATCGCGGCTCCTCCGAGGAGGCCCTCAAGGGGATCAGCCTCTCGGTGCAAAAGGGCGAGTTTATGGGCCTGCTGGGCCCCAATGCCGCGGGCAAGACCACCATGATATCGATCATGTGCGGCCTGTTGAAACTCACCGGCGGCGAGGTGTCCGTGTGCGGGACCGATCTCAGGAAAAACCCCGGGGCAATCCGCCGCATGATCGGCCTCGTTCCTCAGGATATCGCTTTGTACCCCGCCATGACCCTCAGGGAGAACATCGAGTTTTTCGCGAGCATGCACGGCCTTTCGGGAAAGGCGCTCAAGTCAAGGGTCGCCGACGGGCTCGCCGCAATGCAGCTCGAGCAGCACGCGCGCAAAAAAGCCTCCGACTGTTCAGGGGGGATTAAAAGAAGGGCGAACCTGGTGGCCGGCATCATCCACCGGCCCGAACTGGTTTTCCTCGACGAACCCACGGTGGGCGTCGATGTCCAGTCGCGCAACCTGATCTTCGAGTTCGTCAAAGACATAAACCGGAAGGGAACGACGGTCGTGTACACGACTCATTACATGGAAGAGGCCGAGGCGCTGTGCGGCCGTGTCGTCATCATCGATGACGGCAGGGTGATACGGGACGGGGCCCCGGCCGACCTGGCGCGGGGCGAGGGATGCAATGACCTGGGCGAGCTGTTTCTCAAACTTACCGGGAAGAAACTGAGGGAATAGACGATGAAGCTCCTCGCGGCAATAAAGAAAGAGGCCATTCTTCTAACCCGTGACATTGCCGGGCTCGTGATACTTTTCATCATGCCCGTGTTCCTGGTCATCGTCGTCACGCTCGCCCAGGAGAAGACCCTCACCGAAATAAAGGAATCGAAGATCCCTCTGCTGTTCGTCGACAATGACCGCGGCCAGGTCGGCACAAGCATCGAGTCGGGCCTCGCCGAATCCGGCGTTTTCGACATCATCAAGAGCGGGCCAGCCGCGGCCCTTGCCGAGGACGATATCAGGGATTCGATTGCACGGGGCGATTACCAGATCGGGATCGCGGTCCCGGCCGGAGCGTCGGCAGCGGCGCGGGCGCGCGCCCGCGAGCTCGCAAAAAGGTCCATGGCCGATAAAAAGGCGCTCGACGAGTATTTCAGGAGCGGGGCCGGGCTTTCCGGGATCGTGGTGTACTTCGATCCCGCGGTAAGGGACTCGTACCGGAACACGGTGAAAAGCTCGCTCGAACGCCTTGTCCAGGGAGTAGAGATGCGCATCCTCATCGACAACTTCTTCGGGCTTTTGAAGGCCGGCATGGACGAGCAGATCAGGAAGAACGTCGAGAAATACGGCAGAAAAGACATCGCCATGGAGGTCCCCGAGATAAATTTCCCCTGGAAGCCGGGGAGCCTCATCGATATAAAAGAGATAATCGCCAGGGAAAAACAGGCACAGGTCGTCCCGAGCATGGTCCAGAACAACGTGCCGGGCTTCGCGCTCTTCGCCATGTTCTTTATCGTCATACCGCTGTCAGGCAGCCTGATCACCGAACGGGGGAGCGGCACCGCGAGCCGTCTGCGCACGCTCCCCGTTTCGTCGCTGACCCTGCTCGCCGGGAAGATCATCGTGTACGTTATCGTGTGCCTGGGCCAGCTTGCGCTCATGATCGCGGTCGGCACTTATGCGCTGCCGTTCTTCGGCACGCCGGCGCTGGTGATGGGGAACGCATACGGGGCCCTCGCAGTCGCATCCCTGGCTTCGGCCCTCGCTGCGGTGGGTTTCGGCATGGTGGTCGGCACACTTGGCGGCACCATCGCCCAGGCATCGATGTTCGGCTCGGTCATGGTGGTCATCATGGCCGTACTCGGCGGGCTCATGATGCCGGTATACCTGATGCCCCGGCCGCTCGAAATTGCGGGCAGCCTGCTTTCGCCGGTGCGCTGGGGCATCGACGCGTTTCTCAATCTGTTCGTCAGGGGCGGGGGGATTCAGGACATCCTGCCGCATGTCATGAAACTTTCGGCTTTTTTTATCGTGACGCTGACAGTCTCGCTGATTGCCTCGCGCAGACGCCAGTGACCGATATGCGGCGCAGCAGCAGCCGTCACACAGGAGGTTCCGATGAAGGAAAAGGACGCCCGCGTTGAGGGTAAGGACACGCACCAGCTCGTCATGTACGTCGAGAAAGACGACGGGTCATATGATTCGATCATGACCGGATCGTACCTGGTCAAAAACTATGTCGACGATTTCTGGGACAAGAAAAAAAAGATCGAAGACGAATTTCTCGGGAAGATCAAAAACGGCGAGGCGACCCCGATTATGCTGTATATGATGCTCGAGGAGCTCACCGAGGTCGAGCTCGCCGGCAGGGTGGGAATATCGGTCCGCAAGGTGAAAAAGCACCTGACGCCCGAAGGGTTTGAGACCATGACCCTCAGGACGCTGAAACGCTACGCCGAGGTATTCGACGTGCCGGTCGTCAACCTCATGCAGGCGGTTGTCACGAAAAAAAGTGGTTTACAAATCAGGGCTGAAAAAACAAAAAATCCACTGTTTTACTTTTTACGAATAGAAGGCTGAAAACATGAACAAGATGAACGATCTGGTCATTCCGTTCGAGCACCGTATGTTCGCGCACTGCGAGTCCGGAACGGTTACCGGGCTCCTGAACCACGGCGGGCTCCCGCTGACCGAACCCATGGTCTTCGGCATTTCGAGCGGGATACTCTTTCTGTATTTCAAGACGCCCGCGCTTCCGTTCCCGACCTTCGTGGTCCGCAATTTTCCGGGCCAGATGATACGGGGCGTGTCCCGCAGGCTCGGCGTGAAGTTCTCGACCGCGAAATACAGGGACCAGAAGAAGGGCGAGGACGCGATCGACGCCCTG
>Ga0209310_1002571_pt1 | contig 11539 bp, 7 predicted proteins | sample AD_UKC030_MetaG_FD_184415 | JGI IMG/M metagenome (GOLD analysis project Ga0209310, IMG submission 184415) | Active sludge microbial communities of municipal wastewater-treating anaerobic digesters from USA - AD_UKC030_MetaG (SPAdes) (version 2) | ecosystem: Engineered > Bioreactor > Anaerobic >... | reverse complement strand
TTATTCGCGGGAAACGACCCCGAATCAGCCGTCGTCAGCCTCCGAAGCCGAATTGGTCCTTTCGTCGCCGCAATCGTTGGGGCGAGGAGCATTCAGTTTTATAGTCACGGGGCCAACTTCGGCGCCATTCGTGATTGAGGCAGCAGCCGATCTGCCCGGGAACTGGATTGCTGTTGCCACGAATACCCTGGTGAATGGCCAATTGATCTATGAAGGATCTGCCCACCTTCAACAACAGTATTTTCGGGCCAGAATCCAGCCCTGAGCGGGGAAATCCCAGGATCTCGGTCAGCGCGCCCAACGGCAGCGACGCGGGATGCTTCGGTAAAAACCGCAAGCCATTGGCGCCGTCCATCAGACAGTATAAACCGGGTTGGGCGTGGACAATCTGCCCAGCCCCCTTCACCCGTTGGAAAGCGCTGGCGTGCGGATCGAATGACCTTAAGCCGGCCACCGTCCGCGTCTCGAGCGCGAAGGGATCGGCGGGCGCGGAAAGATCGACCGTAACCGACGGCATCCGTATGCATAGAACCCGCGTTCGTCCAGTCGGATCCTCGACCACCAGGACTCGATTCGCGGTCACGGAGACGAGGGTACCGCGCAGGCGCACCAGCCCGGAGTGGCGCGGGAAGTCGGCGATCGGAACCACGGGCTGTGCCACCCAGCGCTCTGGCGCGATCGCCAGCAATTGCAGATCCTTCCAGCTCGGCGCCCACAAGGCACCCGAAACATCAACGAGAATGAATCGGCGCCCGGCGCCATCCTCCCAGCACACCAAACCCTCGAGTTGAATCCGACGCGCACCGTGGTATCCGAGATTCGCGAAATGGTGGAATTGCGCGACGTTAGTCATGATGGGGAACGCGGTGGGATCCTCCCGGCCCGCCCCAAGCGCAACCCATCCCAGACCACACATCAGCCAACCTGGCCATACAGCCAACCTGGCCATATCCCTAAAGCACCCCTGCAGTCTGGGGATTGTTCGCTTTCCTATTCGGCGGGGATAGATAATTTGAAACAATGAACGACTGGCAAGTATTGCAGGATTACGTGACCGGCGCCTCCGAGCAGGCCTTTTCGGAGCTGATGGACCGGCACTTGGGCTTGGTGTTTTCCACTGCGTTTCGTGTCCTCGGTAATACCCAGGCCGCCGAGGATGCAACCCAGGCCGTGTTTTGCCTCCTCGCCAATAAGGCTCGCGACTTGCCTCCGGGCACGCTGCTGGTCGGCTGGCTCTATCAAACCGCCTTTTTTATAGCGTCACGACAGAAGCAAAGCGATCGAAATCTCAGAGGCAGCCACCAACGGCCCGGGCTTTGGTTGGTTCCTCGGCAGTATGCCGACTGAGAACGGCACGCTGGGTTCAACCCCTGCGTCCTCCGACCAAACCGCGGCGTTCCCCTCAAATCCCCCTGACATGTCCCCAGAACCATCCGATCCGGACGCGGTGGTTCCTGCCACTCCTGGCGGCGTGTTCCCCGGCCTGGCATCCAAAAACGACGAGATCCCAGCCAGCCCAATCGGGTTAGCCGAGGCCCAGGCCCTGCAGGACCAGCAAACAAGTGCTGCCGTGGTTCCTCTTGCCACATCGATTACCGGCATTATTACCGAGGCGCAATTTCGCGCCGTGATCCAGGCTCTCGAACAACGGAATGGAGTATCGGTGCTGTCCTTTCCCAGTGTAAGCACGGAAAGCGGCCGGCAAGTCCAAATCTGCTCAAGCCGGCAAGGAACCGCCTCCGAATCAAACGAGGGCGGCATCGCGATCGACGTGATTCCCGAGGTGCTCACCGATGGCCGCGCAATCAAGCTCATCTTGTTTGCGAGCTTGGATCACCCGACCTCTCCTCGAGATCCAAGCATCCCAGGCGCGCAGAATTCATCCCAACCGGGTGACTCGGCCTCGGCACCGCCAGGCGGGCCAGTCCCGGGGCTTGTTCCCCTGCCGCGATTTACCCGCAAGCCAGTCGTGAACACCGCCACGGTCACCCACGGCCAGACCGTGGTCATGATCGGCACGATGCCGTCGTCAACGTCCGAACCGGCAGCCCCGCCCACCCGGCGCCTCCGGCTGATCGCGGTAACCCCAATCCTTGTCGATCCGGCGGATCATCCGGTTCGCGCGGAGGACGGTGAGCCGGCTTCTGGTCTTGCTTCGGGAGCAAAAATGGCCAAGGATGCGCCGCAATGAACCCACTATCACGCAGGACTTTTTTAGGAACCGCCAGCGCCTTGAGCGCGGGGTCGCTCGCCTCCGTCGGCGTGGCCGCTCTGGCCCAACCTTCAGCCGCCGCGGGATCCGAAATCGCACCGGCCCCGATGAAACCAAAAGACATCCGTGTCGGCATGCTGACCGCGCCCTTGCGCGATCTGCCGTTCGTGGAGGTCCTCGACTTGGCCAAGCGCTGCCATATCGCGGCGCTGGAGGTTGTGGCCGAGCCCGGACATCCGCACATCGATCCTCTGACCATTGGCCCGGCACAAGTGGAGATCCTCCAACGGGAGCTGGCCGAGCGCCAGCTCGAGATCAGCAGCCTGTCAAATTTCATGAACATCACCACCCCGGGAAAAGCCGATAAGGTGCAAAGGATCGTGATCAAGACGATTGACGCCGCCGCGCAACTGGGCGTGCCGACGCTGTGCATGAATCTCGGCATGCCCCTTCCCGGGATGAGCAAGATCAAAATGATTCGAGAAGTGATCCCCGGGCTCTTTCGTCCCATTATCGATCATGCCAAAGAGAAAGGCGTCAACGTGGCGATCGAGAATTGGTTTGAGACCAACCTCCAGGGGCTCGACACGTTCGATTGCCTGATGGAAACGATCCGGGACGACAATTTCGGCTTCAACTACGATCCCTCACACTTGGTGCATCAGCTGTGCGATTACACGGTGCCCGTCACGAAGTACAGCAAGCGGATTTTCCACACGCACGCCAAGGACTGCCTGGTGGACGATCAACAACGGGCCTATTTTGGGGTGTTGGGCGGCAAGTGGTACGCCGGCGCGGCCGGGGGCGGCTGGTGGCGATATGCCATCCCGGGCTTCGGGGACGTCAATTGGGGGCGATACATTGGCTTGTTGCGCGAGGTTGGTTACAAGGGGGTGCTCAGCATCGAGCACGAAGACAGCACCTTCGGGCCGGAAGAAGGCTTCCGCCAAGGCGCGCGTTACCTGAACCAGTTCTGCAGTCTGTAGGTCCTGACTGCTTTTTGAACTTCACACACCCTCACACGCCTTACGGTGCTGCTGGGGACGGTATCGATCGACATGATCCGTCCTCATTTGACAAGGATGGGCTCGGCGAACTCGCCTTGCATTTCATAAGGCAGCCGGCAGACCTTATTACCGGCGCGGTTGGTGAAATAGAGATGGGAGGGTGAGAACTGGTCGGGATTACCATCCGCCCAGAACGCGTAAAAATCGGAATGGGCATTCAGGGGACGACGGACATAGTTGTGATTTATCGGGCTGCCACGGGTGACATCCCGGAGTTTGCGCCAGGTTTTTCCGGAGTCTTTCGTGGACCAAATGGCCACTTCACCGCCCGAGCCAATGGGCTGCGGTCCGCGCTCGGTCGGGCCGATGATGCGCCAGGGACCATCGGCCTCCACGTTGAGCGAGCCGGTGCTGTAGTTGTGATTGGCTCGTGTGACTTCGGAAAACTCCCAGCGATCGCCCTGCCAATGCGCCACCGTCCACCACCGCGCATCGCCCGCCGGTCCGGGCCGATGATCCGCGCTCGCCGTAAAGAGAACCACCGGACGGCCGTCGTGATCCAAGTCCAGGTCGTGGATGTAAATCAGACGGTGTTCGGACTGGTAATCACGAACCAAAGCGGGATTGGCTGCGTCTGCCAGGGGCAATTCCACCGGTTCGCCACGGACATTACGCCAAGTGTTACCAAAGTCACCGGTCTGGAGGTAATAAAGATTGGTGCGTTTATCGACATTTCCTCCGGGGTGCATATTGAAGGCGGTGATCACGCGGTGGCGGATGAGATGGCTCGTCTGATAGTGCCCTCCCATGCCGGCAAACTTGCGGTCGGGTGTCCAGGATCGCCCATCGGGGCTGGTGCTGGAGTAAAGCTCACGGCCCTTGGTGTACTTTGTGAAGAGAAAGAGAAATCCCTGGCCGTCGAACCAGCGCGGTTGCGGGTAAGTGAACTCGCGCTCGGCAACCAGCTCGAAATCGTCCGTGCTGTAGGGCTTCAGACTTCGATAGATCAGTCCGGGACGCTGCCTGGCGCGACCGCTGACGAAGACCCAAAGATGGCCGTTTCCATCGAGGCACAAGCTGGGATTGTCATGAGGATCGTTGACCCCCTGTTTATCGTGCACGATGGTCGGACGCGGCACGACGTGGCGGCGGTGATCGTAATAGGAAGCCATGGCCAGCAGGTGCCGCCGTCCTTGTTTGGCGCCGCCATACACAAAGAATGTCTTGTCCGCTTCTTTCGCGTAGATGGCCATCGGCACGTGGTTGGCGGTGTAGGTGCCCAGGCCGCCGGAGTATTTGTCTCCGTGTTCTGACTTCTGTCCGAGCGTAAACCAGATGCCGCGATAACCATTGTCCTTGACGGAGGAAGGGGCTTCAGCCGCAATCGACTGTCTGGGAATCACACCCCAGGCCACCAGATTCATGGCCGCGGTTGCGGTCAAGGACCGAGCCAGAAACTGCCGCCGTGATGCCAAGTGTCGAGTTGTGTTCATAGAGAATTACGGAGCGCCCCGAGTTTTTTAAGAAGGCGCATGGATCACTCAATGATTCTTTTGTTATGGGGGGGGTGAATTTCCCGCAGGCCGGCGCTCGACTTCATCGAGCACAAGAAACCAGCCACGCTGGGAGGCGACTGGGATCGGCTCGCCGGGGTTCCAAAGCTTTTCAGTTTGCATCTTCGCGATGGGCGGAGCGTACAGCGCGGCGCGCGCTGGATTGAGCCCGAGGGCCTTCCAATCCATCGTTAATCGAACTTGTTGTTCTTCCGCTGCCCAGCTGGCAATGGCCAGAAAACTGCGGCCCTGTCTGCGGTAGACCGAGGCGAGCACCTGGGGGTTGTCTGTCCGCACGGGACAATCCTCGATGAAGTAAGGCAGATACTCGGTTCCCTGGATGCCAAATTCATCCCAGACTTTCCACAGACCGCGGGGGTCTCCGGACCACGGCAACCGGGCGGTTTCGCCAAAGACCATGCCGCGCCACGGGTGCGCGCCATCGAGCATCTCACTCATGACACCAAACGGCAGGCCCGACATTTCAACGAGCCAAAAGTCGGGCGACACCTCGCTTGCATTGAAGCCTTCCCCGAGCCAGAGGCGGTCCAGGTAGGGCAGGATTTCCATGTAGAGGGTCAGGTTGTTCGCAAACCCGGCCCAGCGGTTGAAATGGTTCCAACTGTGAAGATCGATGAACCGGCCGGGACGCGAGTCGAGAATGCGCCGGGCGCGGCGCAGGCTGGTCGCGTCCAGGGCTGTGTCATCGATGTACATGCCATCGAAATCCGACTTCTCGGACAACCACCGCACGCCTTCCAGGTAGAAGTTGTTCCAGCGCGAATCGGGCGTGGTGATTACGGACAAATCCAAGTCTGCATAGGGGGGGCCCACCTGGGCTTCCCACGCCGGGAGGAAATGTTCCCGGAGATTTTCCGTCAGCCAGCCGTGGGGGCCGTGTGGATGGATCAGTGTGCGCGCCTCCCTGCCCGGGCCGGGCAGAATGAGCTCCCCATCGAAGGAATGCAGAGCGGTCAATTCCGGCATGTTCTGCGTGATCTCACGCGTGGTGTAATAGACCCGCAACCGAATACCTTTGTCGTGCGCGCGCTTGACAAGATCGCGGAATGCCGGGAAAGAGTCGTCGCTGTAAGGATAGTTGATATAAGGGCAATAGTAACTGGCGTGGTGAACGTTGAGGACATTGGGGCCGCGGCGGACATCGGCTGCGGCCAGGGCATCGTCAATCGGTTGCCGGCCCGGTCCGCCCAGGTGAGTAAAACGCACCGCCCACTGTTGCTCCGTGTCAAGAGCGCGGAAGGGCGTGAAGTAAAGTTCGAACACGAAATCCAGCGAGTCCCCCCTTTTCAAAGCGCGCGGACCGCCGTAGGCGCGAACCGGGACGCCGTCCCCCTGGACGGGCCCGACATCCACCCCGCCTCGACCCGCGTTCCCCCAGGACTCGGGCAACCGCAGCGGGCGAAAGGAATAGTAGATGTTGACCAGAGGGCGGAGGTAATCCTGGTCTTTCAAGCGGAGCATCAGACCCGCGTTGACATCCCCCAGCCAGAAACAATCCTGATGCCGGGTGACATCCCATTTCCAGTTGACGGTTTCGGGGCGGCCTCCTCCCGGGCGATTCAGGCCCATGAAATAACGGGCCACCTCCTGGTAAAGACTGAATTCGAGCCGGGCATCTTTCAGATCCAGATCGCGCTCGGCGCGGAGGTGAATGCGCACCTCACCGGAACCGGTGTAATCAACTCTGCCTGAAACCTCGGCGCTCAGACCGTTCCCGCGGCCGATCGATGTCCAGGTTGCCTCGAGATCGCTGTGTTTCAACGCTCCGAAAACGCTTTCCCAACCGACAGGTCCCGCGCCGGTTTCCACCACGAACGCCATCGGCCTGGACAGCACTTCCCTCGGCGACGTCCCGATCCTCGTGTTTGCGGGCGAAAAAAAACTGGCCATGCGCGCGGGCAATCCATCATCACCCAACTCAAACTCACGTCCTAACACCTTGATTGATCGGCCATTCACCCGCAGCGCGGTAAAAGGCCGTGTCAGGGTGGGCTCGCTGCCGACTGTGGAATCGAGCCAACGAAGCCGCGACAAGTTCGTGGCAACAGAATCGCCGCAATCGGCCAGGGGCGAGCCTTCCACCCGCAGGTCAATGCTCACGGGCACTGGGTTGCCCGGCCCGACCTGGAGTTGGGCGGTTCCTGTAAAAACGCCCCGCGCGGTGGGAGGCACCGCCACTCCAATCCACAAAGGCCGCAACTGGCCTTGCCTGACCTCGATTGACTTGGCAAAAGGCTGCCCCAAGCAATTGGTTCCGCCCAGATTCAGGCAGCGCAGAGCGGCCGCCGGGATCGATCCGGTTTCGCCACGAAGTTCCTGGAACGTCACCGACAGCGGGCCGGTGTCCTTCAAGGCATACACGCCCAGTTGAAAGACGAAAAATTCCCCGGGCCGGGCCTGGCCGGTAAACGCCGATTTCGCCGCCTGCCTGCGAGTGAGCGAACTCGTCGAAGGCCATTGCCCGCGACGTATTGGAAAATCACGCGATTCGGTGAAGACGACCGCGGCCTCGCTATCGCTCTGCCGGAGGGTGGCCGCAATCGCATCCGCTTTGGTTTGAAGTTCGGCTAATGCCAGGATTGGACGGGCAGCCTCGACCGGACGGGGCGGACGGTTGTGCGAAGCGCCGGGCTTGGCGTACCAGAATGTCACCGCCGAGTAGCCCAGCAAATTCCACGGATTCCGGATGTCGGTGCCAAAGGAAGATTCCATGTCAAAAACGAGGCGCCGATGGAACGGGATCGCGTCCAAGCTCCGGGTGCGCGTGCAGATGTTGTAGCCGGTCGTCCGGCCGTCCAATCCGCCAACTCGCGCATTGGCCAAAAAGGGGACGCTAAACTCGTCCCGACGCGTGGGAACCTCTCCGCCGGCCCAACCGTAGTAATCCTCGGTCCCCGTTCCAAAATGAGTCGGGAAACCTTTATCCCAGGCGTCATCCACATAAATCTTCTCATCGCCCTCGCCCCACCAGCTGCCCTGAGGATTCAGAACCGTCCAGGCATCACCGACCAAGACGCCCTGGCCGCGGATATCGATGAAGTTCCAGTCCTGAAACGGTGTGCCATGGACCACGTCGTCCGGACGCCAATTCGCGTGGAAATGCATCGAACGATCGTCCCAGTCCCAACGGGAGGCGTCAGTATCCACCGCGAGGTCCACCGGTTCGCTGCCCAGGTTCAACAGTCGCAGGGAGGCGGTGCCACGATAAGGCATGACCCAACGGGAAGCCAACGTTCCGTCGCCGGCAACAGTCCGCTGCCAGGTCTGAATGGGATGCAGAGAATCTGCGCCGCAGAAGAAATCGCCCAGGGGACACCAGATGGATTCCTCTCCGTCGAAAGTCGCTGTCAGAACCACGGAGCGCAGGATCTCCGGGTGGATCACCGCGGCCGGGCACTTCACGAGCAACTCGCGCAAGGCCGCCGGCCCGGCGGGAAGCTGGACCTCCCACTGGGCGCCGGAGGCGAGCTTCGTCGATTCCCGGCGCCGGATCCCCGGGGTCTGCGAAAGGCCGGAGAGCGCCCGGCTGGCTTTATCGAGGTCGGGCTTCGCCGCGTCGAATAGGGCGCGGGAAAACGCCTCTACCCTCGTCCCTTCCGCATAAGCGCGGTAATTAATCAGGTAATAGAACGGTTTACCGGCCATGGTCACCTTGCAGCTTCGGGCGAACGGAATGGGGAAATAGCTGTTGCCGGCGCGGGCGGTCTCCGCGCTGAATGGCGGTTTGAAAGAGCCCTTGCCGGTGACCAACTCGATCAGACTTTCGTCGAGGACCGGCGTCGATTGGCCATCAAGGTAAATCCGGATGTTCGGTCCCCGCCGATCCTCAAATCCGTAATAGAAACTCGGCGTCCAAATTTTTGTGAGGCAACCGGGCCCCTGATGTTCCAGGATCACCCATTCCGTGCGGCCATCGTTCAGCTCGGTCCGAAGAAAGCCCAAGCCGTCGCTGTCGGCAAACCATCCTGTCGTGTCCTGATTGGGCTGCGCGCGATGGGTGGAAGCCCGATTGTAGCTGGAGGCCTGCAGGCATTCGTAAAACGGCCTTGGGAACCGCGCCACGGCGTCGCGATCCGTCATCTCGGCCAACAGGGATGGCACGCTGACCGTTTGAGCCCAAAGACTCTGCGCGGCCGCCAGCAAGCAAAGACCGCCCCAAGCTTGAGAGAGGATACGGCTGGCTTTCATAGCTTCGGACATAAGGGTTGGGTGCGCGATCTCATCGGACGAATCTCCATTCGGCTGACCATCTCATAGGATGCGGCCATTGATGCCAGGACCGGACGCACTTATCGAGCCTTTTCACAGCCTCCCTCCCCGGTCATGCTTCGGGCGGGCGTGACTCGATAACGGCCGCAGGGCCAGCGCGCAATTCGCGGTGTTTACAGCCGCCAAAATTGGCTTGAGTCTTCAAGCCCGGAGCATAGGTTTAAGGGAGGGTGTTTTATGCGAGACGACATACAGCCGCGGCGGACCGTTATCGAGGTCAAGGGTTTTACCTTAATTGAGCTGTTGGTGGTGATTGCCATCATCGCCATTCTGGCGTCCATGCTACTCCCAGCCCTCTCGAAAGCCAAAACCAAGGCAAAGCAGACGAGCTGTATCAATAACATGCGGCAGATGGGGATTGCGACCGCCATGTATGTGAGCGAGGCCGACCAGTATCCGGGGTCCCTCTCGGTGGTGCGCGGATTCTATTATGTCTGGCCCCCGCGCCTGTTCAGTCTGATGGGCAATAATCGAGCCGCGTTTTGGTGCCCGGCGGCCTTGCGCGAGGCTGCCTGGGACACGAATTATAACAAGACACTCGGGGCCGTTGGGCTGGATGGAAAGCGGGATCCGTTTGGGATCAGCGAGCGCACCCGTTTTTCCTATGGGATCAACGACTGGGGATTGAGCATCACGGCGAGACCGCAACTGGGCATGGGAGGGGACATTGACGGCACCTGGCATCAAGGGCCGCTCAAAGACTCCATGGTTCGCGCGCCATCCCAGATGATCATGCTGGGAGACGTGAGGGCTCTCCGAGAGGCGGCTAGTATCAGTTTCAACGCCAACATGGATCCCACGGCCAATTCCCCGGCCCACACGGAGTGGCCGTCCAGCCGCCATAACAACCGGACCGACCTGCTGTTCTGCGACGGACACGTGGAGTCGCCCCAGCGCGCCCCGGTCATTGATCCTAAGAAGGACAATCCCTGGCGCAACCGATGGAATAACGACAACTTGCCGCACAACGAAATCAACTGGTCGGTCAACCAGACCTACGCCAACGCCAGAGATGATTGAATGCGGGAGCGGGTTTTGAACTCCGGCCTCTGTTCCCGGCCTTCAGCCTTCGAGTCCGGTTTTTCGCGGGTTCCCGTATCGCTTCTTGCATCCGTTGTGTGACCGTAGTTTATAAAGAACATGAAGAGGAGCATTATCACAAGCGTTTGCACGGTCCTTTGTCTGAGCGGTGTGATGTCGTCGGCCCAGCAGGCAAATCAACCAGACCAAGTTCAAGAACTTCGGCACCAACTGCTCCAGCTGCGGGAGACCTTTGAAAGGGCCGAACGAGAACACCGTCAACAAATCGACGCCCTCCAAAAACAGATCGAAGCGCTGCGGCAATCCAAACCTCAGCCGGCTTCAACTCCGTTGCAGGCCCTCCCGGAACCTGGGGCGGCGTCCAGTATTCCTCCAACCCCAGGGATCGAGAAGCAAGGCTGGTCGCCCGCCGATCCAATTCGGATTGGCGGTGGAAGGGCCTACATGGACATTGGATTGGTGGGGACCTTTGCGGTTGGCGGTTCAACCGCGGATGACATCGAGGGCGGAACCCAATTGGGCGGGCACGATCCCAATCAGCGCGGATTCACCATACAAGGCGTTGAGGTGAACTTCGCGGGCGCCGTCGATCCCTACTTCCGCGCAAATGCAAACCTGGCTTACCTGCTCGATTCGGAGGGCGAATCATCTTTCGAGCTGGAGGAGGCGTGGATGGAAACAATTGCCTTGCCGGCAAACCTTCAGGTGCGCGCCGGCCAGTATTTAACCGAGTTCGGCCGCCTAAACACGCAGCATCCCCATTCGTGGTCGTTTGTCGACGTGCCACTCGTCAATGGACGGTTTCTCGGACCGGATGGGCTTCGGAATCCCGGGATGCGCGTGTCGTGGCTGGCGCCCACCCCCTTTTATTCGGAAGTGTTCCTGGGTGTCCAGAACAGCCAGGGAGAAACCGCATATAGCTTTCGTAACGATCATGAGGGGGAACCGTTATTCGGCCGTCAGGTCAGCCGGGGCCAGGTGAACTCAATCGGCGACCTGCTATTCACCCCACGTTATGCGGCATCATTCGACCTGTCCGATACGCAAACAGTAATGGCGGGCGCTTCAGCCGGGTTTGGACCCAACGGATCGGGAGCCGATACCGACACGCAGATTTATGGCATCGACCTGTTCTGGAAATGGAAGCCATCCAACCATCATGGAGGGTTCCCCTTTGTGGCGTGGCAGACCGAGGTTATGCTGCAACGTTACCAGGCAGGATCCACTTTCGATGGATCTTACGAGACAGACGGCGATGGATCCTATCTGCCGGAGGAAACCCTGACCGATTGGGGTCTCTACTCCCAAATCGCCTGGGGGTTCCACAAGAACTGGATCGCGGCATTCCGGTGCGACTACGTCACCCGCGCCGACAAGGCTGACTACGAATATGTACTAGGGGATGATCCCCATCGTCTCCCCCGATGGCGGCTATC
>Ga0209310_1002566_pt1 | contig 11551 bp, 13 predicted proteins | sample AD_UKC030_MetaG_FD_184415 | JGI IMG/M metagenome (GOLD analysis project Ga0209310, IMG submission 184415) | Active sludge microbial communities of municipal wastewater-treating anaerobic digesters from USA - AD_UKC030_MetaG (SPAdes) (version 2) | ecosystem: Engineered > Bioreactor > Anaerobic >... | reverse complement strand
GCTGCATTTCGCGCGCCCTGTGACGATCGGCGACACGATCACGATCACGGTCACCGCCAAGCAGAAATTCGATCACAACAAGCATGTCATTCTCGATTGTGTCGGCACCAATCAGGAAAACCTGCAGGTTTTGCGCGGCGTGGCCGAAGTTCTGGCACCGACCGAGAAAATTTCGCACGTGCAGGAATTCGATCGCCCGCTGGTCAGCGTCGATAACAAACGCGAACGTTTTCAGCAGACGCTGGCAATGGTCCGCGGGCTGGAACCGATCCCGACCGCCGTCGCCCATCCGTGCGACAGGGAGTCGCTCAAGGGCCCGGTTATCGCCTTCCAGGAAGGCATCATCGAACCGATCCTGGTCGGGCCGGAAGCGCGGATCCGCGGGGTTGCCGAGGAATTCGGCATCGACCTGCACGGCATCCGCATCGTCAATGCCAAGCACAGCCACGACGCGGCGGCGATTGCCGTGTCGCTGGTGCGTACCGGCGACGCCGAGGCGCTGATGAAGGGCAGCCTGCATACCGACGAGCTGATGGCCGAGGTGGTGGCGCGCGCCAACGGCCTGCGCACGGCGCGCCGCATCAGCCACGTGTTCCTGATGAACGTGCCGACCTATCACCGTCCCCTGCTGATCACCGATGCGGCGATCAATATCGCGCCGACCCTGGAAGACAAGGTCGATATCGTCCAGAACGCCATCGATCTGGCGCACATCATCGGCATTCCCGAACCCAAGGTGGCGATTCTTTCGGCGGTCGAGACGGTCAACCCGAAAATCCAGTCCACGCTCGACGCCGCCGCGCTGTGCAAGATGGCCGACCGTGGCCAGATCAAGGGCGGCATCCTCGACGGCCCGCTGGCCTTCGACAATGCGGTGTCGATCGTCGCCGCCAAGACCAAGGGCATCAAATCGGCGGTCGCCGGCCATGCCGAAATTCTCGTCGTTCCCGATCTCGAATCCGGCAACATGGTCGCCAAGCAGCTCGAATACCTGGCCAATGCGCTGACCGCCGGGATCGTTCTCGGCACCCGCGTACCGATCGTCCTGACCAGCCGCGCCGACACGGCGGAGACCCGCGTCGCCTCGTGCGTCATCGCCGCGCTCGTCGCCCACGCCAACCGCACAAAAGGGAGTATCTGAATGGCCCTTGGCATCCTCACCATCAATGCCGGCTCGTCATCGATCAAGTTTGCACTTTTCGAGCTGAACGGCGGTCTGCGCCAGAAGCCCACCGTTTCCGGGCAGATCGACGGCATCGGTGCCAGCGCCAAACTGATCGCCAAAGACCCCGGTGGCAAGCATGAAGTCGCGCTCGACCTCGTCGGCGGCCAGGAAACTCAGCACCAGGCCAGCCTGAATTTCCTGCTGAAATGGCTGCGTGAAACGCAGAAAGGCTGGAATCTGGCAGCAGTCGGCCATCGCGTCGTCCATGGCGGCGAGCTTTTTTCAGCGCCAACCGCCGTCGACCGCAACATTGTCGAAAAACTCGAACAGTTCAATGCCTTGGCGCCGCTGCACCAGCCGCACAATCTGAATGGCATCAGGGCGATCGCCAACATCCTGCCCGATGTCCCTCAAGTCGCCTGTTTCGATACCGCCTTCCATCGCACCAATCCGCCCGTCGCCCAGGCCTTCGCCATCCCGCGCGCACTGTCGGCCGAAGGCATCAAGCGCTACGGCTTCCATGGGCTGTCCTACGAATTCATCGCCCGCGCCCTGCCCGAACACTCGCCGCGCGCCAGCGGGCGTGTCATCGTCGCCCACCTCGGCAACGGGTCATCGATGTGCGGCATGATCGACCGCAAGAGCATGGTGTCGACGATGGGCTTCACCGCCATCGACGGCCTGATGATGGGCACGCGAACCGGCGCCATCGACCCCGGCGTGCTTCTGTATCTGATGGACAACAAGGGCATGGGCTCGCGCGAACTGACCCACCTGCTGTACAAGGAATCGGGCCTGCTCGGCGTTTCCGGCATCAGCCAGGACATGCGCACCCTGCTCGCCTCCGGCGCACCGGAAGCGGAAGAAGCGATCAACCTCTACTGCTTCCGCATCGTCCGCGAGATCGGCTCGCTCGCCGCCGCCATCGGCGGCATCGACGCCCTGGTATTCACCGGCGGCATCGGCGAGCATGCCGCCGAAATCCGGCGCCGCGTCTGCTCGCGACTCGCCTGGCTCGGCCTGTTGCTGGACGATGCAGCCAACGCGACGGACCAGCTGCGTATTTCTACGCCGGAAAGCGGCGTCGATTTGCTGGTCATACCGACCAACGAAGAGTGGATGATCGCGCATCACGCGCAAAACCTGCTCGCCCTCTGAAAAAATTTCGTCAGTGAAGCCCCGGCGCCGCATGGCCCCGGGTGTGAGGGGTATGCTCATTCCGGCAGTGCAGAAACCTAGGCACAAAGCAAAGAAATTCCGGTATAGCAAGGGATTCGCTGGGATTCGCTGGGATTGCCGGAAAAATCAGCCGGGCGGGAAAATGCTCAAAAACGGCCAAATCTAGGACAGCCGATAGCAAAAAACCGGCAATTTCAAACACCGTCTGCGCTGAAATGAATCGGGTGTAGAAGCGGGAAGCGAGTTGCTGGCCTGCGCCTTGACAACAAGACTATCAAGGCGCAAAAGGAAGCTATTGCAACGGAAAACAAACCCGAGATTTCAGGCTATGCCCAACACAAAAAAAACCAGATCACAGAATCCGTCGCCAGGTGATGGGCAGAATCCTTCAATCACACCGCTCCACGAGATGCCGCTATCGTTCGCCGGTGAAATTTCGCCAAGTTTGGCACTGCCTGAGCCTGAACGGTTTGTCGTCTCTTCTGGCCTATGTGCGACACCATCTGCGCAGGATGAGCTTGACGCATGGATTGCCGGCGGCGGAGTCCATGAGTTTGAAGACACCGCTTCGTAATTCGTCATTTTCGTTTGCTGTGACAAATATCGTGCAAATCAGGCAGCACGAATAACGCGCCTCATGGTTCGGGCGTTACAAATCAATCAGCGGCTAGCTTGACGGCCTCAAAAATCAATCCACCGTCAAAATTCCCGGTGCGTTTAAAGGTGCGATAGATCATTGCCACGGTTTGCGCCTTTTTGGCCGGCACCAGCTCGCGCCCCGTATCTGATAGAACATTCTCGAGACCCTCGATGATCTTCTCCAATAGTTTCGGATCAAAGATGCGAGGACTTTTCAAAAGAATCTCATCAATCAGGGCATGGGCGCTCGGCACCTTCTGGTCTACCGGCCCCGCCTGGTAGGCTGCAATCGAGCTCGCAACGCGAATCACATCCGCACGATCAACATGAAGCGCGAGAGCAAAAGCATCAAGTGTGTCGGCTTCTAATTGAGCCGATGGGCCAAAAACGTCGCTTTTCACACCGGCCATAACATAGCCGACGTCGACGCCCACTCTACCTATCGCTTCGAGATATGCAGTATCAGGCTCAGTCACGCCTTTTTCATATCGTGACTGAGTATTCAGGTGAACCCCAGCCAGCCTCGAAAACTCAGTCTGAGAAAGGCGAAGGCGTTTCCGCTCCTCGCGCAATCGGTCACAAAATTTAGACGTCGACGTTGACATTAACCACCGTTGGTGAAATTATATTCACCACAAATGGTGAACTTTTAAAAGGAGTTATGTCGATGAAACCACGAACCACGCGCACCGCGCAACAAGTCCGCGCCGAATTCCAGCGTAAGGGTATCAGCATCGGAAGCTGGGCCGACCAGCATGGATTCTCCCGTTCCTCAGTCAATCAGGTTTTGACCGGACGCAACGCCGCAACCATGGGGGCCGGCCACAAAATCGCCGTCATGCTTGGGTTGAAGCACGGCGAAATAGTCGAGAACTTCCATGGCTGACCGGAAGCAAAACGCAACAAAAAACCGGCAAGAAATCACGGAAACAGGTTGCGACCCTAAACGCGAAAGGTCGCAACCTGACGCCAAATTAGAAAAAATAGGTTGCGACCCCGACGAAACCATTGCAGACATTGGTTTTGAGCCTATCAGCACCCCCCTGGAAATACAGCCTGAGAGCCGTCAAGGGTCGCAACCTGGCATAACGCATTTGAGCGCTAAGGCCGTCGCATCTCTGCTCGGAATTTCCGCGCAAGCGGTTCGAGACAACGCCGCCGCCGGCAAATACCCCGGCGCCCACAAAATCACCGGCCCCGGTGGCGAAGGCTGGGCTATCCCGCTCGATACCCTGCCCGCTTCGGCGCAGGCGATGCACTACCACCAGCAATTCACCGCCGCCGGCCTGACTGGCGACCGGTTTCCTAGCGGTTCGAGTTTCAGCCCGGAAGACCGGGAGGATCATTGGAAGCGGTACGACGAGTCGACCGAAAAATGCCAAGCGCGCGCCCGCGATGCATTCAAATCCCTGCTGCGCTTCAACGAACTGCGCCGCGCCGGCATCGGAAAAATGGAGGCTTACGCGACGATCAAGGAAGAATTCGACGTTGCCCGGTCGACGTTAAACGAATGGCAACAGGCCGTCGACGGCCTGGATCAAAGCGACTGGCTGCCCGCCCTGACGCCCGATCTTTCCGGGCGCACCAATGCCCGGCGGGTGGAATGGCCGGCCCCCGCCTGGATGCATTTCATGAGTGGCGCCCTGACCCCCGGCGCCGACGTAGCGACCGCATACAAGCGCACGGAGCGGGAAGCCGAGGCGCAAGGCTGGGGGCAATTGCCCAGCCTGTCGACGGCCAGAAATGACCTTAAATTCAACGTCGACCGCGATGTGGCCACACTCATCAAGGAAGGCCAGACCGCCTTGAAGCGCCTTTCGCCGACCGTGGAACGCGATTACGAGGCATACAGGCTGCACGAAGTATGGAGCATGGACGGCCGGCGCCTTGATTTGATGGTGCGCGATACCAAGGGCGAATTCGGCCCCAAGGGGCGGGTTTTCAGGATGTGGCTGTATGGCGTTCAAGAAGTTCGTTCCCGGTACTTTGTGGGCTATTCGCTATCCTTGGAATTGAATTCCGACGCTGTACGGGATGCCTTGGTCAACAGCTTCAGCAAAACCGGCCTGGTTCGACCGGAGGTAGTGCAGGTCGACAACGGCATGGAGGCCGCCGCCAAGGAAATCACCGGCGGCGCTCCATGGCGCCGCCGGGGCAAGGTAAAAGAGGATGAAATCATTGGCCTGTTGCCCTTCCTGAACATTGCCGTTTCCTGGGCAACCGCCGCCCACGGCCAAACCAAGCCAGTTGAGCGCCAGTTCCGCACCTTGGCTGGAATGTTTGAGAAGAGGCCCGAATTTCGTGGAGCGTATTGCGGCCATAAGCCGGAAGCTCGCCCGGAAGAGTGGGATGCCGCCAAGGCCGCGCCTATCGAGCTGGTGCGCAAGCTTCTGACCGAGGAAATCGAAGCCTATCACCGCAACCCGCACCGAGGGCACGGGATGAATGGCAAAAGCCCGATGGTCGTGTACACCGAGTTAATGAACGCGCCGGGCTACGTGCCTAAGGTCATTTCAAAGCGGCAATTCCGGCGCTGTGTGCTGTCGGCAACAAAGGTCACGATTCGCCAGGATGGCTCATTTGCCATTCACGGGGCGCGTTACTACTCGGAGGCAACCGCACGCCTGCCGAGGGTGCGCGGCTATTACGCCTGCTACAACCGTCATGACCTGGCACAGCCGGTCACGCTCTACCTGGGCAGCAAGATCATGGCGGAGGAAGTGCCACAAATCGAACGGACGCCGGGCAACTGCAAGGAATCCGCGAAGAAGATCATGAAGGCCCGGCGCGATTTCACGAACTCGACCAAGGCGCGCGCCAAGGCTCTATTCGACATTCAGACCGCCGACAACCCGAGCGAGATCGCCAAGCGGCTTGCCGGCAAACACCCCGAGCTTATCGACAAGGAAACCGGCGAAATCCTGCCCGTTGCCAAGGTGGTGGCACTGACCCAGACCACCGCCAATCTGCCGAGGGAGCGAACCCAAAGCGAAGCCGACGAGGCCGCCTGCATCAAGGCAATGGCAGAGGAAATGAGCCGCATGACCGCCGGTACTACGCGCCGTGTCGGCAAATACTGAAAAACAAGGGCTTGCGGCTGCCACCGCAAGCCCCCAGCCATCAACAACCTTTGGAGCTTGAATTATGGCCGAAACCATTGAAAAAATCAGCGAGGATGCACGCGAGGTGCGGGAATTGCGCGCCTATATCGACGACTTGCTGGCGATTGCCAAGATTCCACTATCGCGGATCGCCACCGAATCCGGGGCATCCCTGCAACGCCTGAAAGCATGGGTCGACGGCACCGGCGGTGAGAGTGCCATCGCGCCGCTTCTGGCCTGGAAGGCAGAAATCGACGCAACCGGCGTCGATGCCGGCGGGTTTGTCATGACGCCGACCGCAGAGCGCATCATCAAGGCGTTTGATCGTGCCAGGGAATCGAGGGGCGGTGTTGCGCACCCCGGCAAAGAGGAAACGCAAGAGCGCGGCATTGCGCTTATTTACGGCGCTTCCGGGGTTGGAAAATCGGAGACAGCGAAATGGTATCTGGAGCGCGCCGGCGAACCCCGCCCTCTGGGATGGTGGCCTGTCGTGTTGGTGCGCTGCACGGGAAACGAGGGCACACGCGAGGCTTTGCATGCAAATATTTTGGCAAGCATGGAGGGGGCTCAGTTCTACCCACAAAAATATGAAAAGAAGATTGACACCATCCAATCACGCATCCCGGATGGCGGGCTGATAATTTTCGACGAAGCGCATCTATTGAGCAGTCGCCGCCTGGATGAACTGCGCTACTTCCCCGACCGGCTCGGCATTGCAATTGCACTCATGGGCAACCTCACGGGGTACAAAGAACTGGTCGACGCCAAAATTGGGCAGATCATGAGACGAGTTCGTGGCGCCCGTGTCGTAGTTGATATGCCCACTGAGGGCGACGTTGACGCTCTGCTATCCGCTTGGGGTATCCGAGGGCGCGCTGTGCGCGAAGTGGCGGTCATGATTGGGGTGCAAGATGGTGGATTAGCTTTTCTCGCTGATACGGCCGTCGTTGCCCGAAAGTTTGCCAAGGCAAAAGGCAAGGCGATAGACGCCGATATATTCAAGGCAGCAGCCATCTCCGTAGGTGCTTGGGGGGATATGTTATGAGCGCTAGCCTCCCGGCCTACGACGGCCTGATCTTCGGCAGCAAGATTCGCCTGATTCAGACCGCCCGCAATCAACTGAACATGGAAGATGCCGACTACCGGGCGCTGCTGCTGCGCACCGCAGGCGTATCCAGCTCCAAGGCAATTATCCTTTCGCGGTTCGATGCCGTCATGGCCGAATTCAAGCGCCTTGGCTTTGTGCAGAAGCCCCCCAAGAAAAAGCCGAAAGTCGCCGCCGGAAGTGCCGAAAACCGGCCCACCGCCCGGCAATGGAAGCTTCTGGAGGATCGCGCCCGGCAAGTCGGTTACGGTGGCCTGGAAGACCCGCGTTTCATCGCCTGGATGAAACCGCGCGGCCATGTCGACCACCCGCGATTTCTGACGAAAACCGCAATTCAGCCAGTGCTTGCCGCGCTGGGGAAGTGGATACAGCGGCAAGGGGCGAAAGCCGCCTCATGAACCCAAGCCACAGCCACGCCCCCAAGTGCCACGCCTTACCCTGATTGCAACCAACTTAACGAAGCCGAAAACGAGGAGTATCAACATGACCGGAAACAAAAACTGGGACAATTGGATGGAAATAACCCGCGCCGTCGACGATGCCCGTGGCTTGGCATTGCTCGCTGATCTCAACTGTGCCGAATCCATTGTCGACGATGAGGATCGAGAGAACGCCAAACGCGCCCTGGTCAGCTCGATCAGTGGCTTGCTTCAGAAGGCCGAGAAGCTGCTGCCGGAAATCGAGCCGCGTTTATCGGGGGAAGCGGCATGAGCAGGCGACACATTCCCGGCGTCTGGTACGAGCTTTCCGCCAGGCTAAGCGCTGCCCATTCGGTCATTGGCGCGTTCGACTACTACAATTCAAGCACCTTGCAGCCGGAGATAATCCAGCGTCAACTTGACGCGATGGGTGATATTGCCAACGCGGCATTTGAACTGCTCAATCTTTGCAAGGCGGATTGCGAGGCGCTGGAAAAGGCGCTGCTGGAAATACCCGACCCGCCGCCCGGTTCGCTGTGAAATCCAGCCCTTCCCCCAACCGCCAGAATCGCCCCCTGGCGGTTTTTTCGTGTCTGGCGCCTCAGACAGTATGCAAGATAGCCCTACGGCTTCCGTTAACGCCTAGTTACCGGGGGTCAAATGGTCGGGGAATACCAGCGCCGCACCCTACCCATAAAATCGCTCTGAGCGCGATTCTGAAGCCCGGCACCCGCCGGGCTTTTTTCATCCGCTGGCGGACTGTTCAGTAGAGCGTTCAATTCCGCTGGTTCGACTGTAATATCATAAGGCTGATGGAAGGGCGCGAAAGCGACTGGGGACTGGCCCAATAGTCGCCTGAAAGTTGACCGACACACCCAGCTTGCGCCGGAGCTTGATCCCCTTCCGTCAGATACAACGCCATAACCCTGTGCGCATGACATCATTGGCACTGTGTAATGATGTAGTTCATGGTCTTGTTCTATACTTGAATCCGATGGGAGACGAACGGAAATTCGGCGTCCGTTCAACCGGGGCGACTTCGGTCGTCATGCGGGGATGGTGGGACGGCCGGCCACCCAGCCCACGGGGGAACAATAGCACACTGTAGAACCCCTTCCCCCTGCTGGGGGGGACGCATTTCCCCGAGACTTGCGGCAAGTCTTCCGGGAACCCGCCATGCAGCCGAAATTTGCCGATCTGAACGAACAGGAAATTGCGCTGGTCCTGCCACTGCTGCCGGTCGTTGCAACTGAATTAGCCGAGTCAATCGGCCTTGAAAACGCCCTGAATCTCTTTGCGGAGTTTGGCGGCATGAATTGGCGCTTTTCCAAATCGCGCCCGCATGCCGGCATTGCCGCGCAGCGTTTCGAGGAAATGGCGGCGGTGATTGGCGAAGACAACGCCATTCGCCTGGGGGCAACTTTCGTCGACGAAGAAATCTACATTCCCCGCTGCGCCATCGCCATGAATGCCTTGCGCGACCGTCAGATCATCAAAGACTTCGATGATCTGACCAAGCAAATCAGCGCGCGAGAAGCCTTCAACCAGCTCGCCCGCCGCTATCGATGTAGTAGCAGAGCTATCGAAAGAGCTGTCAACGGCGGGGCACGTCCTAGCCGCGCCAAGCTTCGCACCAAAACCCAATAACCCCACTGAGGAGATACCGACCGTGGAACAAGAAAACTTTAATGAAGTCGCCAACGCCTATGAGCAGGTCAAGAAGACGGGGGATACGCTTAAGGCCAACTATGAGCAAACGTGCAGCGAAATCGCTGCCGCAGAAACCGAACTGGAGGCGTTGCCATTGTCCCCCGTCCCGTTCGATGACATGAAGGCGGCTATCCTCGATTTCGTGGATGCCAGCGGCGAGCGCCACGCTGAAAAACTTCGCACCTTTATAGCCGATTTTGCGAATGGAAGAATCGGCTATGGTGGTGGGGCTGGCGGTGCGGGGATGGTTGATCTTCATGATGTTGGCAAGCCCATGCGATTTGCCGTCCTCCAGGGCGCAATCCTGGGCAATGGATCGGCAGCAAGCGACGCCAGAATACTGACGGGCGGGATCGCGGGTTTGGTTGACCGAGCCTTCTATTACTTCTGCGCCCAGATGATCCGTGAAGGCTTGCAAAAGACGATGGATCGCATGACGCCTGAAGAATTCGGTTTCGACAAAATCAGGCCGGATGAAGTCGGTACTCCCCGCCGGGAACGGGTAGCAGCCATTACCGCGCTTGAAGAGCGGCTGGCTGAGCTGCGCAGCCGCAAAGCGGATTTGGCGGGCAAGCTCATCAAGCTGGGCTTTGCTGTTCCCCCGACTGCCAAGCGCAAGCCATGATCTCGCATCTGGCCGTTCTGACCCAATCGCTGCCCGAGGCGGCGGGTGAATTCCGCATTTTGCCGGCGGGGGTATTTCGTGCCAAGGATGGCCGCCCGGCGCATCTTCCTGGCTGGAAGATCGATGCCGAGATTGCCCAGCGCGTGATCGCCGCATCGGCTTCGGTTGACGATCTCGTGATCGACTACGAACATCAGACAATCAACGCGGAGAAGAACGGCCAGCCAGCGCCCGCCGCCGGCTGGTTCAAGCGGATAGTTTGGCGTGAAGGCGCCGGCCTGTTCGCCGTCGGCGTGCAATGGACGGACAAGGCCAAGGCGATGATTGCCGCCGGGGAATATCGGCATGTCTCGCCTGTATTCCCATATAACGCCGTAACCGGCGAAGTACAGAAGATCATCGGCTTGGGTTTGACCAATAACCCGGCATTGCCCGGCCTGGCCAATTTGGCGGCCTTGTCGGCTCAACGTGCTGCCCCCGCCCGCCCACTAGACTCAGGTCACAGCATCGAGTTTTTCAATCGGGTATTCGGGCAATTCGGGCATTTTCACCCGGACACGCCCGCCGAGACAATCGCCGCACTAACCCGACAGCCCACCAAGCCGCGCTTTCCAACGGGTCTTGAACAGACGGACCCGAGAGGTGCCGAGGCGTTGCGCCGCCTGGCGCCGGGTGCCTGGGAGGATTGATTTCACGCGAGGACCAAGGCCAGGACGCGAGACGCACGCCATAGCATCCCGGTCACGAGTCCCACCCATGGCGGCACCGCCCCCAGCTCGCAGAGCATGATCCTCCCCATGCTGAGCGGGGGGCTTTTTCTGGCCTGAATAGCTTGATGGATAGCGCTAGATCGGTCACGATCTGCTTATGTCGAAAACAGTTCCCTGGTGGATGATTCTCGCGGCTGGCGCCTTCGCCGCCGCCGCCTCAAGTTCATTGCCAGCCGCCCTTGCAGCGTTGTGCGCTGTCGTCTTCGCCCGCGCCGGCCTGTTCCTGGTCAGTGGGCGGTAATGCCGCACGCTATGCCGACACAGCCACCGGCCTTTCCCCGTCTCCATGGCCTATACTGAAGCGATGAAATTGAATCTCGATATGCTGCTGATCGGCTCCCTGGCCATCTGCTACATGGCGGGCCAGTTCGTTGCTGCTGATGCCTTTTCCGGTATCGCGCTGGCGCTTCTGCTAGTCTTCGGGATTCGGTTCTGTGGCGGGGCTATCTCTTGGGTGATGACAGGGCGCTAGACGGATTCGATTGCGGATGAAACTTTTTCTGCTACTGGCACTGGCTTACATCGCACCGGCATTGCTGTTACTGCTCTTCTCTTTGGGCTGGACGTGGTTGTATGTGTTTCCGCTCGCCTTGATGGTCATCAATGCCGTTTTGGCTGGCAAAGCTGAGTTTCATCGCCGGCGGAGTTAACGGGTCTGAGGGTAGGCAGGAAAAATATTTGCGCGATATTTGGCACAAACTTAGTGCCGGTTTTGTTTTGCACAAATTGCCGAATCCTTGCTGCGCCTTACACCGGGGCTTTGTTTTTCAGGCTTTGCAAGGGCATGGCCGGGCGCCGGAAAATATGAGGAAAACACTATATATAGTCAACTTGTTGC
>Ga0209310_1002562_pt1 | contig 11557 bp, 10 predicted proteins | sample AD_UKC030_MetaG_FD_184415 | JGI IMG/M metagenome (GOLD analysis project Ga0209310, IMG submission 184415) | Active sludge microbial communities of municipal wastewater-treating anaerobic digesters from USA - AD_UKC030_MetaG (SPAdes) (version 2) | ecosystem: Engineered > Bioreactor > Anaerobic >... | reverse complement strand
CCGCAAACGGCTGCATTCCTCTCTGGGATACAGACCGCCAGTGGAATTTGAAGAGCTGTTTTATCAAAACCAAAAACCCTGGCCAACCGCTCTATCTCAATCTGTCTAACACAAGGGGTGCAGTCCAATTGAAGAAAATTGTTATCGATCCTTTTGTTGATGTCGAATCCGGCTATCCAGTCAAAGTTAATGCGAAAATCAAGGACATCATGACAAAAGAAATCGGAAAGCGATTCGCAATCACTGGAGTGATGGAGCCGGAGAATCTAGAAGTTTCTGAATATGTCCTGAATGGTATGGTGACGATTGAGAAAAAAGTGGGAAAGCAGGGAAATATTTACAAAGTAAATGCATCCGTCTTCGAAAAAGCCTCAGGGAAAGTGCTGGCATCCGCTGCATTGCGCGTCAGTGGATTCGACACAACCCCTATGGATATCTATAAGGACAGCCCCGTGTACCTGAAAGGCAAAAGTTATGAGCAACATATGTCGTCTGTTAAAAGAATGCCAAATGAAGAAGTTAATCAGGAATACCAAAACAGATTGGCGATAAAAGCTATGCTTGTCAAAGGTGATTTATTATACGAACAACGCGAGTTTAAAAAATCCCTGACCTATTACAATCAGGCAGCGGGAAGCCAAACCAGCCAACCGATGGAAGTGCTGAATGGCCAATACACCAACCTTGCAAAACAGGAACAATGGGCGGAAGCAGAAGAAGTTTATGGCAAACTGGCTGCAGCCAGTGTTCATGAAACGAATGACGTAACAAGCAAGATCACGTTTGGCCCAAATTCTAAGCAACCTTTAGCCAATAAGGCCTTACAGCACAATATCTATATGAAAAAGATTGCTAATCTTGTTTCAGCTAATCGCTCCTGTACTATTAAAATCATCGGGCACTGCAGCAGGACCGGATCAGCAACTTATAATGATAATTTATCATTGCAGAGGGCTGCATGGATTCAGAAACAAATGGCAACTTATGCTCCGGAGATCATGAATAAATCGCAAATCCTTGGCCGTGGTTTCCGGGAGAATATTGTCGGTACGGGAGCGGATGATTTAACTGATGAAATTGATCGACGCGTTGAGTTTAGATTTAACAATTGCAATTAAAAATTCTTATCTGATTGCGTTCATTAGGAGAACATATTTTAAATTGAAAATCCATAAGCGACGCCATCATATCTGCAAAAAATTTTCACCCACCATTCTAGTTTTTTTTATCTTTGTAGGTTTGCCTGTCATGAGTTGGGCAAACATTGTTACTTATACCCATACAGTGCGGCAACCGTTCAATGGCAGCCAATCCCCTGATGATGCCAGAACAGCGGCAATAGCCAAGGCTAAGCGTGAGGTGCTGGAAAAAGCAGGCACCTATCTCGACAGTGTAAAAATTGTAAAAGATCGTCAGTTGGTTCAAAATCAGATTACCGCCCTTAGCGCCGCCATTCTGCAAGCAGAAATAATTTCGCAGAAAAACTACGTTGAGGGTGAAACCTTTGGGATAGAAATCGAGGCCAAAGTTAGTGTTGATACGGCTACTCTGGAAGATAGGATCAACAATTTTCTAAAAGATCAGTCGGCATTGGCAAGGGCTGAACGGCTTGAGAAGCGTGAAAAAGAGTTGCTTGCGAAGGTCAAGGAACTGGAGAAACGAAGTGCGCCGTTGGATGCAGCGAAAACAAAAAGCAGCGAAGCAGAACAGCAGAGAGGAAAGCTAACCAAAGAATTTGCTGAAGTCAGCAAAAAGCTTACGGCCGTCGAGGCCAATAGAAGGGCGATGGCCCTTTGGGACCAAGGGAAATACTCCAATCCGGAAAAGGCACTGGCATATCTTAATGAAGCCATTCGCAAAGATGATCATTTTGCCGAAGCCTTCAACAACAGAGGAATTGCTCTGGCCGACCTCGGACAATGGCAACAGTCGATTCAAGACTATGACAGAGCCATAAACCTTGAACCGCGCTTTAGCGATGCCTTTAACAATAGAGGGTCAGCGTATGCAAACCTGGGAGAAATGCAAAAAGCCATCCAGAATTTTGATCAGGCAGTGAAACTGAATCCGAGCAACGCCGTATTTTATTTTAATAGAGGCACAGGGTATGCAAATCTCGGTCAATTCGAGACTGCCTGCCGTGACCTGGACAAGGCTATCGAGTTGGACCCAAAAGATATTTCCGTGCGCACAAGCCGTGGAATTGTTCTCTTTAAATCTGATTTGTATCAGGAGGCAATCAGCGATTTTGACCAAGTCATAGATCTTCAGGCAAATGATGCAAAGGCCTATAAGTATCGGGGTCTCTGTTATCTGATGCTTGGGGAGCAGAAAAGCTTTTGTTCTGATCTGGAATCCGCCTGTAAATATGGAGATTGCGAGGGACTAGAGAAAGTGAAAAATGACGGATACTGCAAATAATTATAATTTTAGCTTGTATCACAATAAAACTGAAAGTTAAAAAAATATTTTAAGGAGGTTTTTGTTATGCTTTGCAAACGTTTGTTCTTATCAATTGTTTTATTGTTCTGTCTGTTATTCCTACCGTTGGGCAACTATAATGCATTCTCTGGGGAAAATGAGGGCAGCGTTAAAGGCACCGTACATAAAAATTCAGCAACAGGGCCGAAACTTTCAGGAGTTAAAGTAAAATGCGGTGGAGAAAGTGACAAAACAGATGATAATGGGAAATTTAAGATTAAGGGTATAAAGAAAGGCGAACATACGATTAAATTTTCTAAAGATGGTTATGAAAACTATGAAAGGAATGTGAAAATTAAAGCCGGACAAACAACCAATATCGGCGACCGGTGGTTGGTTAAGAAATCGTCAGCCAGTGCAACTTCCGGATCCGGTTCCTGCCCCAGCGGCAACGGACTCTATTGCGGCGATTCAGGCAAGGGACAGAATACAAATTACCTTTATCAGTGCACTAATGGATCATATTCGTTGAAAAGTCCTTGCAGCAGTGGTTGTCAGAGAAATGCAGCAGGGAAAGACGATAGCTGCAAAGCAGCACCCGACTCCACTCCGACACCAGTTCCCGTGCCATCCTCTTCACAGTCCGTCGGTTCTGTAAAATATAAACCAAATTTTAAGAGTACAGCATATACAGCCCAAAATCCTTTTTATAAAGGATACGAGGGCCATTGTACTTGGTTCGCTTGGGGTAGAGCAGTTGAATTAATGGGTAATACAGGACTCCCTCGTAGCAATGCCTGTGAATGGTGGACGCAAGCATCTCAAAAAAAAGGACAATCACCAAGAAGAAACTCAATCGCAGTTTGGTGGTCTGGAACAGAATGTGATCCTAAAAGCGGCAAATATGGTCACGTGGCATATGTTGAAGATGTATTTAGTGATGGCAGCATAGTGATAAATGAAGCCAATTATAGTCCTACATCATTTAAAGGCGAAGGTTATGAAAGTCAAAAGAGTAATCCAACAAAGCTATCAAGTGCTCAGATAAAAACACATCTAAAATATTTTAAGGGTTATATATATTTAGACTAATGATATTTGAAGGATAATAACATGAATAGGTGTATTAAAAAGTTAAATTATAAGTACATACTTTTAGGGATTTTTATAACCTCCGTTGTACTTATTTTCAGTTGTGCACCCGCCACCATTTCCGATGTTCGCACGGGCATCGGACAGGAATACCATGTGCTGAAACTTCCGGTCATGCAGCATAACATAGGTTCGGAATGGTCGAAAAAATTCGGAGCCACCGGAAAGGGGATGCTGACCGAGGATAAAATCAAGGTGGAAAAATCTTTAAAGCGCTTGGATCGAGGTACTGCAAACCAGGTGGCTGCGGGTATTTCCGCTTTGAGCGAGACAGGAGTAAGCGGCGGCGTAGGAGTCGGCGGCGACGTTTTGAAGCAAATCAACCTCCATGGCCTGCAGATTGTAAAGCCGGTTGCCATCGGCTACATTCCTTTCAAACCAGGAATTACGTATGTGACGGAAGCGTTGAGGTTGGAGGGCTTCGCCATTGACAACGACAAAAGGATCAAACTGCAAATCGGCGCGTCGGGGCATGGCGACTCGAACAACCCGGTTTCGGCAGGCTTTGAAGCGGGGAAAGCTGATAACAGCGGATACGGAGGTGAAGGTTTGGTTATCGGCTACATTCTGCAGATGGTTGACAGCAGTTCTTATACCAAACAGAAATATGGGCCTACCGTATTGGCTCTGAATGGGGGCCGTGTTTCCGTTGGGGCGGCCAACGTGTTGGCGGGCGCATCCTACGAGAAGACTGTTGCCGGATCGGGAAAATCACTGCCCAAGAATCTCTTCTGGGCGTGCAAAAAGGCGGCCAGTAAGAAAGACGCAATCAGCGCCGCCTGGGTGATAACGCTCAACATCACAGGCGATGAAAAGAAGACGCTGAAAATCGCCTTTCCGGCCCATCCGGAAATTGAGGATTGCAACGAGTTTGAAAGTGTGATCGTCACCGGTATCAACTCCGTCACTGATCAGATCGAGCGGACGGTTGCTCGGATTATTGTTGACCGGTCATATGTCAATGAGATGCTCGATCCGCTGGAGTTTAAAGCAACGTTAACCGCTACAAAGGAATCTTTCACGGTAAAAACCGTTCCACCGGATTTATAATTAGGGGAGGCGCAAATGTTTGAGAAAGTATACTGCAAATATCTTTCCATGATCATTATCCCCTTACTGGCAATTATGCTTCTTGTGCCGACAGTGATGGCGAAGAGTCCTGTGATTATCCGATATGATGCGCATCTGATGGAAAAGGACGTCCGGATTAACCTGGCATGGCAGTCCGATGAACCTATCGTGAAAATTATTGCCTCGGCCGGCAAGGAACAGGTGGTCATTGTGGATAATATAGACAATGAACGGAATGAAGGTGGATACAGCGGCGAGATCGATATTGTTGTTCCCGCTTATCTCTATAACGCCTCAGGCGAGCGCACCTTATACATGAGCAGCCAAAGCTCCAGTGTATTCCAGCAGCGCAGCACGGAGATGTATGCGAATTCGTCATCTCCGCATAATGAAGCTATCCAGTACACGGTGCAGATTGTGGATGAAGTCAATCAAAGAAGCATCCTCGTGAAGGATAAAGTCAGACGAATTGAGCCGAGCCGTCCGCATGAAGCGCAAAAGCCAATTCAAAAGTCAACCATCAATACAGTAACCATTAACACGAAAGATCCCTTGAACACCGCGCTTAATACGACGATCGGCCTGGCTGGTAAGATCGGTCAGACACCAATAGTAAAGAATGTCACAGTGAAAAGCTGGACGGAAAACCGTGTTTCCATTGGTTTTGAAGCAACCGGCAGCAAAGGAATTGACAAGGTTGCTTTTGAGGTGCGGGATGCACGTGGTAATGTTACTAATCAAAGCACGATTTCATGCGATTCAGAAAAATCATGCACGAAACAATCAGAACCGTTTCCGTTAACGAAGGGTAATTATACAATTTCCGTCGTGGCTACGGATATTGAAAAAAATAAGTCGAATACCATAGAACAGGAATTTCAATTTGCAGGAAACACTGACTCTGCCCAACAGACCAGTAAAACAAAGCCTGAGACGGAAACCCAGAAAACAGAGTCTGTTTCTTCTTCGACAAGCGATTCAGACGGTGACACTTATGAAAAAGAGTAAATGGCTCAATATCCGAATTATGTCGATCTTTATTCTTGCTTTGCTCTTAAGTGTAATGTCTGTTGAATGGTGCGGCGCTCAGAATATAACAAAGGTCAACTGGATCGAGGGATATGTCAGCGCCATCGGACACGGATACCAGAAGAAAACAGGCGGTCCGATGGACATTGATAATGCCGTCAGCGCAGCCAAAATCGTGGCTCAAAGTGACCTGTTGGAAGCCATCAAAGGCGTCAAAATCGACCGGCAAACCGCAGTCAGCGATATTATGGAAGAAAAGACGGAAACATCGGTGCGCGTTCAAGGTTTTTTGCGCAACGCTGTGATGTTTGGTGAGCCGCAGATTAAAGAAGAAGGTCTTTTTGTGGTTGCTGAAGTTGAGATGCGGGTCTGTCTCCATGACAACAGCGCAGGATGTAAAGCGTTACAGCCTTTAACAAGTGTGTTGCCAAAATTAACGGGCAGTAAAGACCTTAAGGACACTTCCTGTGATTTATTGCCAAATCTCTCTTCTACCCAGGAGATACTGCCGCGGATTTCCTATGACACAACCAAACCTCTCGAGATGATCATAATAAATCTTGGCGGGAAACCTTTTAATACTGGCTCCAAGGATTTTGCAATAGGCTTTGAACCGATAAGTGGACAAAACTGTTCGGTCTATACGCCTGACAAGGTTGATCCAGTTATTCGTCGGGATCGGGGGACCGCGGAAGTGTTTCTGCGCGTTTCCGATGCCGAATATAGATACGGCAAAAATGTTCTCACCGTTGCAGTAATATCGATCAACTATGACAATTATATCATCATTGACAGGAAGGATGCCTACTTGATCAATCTGATTAATGACCAGGCCAAAAATGAGATATTCCGCAATGCTAAAATTGGAATTGCTGTGCATTAATCACAGTGCTCTCTGACGAAATGAGGAGTTTTATAGCACTGTTTAATCAAATAACAAATGAAATGGAATATGATCATATGCATTATGCTAAAAGTATTATATTATGTAATTGAATTCTCTTGCTTTTCAAATTTAAGAATTGTAAACAAACAGACATTGATAATAACAAAAACTCCTGAAAGGAAGAAATCATTATGAAAAAATCATTATTTAATGCAACAATCGGAATGTTGGTGGCGTTTTTAAGTATTTCTTTAACAGGTTGTGCTGCTCTCATAGATAACAAAGTGAAAAATTTTACTGCATCACAGATTGGCTGTCCTGCAGAAGAAATAATAGTTAAAGATTTCGCATTAAGCACTGAGACATGGATTGCAGAGTGTCGCGGTGTAAAATATTATTGCTCAAGTACATCCTGTACAAAAGCATTGAAGTAGTTTAGTTTCTCAGTAACAAACTTCGAGCTTTCTTGATAAGAATATTATTTGATATCGTTACAAGTTTATACCGTTGACGATACAATGGAAAGTTATATTAGTTTAAAAGGTGTATTAATCACACAGAAGTTGGATCCGTTAGATAATATTCATAGGCATGCATAGGACTTTAATGCTAGAAGTTACTTTGTTTCAATCCTTAATACTCAATTTTAACAACGACACGCCAATCAACATTCGTAGGTGTAATGAATGGCCAGGCTTTTTTTCAGTACCTTGACTTTGTTTGATTTGAAAAGAAGCAATAGAGGGGAAAAGGTTTCATAAAAAACGACAGCCCCATCACTTATAAACGGCGATGGAGCTGTCATTTCAGTAGAAGTCAGGAGAATCTTTTCTGCTTTAGATTTCCCGTTCAATATTGAGATTAATCAAACGTAAAAGCGTCCGGACGCAATGATCGGCGGATCCTCATGATCGATCGCGTAAATGATATCCTTGTTCATTTCCGCTTTAATGAGTTCAACCACGGGGCGTCGCTTATTCTGAAGTTTGGCAAAATTCATGACCTCGTCCATTAACTGATCAATGTGGCAAGCCTTGGTAATCATATGATGCTCTTCGCATTCCTGCGCGGCGCAACGTTTTCCGGTCAGCACCATCTCATCGAGTTTGTAACGCGGAATGGCCTTCTTCATGGCCGTCATCATGCCCGGCAGAAATGGAATACCCAGATCAACTTCCGGAAAGCACATAAAGCCCCGGTCCGACCGCATGAAACGAAAATCAAAGTAGCAGCACATGATCGCGCCGCCGGCGAAAGCATGCCCGGTCATCGCGACAATCGTGGGCATGGGATACAGCGCAATTTTCCGGAAAAGCGCCATCATGTTTTCAATAAATTTTTTTGCCGTTGCCGCATCGTTTTTCTGCATAATCGGCATCAGCCACTCCAAGTCAATTCCGTTGCTGAAGATTTTTGCATCTGCGCCGCGCACGACCAGGACATTGGCGTTCGTCTCTTTTTCAATGTGATTCAATGCGTCCGTAAACTTTTGCAGGAAATCCAGATTCAAACGGTTTTCCCCTTCACTCAACGTAACAACGGCCACCTGGCCTTCCATCTTAATTTCAATCGGCATAATTTTTCTTCTTTCTTATTATTTTTTTACTGTCCAAGACAGTTTGTATGTTACCCTATATACAGCCCAGCGTAAGTTCTATCCTGTTCATGAAATATTTTCAATACTATTTTGACGTTTGCGGGGGCAAAATATTTTCGTGTAACCTGGAGCGCCCTCGCGTCACCTTCAGGTGATGAGGGCACCAGGTTATTGCCCCCTGATTTATTTATCCTTTCTTTTCCAGCGCCTGCCTGGCTTCTTCCTTGGACTGAAAGATGTGTGGCGCAAGATGCCTTTTTTTCAGTTCGTCCCCCAGTTTCATCCGTAGAAAAGCGCTGGTCGTGTAGCGGGTCACGTCACTGTAATATTCGGACACCACGAATTTGACCATTTTAATGTATTCGTCTTCCAGTTCCGGGACAATCGAGAAGTTGTCATAGTTGACTATCGTCTTCACGCGCTTGCCCAACGGGGCGCAGATTTTCGTAACCTGCGAGCGGATCGCCTCGATATCGCTGCTGGTCTTAACGGCCAATCCTTCAAAATTGACATAAAAAATATTGGTCGCCGGATCGTAGGTGAGCCGCTCATTAATCGGAATGCTTAAGAGGTCGTCTTTCAATCCCATCGGCGCCGGCTTAAAAATCCGTTCATCCATCAAGCGGACATTTTTAATGATGGGTTTAAATTCCATCTGCAACAGAATGTCTTTTTCCAGATCGACACCGGGGGCAATTTCGATAAGCTCTACACCTTTTCTCGTCAGTGTAAAGACACACCGCTCCGTGACGTAATAAACTAATTGATTGCCTTGCTGCGCGGTTTTGCCGCTGAAAGTAATCTGTTCCACATCTTTGATGATTTTTTTAAGGCCGCCGTCCTTGACGATTTTCAACTTGCTGTCCACAATGGACAGTTCGGCCGCTCCCGCAGTGAAGGTTCCCGCAAAGACGATTTTTTTGGCGGTTTGAGTGATGTCGATAAAACCACCGCAGCCGGCCAGTTTGGTGCCGAATTTACTTACGTTAACATTGCCATGTGAATCCATCTGGGCCAGTCCCAGACAGGCCAGATCCAAGCCTCCGCCGTCGTAAAAATCAAACTGGGAATGCATATCAATCAAACAGTCCATATTGGTAGCCGTACCAAAGTCCAGACCGCCGGAGGGAATGCCACCGATGGAGCCTGCTTCCGCCGTCAGTGTGAGGTAATCGAAGATGCCTTCCTCATTGGCGACATTGGCCACACCTTCAGGCATACCAATTCCCAGATTCACCACCATGTTCGGCTGAAGCTCAAAGGCGACGCGCCTGGCAATGATCTTGCGCTCATCCATCGGTAAAGACTCGATGCTGGCCGTCGGCACTTTGAACTCGCAACTGTATGCCGGATTATAATATGTGCCGTAAGTCTGCCAGTGATTTTCCGGCTTAGATACGACAACGCAATCAACCAGGATGCCCGGAATCTTAACCTGGCGGGCATTAAGCGCGCCGCGCTCCGCGATTCTTTCCACCTGTACGATCACAAAGCCTCCGGAATTTTTTGCCGCCATGGCCAGCGGTAGAACTTCCATCGTGAAGGCTTCCTTTTCCATCGTAATATTGCCATCCATATCGGCCGTTGTGCCACGTAACAACGCAACAGAAATGGGCAGTGTTTTATAAGCCAGATACTCCCTGCCGTCAAAGTTAATCAGATCGACAAGATCCTCCGTTGTGATGGCATTGACTTTTCCGCCCCGGTCGCGGGGATCGACAAAGGTTCCCAAACCTACGTGTGTGATGGTTCGTGGCGAGTGTCCGGCAATATCCCGGTAAAGATGCGTAATGACCCCCTGGGGAAAATTATAGGCCTCGATTTTTCCGGCCAGCGCCAGTTGCTGAAGTTTCGGCACCAATCCCCAGTGTCCGGCAATCACTCTCTTGAGCAGGCCTTCATGCGCCAGACGGTTGATGCCTTTCTCCTTGCTGTCACCGATGCCGGCGGCAAAAATCAGCGTGAGATTTTTCGGCTCGCCGGTTGCCAAAAAGCGCCTCTCCAGGCCAAGAAGCAACTCTTCCGGAGCACAGCCGCCGATAAACCCGTCAATGGATACCGTATCGCCGTCCCTAATGACGCGTATGGCGTCATCGACGGATACGATCTTTCCGCGTTTCATGCCGGCCCGAATGTCCGCAATGACCGGACTGAAAATCCCTTTGTTGTTCATCCGCTTCCTCCGTAACCCTGACTAACTGGTCATGGTTCCGCCATCAACATAAATCGTATCGCCGGTGATATAATCCGCGGCGCTGGACGCGAGAAAAAGCACCGCCCCGACAACATCTTCCGGTTCGCCTATTTTCCCCTTGGGAATGACCTGACAGATGATCTTTTCAACGTCCGGATTAGACCAGATGGGTTTGCTGAAATCCGTGCGGGTAAATCCGGGCGCGACTGCATTGACATTGATTCCCATCTGGGCCCATTCCCGGGCCATACAGCGGGTAAGGTGCTTCAGCGCCGCCTTGCTGCAGCCATAGGCCGCCATACCGGCTTCGGCTTTATCCGCGCCGACGGTGGTAATGTTAATAATTTTTCCACTTTTTTGCTCAATCATCTGACGCGCAACCAGACGGCTCAAAAGCCAGACAGCCTTGACGTTGGTGTTGAAACACTTGTCCCATCCATCCTCGCGTAAATCGAGCAGACCACGCAGAAAGCTGCGGGCGGCATTGTTAACCAGAATGTCAATGCGGCCGAATTCCTTGATCGTTGCATTCACAAGATTCTCCAGCTGTTCATGAATCGTCAGATCGGTCACAACTGAGAGAGCTTTGCCGCCTTTTTTGTAGATTTCATCGGCGACGCCGTCAATTTCGGCCTTCGTCCGGCTGCACAAAACAACATTGGCGCCCGCCTCGGCAAACCCCAGGGCAATCACCCTGCCGATCCCCCTGCCCGCACCCGTGATAATCGCTGTTTTACCCGAAAAATTGAAAACATTGCCCATGACTTTTTTCCTCCTATTTTTTTGTATATACCGAAATAATACGATGGATGTGTTCAGCCCCAACAACTTTACGCCCTTTTATAAACTTTAAAAAAACGGTTTGCAAGCAATGAAACGGATCTTTTTCACTTCAATAAACCTCTGCCTGAAAAACAAAATATTAAATTGACATTGACCGGACTTATTTTTATAGTGCCTGCAAAGATATTCTCTCTGAAGAAGGTCTATCCAACACCGATAAGGAGCAATATGATCGCACCATTAGTCATCGCAATGTCCCAGGGAAAAGAAATTGTTCTGTTGCCGAACATGGCCAACCGTCATGGACTCATTACCGGCGCCACCGGTACAGGAAAGACGGTTACGTTGCAGAAGATGGCCGAATCCTTCGCTTCCATCGGCGTTCCGATCTTTCTGGCCGACGTCAAGGGAGACCTCTCCGGCA
>Ga0209310_1002558_pt1 | contig 11568 bp, 12 predicted proteins | sample AD_UKC030_MetaG_FD_184415 | JGI IMG/M metagenome (GOLD analysis project Ga0209310, IMG submission 184415) | Active sludge microbial communities of municipal wastewater-treating anaerobic digesters from USA - AD_UKC030_MetaG (SPAdes) (version 2) | ecosystem: Engineered > Bioreactor > Anaerobic >... | reverse complement strand
GGCCGCGCCGGCGTTTCGGCGGATCTGGCGATTCGTCTGGCGATGTGGCTGGGCGGCAACGCACAGACGTGGATGCGGATGCAGGCTGATTATGATCTGTGGCAGGCCGAACACTCGGGCCGGCCACAGCCAAAAGTTGAACGAATCGCTGCCTGAAAGCGGAATCCCATGAAATTCGCCCTGACCCTGATCGCCCTCGTCCTGCTCGCGCTGATCATTCCCTTCTTCATTCCCGGCGCCGGCAAGCAGGAAGGCGTCGACCCGAACAACGACCTGCCGTGGCAAATCACTGTGGACGGGCAGGGCGGCAGCAGCGTTTTCGGGCTCAAGCCGGGCGTCAGCACGCTGGGCGACGTGCGCCGGCGGCTGGGCGACGAGATCGAGGTGGCGATCATCGCCGAGCCGAACGAGATCGGCTCGCTGGAAGGCTATTACGGGCAGATAGCGCTGGGTTTCGTGCTGGCGAAGATGATCGTCACGGTCGACGTGCCGGAGGAGGTGATTTCCGCGATGCGCGAGCGGGCGCTCAAGGCCAAGCACATGGAGAGCACGACGCGCCGCATCACGCTGCATCCGGACGATCTGGCGGCGGTTGACCGGGCGCCGATTAGCGCCATCAGCGTCATTCCGACGGTCAATCTGGAGGCGGCGACGGTCATCCAGCGCTTCGGCGAGCCGGGCGAGCGCATTGTCGTTTCGGCGAGCCGGGCGAGCGCATTGTCGTTTCTGACAAGCGGACGCATCTGCTGTACCCGAAGCTGGGGCTGGATGTCGTGGTCGACAAGGACGGCAAGGAATTGCTGCAATACGTTGCGCCACGGCAATTTGCCCGTCTGCGCGATCCGCTGCTGGCGGCGCTGGCGGAAAACGCGCCGCGTTGAGCGGGGCGCGTTCGCCGCTTATCTGCTAAAATCCCCCGTTTTTCAACTGTCTAGCACTGCGGAGCAATCAAATGGCTATCGAACGCACTCTCTCCATCATCAAACCCGACGCCGTCGCCAAGAACGTCATCGGCAAGATCTATTCCCGTTTTGAATCCAACGGCCTCAAGGTCGTCGCCGCCAAGATGGCCTGGCTGTCGCCGCAGGAAGCCGGCCAGTTCTACGCCGTGCACAAGGAGCGCCCGTTCTTCAAGGATCTGGTCTCGTTCATGATTTCCGGACCGGTCATGATCCAGGTGCTGGAAGGCGAGAGCGCCATTGCCAAGAACCGCGAACTGATGGGTGCCACCAACCCGAAGGAAGCCGCACCGGGTACCATCCGCGCCGATTTCGCCGAATCGATCGACGCCAACGCCGTGCACGGCTCGGATGCCCCGGAAACCGCCGCCGTCGAAATCGGCTTCTTCTTCCCCGGCATGAACGTTTATTCGGGCCGTTGATAAAGCCTGCATGACCGTCAATCTGCTGGATTTCGATGCTGAAGGCTTGACCGCCTGGTTCGCGGAACAGGGCGAAAAGCCCTTCCGTGCCAGGCAGGTGCTGCGCTGGATTCATCGTTCCGGCGTGGCGGACTTCGATGCCATGACCGATATCGCCAAGAGCCTGCGTGAAAAGCTCAAGGCGAAGGCGGTCGTGGCGCCGCCGAAGGTGGTCTCCGACAAGCTGTCGGACGACGGCACGCGCAAGTTCCTGATCGATGTCGGCAACGGCAATGCGGTCGAAACGGTGTTCATTCCCGAGGACGATCGCGGCACACTCTGTATTTCCACGCAGGCCGGTTGCGCGCTCGATTGCGCTTTCTGTTCGACAGGCAAGCAGGGCTTCAACCGCAACCTGACGGTGGCGGAAATCATCAGCCAGCTGTGGCAGGCCAATAACGCATTGGGCGCGGTCCACGGTAACGAACGGGTCATTTCCAATGTTGTGCTGATGGGCATGGGCGAACCGCTGGCCAATTTCGATAATTCGGTCACGGCGCTCAGGCTGATGCTCGACGACAACGCTTACGGTCTGTCTCGTCGCCGCGTGACAGTGTCGACTTCCGGTCTGGTGCCGGTCATGGACCGCCTGCGCGACGAATGCCCGGTGGCCTTGGCGGTGTCGCTGCACGCGCCGAACGACAGGCTGCGCGACCAACTGGTGCCGATCAACCAGAAATATCCGTTGAAGGAACTGATGGCGGCCTGCCGGCGTTATCTGGACAAGGCGCCGCGCGATTTCATCACCTTCGAGTACATCATGCTCGACGGCATCAACGACAGCGATGCCCACGCCCGCGAACTGCTGGCGCTGGTCAGGACGGTGCATTGCAAATTCAACCTGATACCCTTCAACCCTTTCCCCGGCTCGCCGTTCCGGCGCTCTCCGGCTGAGCGGGTACGGCGTTTTGCCGATATTCTGATGGGTGCGGGTATCGTCACCACGACGCGCAAGACGCGCGGTGACGACATCGATGCCGCCTGCGGCCAGCTGGCCGGGCAGGTATTGGACAAGACCCGGCGCACAGCCGGGCGAATCATTCCACTTCAGGAGGCTAGGGCATGACCGGCTTGATGATGAAGAAGCAGATATTGGTCGCTTGCCTGGGTGCGTGCGGCGCGTTGTTCGCCCATGCGCAGCAGAGTTATGACTGGATCAAGACCGATCGGCCGAACAATGCGCCGGTTGGTGGCGGGGGGGCCACGGTCGTCAGTCCGGAAGCCGAGGTGCAGCAGGCTCGACAGGTCGATCCCAAGCGCCGGGCCAAGGTTCATACCGATCTGGCAGCTGCGTATTACCAGGCGGGCAACATGAAGGTGGCACTCGACGAGGCGGGCATCGCGATCGAATCCGATCCCGATCATGTCGAAGCCTACAGTGTGCGCGGACTGATCTACGCCAGGCTCAAGGAAAACGCCAAGGCCGAGGAGGATTTCCGGCGGGCGCTCAAGATCGACGCGAAAAATCCGGACGTCAACAACAATTACGGTTGGTTTCTGTGCGATACCGGCCAGGCCCGGCAGTCGATCCCGTATTTCCTCAATGCACTCAAGGATCCGCTCTATGCGACGCCGGACGTCGCTTATACCAATGCCGGCAAATGCGCGGCGAAGGCCGGCGATCTCGAAGGGGCGCAGGGTTATCTCCTGAATGCGCTGCGCGTGTCGCACGATGCGGCGACGGGCACGCGTTACGAACTGGCCAGTGTCTTTTATCAGCGCGGCAATTACGACGAATCCAAGATCTATTTGAACGAGGCGATCAAGACGATGGAACCGCCGACGCCGGAAGCGCTCTGGCTGGGTGTTCGCCTCGAGCGCAAGCTGGGCAACAAGGCCGGCGAAGGCCACTACGCCTCGCAGTTGCGCAGCCGTTATCCGACATCGAACGAATACCAGCTATTCCTCAAGGGAAATTTTGAATGAGCGAATCAGTGAATCCTGATCGCCACCCGGATCAACTGACCGAGGTTGCCAGCGGACCGTTGCCGGGCGTTGGCGCCCGTCTGCGTCTGGCGCGGGGCGTTGGCGCCCGTCTGCGTCTGGCGCGTGAAATGCGCTCGCTGAGCGTCAGCGATATCGCGCAAACCCTCAAGCTCGGTCCCCGCCAGGTCACAGCCCTGGAAAACGGCGACTGGAACAGCTTGCCGGGACAAACTTTCATTCGCGGTTTCGTGCGCAACTACGCCCGCGCACTGCAGATCGATCCGTCACCGCTGATGGATCTGCTCGACGAGGCACTCGAAAAGCCTGCCGACAGCCTGAACGTTTCGGATAACCGGATGGCGACGATGCCGAGCAGCCGGCCGCGCCGCGATCACACGGTGGTTTTCGCCGGCCTCCTGCTCGTGGTGCTGGCCGGTCTGGCTTATGTCCTGTTGCCCAACGATCTCTCGGCCTTGCGCGAGAAGGCGCAAGGACTGATCGATTCGCTGTCGCGCAAGGAATCGGTGAGCGAGCCGGTTGCGGCTTCTGTGGTGCCGGCTCCGGTCGCACCTGTCGAGCCGGTCTTTCCGCCCGGAACGACGCAGGAACAGGTCATGAATCCGCAAGTCCAGGCGACGAGCGAACTGGCGCCGGCCAAACTCGATGCGCCGGCGCTGCCACCAGCGGTGACGCCAAGCGGGGTGCCGCCCGCTGCACCGGCTGCCGCCGAAAAACCGGTGTTGGCGAGCCCCGCGCAAGTGCGCTTTGTCTTTGCCAAGGAATCCTGGGTCGAGGTGCGCGACCGCGACAACAAGGTGATTTTCTCGCAGCGCGGCACGGCCGGTTCAGAGCAGGGCGTCAATGGTCAAGGGCCGCTGTCGCTGGTGATCGGCTATGCGCCGGGGGTCAAACTTTTCTGGCGTGGCCAGGCAATCGATCTGGCACCGCATACCAAGGGCCAGATTGCCCGCCTGGTGCTGGAGTGAGCCGTTGACTGCCGTTGCCAAGCGCCTGACGCGCAGTTGCCTGATCGGCCATGTGAAGATTGGTGGCAAAGCGCCGGTCGTCGTGCAGTCGATGACCAATACCGACACGGCGGATTATCTGGCGACGGCGATCCAGTGCGCCGAACTGGCGCGTGCCGGTTCGGAGCTGGTGCGCATCACCGTCAATACGCCGGAAGCTGCAGCGGCGGTGCCGAAGATCCGCGAGCACCTCGACCGCATGGATTGTGCCGTGCCGCTGATCGGCGATTTCCATTACAACGGCCACCGCCTGCTGACCGAGCATCCGGCCTGTGCCGAGGCGCTCGCCAAGTACCGGATCAACCCGGGCAACGTCGGTTTCGGCAGGAAGAAGGACGAGCAGTTCGCGCAGATGGTCGAACTGGCCTGCAAGTACGACAAGCCGGTGCGTATCGGTGTCAATTGGGGCAGCCTCGACCAGGACTTGCTGGCGCGGATTATGGATGAAAATTCGCGTCGACCGCAGCCGCTGGACGCGACCGAGATCATGCGCCACGCGATGGTCACTTCGGCCCTTGAATCGGCGGCCAAGGCCGAGGAGGTCGGCCTGGCTGGCGAGAAGATCATCCTGTCGTGCAAGGTGTCGAGCGTCCAGGACCTGATCGCCATCTATCGCGAGTTGTCCAAGCGTGCCGATTACGCCCTGCATCTGGGCCTGACCGAAGCCGGCATGGGTTCCAAGGGCATTGTCGCGTCGACCGCGGCGCTCGCTGTCCTGCTGCAGGAAGGCATCGGCGACACCATCCGGGTTTCGCTGACGCCGGAACCGGGCGGTTCGCGCAGCCAGGAGGTCATCGTCGCCCAGGAAATCCTGCAGACCATGGGCCTGCGTGCCTTCACGCCGATGGTCGCGGCTTGCCCCGGGTGCGGGCGGACGACCAGCACCCTGTTCCAGGAACTGGCCGGCGAGGTACAGGATTTCGTGCGCGCCAGGATGCCGGAATGGAAGCTGCACTACGACGGCGCCGAGAACATGACGCTCGCCGTCATGGGCTGCATCGTCAATGGGCCGGGCGAGTCGAAGCACGCCAACATCGGCATTTCGCTGCCGGGGACCGGCGAAGCGCCGTCAGCGCCGGTTTATGAAGATGGCCAGAAGACGGTCACGCTCAAGGGCGATCATATCGCCAGCGAATTCAAGGACATCATCGAGCGCTACGTCCAGCGCACCTACAAGAAGAAACTGCAAGCATGAGTCAGACGCTGCAAGCCGTGCGCGGGATGAACGACATCCTGCCCGCCGAGGCCGAGTTCTGGGAACTGTTCGAGGAAACCGTCCGCTCGTGGCTGAAAAGTTACGGCTACCGGCCGATCCGCCTGCCGATCGTCGAGCCGACACCGTTGTTCAAGCGGGCGATCGGCGAAGTGACCGACATCGTCGAAAAGGAAATGTATTCGTTCATCGACAGCCTGAACGGCGAAGCGCTGACCCTGCGCCCGGAAGGCACGGCCGGTTGCGTGCGTGCCGTCATCGAACATAACCTGATCGCCCGCCAGCCGGCGCGGCTTTATTACATGGGCCAGATGTTCCGCCACGAGCGCCCGCAGAAGGGTCGCTATCGCCAGTTTCATCAGGTCGGTGTCGAGGCGCTCGGCTATGCCGGCCCCGACATCGATGCCGAAATGATCCTGATGGGCGCTCGCCTGTGGGGCGACCTCGGGCTTGACGGCATCGAACTGCAGCTCAACAGCCTGGGCCAGCCGGAAGAGCGCGCGCAGCACCGCGCCGCACTGGTCGGCTATTTTGAAGAAAACGCCGATTTGCTCGACGAAGACGGCAAACGCCGCCTATATACCAACCCGCTGCGCATCCTCGATACCAAGAATCCGGCGCTGCAGGAATTGTGCGCCGCTGCCCCACGGCTGATCGATTTTCTCGGCGCCGAGTCGTTGGCGCATTTCGAGGGCGTGCAGCGCATCCTGCGCGATGCCGGGGTGCCCTACAAGATCAACCCGCGCCTGGTGCGCGGCCTCGATTACTACAACCTGACGGTGTTCGAATGGGTCACCGACCGCCTCGGCGCCCAGGGTACGGTCTGTGCCGGCGGCCGTTTCGACGGACTGGTCGGCCAGCTTGGCGGCAAGCAGGCGCCGGCCTGCGGCTTCGCGATGGGCATCGAGCGTCTGATTGCGCTGATCAAGGAATCTGGCGGCGAACCGGCGATACCGGCGCCCGATGTCTATCTGGTACATCAGGGTGACGATGCGGCGCGCCTTGCCTTCCGCGTCGCCGAAGGCCTCCGCGACCAGGGCATTGACGTATTGCTGCATTGCGGTGGCGGCAGCTTCAAGTCGCAGATGAAGAAGGCCGACGGCAGCGGCGCGACCTTCGCCGTCATCATCGGCGATGACGAAGCGGCGACCGGCGAGGCGCAGCTCAAGCCCTTGCGCGAGGAAGGCGGCGCGCAACTGAAACTGAAAGTGGATGATCTGGCGGATGCCATCATCGGACAATTGATCGATTCGGACGAAGAGGAATAAGCGCATGGCTCATTACGACCTCGAAGAGCAGGAACAGATAGACTCCATCAAGACCTGGTGGAAAATGTACGGCAACCTGGTGACCGGTATCGTCGTTGCCGCTTCGCTGGCTGTCGTCAGTTGGCAGGGCTGGACCTGGTACCAGCGCAACCAGACGGCCAAGGCGTCGGCGATTTACGCCGTGCTCGAGCAGGCGGCCGCCGTACGTGATGCGCAGAAAGTGAAAGTAGCGGCCGGCGAGCTGGCCGAAAAGTTCGGCGGCACCGCTTACGCTTCGCTTGGCGCCCTCGTTGCCGCCCATCAGTCCTTCGAGGCTGGTGATCTGAAGACGGCCAGAACGCAGCTGACCTGGGCGGCCGAGAATAGCAATGAGGAGGTCAGGGATCTCGCCCGCCTGCGGCTAGCCGCCGTGCTGCTCGACGAAAAGGCCTACGAAGACGCCCTCAAGCAACTGGATTCGGCACACGCCGCAGCCTTTGCCGCCCGCTTCCTCGAACTCAAGGGCGATGTGCTGGCTGCCCAGGGCAAGAAAGCCGAGGCGCGCACGGCCTACAAGGCGGCTTTGGACAAGGGCGATCTGCGCGCCGGTCAGGGCGGCACCGGGCGCGAATTGCTCCGGCAAAAGCTGGACAGCCTCGGCGAGGTGGCATGATGGGGCGCCGCCTGCTTCCCCTGCTGGCTGCGGCCGGCCTGCTTGTTGCCGGCTGTTCGGCGCTCGACGCGATCAATCCGTTTGCTTCCTCCGGTCCAAAAATGGCCCCGCTGGTCTCGACGCGATCAACCCGTTTGCTGCCTCCGGTCCAAAAATGGCCCCGCTGGTCAAATTCGAGCCTACCGTCAATGTTCGTGAATCGTGGTCGGCCAGCATCGGCAAGGCCGGCACCTACACCTTCACGCCGGCCGTGGTCGGCAACGCGGTCTATGTCGCCGCGCGCAATGGCACGGTCGCCAAACTGGTCGACGGACGCACCGAGTGGTCGATCCGGACGGATCAGGAACTGTCGGCCGGCGTCGGCGCTGATTCGCGGCAGGTCGTCGTTGCCACCGCCAAGGGCGATGTACTGGCATTTTCCGCCGACGATGGCCAGCCACGATGGACCGCCAAGGTGACCAGCGAAGTTCTGGCGGCTCCGGCCGTCAGCGGTGCCGGTGTCGTCGTCAAGAGCGGCGACAATCGCGTGGTTCTACTCGATCCCGTCAGTGGTGCGCGCAAGTGGATCTATCAACGCTCGACACCGTCGCTGGCGCTACGCAGTACGGCGCCACCGGTGTTTGCCGACCGCTTCGTCTTCATTGGATTCCCTGGTGGCAAGCTGGTCGCCCTGGCGCTGGAAAACGGCGCGCCGGTCTGGGAGGGGCCGGTGGCTTCGCCCAAGGGCGCGACCGAGCTCGATCGTGTCGCCGATATCGTCACCTTGCCGGTGATCGACGGCCGGATGATTTGCGCGGTTGCCTTCCAGGGCCGGGTCGCCTGTTTCGACATGGCGCAGGGCGGGGCGCTGCTTTGGGGGCGTGACTTCTCGTCGGCATCGGGACTGGCGTTCGACAATCGCTTCCTGTTCGTGACCGATGACCGCGGCGCAGTCCATGCACTGGATCGCAATACCGGTGGCAGCGTCTGGAAGCAGGACAAGCTGCTGCATCGCCGCGTTTCGGGCCCGGCGGTCCAGCGCGGTGTGGTTGCCGTCGCCGACGGCGAGGGCATCGTCCATTTCCTGTCGCGTGAGGATGGTAGTTTCGTGGCGCGTCAGAAGATCGACGGCGACCCGGTGCGCACGCCGGTCCAGGCACTCGGTTCGGGCTTTCTGGTGCAGACCACCGGTGGCAGCATCCGCGCCTTCGAGGCGCAATGAAGCCCACCCTGGTTCTTGTTGGCCGACCCAATGTCGGCAAGTCGACGCTGTTCAACCGTCTGACCCGTTCGCGTGACGCCATTGTCGCTGATCTGCCCGGCCTTACCCGCGACCGTCATTACGGTCACGGCAAGCTGGGCCGCAAGCCTTACCTGGTCGTCGATACCGGCGGCTTCGAGCCGCTGGTCAAGGACGGCATCCTGCACGAAATGGCACGCCAGACCGAACAGGCGATCGCCGAGGCCGATGCCGTTATTTTCGTGGTCGATGCCGCCAGACCGAACAGGCGATCGCCGAGGCCGATGCCGTTATTTTCGTGGTCGATGCGCGCAGCGGTCTGACGCCGCACGACAAGGAAATCGCCAACAAGCTGCGGCGCCTGGCGCGGCCGGTGTTCGTTGCGGTCAACAAGGCGGAGGGGATGAATTCCGGCATGGTCGAGGCGGATTTCCACGAACTCGGCCTCGGCGAACCGAATGCCATCTCTTCCGCCCACGGCGAAGGAGTGCGCGGGCTGGTCGATCTGGCTCTCGCATCCTTTCCCGAGCCGGACGAGGAAGAAGAGAAATCCGATGCCGTCCGCGTGGCCATCGTCGGCCGTCCGAACGTCGGCAAGTCGACGCTGATCAACACCCTGCTCGGTGAAGAGCGCGTCATTGCCTTCGATGCGCCGGGCACGACGCGCGATTCGATCGAGATTGATTTCGAGCGTGGCGGAAAGAAATACGTGCTGGTCGATACGGCCGGCATGCGCAAGCGCGGCAAGGTCTTCGAATCGATCGAAAAATTCTCGGTGGTCAAGACGCTGAAGGCGATCGAGGATGCCAATGTGGTGATCCTGATGGTCGATGCGCAGGCTGATGTTTCCGACCAGGATGCGCATATCGCCGATTTCATCGTGCAGTCTGGGCGGGCGCTGGTGGTTGCGGTCAACAAGTGGGACGGGCTCGATGCCTATACCCGCGAGCAGACGCGCCTGATCCTGCAGCGCAAGCTCAAATTTCTCGATTTCGCCAAATTCCACTTCATTTCCGCGCGCGACAATGTCGGCCTCGAAGCCCTGTTCCGTTCGGTCGATGCGGCGTTCAAGGCGGCGATGACCAAGATGTCAACGCCGCGCCTGGCGCGTGTGCTGATCGATGCGGTGGCCAAGCAGGCACCGCCCAAGCACGGGGTTTTCCGGCCCAAACCGCGCTATGCCCACCAGGGCGGCTCCAATCCGCCGATCATCGTGGTGCACGGCAACGCCGTCGATCAGATCACCGACAGCTATCGCCGTTATCTCGAACATACTTTCCGCGAAGCGTTCAAGTTGCAGGGCACGCCGCTACGCATCCAGTTCGTGACCAGCAAGAATCCCTTCGCCGACAAGGACAAGAAGTAAAAACCTTGGCGTCCCCGGGCAATTTTGGGTACATTAGACAACTCATAACAACATACACATGGAGCTCCACACCATGAGCAACAAAGGGCAATTGCTACAAGACCCCTTCCTCAATGCGCTGCGCCGCGAACACGTTCCGGTTTCCATCTATCTGGTCAACGGCATCAAATTGCAGGGCCAGGTTGAATCCTTCGACCAGTACGTTGTGCTGTTGAAGAATACAGTGACGCAAATGGTCTACAAACACGCGATCTCCACCGTGGTGCCGGCGCGTCCGGTCAACCTGCAGCAAGAACAGGCGGCGGAATAATCGTATTCTGCCCAAAGGCCCACCATTCAGGTGGGCCGGTCATTCCCCGTTCCGGAATTTTCCATGATTGAACTTCCCGCTGCCGGTGAACGGGCGGTGATCGTTCAGCTTGATTTTGGCCAGCCCGATCTCGCGGACCAGCTCGAAGAAGTGCGCCTGCTTACCGAGTCGGCGGGCGGTACAGTCGTCGCCGAGGTCGGCGGGCGGCGCCACAGCCCTGACCCGAAGACCTTCGCCGGCAAGGGCAAGGTACAGGAAATCGCGGCGATGCTGGCGGCTGGCGAATCCGATCTGGTGATTTTCAACCATGAGTTGTCACCAGCGCAGGAACGCAATCTCGAACGCGAACTCAAGTGTCGCGTGATCGACCGAACCAGCCTGATTCTCGATATCTTCGCGCTGCGCGCTGTCAGTGCCGAGGGCAAGCTGCAGGTTGAGCTGGCGCAACTCGAACACCTGTCGACGCGCCTGGTACGCGGCTGGACTCACCTCGAGCGGCAGCGCGGCGGCATCGGCATGCGCGGGCCGGGTGAAAAGCAGCTCGAGACCGACCGCCGCCTGCTCGGCAACCGCGTCAAGTTGTTGAAGGAGCGGCTGCACAAACTGTCGCGCCAGCGCGGCGTCCAGCGCAAGGCGCGCATGCGCGGCGATGTACTCAATGTCTCGCTGGTCGGCTATACCAATGCTGGCAAGTCCACGTTGTTCAATGCCCTGACCCATGCCGGCGTCTATGTCGCCAACCAGTTGTTCGCCACGCTCGACACGACCTCGCGCAAATTGTGGATCGAAGGGGCCGGCAATGTCGTCGTTTCCGATACCGTTGGCTTCATTCGCGCCCTGCCGCACGCGCTGGTCGATGCCTTTCATGCGACCCTGGAGGCGGCCATCGATGCCGACGTGCTCCTGCACGTCGTCGATAGCGCCAGCCATGCCCGCGACGAACAGATATGCGAGGTCAACAAGGTGCTCGCCGAGATCGGTGCCAGTGACCTGCGCCAGGTCATCGTCTGGAACAAAATCGATCTGACCGAGGCGGCTGCGGGCGTCGAGCGTGATGAATATGGTAATATCGCGCGCGTTCGTGTCAGTGCGCGGTCAGGCGAGGGAATTGAACTGTTGCGCGAATCCCTTGCCGAATACGCCCGGGCAAAATCTGAAAGTCGCCAGAA
>Ga0209310_1002557_pt1 | contig 11568 bp, 10 predicted proteins | sample AD_UKC030_MetaG_FD_184415 | JGI IMG/M metagenome (GOLD analysis project Ga0209310, IMG submission 184415) | Active sludge microbial communities of municipal wastewater-treating anaerobic digesters from USA - AD_UKC030_MetaG (SPAdes) (version 2) | ecosystem: Engineered > Bioreactor > Anaerobic >... | reverse complement strand
AAAAGTTCTTGTCGAACAACATGTACGCATTGGCTCCGGCCACGCTCCCACCCAGATTCTCCATCAGCGGCGTTGGGCCAAAACCGGCATTGAAATCGGAAGAAACATAGGGGAAGCGCCATTGGGCGAGGGTATTGAAAGGGTCGGTCAAGGTCGGATTGTTGTTGAGGGAGAGCCCGAGTGTTGCGTCCTTGTCGCCTAGCTTCAAACTTCGCGCAAAGCGTATATCCACTTGATCAAGCGCCCATTTTTTCTCGACCCCGGAATAGGTCGACTGGATGAACGTACCGATATTGTCGGTCATGCGTCCCGCTAGAAAGAGTGATACCTCTTGAACCGCGGCATTATTGTTCGTTCCGAAATATTCGAGCTTGTCAGCTTCGGCGACATCCTTGGAAGTCCGCATCCAGTTGGCCACCAGCATTGCCGACAAGGGAATCTTCATGTCCTTGCCATCCGTATCCGTATAGCCGCCGAGCTTGAAATTCATGCCGTAGGGAGTCAGTTGTGGCCCATATCCGCCGACGTGACACGAAACGCAGTCGGATCCGGTCTGCCGGGCATAACTCGGGACGGCATTTGCCACCGAGGCGGAAAGCCCGAACAAAGCGGTCACATAGAGAATTTTCCCGACGATCCGCAATCCTAAACCACCGGCAATCCCCGGCCATTTTGCTGATGAAGCACGCATGATCTTATTCCAAAAATTTAGACCGGCGGATTGTCCGACGAGCAAGCTTGCGATTTCCTGACGATGCTTCAGGTGGTGCATCCCGTTTTTCGTCAGGCTTTCTTAAGCTTGGGACTGCGACCATCCCGCAACTTTTGTCCGGGAATCAAAGATGAGCACCCTTCGTGAATGGCTATCAAAGCGGAAATTCTGGGCCACCCTGTTCGGCATCGAATCACTGGTCCTGATACTGCTGGGCGGTCTTGTTTTTGCAGGAGGAAAGACTGCGGTCGACCATACGAATACCCTTGAATTCTGTACGTCCTGCCATGAAATGAAGGACAACAATTACGAGGAGTACAAGGACACCATTCACGCCAAAAACCGTACCGGGGTGACGGCGATTTGCTCGGATTGCCACGTTCCCCATGGTTTTGTCGATACCATGATCCGCAAGGTGAATGCGGCGAACGACGTCTTTCACCACTTCACCGGAAAGATCGATACCAAGGAAAAATTTGAAGCCCATCGCCTGGAACTGGCCAAACGCGTCTGGCTGCGCATGAAGGAATCGGACTCGCGGGAATGTCGGAGCTGCCATGACGTCAAGGCAATGGACCCCGAGAAGCAGGGAAAAACCGCGCAGAAGCAGCACCGCAAACTAGGCAACGGCGACAAAACCTGTATCGATTGCCACTACGGTATCGCGCACAAGGAACCCGACGGCGGGGCGGAGCCGCGCGATGCCATCGAAAAGGTGGAGAATTAGAACAGGCGGAAGTTCATTGCATTCGCAAGGGAAAACATGCGGAAAACGATCACGTCATGCGAATTCTGATTGTCGAGGATGAACCTCTGGTTGCCCAGGGATTGAAACAGGGACTCGAGCAACTCCGCTACACGGTCGACGTGGCAAGCAGCGCCGAGGAAGCCGAAAGCTTCGTGCAATATGAAAGCTTCGACATGGCGCTGGTCGACATCGGCCTGCCCAAAGCTGATGGTCTTCATTTCATCAGGCAACTGAGAGCGCGCGGCCAAAACCTGCCGATATTGGTACTTACGGCCCGGGACAGCATGGACGATACGATCCGGGGGCTCGATGCAGGTGCCGACGACTACATGACCAAGCCCTACCGACTCCCCGAAATCGCCGCGCGGATTCGCGCCCTGATCAGGCGCTCCAATGCCATTGCCGATGCATGCCTGCGCCATAACGGCTTGTGTCTCGATACGCGAAGCCATACCGCAACCCTTGACGAGGTTCCGCTTGAGTTGACCAACCGAGAATGGGCTATTCTCGAACTCCTGCTCATGGCCTCACCAGCCGTGGTCAGCAAGGACAAACTCGTGCAAAGCCTGGCCGGCTGGGATAGTGACATCACGCAAAACGCGATCGAGGTGCACATTTCACGCCTGCGCGGCAAGTTGTCTTCCGGAAATATCGTTATCCGCACCATTCGCGGAATCGGGTATCGCGTCGATGCGCCAGAAAACTGAAGCCGCACACGGAAAAACCAAGCCGCCAGGCCTGCGTCGGCGCCTGATCATCGCGCTCGCAGTACCGCTGACCCTCATTCTCGGCATCAGTTCGCTGCTGGATTATCGCCTGGCGCGTGAAACCTCGGATTCCGCCCACGATCAGGCGCTGACGGATACAGTCTTCGATCTCGAATCGCACATCCGAAGTCAGTCGGACTCGGCTTCGCTCGAACTGGATCTGACCAAGGAGAGCGAGGCGATGCTCCGCAGCAATGCCCCTGACCAGGTCTATTTCTCCATACGGGATAATTCCGGCCGGATATTGGCCGGCGATGAGGACGTTCCGGAATTTCCAACACCAAAGAATAACGAAGTGAGCTTCATCGACGGTATCCATCGCGGCGAAGCAGTACGCGTAGCGCTGCATAAAATTGCGCTGCCGGCTTCCGAACTACTGATTACCGTCATGGAGACAACGGAGAAGCGCAAGGAATCCAGAGGGCGCATTTTAACGGCCATGCTACTGCCCAATCTGGCCGTTATCGTTGCCACTTTGCTGGCGGTATTGTTTGGCGTCCGTCGGGGCCTGCTTCCGCTGGAGGAGGTAGAAAAGGAAATTGCCGCGCGCTCCCCTAACGATCTGCGCGAAATCGATCTCGACGCCTCACCACGCGAAATTCAGCCGATGCTGCGGCGACTCAATGACCTGTTTTCTCTACTGCGCGAAGCCTCCGAGGTACAGAATCGTTTCATCGCCGATGCTGCCCACCAGTTGCGTACGCCTCTGGCGGGCTTGCAAACACAGTTCGACCTCGCGGTAAGCGAGGGCGCCTTTTTGAACAACGACGGGCGCCTTCGGAATATCGAGGATGGCATGCTCCGGATCGGACGTCTTCTCGGTCAGTTGTTGTCCTATGCCCGGGCAGAGGCTACAGCATCGCTTGCCGAGGAGCCGACAAGCGTTTCACTTGAGTGTATTGCCGAAAAGTCCGCTTCCACTTTTCTTGACGCTGCCTTGGAAAAAGGCATCGATCTTGGATTTGACATCTCGCCAGCTACAACCGTTGGCATCCCCTGGCTGCTTCAGGAAGCCCTGGCCAATCTTATCGACAACGCCATTCGTTATACGCCGCGTGGCGGGATCATTACCGTTCGCTGCGGCGAAACGGCGGAAAAGGTATTCCTGGAAGTCGAGGACAATGGCCCCGGCATTGCGGAAGAACATCTGGATCAGATATTTGAACGCTTTTATCGCATCCCCGGCTCTCCAAGCAACGGGTGCGGACTGGGGTTGCCTATCGTCAAGGAAATTGCTCGACTACATGGGGCAGATATCCACGTGATGCGGAGCGCGGCAAACGGACTGCGTGTTCGTCTTGAGTTTCCGGGGCTACGTACACAAGCGTAAGCAAGCAGCCATATTCAATGGAAACTGGCGGTCGTTGTTTAGGCCGGCAAGCTGAAAGTTATGCGAGTTACTGAACGGCAGTTCTCGCGTAGACAGCTGTCTTTTGTGATGTCGATTTCTGGACGGATTTTCTGGCTTGTAAGCGCATAGTCGCAAAGATGGAAGTGGCCATGTTTATTGCGGATGTCATCAGGCCGACATGACTCCAACCAGGACACTCACCCACATTTGCAAACGCTACGTGCAGCCTGTAGGGCCCCCGCCAGGCTGTCGACCAGCGCATCGCAATCCTCGGCCCTGACCGTCTCGCCCTCGTTGTAGCCGTAGGGAACGCAATACACGGTGCAGCCGGCGTTGCGGGCGGTCTCGATGTCGTGGCGGGAATCGCCGATATGCAGGTTGGCCGCCGGAGCGCTGCCCATCAGCGCGCAGGCGTGGCGCAGCGGTTCCGGGTGCGGCTTGCGGAACGGCGTGCTGTCGCCGGAGACGACGGCCGAGAAATAATGCGTCAGCCCCATGCATTCGAGCAGCGGCTCGGTGAAGGCGGCCGGCTTGTTGGTGACGACGGCGAGCGGCAGCCCGGTTGCCCGCCAGGCGTCGAGGCCTGCGATCACGCCGGTGAAAATACGGGTTTTTTTGCCGTTGACCGCAGCATAGTGCCGGCGGAAGGTGTCGACGGCGCGTTCGAGCAAGGCCTCGTCCGGCGCTGCGCCGCGATCGAGGCAGCGGCGCACCAGGACCACGATGCCCTGCCCGACGAAGCGGCGGATTTCGTCTTCGCTACGCGGCGGCAGGCCAAGGTCTTCAAGCATGCGGCGGCTGGCTTCGGCCAGATCGCCGACCGTATCGAGCAGCGTGCCGTCGAGATCGAAAGTTACCGACGCGAACTTCATGCGGCCCCCGTGAGCGCCGCACGCAGGGCGCCGATGATCGAATCGTAGCGATGCGGGTCGCTGTCCTTGCCCGCCCCGTAGACGGCCGAACCGGCGACGAAGGCATCGACACCAGCGCGGGCGATTTCGGCGATGTTTGCGTTGTTCACGCCGCCGTCGATCTCCAGACGAATGCGGCGCCCGCTTTCACGTTCATAGGCGTCGAGCTTAGCCCGCGCCTGCTTCGCCTTGGCCAGCGTGCCGGGGATGAATTTCTGGCCGCCGAAGCCGGGGTTGACGCTCATCAGCAGGATGACGTCGATCTTGTCGAGGACGTAATCCATGTAGTCGAGCGGCGTTGCCGGGTTGAAGACGAGGCCACCCTGGCAGCCGGCATCGCGGATCAGCGACAGGCTGCGGTCGACGTGGTCGGAAGCTTCCGGATGAAAGGTGATGATATTGGCCCCGGCCTTGGCAAAATCGGGGATGATGCGATCAACCGGCTTGACCATCAGATGCACGTCGATCGGGGCTGCGGTGCACGGGCGGATCGCCTCGCAAACCAGCGGCCCGATGGTCAGGTTGGGAACATAATGGTTGTCCATCACGTCGAAGTGAATCCAGTCGGCGCCCGCGGCGATGACGTTGGCCACCTCCTCGCCCAGTTTGGCGAAGTTGGCTGAGAGGATGCTCGGGGCGATGACGTAATCCGGTTTGCTCATGGGTGCTCTCCAAAAAAGGCGGCCCCAGACTGCGGGGCCGCGAACGCAAGGTACAGCAGAGTCAATCGGTTGCGATCAACGGTAGAGGGCGATCATTTTTTCCAGCGTCAGCGGCTTGATGCGGCTGGCGCGGCCGGCCGAACCGAAGGCCTCGAAACGCAATTTACAGATGTCGCGCGCTGCCACTACGGCGGCTTTCAGGAAGGCACGCGGGTCGAATTCCTCCGGCTTCTCGGCCATCGCCTTGCGCATCGCGCCGGTCATGGCGAGGCGGATATCGGTGTCGATATTGACCTTGCGCACGCCGTGGCGGATGCCTTCGACGATTTCCTCGACCGGCACGCCGTAGGTTTCCTTGATCACACCACCGTACTGGCGAATGACCGCCAGCCATTCCTGCGGCACGCTGCTTGATCCGTGCATGACCAGATGGGTATTTGGAATCCGCGCGTGGATGGCCTTGATGCGGTCGATGGCGAGGATTTCGCCGGTCGGCGGCCGGGTGAATTTGTAGGCGCCGTGGCTGGTGCCGATGGCGATGGCGAGCGCGTCGACGCCGGTCTTGGCAACGAAGTCGGCGGCCTCGTCGGGATCGGTCAGCAGTTGCGAATGGTCGAGCTTGCCGGCGGCGCCGATGCCGTCTTCCTCACCTGCTTCGCCGGTTTCCAGCGAGCCGAGGCAGCCGAGTTCGCCTTCGACCGAAACGCCGATGGCGTGGGCCATTTCGACCACCTTGGCCGTCGTCTCGACGTTGTAGGCGTAGCTCGTCGGCGTCTTGCCGTCAGTGCCCAGCGAGCCGTCCATCATCACGCTGGAGAAACCGCTGCGCATCGACTGCTGGCAGACGGCCGGCGAGGTGCCGTGGTCCTGGTGCAGGCAGACGGGGATGTCCGGGTATTGCTCGATGGCGGCTTCGACCAGCTTGCGCAGGAAAGGCTCGCCGGCGTATTTGCGGGCGCCAGCCGAGGCTTGCAGGATGACCGGGGAATCGCAGGCTTCGGCGGCCTGCATGATGGACTGGATCTGCTCCATGTTATTGACGTTGAAGGCGGGCAGACCGTAGCTGTGCTCGGCGGCGTGGTCGAGCAGTTGGCGCAGGGAAATCAGGGCCATGACGTTTCCTTTCAGTGGGCGACGTGCTGGACGAAACGCAGCATGTTGCAGGTGTAACCGTATTCGTTGTCGTACCAGGCAACGACCTTGACGAAAGTAGGGTCGAGCGCGATGCCGGCCGTGGCGTCGAAGATCGACGGTTTCGGGCAACCGCGAAAATCGGTGGACACCACCTTTTCGTCGGTGTAGCCGAGGACGGTCTTGAGCGGCCCCTTGCTCGACGCAGCCTTCATCGCGGCGCAGATTTCCTCGTAGGTCGCCGGTCTTTCCAACTCGACGGTCAGGTCGACCACCGAGACATCGGAAGTCGGCACGCGGAAGGCCATGCCGGTCAGCTTCTTCTTGAGTTCCGGAATGACCTTGCCGACGGCCTTGGCGGCGCCGGTGGTGGACGGGATGATGTTCTCGAGAATGCCGCGCCCGCCGCGCCAATCCTTGCTGGAAGGACCATCGACCGTTTTCTGAGTGGCCGTCGCGGCGTGCACCGTGCTCATCAGGCCGCGCTTGATGCCGAAGTTGTCGTGCAGCACCTTGGCCACCGGCGCCAGGCAGTTGGTCGTGCAGGAAGCCGCCGAGACGATGGTTTCTCCGGCGTATTTCTGGTGATTGACACCAAACACGAACATCGGCGTTTCATCCTTGGCCGGGGCCGACTGGACGACCTTTTTGGCGCCTGCCGTCAGGTGTTTCTCGCAGCTTTCGTGGGTCAGAAAATGGCCGGTCGCTTCGATCACCACATCGGCCTTGACCTCGCCCCAGTTCAGCTCGGCCGCATCCTTGATGGCACTGAGGCGAATTTTCTTGCCATTGACAACGAGATGGCAGCCATCGACCGAAATCTTGCCGTCGAAATGGCCATGCACCGAGTCGTACTTGAGCATGTAGGCGAGGTAGTCCGGTTCGAGCAGGTCGTTGATCGCGACCACCTCGAGATCGGCGAATTCGGCCTCCCTGGCGATGGCGCGGAAGGCCATCCGCCCAATCCGGCCGAAGCCGTTGATTGCCACCCGTATTGGCATGGTGTTTCTCCTGTGGATTGTGAATTCTGGAACAAGCAGCCCCGTCACACCCGCCTTGGTGGGCGTGCGGCGCTGCTGAAATGAGGGCTTGGCTGCGGCTAGGCCGGCGTCGATCTAGGCATCAGAAATCGCCATCGCTGCCGCCGGCGCTGACGATGCTGCGCAGCACCGTCTGCACCAGCTTGTCGGCGGTCAGGCCGAAGTGCTGGTAGAGCGCAGGCGCCGGGGCTGAGGCGCCGAATTCGTCGATGCCGAGCACTTCGCCGTCGAGGCCGACGTACTTGCGCCAGAAGTCGGTCTGCCCGGCCTCGATGGCGACGCGGCAGACTTCCGGCGGCAGCACCTGTTTCTTCCACGCCGATGGCTGGCGGTCGAAACGCCGGGTGCAGGGCATCGAGACGACGCGCACCGCAACGCCCTGGGCGGCCAGCGTCTGCTGCGCCTGCATGGCCAGCATGACCTCCGAGCCGGTGGCGACGATCACCGCCTGCAGCGGGCCATCCGCCTCGGACAGCACATAGCCGCCACGGCTGGCCCCCTCCGTCCTGCCTTCGGCCGCGCCATATTGCGGGAGATTCTGGCGCGACAGCAGCAGGGCGGAAGGTCCGCTATTGCCATCCACGCGCTCGAGCGCCGCCGTCCAGGCGACGGCCGTTTCCAGCTCGTCGCAGGGGCGCCAGACGTCGAGCCCGGGAATGATGCGCAGGCTGCTGGCGTGCTCGACCGGCTGATGGGTCGGGCCGTCCTCGCCGAGGCCGATGGAATCGTGGGTGAGCACGTGGATGACGCGCTGCTGCATCAGCGCGCTCATGCGGATGGCGTTGCGGGCGTAGTCGGAGAACACCGCGAAGGTGCCGCCGTAGGGAATCAGCCCGCCGTGCAGCGCGACACCGTTCATGATCGCCGTCATGCCGAATTCGCGGACGCCGTAGGAAATGTAGTTGGGCACGGCGTTGACCGCGGCATCGTGCAGCGCGATGCTGGCCTTGCCGGCGGTCAGGTTGGAGCCGGTGAGGTCGGCGGAACCGCCGAGCAGTTCGGGGACGCGGTCGACGAGCAGATCGAGGCAGTTTTGCGACGATTTGCGGCTGGCGACGGCGCCTTCCCGACTGCCGGCGGCAGAGAGCAGTTCGGTGCGGATTGCCGGCCAGTTTTCCGGCAGGCCGCCAGCCTGGGTGCGCTCGAATTCGCCAGCCAGGTCCGGGTACTGCGCGCGGTAGGCGGCGAATTTCGCCTGCCAGCCGGACTCGGCGGCAGCGCCGGCAGCGCGGGCGCTCCACGCGGCACGCAGGCTGTCCGGCACTTCGAACGGGCCGTGCGGCCAGCCAAGCGCGGCACGCGTCGCGGCCGCTTCTGCGGCACCGAGCGGGGCGCCGTGCACGTCGTGCGAACCGACCTTGTTCGGCGAACCCCAGCCGATCTGCGTGCGGCAGACGATCAGGGTCGGCTTGCCCGCACTTTCCTTGCTCCCGGCCTTGGCTTCGGCGATGGCGGCGGCGACGGCCGCCGAGTCATGTCCGTCGATCGGGCCGATGACGCGCCAGCCGTAGGCGCGGAAGCGGGCCGGGGTGTCGTCGCGGAACCAGCCGGCGACGTGGCCGTCGATGGAAATCCCGTTGTCGTCGTAGAAGCAGACCAGCTTGTCCAGCCCCCAGACGCCGGCCAGCGAGCTGGCTTCGTGGCTGATGCCTTCCATCAGGCAGCCGTCGCCGACGAAGACCCAGGTGCGGTGATCGACGATGGCGTGGCCGGGGCGGTTGTAGCGGCGGGCCAGCAGCTTTTCGGCGAGCGCCATGCCGACCGCGTTGGTCAGCCCCTGGCCGAGCGGGCCGGTGGTCGTCTCGACGCCGGGCGTGTGCCCGACTTCCGGATGGCCGGCAGTCTTGCTGCCAAGCTGGCGGAAGTTCTTGAGTTCTTCGAGCGGCAGATCGTAGCCGCTCAGATGCAGCAGGCCATAGAGCAGCATCGAGCCGTGGCCGTTGGACAGCACGAAGCGGTCACGGTCGGGCCATTGCGGGTTGGCCGGGTTGTGTTTCAGGTGGTCGCGCCACAGCACTTCGGCGATATCGGCCATGCCCATCGGCGCGCCGGGGTGGCCGGATTTGGCCTGCTCGACGGCGTCGACCGCAAGGAAGCGCAGCGCATTGGCTAGTTCGCGGCGGAAGGTGGTTTCGCTCATGTCTCTCTCCATTTTTCGTCTCCTCAGGCGCGGCGCTTCTGGTCCATCAGGCGCAGGACCATCGGGGTAAAGATCATCTGCATGGCCAGGCCCATCTTGCCGCCCGGAACGACCAGCGTGTTCGGGCGGGTAAGCATGGCGCCGTGCAGGATGGACAACAGGTACTGGAAGTCGATGCCCTTCGGGTTGGCGAAGCGGATCACCACCATGCTCTCGTCGGCGGTCGGGATGTCGCGGGCGATGAACGGATTGGAGGTATCGACGATGGGCACGCGCTGGAAATTGACGTGGGTGCGCGAGAACTGCGGGCAGAGGTGGCTGACATAGTCCGGCATGCGGCGCAGGATGGTGTCGGTGACCGCTTCCTGCGAGTAGCCGCGCATCTTCTGGTCGCGGTGCAGCTTCTGGATCCATTCGAGGTTGATGATCGGCACGACGCCGACGCAGAGGTCGACCTGCCTGGCGATGTCGATTTTTTCATCGGCGTAGGCGCCGTGCAGGCCTTCGTAGAACATCAGGTCGGTTGGACCGGAGATGTCTTGCCAAGGCGTGAAGGTGCCCGGCTCCTGTTGCCACGGCTCGGCCTCGCCGGCATCGTGCAGGTATTTGCGAAACTGGCCGCTACCGCTCTGGCCGTAGTTGACGAAGAGTTGCTGCAACTCCTCCAGCAGGTTGGCGCCCGGCCCGAAGTGGCTGAAATTGCGGTTGCCTGCCTCTTCCTGCGCCTTCATCTCGGCGCGCATGGCCATGCGGTCGTAGCGGTGGAAGGAATCTCCCTCGACGATCTGTGCATTGAGTTTTTCGCGGCGGAAGATGTGCTGGAAACTCTGCATCACCGTACTGGTGCCGGCGCCGGACGAGCCGGTGATGGCGATGATGGGATGTTTGACGGACATGGCGTTCTCCCTTGAATGTGAAATCAGGTGCGCGGCTCGTCACGGAACAGCGAGCGGTCGCTGAACAGCGGCGACACGAAGGGACGGTCGCTGCCCTCGTCGTATTCGCGGTGGTAGCGTTCCAGGCGCTCCACTTCGTTCTTCGAGCCAAGGATGACCGGCACGCGCTGGTGCAGGCTGTCCGGCGTCACGTCGAGGATGCGCTGGCGCCCGGTGGTGGCCGCCCCGCCCGCCTGCTCGATCAGCATGGCCATCGGGTTGGCTTCGTAGAGCAGGCGCAGGCGACCCGGTTTGCCCGGATCCTTGTTGTCCTTGGGATACATGAAGATGCCGCCGCGAATCAGGATGCGGTGTACTTCGGCGACCATCGAGGCGATCCAGCGCGTGTTGAAATCGACGCCGCGGACGCCCGTCTTGCCGGCCTTGCACTCGCTGACGTAGCGCTGCACCGGCGGCTCCCAGAAGCGCTCGTTGGAGGTATTGATGGCGAATTCGCGGGTGTCTTTCGGCACGCGGATATTGGCGTGGGTCAGGATGAAGTTGCCGCTCTCGCGGTCGAGCGTGAAGCCGTGCGTGCCGTTGCCGAGCGTCAGCACCATCATCGTCGACGGGCCGTAGATGGCATAACCGGCGGCGACCTGTTCGCAGCCCGGGCGCAGGTAGTCGCCGAGTTCGGCGTCGCCGGCGGTCGACCGCGCAAATATGGAGAAAATGGTACCGACCGAGACATTGACGTCGCTGTTCGACGAGCCGTCGAGCGGGTCGAAAACCAGCAGGTAGCGGCCACGCGGGTATTCGGCCGGGATCGGATAGGGGTCGTCCATCTCCTCGGAGGCCATGCCGGCCAGTTGGCCGCCCCACTCGCAGTGGCGCAGGATGGCTTCGTTGGTCAGCACATCGAGTTTCTTCTGCACCTCGCCCTGGACATTGGTGCTGTCCAGTGCGCCGTGATGGCCGGCCAGCGCGCCCTTGGCAACCATCGCCGAGATGGTCTTGACGGCGGCGGCGACGTCGATCAGCAGGGCGCCGAGTTCGCCGTGGCTGGCCCGGGTGTTTTCAATAACAAACTTCGAAAGGGTAGTGCGTCCGAATTGCATGGCGTCTCCAATCATTCTTGTGTTACCGCATTGGCAGCAAAGATAAGTGAATTCTTAATTAAGGGATAGTCAGACTTTCTTAATAGCTTAATAAGCCATGACTTATTAAACGA
>Ga0209310_1002556_pt1 | contig 11583 bp, 10 predicted proteins | sample AD_UKC030_MetaG_FD_184415 | JGI IMG/M metagenome (GOLD analysis project Ga0209310, IMG submission 184415) | Active sludge microbial communities of municipal wastewater-treating anaerobic digesters from USA - AD_UKC030_MetaG (SPAdes) (version 2) | ecosystem: Engineered > Bioreactor > Anaerobic >... | reverse complement strand
ACGTGATCGGCGCCATCGAGACGATCCGGGACATCACCGAACGCCGCGAGATGGAAGGCAGGCTCGCCCGCTCGAGTGCCGAGCTCCAGATCGCCGCGGATATCCAGAAGAGTTTCATGCCGGAGGTGATCCCCCAGATCGCCGGCTTCGAAATCGCCGCCAAAACCGTCATGGCAAAGGAGGTCGGGGGCGATTTCTTCGACGTCATCCCCTTCGAGATCATGATGGTGGAGAAAGGGGTGCTCGGCCTCCTCGTCGCCGACGTCTCCGGCAAGGGCGTGCCGGCCGCCCTCTTCATGGCGTTGTCCCGGATCGTTGTCCGGGTCAATGCCCTCTGGCACCGCGACCCGGCCGCGGCGATCTTCGATGCCAACAACATCATCACCCCGGACTCGCAGTCGGGGATGTTCGTCACCCTCTTCTTCGGGACCCTGCGGGATGCGGACCGGACCCTGACCTATGTCAATGCCGGCCATAACGCCCCGCTGGTCTACCGGTGCCGTGACGGGTCCATCGAAGAACTCCTCCCCACGGGCATCGTGCTGGGTGCCGTCGAGAACAAGGAGTACGGTTCCCGGAAAATTACGATCAACCCGGACGATATCGTTGTCATGTACACGGACGGGGTGACGGAGTCGATCAATGCAAAGGAAGAGATGTTCGGGGAGGACCGGCTCAAAGAGATCATCCGAAAGACCGCGGACCGCACGGCCGGGGAGATCCTCGAGCGGATCCTTGCCGGCGTCCGTGAATTCACGGGCGATATGCCCCAGTCCGATGACATTACGCTGCTGATCATCCGGGGAATGTGACGACAAAAGACGGCAAGAACCTGAAAATTTTTAAAATCTGAAAAAACTGGGGAAGCAGGGGTTAATGACGGGAAGACTTGCAATCAGATAATTCTTCAACACCCTCAAACCCGCCGCCAAAGCCTGCCCCGCCGTTTTCGCAGCTTTCGACAGGCTCCCTGCAGCCGGTATCCCGTTCAGGATCATCACCGGGAACCATTCCATAATCAGGATACAGTCAACGACCTCCCAATACAGGGTGCCGGACTTTTACCATACCCGGATCACGGAACAGTTTCACATCCCGCACGCCCCGTATTCTTCATCACCCCGGAGAGAGGGAGAATACCAGACCGGAATCATCAGGGAGCTGGCGGGGAAACATGACGAAGATCAATGTACTTGACAGGGAAGTCGCGGTAATTGCCCGGAATGATGAGGATTACATCTGCATCACGGACATCGCCCGGTACAAGGACCCTGAACGGACAGATTACCTGATCCAGAACTGGCTCCGGAACCGGAACACGATTGAGTTTCTCGGCATCTGGGAGCAGCTCAACAACCCGGATTTTAATCCCATCGAATTCGATGGGATTAGAAATCAGGCAGGGCTGCACAGTTTCATCCTGACTGCCCGGCAATGGATTGAAAAAACCAATGCCCGGGGCATCATCGCGAAGCCCGGGCGGTACGGGGGAACATTTGCGCACAAGGACATCGCATTCGAGTTCGCCTCTTGGATCTCTGTTGAATTCATACTCTACCTCATCAAGGAGTTCCAGCGGCTCAAAGAGGAAGAGAGAAAACAGCTCGGCTGGGACATCCGCCGCAACCTCGCAAAGATCAATTACCGGATCCACACCGACGCAATAAAAGAGATCCTGATCCCCCCGGAACTAACGAAGGTACAGGTCGACCGGATCTACGCTTCCGAAGCCGATCTTCTCAACATGGCACTTTTCGGCATCACCGCAAAGGAATGGCGGGACGCCAATCCGGACAAGGATGGCAACATCCGGGATTCTGCTGAAATCTCGCAACTTGTCTGCCTCTCCAAAAGTCAAAGAGCTGATGTTCTTTGCGTATCTCGCCTCATGTGAGGTTCGATATCTGGAAAACCTCAACGCCCATTTTATCAGCGACACCCTTTCCCCGTCAGAGCGACTCGTAAAGCTGAACAGGATCGCAATCCACCAGATGACACTTCTCACCAGCGATGCGAGTGTCAGGTTGATCAGCGGAAAACCATAATCCGGGACAATCTCAGGTTTTTTTCTGGAGATCAAGCCGGACGGACCGCCGACACGCCCATCGTCGATACCAACATGGTCCGTCCCCGGCGGCCGGACCTCTGCCAGCAGATAAATCCTCCTGATTGTCAGGCATCGCATAAGCTTCATATTTTCTGAAATTGAAGGATCGTTGCTGACAGCGTTCACGCCCACACTTGCAGACACTGGGCCGGGGCTGTCACACTCGCATTTTTCTTCAGGATTCCTTCAGCGATAAAGCCCGTTCGTACACAGCTCTTCCGCTGTCCCGGGCGGGACGATGATGCGCTCATTCCGGACACTGGCAGTTGCCAGGCAGGATCACAGGTCCTGGAGTGGGAAAATTTTGCCCATTATTACCAGGTCCTCGTAAGAATCCTTCAGCCGGAACGCCTGCTTTTTCACACCCTCCTTTTCATAGCCCAGCCGCTGGTACAGCCTGATGGCCCCGGGATTTGTGACTGCCACCATGCACTCCATGCGGAGATATCCCCGGCCGCGGGCTTCGTTTTCCAGAAACCGGAGGGCCCGGGTACCGATCCCCTGTCCCCAGAAGGGGGGTTCGATATAGAGGAAAAAAGTCGCTGCATGGGAAAGCCGGGTTCCCGGGGGCTGTGCGTAAAACCCGGCACCGCCGATGATCCGGCCATCTGCATGAATGCCCCAGAGGGACATGACGCCGGCCTGGATGTATGACCACAACGCATTCGTTGTTTCCATGGGGACTGGTGGGATAGTTTCGAAATGTTCCGCTATCTCCGGAATATTTGAGAGTTCATTGATCCGAAGAAGCTCAGTCTCCCGCAGGGGAATAAACTGTATTGGCAGGGATAATGAATCATGAACCATGACAATCATGAGTGAGAAGCTATAAGGGTAATTCCTCGTGCTGTGCCTTGGGTGGAGCCCGGTTTTCACGGGAAACCGGTAGGGTTCCGGCGGGAATCATACGGATATGCAATTCTGCAGGAGATTCCCGCGATCCGGGGGACGGGATCTGAACCGGGAGGTTAATCCTCATCGTCCTCATCGCAGCTGAAGAGATCTTCGATCGTGGTATTCAGCGCACGTGCGGTCCGGCAGGCAAGTTTCAGCGAAGGATTGTAGGTCCCTTTTTCCAGAAACACGATGGTCATGCGGGAGACTCCGACTTTATCGGCAAGATCCTGCTGGGTAAGGTTATACCGTGCCCGCAATTCCTTGATCCTGGTCTTCATCTTCAGGTTCCACCGGGCATCCTGCCGCAGTCATGATATCAGCACCCTTTTTGGTCCATGCGGTAATTTGAAACCCCTTTGACGATGGCTCCCCCGAAGAGTGCAAGGACCATGAACCAGTTTATGGAAAGTTCATGGCTCAGGCCGCTGATAATGAGTTCATACAGTATTCCAATCACCAGGACCATGACCATAAACCACGACGCATTCCGCTCCGCAATCGCTTCGTTTTTATATTCCCGCTCGTCCTTCTTCGCTGCCACCATGACAGGCAGGATATCCAGTACTACAAATGCCACCCATAAAACAGTTCCTGCGGTCCTGACCTGGGAATCCAGGTCCGGTATCGACAGGAAGATCACCAGCAGTACAAGAACTGCCAGGGTATAGGCCCAGCCCTGCCAGCTTCGTGGCGTTACCCCCCATCCGGAGTATTTCCTTTGCTCAAACCATTCGGGTTTTGCTATCATTCGTATTCCTCACGTTTATTATTTCTCGCTTTTTGTTTATTAAATTTATCATTTTGATTAAATTATTAATCATATCGTGGATATTCCCACCTGATGATTTCACGACAGCGGGGATGATGGCGGCGGGGCCGTACTACTCCCGAACCGGTCCAGCTCAATCGGGCCCGGCCAGTACCGGCATTGCCCCGGGAACAGAAATAATCGGTCTTTTCACCTTCCCAAAAAAAGCAGCCCGATACGGTTGCAACCGGTACCGTAAGGACCGGTCCAGAGAAAAATTAGGATGACCTTCCGGCACCCGGCGCCGGTTCGATCCCAAGCCGATGGTAGAACGCATCCATCCCCGGCTCCCTTCCAAGGAAGTTCTTCAAAAGGACGTTGCCGTCCTGGATATTGCCCTGCGCGAGGATCTCCTGCCGGAACCGCATCCCCGTGGTCCGGTTCGTCATCCCGTCCCGTTTGAACGTGTCGGTGATCTCGAGCGCGTAGACCTTCGACCAGAGGTAGCTGTAGTACCCCGCATCGTACCCTCCCATGAGGTGACCGAAGGATGCGGGCTGGTGAACCTCCGAAGGTTGCTCGAGACCCGTCATCTCGTGATAGAGCCGCGCGTAGGCCGCCTGCGTGTCCGGCGGGGCATCCGCCATGTGGAATTCCATGTCCTCGAGGGTCTTTGCGAGCATGGTGCCGTAGAGGTACCCCGCGCCGACGTCCCGGGCGGCGATCACCCGGTCGCGGAGATCCGGCGGGATCTTCTGCGACGTGTTGGCATAATGGCCCGAGAGCGCGGTGAGCACCTCGGGATCGTACGTCCATTCCTCGAGGGTCTGGGACGGCGTCTCGACAAAGTCCCACTCCGTGTTGAACCCGGACTGGGTCCCGTACGGCACCGTCGTGAGGAGGTTGTGCATTACGTGGCCGCCTTCGTGGAAGACGGTCCCGACATCGTCGATGGTCAGGAGGCCGGGCCGGTTGTCCGCAGGGGCGGGGAAATTCCCGACGATCGCCGTTACCGGCACCGACCACGTCCCCTCCTTCATCCGCCCGCTGATGACCGGGAACGTGGCGAAGTGCCCGTACTTGCCCTCCCGCGGGTAGAGGTCGAGGTACAGGTAGCCGACCGTGGCGCCGTCGGACAGGTTCGTAACCCGGTAGAGCCGGACATCCGGCGACCAGACGTCTGCGCCCGGAACTTCGGTAAACCGGATGCCGAAGAGCTCCCCGTAGACCCGGAAGATGCCGTCAATGGTGCCGTCGACGGGGAAGTACTCCTTGACTTTGTTCTCGTCATAGGAATACTCCCGGATCAGGAGGATGTTCTGCAGGTACGTCACATCCCAGGGATCCAGGGTTGTGGCTGCCGGGTCCAGCTCTTTTTTCAGGAGGAGGAGCCGGGCATTCTCGGCCCGGGTCTTCTCCTGCAGGGGCTCCCTGATCGCATGTAAAAACGCCATCACGTTCGCTGCGTTCCCCGCCATCCTCCCATCGGTCTTGAAGTCCGCCCAGCTCGCGTACCCGAGCTTTTCCGCGAGGTTCTGGCGGGTGGCGATCGCTTCCTCAAGAAGCGCCGTGTTCTCTGCAGCCTGCCGGTTGAAGTATGCCAGGTACATCGCCCTGCGCGTCTCCTCCCGGGTGGCATACTTCATGACCGCAACGTAGTCGGGAGATTTCATGGTGACCCGGTAGCCCCCGTCTGTCTTCGTAAAGCCGGCCAGCGAGGCTTCCGGGACGCCGGCAAGATCCGCCGCGCTGAACTCAAGCGTGGTGTTGTCGTTGTTCAGGTTGGCCGAGAACCGGGACTCGAGCCCGCTCAGTTTATCGTTCAACTGCCGGACTTCCGCCAGCCGGTCATCGGGGAGTTTCAGGCCGTTCTTCTCGAATTCCCGGATTGTCAGGGTGTAGAGCCGCGACTCAGCCGGCGTCCGGGGGGCCTGCCCCTTCAGCGCGTTGTAGAGGGCCCGCCGGGTATAGACATCGTTGAGGAAGACCGCGGAGGACTCCTCGAGCGCCATGCCTTCGGCAGCCACCTGCGGGTCGGGATAGACGTACCCCATGAGGGTCATGGGATAGATCGCATCCGTGTAATCGCTCATGGCGGTATCGAATGCAAGCACGGTGGCATCAAACGTGCGGGCGCCGGGGGGCAGGGCGGCAATCGCGGTGAACGAGGCGTTGGCACGCTCCTCCGCAGCAGCGGCGAGCGCCGGAATCTCACCGGGCGAGTACCGGGCCTGGACCGGCGCGGTCACGGGCGGGGAGGATACCGGCGAGGGTGACGGCGATGCAGGTTGCTCCTCCAGGCACCCCGGGGTGACGGCGAGCAGGACGGCAAGAGCGATGGCGAGGGCGGGCAGGCAGAGAGCCGGGCAACCGGACAGCAGCGGCATAGTATTCCATAGATAAACACTGGTGCAGGATAAGGTTTGACCACCGGGACAGGGTTCGTGACGGGCTTTCCGGGAAAAGGAACCGGAGGCCTGTTATGAGAATTGCACTATCAGAGACTACCCCGGAAAAAGTACGCCCGTATCGGGTCCCGTTGTACCGCTTTTACTTCCAACCTCCAGGAGGCAGAGGTAATACTCCGGGAAAACACGGTAATTCTTCCGGAACAATTCGTGGTTCACCGACGGAAATTGGTGAGGGCATATTTCGCAACGTTGAGGCGGGCGATCGTTCGCCTCTTCGGGCTGCAGGAACTGGCAGGAACCTGTAACAGAGCTGGATCCAGTCGGATACGGGGCTGATGATTTCAGCTTACGAATCACACCCCTCATCCCCCAGCGCAACCGTAATCCACGACACCCGTCCCTCCTCCACCGCTTTTTTGATCAGCGACTCTTCCCGCGTCAGCTTCCCCTTCCCTTTCTTCACTTCCACAAGCACGACACTGATCATATCTCCATTTTCATCCTTTGCCTGTGTGTAGCCATCGAAGACAACGAAGTCGATCGGGTGCCCGATGAACCGGGCGTCGGACGCGGCGAACGGGAACTCCGGCAGGAACGGGGCCATCTGCTCCGCGATCTTTCCCTTGAGCGTGGAGCGCGAACGGTTCACCGAATCTTTCCGGATCGTGTCCGTGCACTCGATCTTCCAGCGTTCGAGATCGTTCTTTGCACGCTCTTCGTACACCCGGACCTGTGTGCGGAAGATGAGGTAGGTGAGAACACAGCCAAGGATGAACGCAACTGCGATGAGAAGGAAGTCGGACATGGTGTCTGAGTGTTTTTGTGCAGGGTATAGAATGGAGTCGGGTGCGTGGTGAATGTGAATGAAATGAAACGAAAATGCATGGTACATGAGCCTGCAGAGCGGCTCCATCATCACCAACGTCGTTCCTGTCAGGGATACAGGAGGGAGGAAAACCTGCATATTCGGATTATATGAGGTAACAACCGTTCAAAATCGCAAAAATTTGTCAGGTTATGACCCTGGCTGTCGCCCTGGTCACGGTCGGGAACAAAAAAAGAAAAATTACCGGATCTTCGCAGCTGCAGCAATCGCCATCTGCTTGAGCGTCTCGAAATCGGCTTCGGTCCCGACTGTCATGAACTGCTCGAACACGTCGTATTTCACAAAGGTAATCATGTAACTCATGGTATTATCGCTTCGGTCGTAGGCTTTCATCGCACGGCTGTAATCGCCGATGGTCGGGAGGGAAATCTCTTCAACAGTAAAATTGCTGTCTTCAGCCGGCATGGTTTTCCAGGTGTTGACCGTATCGAGGGCGATGAGTGTGATATTCTGAGTAGAGTACACGGAGATGACCTGTTCAAAGAAAGGTCCCTCTGACACATTTCCTCCGGTTTTCATATAGCCGGCATAATACCCGCGTTTCCAGCCGTGTTCGATTGCCCAGTACCGCATATTAGCAGCTTCCCTTTCGCCTTTTTCCAGCAGGGTGAAATTCCCCGGAAGATCCGCCGGCTCCAAAGCCATTTCTGCCGGTGAAACTGTTGAAAGGCCGGGGGTGGGTACCGGAGACGACGGGGCCGGGGATATGCACCCTGCGACAGCGAGAAGGGTGAAGACGACCGTGAACAGTAGTACGATGCTGAGGTAGTCTTTTGTCATGGGTTATTCATGCCCGCCCGGGACGATGAAGGTTTGCAGGGTTCCGGTCGTTTTACTGGTGAAAAATGGACCAGGCCGTATTTCCCGTCAGGTTTTTTGTAAAAGAGAGGAGCGTTGGAATGGATCGCAGGGATTGGAGAGGTTTGCCAGGATCTGGTGTGTCCAGCAAAAATTGGGGGGGGGAAGAGATTTTTCAGGAACAATTCAAACAACGACAAAGAGAAGGAGATACCCGCATCCTTCGGGAAACAGATCGATGGCAATTTTTTCCATGATACCAACGACATCGGAAATGGAAAAGCCCATGGTGCAGTATGGATGAATTCCGACAATTTTATTATAATCGATATCCGGAATAATTTCAAAATCGAATATTCTGTCTTTCCAACAGGATGTTCCCTGACAGACTCGGCCTTCAATACGTTCACCAGAATATCACCTGAAAATCCCACCTTCCGATCCACATCCGCGTCTCATCCTTCCGGAAAAAACAGAGATCCGATTTGAAATGATGAGGCTTCATTATGGGAATATTTCGAAGTATCCGGTTTTCTGTCGTTGTTGTACTCCTCTTCCTTGCACCGTTGAGCAGTGCTGCTGGCTTCCCCGCGACTGAATGGGAGGAGCTGCTGGGGGGCTCGGGCGATGAGTTCAGTCAACAGATCGACGATACCTATTTTTCCGACGGGTTTATCCTCACCGGCGTATCGTATTCGGATAACAGCGGGAATGTGACCCTGACGAACCACGGGCAGAGGGATATCTGGGTCGTGACATTGAACACCACGGGGGCCATCCAGTGGCAGCGACTGCTCGGGGGCAGCGACCAGGACACCGGCGCCTCCCTTGATCGGGCCAACTTTAATGGCTACCTCCTCGCCGCGGATACGCTCTCCAGCGCCAGCGGCGATATTATCAACACCAGCCACGGGAACACTGACGTGTGGATCGTCCACATGGACCCATCGGGTAACATCCTGCAGCAGAAGCTACTGGGCGGCTCGGGGACCGATTCCAACGTTGGGTTCCGGCAGACAGATGATCTCGGATTCCTCCTGGTCGGAGCAACGAATTCCAACGGGACCGGGGATGTCATGGCCGGGAACCACGGCGGTTTATTCGATGTCTGGATTGTCAGGATGGATGGGGACTGGAACATCCTGTGGCAGAGACTCCTCGGCGGGAGCGAGGAAGATGTCGGCTGGGATTTCGCTCTGACGAGGGACGGGGGGTCCATTATCACCGGGCGTTCGATGTCCAGTGCAAGCGGGGACGTCACCGGTACCAGCCATGGATTATTCGACGCGTGGATCGTGAAGCTGGACCAGGCAGGAAACATCGAGTGGCAGAAACTCCTGGGTGGCGATCGCGATGACGGGCTGAGGAGTGTCGCACTGACAGACGATGGAGGCTACATCCTCGCAGGATACTCCAATTCCGACACCATCAGAAATCCCGGAGTACTGAACCATGGAAATATGGATGCATGGGTCGTGAAGCTGGATCAGGCAGGAAACGTCGAGTGGCAGAAACTCCTGGGGGGCGATCAACGGGATGACGCCGAAGAGATCCTGCCTACCAATGATGGATTTGTCCTTATCGGGTGCTCGTCTTCCGGTACAAGCGGGGATATCACCGCGGTGAACCATGGCGGCTATTCTGATGTCTGGGTTGTCAAACTGGATAAGGCAGGGAACATCCTTTGGCAAGGCCTGATGGGCGGAGCCGGAAACGACTGCGGGTATGCCATCCGGCAGACTGCGGACGGAGGCCTTGTCTTTATCGGAAATTCAGACTCCAATGCCAGTGGCGATATCACCGGCACCAGTCGCGGCGGTTATGATTTCTGGGTCGTGAAGCTTACGAATCCCTCGTTGTATATCGACATCCTGCCGATAGGGGACCGGCAGCCTGGCGAGAAATTTACTATCACTACACAGACGAATCTTCGCACCGGCACAAATGTTCTCGTGGAAGTCATTTGTTCGTCACTCAACACGACCAAAAAGAGCTCGAGTGGTGAGTTCAGCGGGGTAACCGGAACAATTGCCGTCCAGCCATCCCTGAATGATCCCGTCAACAGAACTGCATTTGACCTCGATCTCTCACCGTTTGCACCGGACATCACGGAATGCCTCGTCCGGGAGAATGCCAGTTCACCGGCCGTCAGCGATACGGAGCCCTTCACGGTCGGCCTGGTCGCGGGTCCGACCACAACAGCGGCCGGACCAGATCCATTCGTTGTTGCCGTTGGGATCCTGTGCGGATACTGGATAATCCGTAGCATCGTTCCGAAAAGGAAGTGAACACCGATCCTGATGAAGGTAAATAAATGGAAATCCAGACTAATCAAAATAATATATTCACCCCGTCACCCTTCCGCTTAAATCAGGAGACATCCATTACCGAAAATACGATGAGAGCAAACCCGCCTGCCCCGGATGTCCCGTAAGCTGCGGAATGGAGAACCTTCAGGAGTTGTTATGCCCGACCTCGACCCCTACTTTTTCCAGAATAACCGGTGGTCCTTCACCCGGCACCGGGTCTGGAACCGGTGCCCCCGCCAGTACTATTTCGAATACATCGCCCCCTACGTCAGGTCGGATCCGGTCGTCGATCCCGGCAAGATCCGGTGGCTCAAGAATTTCACGTCCAAGTTCGTGGTCCAGGGGCAGGTCGTCCACGATATCATCGACCAGCAGATCCAGGCACACTGCGAGGAGCGGCCGATGAGCCTTGACGAAGCGCTCAGTACATTTTCCCGAAAGGTTGCCGCGTACAGGACTGTGGAAGGCATCACCTTCACCGAGTGCCATAACGGGCAGGCGATCCCGGACTCCTTCTATACCGATATGGAGGCAAACGGCCAGACCTGCCTCTTCACCTTCTTCGGGAAATGGCCGGAGTACGCGAAACGGCAGTGCCTGCGGCACGAGAAGTTCGACACCTTCATGGTCGGGGATACCGGGGTGACGGTCAAGGTTGACTTCATCGGGAAGATGCCGGACGGAACGCTCCTCCTCACCGACTGGAAGACCGGCAAGGACGATGACGGGAACGAGTCGGGACTGCAGATGGCAGCATACGTGCTCTGGGCGAAGGAGTACTACAACCTGCCTGCCGATGAGATCGGCACGGAGCTCGTCTTTCTCAAGACCGGCAAGACGAAGCCCTACAATTTCTTTGACGAGCAGCTCGTGGAGCTGAAGGAGATGATCGTGCCGGAGTTCGCGGCGATGAATGCGAGTTACGAGTTTGAGGATTTTCCGGCGAAGTCGTCGCAGAGGGAGTGCCTGAGCTGTAAGTTTGCGGAGGTCTGTGACAGGACAGAATCACCGGGATAAATGTCCCTTTAAAAAAAGCCAGGAGTCTCTCATTGTCATTTTTCTGAAAGTATCACCGGATAAAACTCAGCATGTTCAGTGAAGTAGAGCCATACCGCCACTGGAGTACCAAGAAGATTTCCCGCAGCCTGCCGGTACCCTTCCATCGATTCCGTGTATCCTTCGGAAACCGATGTAAAGTCTGCCGGGGTGACCGGTTCCGACTTGTAATCAATCACCACCCACGATCCGTCCTCCATCTCGCACAACCGGTCGATCTTCCCGGTCACCGGCTTCCCGTCAACTGTCACAACAAACGGAACCTCGCAATACGACCGCTTTACCCTCTTCATCAGGTCGGAGGCGAAGAACTTTGCAACAATCCCCTCACATTGCCGGACATGCTCCTCCGAGAATTCGCCGTACTCCTT
>Ga0209310_1002553_pt1 | contig 11592 bp, 9 predicted proteins | sample AD_UKC030_MetaG_FD_184415 | JGI IMG/M metagenome (GOLD analysis project Ga0209310, IMG submission 184415) | Active sludge microbial communities of municipal wastewater-treating anaerobic digesters from USA - AD_UKC030_MetaG (SPAdes) (version 2) | ecosystem: Engineered > Bioreactor > Anaerobic >... | reverse complement strand
GGCTTCGCCTTCCTTCCACTTGGCGGGGCAGACTTCGCCCGGGTGGGAAGCAACGTACTGGGCGGCCTTGACCTTGCGCAGCAGTTCGGCGGCGTCGCGGCCAATGCCCAGGTCGTGAATCTCGGCCACCTTGATCTGGCCTTCCGGGTTGACCACGAAGGTGCCGCGCAGCGCCAGCCCTTCTTCCTCGATCATGACATCGAAACCACGGGTGATCGCACCGGTGGGGTCGCCGATCATCGGATACTTGATCTTCTTGATCGTGTCCGAAGCGTCATGCCAGGCCTTGTGGGTGAAGTGGGTGTCGGTGGACACCGAGTAGACTTCCACGCCCAGCTTCTGGTACTCGGCGTACAGATCGGCCATGTCGCCCAGTTCAGTCGGGCAGACGAAGGTGAAGTCGGCGGGGTAGAAGAAGAACACCGACCACTTGCCCTTGACGCTGGCATCGGTGACCTCGACGAACTTGCCATTGTGGTAGGCCGTCGCTTTGAAGGGCTTGATTTCGCTGTTGATCAGGGACATCGCGTCATCTCCAGGGGTTGATAGAACGGTTTGGTGAATTCGATGGCGTAAAGTCTAGGCGCAAATGCTGCATTGATCTAATTGATTATCCAAATACCGGCTATTGGATAACCCTATCAGACCAGCGTCGCGCGTCTACCGGGCGCCGGGAAAAGCATAAAATACTTGGGGCTGGGTTGCGCCAATTCAAGTCCCGGCAACAAAATGTTGCCGGTGTGGACTGGATCCGGCCGGCTTCTACCAGCTTTCAGGGTGTCAGTGAACGACATGTCTTCCCGATTGACGGCGCGAACCTTTCGGCGGCGGGTGCTCCGGCCCACGGAGGGCGTCTTTCTGTTCCATCCCCGGATGATGGAGCGCCTGATCCGCCGTCACCTGAGCGACAGCGCGCCGGGTCTCGCTATTCCGCCCGTGGGGTATTATCTGATGCCGCGCGCCGCCTTTCTGGCCGGCCTGGAGGAGGAAAATCCCGATGTGCTGGCGGTGATCGAGGGACTGAACCTGCCGGATCGGGTGATTTTGTTGCCCATGCCGGCGGCGCAGGAGTTGGCCGCAGGCGAGGCGGCGCGCTGGCTGCGCGACTACTGGGGCCGTCGGTTCGAGGCGGAAGTGACGCGCGCCTGGCAGGTGGCCCGTCAGGATAATCAGGATTACGATGCGTTCGGCGCTCGGGGCCTGGCCCAGCAGATTGGCGAACGGGGATTCCACGAGGCGCGCGCCCTGCTTGAGCAGGACCGGCGCGTGGCGCTGGATCAGGACGATGAAACCCTGTGCCCGCATTTCGTCGGTTTTGTCGTGTATCTGCGCTATTTCGTCCCCGGCGCGCGCGCCTACTTTTTTCCCGCCATTCAGGACTGGGTTGGGCTGGATCGCTGGCTCAAGGACGGTGGGCTGGATCTGCCGCCGCCCCGGCACGGCAGCCGCCGCCCGCAGCTTCTGGCCCGAAGCCGCCCCTCCGGTTTTAACGGCGCTCCTGATTACGAACCGGAACTGCCGCTGCGCCTGCCCTTTGGCCACCATGACCCTGATCTGGCCGATGGCGTGAATACGATCCTGCCGCTGGCGGTGAAACCCACGGCTGTTTTGCGTCGGGAACCCCCGGTACAACCGGCCCCGGCCAGCGTAGCGGATAGCGCCGCGCGCGTCCGGCTGATCGCCGCGCGTAGCCAGGACGCATTGCGCCAGGCTCTGGCCCTGACCCGCAAACCGGGCGGGCTGGCCGCGCTCTGGCGCGACCTGACTGGACGCCTGACGCCAGCCGCAGGACAGTTGGCCGAGTGGCTGGAGGGTCAGTGGGGCGCGTGGGGCCGTGCTGCGCCGCCTGCGTGGATTGTCACCGCACGTTTGCGCCTCTTCCGTCAGGGGGTCCAGGCAGCGTTCAGGGCCGAAATGGCCGGCCGCTATGGCGCGGCGCTCCGCTGTTTAAGCATGGCCCGGCGCCAGTATTGGGCAATGCTGGCTTCGTCCCTCCTGGTGGGGGAGCGTTGGGGTGGGGGGGACGCCGTGATGCGAACGCTGGAGCAGCATCAGCACGACATCGTCGAAGCGCTGGCCCACACCCTGGCCGCCACCTGGAAGGTGAACGCCCGGTCCACGCGCCTGCTGGAGCAGTTGATTCAGCGGGTGTTGGACGAATCCGCCACCGCCCGGTTTTCCGGCCCCTACTCCCGCCTGTTGCGTGACCTGGAACAAATTGTCCTGGAAGGACAGACCGAATATTACCGGTTGCAACCCATTCGCTGGTTGTGGAGCGGCGGTCGGCAACCCGTGCAGTTGGGGTTGCCGTTTCAGGGGCCGCTCAAGGCGTTGCGCGCCCTGAACGCCGCGAAAATCCATCTTGACCAGTTACCCTGGTCCGGGGCGGAGGTCGCCCATTTCACCGCGCCGCTGCAAACCCTGGGCGATCAAATCAGCCAGCGGCTCCGCCAGCAGTTACTCCCGCGCTTGCGCACCCTGCTGGATGGCGCCGGCTTCCGCCCCGCGGATTCCCGGCAGCAGGTCGCGCGGCATGTGCTTCAGGAAGAGCTGTTCGATACGATCCTGCGGCGCTGGCATCTGCGCTTTACCGACCTGCGGGATGCGGTGGCCCGTCACGAGTTACGCCTGCCGGACCCGGGCTGGCGCGAGTTGTTGCTGGGAGATCGGCTGGCGCGCTTTAATCGCCAAGCCAGCGCTGCCCTGCCAGGGGTGTATCGGCCTGGTGAATTTTACCTGAAGGGCCTGCAACAGTTGATCGCCCCGCTGTTTGGCACAGTTGCTGGCCGGGCGATGACCCGATTGCTGCTGTTTCCGCTCGGCGTCGCCTTCATCGGGCTGGAAGCGCTGGGCTATCTGCTGAGTCTGATGCCGCTGGCGTCGGCTCCGGTACGGCTGGTCAATCCCGGTTCCGTGCTGGGGGTCGGCGCAGGGTTGGCGGTTATGCTTTACACCGAGCCGGGGCGAAAGACCGCCGCCGCGCTGGGCTGGGGGTTTCGCTGGCTGTTCGCCGAATTGCTGAATCGGCGGGTGGCGCGGTGGCTGCGCTGGGGGCGGACCATCCGCTGGTGGCGGTATCCACGAGTTCGGCGCACTTTCCGCTATCTGCTGGAACCGTTGCTGATCGGCCTGGCGTTGGCGTTGCCGCTGATCGGGATTGCCGGCAGCCTTGGTTTCAGCCCGGCCGGGCTTCCCGCCTTTCTGATCACGCTCGGCTTCATCCTGGGCAGCCTGCTGCGCAACAGCCAGTCCGGACGCCGGTTGCTGGACGCCGTGATCACCGGGTTCGCGACCTTCTGGCGGCGGGTGCATCACGCCTTACTGACCGGGCTGTTTCACTGGGTCGTTGATTTCTTCGGCTGGTTGATGCACGGCATCGAACAGGCGTTGCATCGGGTGGATGAAGCCGTCAGCCATCATCGCGGCGAAGGGCGCGGCGTGATGGCAGCCAAGGCCATCCTCGGCCCGGTGTGGCGGGCCATCAGCGATGGGATTCATTTCTACGCGGCCGTATTGGTCGAGCCCCAGATCAACCCGATCAAGCATTTCCCGGTGGTCACCGTCGCGGACAAGCTGATGCTGCCGTTCTTTCCCGCCTTGACGACCGCCCTGCTGGCGCTGCTGGACCCGGTGTTGCCCCGCTTTCTCAGCGTGCCGCTGGCGACCGTGACCGTGCTGTTGTCGCCTGGCCTGTTCGGATTTCTGGCCTGGGAACTGAATGAGAACTGGAAGCTGTATCGCGCCAACCATCCTGACCACGCGCAACCGGCGCGCTTCGGCCCCGAGGGGGAGACGCTGTGCACCCTGCTCCGGCCAGGGTTCCATTCGGGCGCGCTGCCCAAGGCGTTTGCCGAACTTCGGGCGGTGATCCGCCTGGAAAATGAGCACCAGCGCAGCTATTCCCAGCGGTTGCGTCAGGCCGAAACACAACTGAGCCGGATTCTGGAATGCCTGCGGGCGTTGGCAACCCGTGAACTGGGGTTCGCGTTGACCGAGCGGTGGCGGGCGGCGGGTTATCAGCGGGCCGAGGCGGCGATGATAAGGCTGGAGGCGGCGACGATGTCACTCGATCTGGAGATGGCGCTGTATCCCCAGGGTCGGGAGGAAACCGTAGCGGGGCCGATCCTGCTTGATCTCTGCTTCGATCTTGGGGCGGACGGACTGCGGGGCGCATTCAGTCTGGGCGGGCCGGTCGAAACCCTGGACGCGGAGGAAAGGGCCTGGCTGGAAGCGGAAGCGGCGTATTTTCTGGAGCGGGCGGGCGCTGGATGTTGACAACTTGACCGTGGAATCGGCTTCAGAGGCTGTCGAAAACGCCTCTCAGTCAACCAGCGCATCCAGGGCTTTCTGAAAGCGGTTAGCGTGTGAACGCTCGGCCTTGGCCAGGGTCTCGAACCAGTCGGCGATTTCGTCGAAGCCTTCATCCCGGGCGGTCTTGGCCATGCCAGAGTACATGTTGGTGTATTCGTGGGTCTCGCTGGCGATGGCCGACTTCAGATTGTCGCGCGAAGAGCCTATTGGCAAACCGGTCACCGGATCGCCGACCTGAGCCAGATAATCCAGATGGCCATGCGCATGGCCGGTTTCGCCTTCTGCCGTCGAGCGGAATAGAGCCGAGACATCGTTCTGTCCTTCGATATCCGCCTTGTTGGCGAAATACAGGTAGCGGCGGTTGGACTGTGCCTCGCTAATGAAAGCGGCTTTTAAATTTTCTTCGGTCTTGGAACCTTTAAGCTGCACGGGTTGACTCCTTGCTTGAATGTGATCGGCGGTAGGCTGCGGGCGAAGCGGTTGCCGGCAAGCCCCTTGTGGTTCGAACTGGTGGTTCCGCTAGGGTGATTTCTCGCAAGGATTATACCTGTGGGACCTGTAGGGACACGGCGCCGCCGTGACCCTACAGGGAACCTGCCTGGTACGGTCTTTTAGGGAAATCGCCTTAACGCCATTCCTCCCGCTCATCGCGTGGCGGCGGCGGCGTATAACGGTCACCTTCATTCCAGAACCGGTTGCCGCGCGGCGGCCGACTGTCGCCATCACAATCCGCCACGCCTTGGCGGCACAGGGTTTCCCGCCAGGCGTATTTCAGAAACACCTGGGCAAACGGCCGCCGCTCTGGCTCGAACTCGACCCGCCGCGATGGCGACCACTCGCTTTCGCCATAGCCGGTGCCCGGCTCTGCCGGCGCCGCACGCGGCGCCGCGCCTTCCGCCGCAGACGGGGCGCGCCGCAACCCGCGCTGATCGCTATAGCCGGGTCCTTCCTGACTCCACGGTTGCGGTTGAACCCGCGCCGACTCGCGGAACGCCGCTACCGCGATTACGCCCATCGCCGAGTAATCACCCCAGGCGCCTGAATAGGAATCGCCGGCGTCGGTGAAATAAAACCGGTTGACCCGATTCTTGCCGGTGCGCCAGCCGTCATAACTCTCCTGCTGATGGGGGCCGAGTACATACATCCGCTCGTCCGGCCGCAGATTGGAACGGTCGCCGGAAATGATGTTACGGCCATCCACGGCGATGACTACACCAACGCGCTGGTTGGTGCGGTTGCGAATCTGCACGGAGTAATTCTGGCCGCGCACCGCCTCCAGATACGCCTTGTAGACCCCGCCCCGGCCCTCACGCACTGGATATTGCGGCAACGTCCGACCCCGGTCGCTAACCACGGTTACCTCGATATCGCCACCGTACCGCTGTGCCCAGACTGCGGTCGGCCCCAGCAATAAGGCCGCCATCAATCCTGCCCACCATTGCTTTTTCATCGAATCGGCTCCTGGTTGTTCGTTCGTCCGCGATGACTCGCCATCGCACTTTTCAATACGTCGTTCAGCCTAAGAACAGTCGGCTGAATCCATACTGAACCTGGCTCCCACAGGGCCGCAGTCCACTGGGGTTCAGTCCCGATTCATTCTTAACCCGATAAGCTTTAAGCTCATGCAATTTCATCACCCTGCGGAAATTCCCGACATGTCTGACAGGTCACGGCGATTCTCCCGGCTGGCGCTTCTGGCGCTGGCGGGTTTGCTGGCCGCCAGCGGCGCGCAGGCGCAATCCTGGCGTCGCGGCGAAGGTTATGCGCCACCGCCTGGCCGGCAAGGTCCGCCACCCTCCCGTCCCTTCGCCGATCCCGACCGGGCCGCTAACGCGGCTCGCAACGCCACCGGCGGCCGGGTGCTGGGCGTGCAGGGCGGCGATCAGGATGGCCAGAACGGCTACCGGGTCCGCATCCTGCAACCGGATGGCCGGGTGCGCAGTCTGCATTATGACCCGCGCAGCGGCGCGGTGCGCGAATGAATCCCCGCCCGCCTTCCCAACCTGTGACCCTATCTGAACCATGCGCATTCTGATCATTGAGGATGAAGCCGCCCTGCGGGAGCGGGTGACCACCCAGTTGCGCGAGCAAGGCTACGCTGTGGACAGCGCCGCCGATGGCCGCACCGGGCTGTACATTGGCCAGGAGTACCCACTGGATGCGGCGGTCGTAGATCTCGGCCTGCCCGATCTGTCGGGTATCGAGATCATCCGGCGCTGGCGGGCGGCGGGCCGCACGTTTCCGGTGCTGATCCTGACCGCCCGTGGTCGCTGGCAGGACAAGGTTGAGGGGCTGGAAGCCGGAGCCGATGATTATCTGGTCAAACCGTTTTACACGGAAGAACTGCTGGCGCGGCTGCGGGCGCTGATCCGCCGCACCGGCGGCTGGACCCAGGCGGTGTTGCAATGCGGCCCCATCGCTCTCGACACCGGCGCCCAGCAGGTCACCCTCGCCGGGCAGGCGGTGGAACTGACTGCTTACGAATACAAACTGCTCGAATACCTGATGCTGCACGCGGGTACAGTGATTTCCAAGACCGAGCTGACCGAGCACCTCTATCAGGAAGACGAGGACCGCGACAGCAATGTGCTGGAAGTGCTGGTGGGCCGGTTGCGCCGCAAGCTCGACCCCGACCGCACGCTCAATCCCATCGAAACCTTGCGGGGGCGGGGGTATCGGGTTCGGCTGGAACGCACTGCCGGCTGAGCGCCGATGCGTTCCCTGCGTAGCCGCCTGCTGATCGGCGCCAGTATCGTGCTGGCGGCCTTTCTCGGTCTGACCGGCCTGAGCCTGGACCGGGCGTTCCGCGACAGCGCTCTGGCCGCCGTGCAGGACCGGTTGCGGGCGCAAGTCTATATGCTGTTGGGCGCAGCCAACCCGGACGCCTTCAATCGCCTGACGCTGCCGCAGGCCCTGCCCGAGGCCCGCTTCTCTACTCCGGACTCCGGCCTGTACGCGGACCTGATGGACAGCCAGGGCGCTCTGGTGTGGCACTCGCCGTCATCGCTGGGCTTGGCGCTGCCCTTTTTCCCGGCAGTGCGCAATCCTGGCGACACGCAGTTCGCCCCGCTGGACGCCTCCGACGGAACGCCGCTGTTCGTGCTGGCCTTCACCGTCAGTTGGGAAATCACCCGCAATCAGTATCAGCTTTACACCTTTCGGGTGGCCGAGGCCCGCCAGGATTTCGACGATCAGGTCTGGAGCTTCCGGCGCGGGCTGTGGGGCTGGCTGCTGGCCTCGACCGGGGTGCTGCTGGCGGCGCAGGGCCTGATCCTGCGCTGGAGTTTGCAACCCCTGCGCCAGGTCGCCGCTGAGGTCAAGGAGATCGAAACCGGCCGGCGGGACGAGTTGAGCGGCGGCTATCCCGAGGAATTGCAGCCGTTGACGATGAATCTGAATGCACTGTTACGCCAGGGGCGCACCCATCTGGAACGCTACCGCAACGCCCTGGGCGATCTGGCGCACAGCCTGAAAACCCCGCTGGCCGTGGCGCGCGGTGCGCTGGAAAATGATGCCGATCCTGGCGAACTGCGTCGAACTCTGAGCGAGCAAATGGAGCGGATGAACCACACGGTGGACTATCAACTGCAACGGGCCGCCGCCGCTGGCCGCATTGCCCTGAGCGCGCCGCTGCCGGTCGCACCCGTCGCCCGGAAGATTCTGGATTCGCTGGCCAAGGTCTACGCCAACCGCGCGCCGCACTTGCGCGCCGAAATCGCCGCAACGACGGTGTTCTATGGCGACGAGGGCGACCTGCTGGAAATTCTCGGCAATCTGGCTGACAACGCCTGCAAGTGGTGCCATCGGCAGGTGGTGGTGCGCGCGCATCCCGCCGACCACGACGGCCGCATGGAGCTGGTGGTGGAAGTTGAGGATGACGGTCCCGGCATTCCCGCCGACCAGGCCCCGTTGTTGCTCAATCGCGGCCAGCGCGCCGATCCCACGGTCGCCGGTCAGGGCATCGGGCTGGCGGTGGTCCGCGATCTGGTCGAGGAGGTGTACTACGGTCGGCTGGAGATCGGGCAGGGCGCGCTGGGTGGCGCGCGGGTGCGAGCACGGCTGCGATTTCAGGCCGGAAACAGCTAAATCCATGCCTTTATCTACGAACCGCTTTGGCCTATTGGCGACTTTGCGGCTACCCTTGCACTACGAACCGCCAACGACAACAGGGACTCGCCATGCCGACCATTGCCACCTTCAATCTGTGCAACTTCGGCGCGGATGCGTCGCCCGCCCGTTTGGCGCGCCTGGGTGCGATCATCGCCCAGGAACTGGCCGGGCCAGACATTCTGGCGGTGCAGGAAGTCAAGGGGGAAGGTCCGGTGCGGGTCAACGGCGCGGTTCCCGCTGATCCGGCCTATCAGGCGCTCATCGCCGCTATCGCCCAGGCAGGCGGTCCACGCTATGCTTTTCGGGAGATTCCACCGCTGGCCCATCAGGATGGTGGGATGGCTGGCGCCCATATCCGGGTTGGGCTGCTGTTTAATCCGGCGACGGTGCATTTTCCTGACCGGGGTGAAGCCGGCCCGGAGGACAGCGTCGGTATCCGCCTCGACGGTGGTCAACCTCGTCTGACGCTCAATCCCGGGCGTATCGCCCCTGCTCATTCCGCCTTCGCTGGCGACGCACATTGCCACTGGGTACCCTGCCGCAAGGCTCTGGCGGCGGAATTCGAGATTCAGGGGCAACGGCTCTTCGTGATTGTCTGCCATTTCAAGTCCATGCGCTCCCTGACCCGCCGCGAAGGGGATTACGCCAAGAAGCAGCGTCACGCGCAGGCCGAAATCGTCCACTATTTTGCCGCCGACCTGCTGGCCTGTGATCCCCAGGCGGCCATCGTGCTGCTGGGCGATTTGAATGATGTACCGGGTTCCAAAACCCTGAAACTGCTTAGAGGCGAGTCGTTCCACAACCTGCTGGAAGATTTGCCACGCGGGCAGGCCTACACCCGCCGGCACGGCGGCCAGCCGCAGGCGCTGGATCACCTTCTGGTTAGTCCAGCCCTGCGGCGCGGAGCAGCAGCGCGCATCCCGCACCTCAACAGCGACGCTGCGCCCGGCGCACCGGAGCCGGCCAGCGACCACGATCCAGTGGTGGCGACCTTGCCGGCTTTGGGGGGCGGTCAACCCGTTACATGGGATTAACTACCGCGATCCGCGCGAACGAACCGCTTTCACCTGATATTTCTGCCTCAGCTCCAGCAGGGGCAGTTGGGAAGTTGAGGCATCGACTCTGATCCCCAGGTTTTCGAGAATTGAGCATGGGATGGTGAGTTGTTCGAGAGAACGCGGCTCCACTTTGATCGCGCCATCGCCATACGATTTGCCCACCCGGGATAATCCTTCGATCACTGCGGCGTCATTTAATACCCGCCACAGAGCGTAGATATTCACATCCGGTTTTGGGTAGACGCATAAGAATCCCGTCAATGGCACAATGCCAGCCTCGTTCAGGATGAAGCGCGATGATCTCCTGCCCAGGTAGGCGAATAGTAAAGGCGGCGCTTTGCGTTGTTCCATTCGATACCAAGTGCGGCGACTTTTGATAAGAGCCTTGTCAGGTAAGCCTTGCTCTTTTCCAATTTGTAAGTATCGTCGCACGGGATTTGATAACTGATCCAGAGGCATATCAGGCAGATTCAACAACCAGGTAGGACGGCCCGCCTCATCCAATTCAGCCAGTCGGGCTTCCGTGATCCGATCACTTGGGCAATCGCGCGTTCGTCCGACGCAGCGTACAAAAAAGGATTTATCCAGTTTGCGCTCCCTCATTTGCGCGGTGGTCATTACAAAGTAGTCATTGGCGCCAGTAGCGATTCCCCGCATAACGTCCGCAATGTCCTTCAGTGGCAGTATATTTCCATTGGGCTTGTACGCAGGGCGTGAGAGGCCGGTGGCGATTCCCTCCGAGATATCCCTTTTATTCACTTCAATAGAATCAGTACCCTGGGCAGCGTCAAGATCCATAAACAGCCGTGTCAGCGAATCAGCGTCAGGTTTCAGCACCCGTGCCCATACGAATCTATCTCGCGGCTCCTCGTTCCTGATCAGGAAAATGACCGCGTTCGTGTCAATACCGGGAAATGGGGCCGCATCTGGGGAAAATGTGATGACGCCATCGAGGCAAAAATGGTCTGTTACCCATGTCCATAATGTTTTCGCAAAGACACCCTCACAAATGTCAGCGGAAACGATAAAGGCAAGCCGGCCATTTTTTTCCAACATTTGGAGGCAGCGGATGAAAAAATAAACATGCAAGCCAGCGCGTCCATCGATTGCAAGCCCCAGATCATTTCGCACCTGTTTTTGAATATCGGCTTTTGCTGAGGTAGGGATTCGATGATGGCGAATATAGGGCGGATTTGACACGATGCCGGGCACTCGTCGAAATGGCAGCGAGAGAAAGTCTCCCGTCCAAATATCAGCAAGATCGGCAGAGTTCAGCCCATGCAGCCTGCTCTCTTCAAGCGCCTCTTTGTGGAGTTCGCAACCACTGAATGCGCCTTTAAAGCCCTGTGCCCGTGCAGTCACAAAGAAAGTGCCGGGACCCACTGCGGGATCAAAGAGGGTTTGAGCACCCGCGGCCAGCACGTAACGGACCATGGGGTCTGCAACCCATGAGGGTGTCCAAAATTGCCCCTTCTCACGCAGACGAATTCGAACGGGTCCACTGGCCGGAACAACCTGGTTCATAGGGTTGATCTCTTCTCACATAACTGCATTGATAGATTATTCAACTGTACCAGAGCCTCATCGGTGATCTTAAGGCTACCACCGGTAAAGCGGACATAAGGCAATATATGACCATTTTTGTCCTCAATATAATCTGGAACAAGGGTTGGATCAGATTCACTGGTTCCGAGTGGATACGCATACCGGTAATAGTGCTTATAGATAATCTTTGTCGTCGTTGGACCACCAGGCGCTTGAAATGTCTGGGTAGTCGGCTCTGTTAATCCTGCGCACACAAGTCGTTCAGCTTCATCAAGAGCTAATCCATAGGCACGATCAAAAAATGCATGCCATACGTGAATCGGAACGCCATTGGATTTTTGCCAAGCAAGTAATGGTTCTCTATCCTCCTCTTTGATGATAATGGTCGGGACGACAGCTCCTTTTCGGAGACCAAGCTTCCCACCTAAACGACGTTGGGGACAAAGTTCCTTGTTAAAGTCAGGCATCCTTGTAGCTCGCCATAAGCTGTTCTCACACTCAATCGCCACAACAGATCGGGCGATGAGCGTTTTCATCATAGGATCATCCTCTCGTACAAAGGGTAGCT
>Ga0209310_1002550_pt1 | contig 11598 bp, 11 predicted proteins | sample AD_UKC030_MetaG_FD_184415 | JGI IMG/M metagenome (GOLD analysis project Ga0209310, IMG submission 184415) | Active sludge microbial communities of municipal wastewater-treating anaerobic digesters from USA - AD_UKC030_MetaG (SPAdes) (version 2) | ecosystem: Engineered > Bioreactor > Anaerobic >... | reverse complement strand
ACCGGCCACCCCAAGGATGCAAGACACCACCGCAGGTATGGAAACGGTGCGGTCGATGGCTCAAACAAACTGGGAAGAGACATTCAATTTCCAAACTCGGTTGGCTCCACCCGACCCGTTGCCGTCATTGGAGGCGTGAATGTTCCAGCGGCGGCTTGCCGAGCGGAGCGGTCGCTAAGTGTCAATTTAATCCGGGGCGGTTCATACAACCCATTCAGCCCATAAAGGGCTGGCGGCTTCGCTGCTGCTATACTCCGCCGCTCTTCAACACCGAAACCGCACGCATGTTGACTGCGTAGGGCGGTTTCAACCATGGATATATTACTTCTAGTCGTTCTCATCATTATCAATGGCGTTTTCGCCATGTCCGAAATAGCAGTCGTCTCCTCGCGCAAGGCGAGACTCCAAAATCTGGCAGACGATGGCAGCCCGGGTGCAGAAGCGGCACTCTCTCTGCACCAGGACCCCTCCAGTTTCCTATCCACGATTCAGGTAGGTATCACATCGGTTGGCATCATGAGTGGCGCCATCGGTGAAGCCGCGCTCGCTGACCCGTTGGCCGCCTGGATGGCGGGTTTTCCCTTGCTTGAACCTTACGCCAAGACCGTAGCCCTAGCCATCACCGTGGTGGCGCTGACCTATTTCTCGGTCGTGGTCGGTGAGTTGGTGCCCAAACGCTTGGCTATTCTGGCGCCCGAAGGCATCGCTTCGCTGATTGCCCGACCGATGATGCTGTTGGCAAAGGTGACGCATCCTCTGGTGGTTGTGCTGTCCAGTTCCTCCACCGCAATTCTGAGCATTTTGGGCGCACGTCGTAAAGAAGAGCCTCCAGTCACCAACGACGAAATCAAGGTGCTGATGGAGCAAGGTTCCGAGGCCGGCGTCTTCCATGAAAGCGAACAGGAACTCGTCTCCAACGTCCTGCGCTTGGATGAGCAAAAAATTGCGGCCATCATGACGCCGCGCCGTGAGATGTTCGTCATCGATTTAGACGAAGGCGACGAGGTCGCTCGTCAACGAATCATTGAAACCGAGTTTTCGCGGGTTGTCGTTTGTCGGGATGGCATGGAGCATGTCCTCGGCATCTTGCAGACCGGAGACCTCCTCAAGAAAGCGCTGCCGGGTGGCCATTGCGTCACCGCCGCCGATATTGAGTCAGTCCTCCACCCACCGCTGTATGTCCCAGAAACAGTCACCACAACTCAGTTGCTGGAGAACTTTCGTCGTGCGCGTCTCCAGTTCGCCCTCATTGTTGATGAATACGGTGATGTTGAGGGCGTGGTGACCTTGACCGACGTCATGTCGGCCATTGTGGGAGAACTCTCCGAACCAGAAAAGCCAGAAGAGCGCGACATGATTCAGCGCGAGGATGGCTCCTGGCTGGTCGATGGCGACGTCGGTGTCGAACGTATGAAATCGGTACTCGACATTGAGGATGAGCTACCAGGTGAAGAAGACAAAGGCTTCCATACACTGGGCGGATTCCTCATGCACGCACTCGGACGTATCCCCGCCCCGACGGACCATTTTGAAGCTGCCGGGTGGCGATTTGAGGTAATGGACATGGACAAGAACCGGGTTGATAAGGTTCTGGTCTCCAATGTGACTCAGTCCGACTGAACGACGTCACTGATTCGGGGGGTTTTTGGTCTGACGTTAAAACTATTCGGTTAGGGGCAGGTCTTGAAGTGCAGCAGTCGTTCATATGGCGGCTGTCTGGAAGCAGTGTGCGGCGGGTTATGGCCGACTTCCGAAGTTGGACTTTCCACACCCAATGACCGCAAGCGCTGCACCGCGGCCCGACAAGTGGCAAAGCTGTGTGATCTTGCGTAAACAGCCGCTTCGGAGCCGTGCACGAAATCAATGGTGGCTATTGAGCAATCGTTCGAATGGTTGGAGTTGGCCGGATTACGACGCTCCAATGAAGAGTCGCGGTCAACCCGGGTTTTGCATGCGAATCTGTACAAGCGCCTCAGCTTCGCCGGCTTACGTCCGGCAGTCGATCACCAGGCGAGCCAGGAGGCCGCCGCCGGGGTTGGGCAGCAGTTCGAGACGCCCGTCGTGCAGGCGGGCGATGCGGTCGACGATGGCGAGGCCGAGGCCGGTGCCGGTGGCGTTGCTGCGCGCGGTGTCGAGCCGCGTGAAGGGGCGTTTCAGGCGTTCGGCTTCCGCTGCCGGAATGCCGCCGCCCTGGTCGCGGACTTCAATCCAGATTTCGTTGGCCTGCCGCGAGGCGCTCACGGCGATTTCGCCGCTGCCGTACTTCGTGGCGTTGTCGATCAGGTTGCCGATCGCCCGGGTCAGGGCACGGGGACGTAGCCGCAGTTCGGGCAACTCGGCGGCGGCGAAGCGGATCACTTGTCCGCGCTGCCGTTGGCGCTCGACGATGCCGGCGAGCAGGGCACCGAGGTCGGTTGCCAGCGGTTCCTCGCCATGATCGGTGCGCGCGTAATCCATGAACTGGGAAATGACGGCTTCCATCTGCTCGATGTCGGCGACGACGGCTTGCCGGGCCGAGTCGTCGGCGACGCTCATTTCGGCCTCCAGACGCAGGCGGGTGAGCGGGGTGCGCAGGTCGTGCGAGATGCCGGCAAGGACTTCCGAGCGATCCTTCTCGTGTCGTTCGAGGTCGCTGGCCATGACATTGAAGGCGCCGGCCAGCAGGCGCATTTCTTCGGCGCCTGATTCCGGCAGCGGCGTCGGGCTCAGGCCGCGTCCGACGGCCTTGGCGGATTCGGCCATGGCCTTGAGCGGGCGGCTGATGCGCGAGGCGATCAGCCAGGCGACAGCGAGCGCCAGCGCCAGCGCCAGCAGGCCCCAGAGCAGCCAGTGACCGGCGACGCTGCGCATGGCGCGCTCGCGCGGCAGGATCAGCCAGTATTCTTCTTCGTCATGGTCGTCGAGGCGAAAGCTGACCCAGAAGCCGGCGACGCCGTCGACTTCGGCGGCGACCCGCGTGTGCGGCCCGAGGCGGGTGGACAGTTCGCGCTGGATCAGGTGGTGGAAGCGCGAATCCGGCATCGGTTCGACACGGTCGTCGGCTTCCGCCGGCAGCAGCCGGATGCCCTCGCGGGTCGATAGTTCGTTGAACAGTTCCGGACGCTTTTCCGGGGCGGCGGCGAAAAGTGCCGCCCGGATCAGGTTGACCGCGGAAGTGGCGAGTTGTGCCGTTTCACGGGCCCGCGGTTCGGCCTCGATGTAGCGGAAAACGCTCAGCCACGCGGTGGTGGTGAGAATGACGAGGGCTGCCAGCAACAGGAAGGTGCGCGCCAGCAGCGTGCGCGGAATCATTGCCGTTCGGCGCCGTCCGGCACGAAGACATAGCCGAAACCCCAGACCGTCTGCAGGTAGCGGGGCTGCGCCGGGTCGCTCTCGATCAGCTTGCGCAGGCGGGAAATCTGGACGTCGATGGCGCGATCGAACGGTCCCTGTTCGCGGCCGCGGGCGAGGGCCATCAGTTTGTCGCGGGAAAGCGGCTGGCGCGGGTGTTGCAGCAGCACTTTGAGCACGGCGAATTCGCCGGTGGTCAGGGCCAGCAGTTCGTCGCCGCGCTTGAGGGCGCGCGCCGCAAAATCGACCTCGATATTGCCGAAACGAACCGCCGGCTCGTCCACTTGCGGCGCGCCGGGCGGGGTCGTCGTCTGGCGGCGCAACACCGCATGGATGCGGGCCAGCAGTTCGCGCGGGTTGAACGGTTTGGGCAGGTAATCGTCGGCGCCCATTTCAAGGCCGACGATGCGGTCCACCTCTTCGCCCTTGGCGGTCAGCATGATGATCGGCGTCGTGTCGCCAGTGCCGCGCAGGCGCCGGCAGATCGTCAGGCCGTCCTCGCCGGGCAGCATCAGGTCGAGGATGATCAGGTCGAAATGCTCGCGCGTCCGCAGCTTGTCCATCTGGGCAGCGTCGCCGACGGCTTTCACTTCCAGGCCTTGTTCGCCGAGATAGCGGACCAGCAGGTCGCGCAGGCGGCTGTCGTCGTCGACGACGAGAAGGCGGTGTTGTCTGTCGTTCATGGGGCGAAGGATAATCCGGCGTTCACGGTTGGCATGCGGCTAATGGTAACAAGCTTTTTCAGCCGGGATGACGGAAACAAGTTGTTACAAAGCCCGGGGTCCGGCCGCACGATGCGCCGGCCAAGCGATGCGACAATCGAGGCGTGCAAAGAAGGGAAACTTTAAAGATGTTGGTTTGGCGAAAGATGGCGCGCTTGCTGCTCGTGCTGACAACCTGGTCGGTTGTCGCAGGGGCGGCCCATGCCCAGATACCGCCCGACCAGCGCCGCCAGATGCGTCAGGAAATGCGCGAACAGTGGCAACAGGCGCCGCAGGACAATCGCCAGCAAATGCGCGGTGAACAACGCGAGCGCTCGCAGATGCCGCAGGAAGACCGCCAGCGGATGCGTGACGAAATGCGCGGCCATGGCGGGTCGTCGCATGGCGGCGGCCGTGGCGGCAGACGCTGAACGGCGCGCTCGGCGGCGTCTCCTGTAGGCGGGATACATGGCGCGGGCGGCGCTCCGGTAAAATGCCGGGGATGAAGATACTGGCCATCGAAACCTCCACCGATTTCGGCACTTGCGCGCTTTGGCAGGACGGCGAGATCGACCAGCGCATCTGCCCGCCCGGCCGCCCGCATTCCGAAACCCTGCTGCCGCTGGTGCGCGAGATGATGGCCGACAGCGGGATCGGCTTCGCCCAGCTCGATGCGCTTGCCTTCGGCGCCGGACCGGGCGCCTTCACCGGCCTGCGCGTGGCCTGTGGCGTGGCCCAGGGGCTGGCGGTCGGCGCCGGTCTGCCGGTGGTGCCGGTTTGCGGGCTGGAAGCGATGGCGGCATCGCTGGGCGAATTTCGTGTGCTGAGCCTGCTCGATGCGCGCATGGGTGAAGTATATGCGGCGGCTTACGAGCGCTGCGGCGCAAACCTTGAACTGCGAGGCGAGATACGTGTTGGTCCGCCAGTGACACTCGATCTGCCGGCGAGCGGAGACTGGATCGCCTGCGGCAATGCGCTGGCGGCCTATCCGGAACTTGCCGAGCGCCTGCGCACTGCCGGTTTCGCACTGCGCCCCGGGGTTCTGCCGCAGGCCGGCGCGGTTGCGCAACTGGCAGCGCATCGCTTGGCGTACGGCGCCGGCATCGATCCGGCGCAGGCGGCGCCGCTGTATGTCCGGGACAAGGTCGCCAGGACCATACGCGAGCGACTCGACGCCGGAGGCAAGGCGTGAGTGCGACGCCGGGTACGGCGGCGATGAGCGCGGATGACCTCGACGCGGTCACGGCGCTCGAGGCGTCGCTGCAGGAGTTTCCGTGGTCGCGCGGCAACTTCGCCGATTCGCTGGCCGCCGGCCATGATGTCCGGGTGCTGCGCTCGGGCGCCGATCTCATCGGCTTTTCGGTGGTGATGACGGTGGTCGATGAGGCGCACCTGCTCAATATCGGGATCGGCCGGCGCCATCAAGGGAAGGGTCATGGTGCCCGGCTGTTGCGGCAGATCATCGACGATGCGCGTTCGGCGGGCGCGGTGCGCCTGCTGCTCGAGGTCCGCCCGTCGAACCGGCAGGCGATCGACTTCTATCGCCATTTCGGTTTTTCGCAGGTCGGCGTGCGCCGGGCTTATTATCCGGCGGCTGCCGGGCGCGAAGATGCGCTGGTTTTCGACAAGGAACTGCAATGAGCCTGACCCGCGAACAGATGCTGGCCGAGATGGGCCTGGCGCCCATCTGGCGCCTGCGTGAAGCCGCCGCCGCAGCACCGGCGCCGGAAACAGCGCATGCTTCGGATCAAGCGCCGACCGCCGCAGGGCACGTCGTTGCCCGGCAAGCGCCGGCGTCGGCTCCGGTCGACGCGCTGGAATGGCCGGATCTGGCTGCCGGCGTCGCCGCCTGCAAGGCCTGTCCGCTGTGCCAGCAGCGCAAGCAGGCGGTACTCGGCGTCGGCGACCTGAACCCGGACTGGCTGTTCGTCGGCGAGGGGCCGGGCGCCGAGGAGGATGTCAAGGGCGAGCCCTTCGTCGGCCAGGCCGGCAAGTTGCTCGACAACATGCTTGCCGCGCTCGGCATCGCGCGCGCCCCGCAGGAAGTGCCCTTGGGGTACGGCAGCAAGGTCTATATCGGCAATGCCGTCAAGTGCCGGCCACCCGGCAACCGCACGCCGGAAGCGGCCGAAATGGCGGCCTGCCGGCCGTGGCTGGAGCGCCAGATCGCCTTGCTGAAGCCGAAGGTCATCGTCCTGCTCGGCAAGGCGGCGGTGCACTCGGTGCTGCACGACGACAGCTCGCTCGCCTCGCTGCGCGGCCGCCGTTACGAGTACCAGGGCATCCCGGTGGTGGTTACCTATCACCCCGCCTACCTGCTGCGCAACCTGCCGGAGAAGGCCAAGGCCTGGGAAGATCTGCTGTTCGCGCGGCGTTGCCTGCGCGAGCGGCTTGCCGGCGGCGGCGGGGAACTGGCGTTCTAGCTAGAAGTGGGCGCTGTCGTCGAGATGGCGGACGTCGTCGCTCTCGCGCTGGTTGGCCAGGTGGCGCCGACGGATCAGGTACATCAGGGCGCTGACGCACAGGCCGAACAGGGTGACGACGACGTAGATCGAGACATCCATGCGGATCATGACGTAGTAGAGCCCGGTCATGATCAGGATGGACAGGTTTTCGTTGAAATTCTGGACGGCGATCGAGTGTCCGGCGCCCATCAGGATGTGGCCGCGATGCTGGAGCAGGGCGTTCATCGGCACGACGAAGAAACCCGACAGGGCGCCGATGATGATCAGCAGCGGCACGGCGAGCCGGATGTCGTGCACGAAGTTCATGACCAGAACGATCACGCCCATGGCGATGCCCAGGGGAATGACGCGCACCGACTTGCGCAGGGTGATGAACTTCGCTGCGGCGATCGCGCCAATGGCCACGCCGACGGCGACGACGCCCTGCAGCATCGACGATTTGGAGAGGTCGAGGCCGAGCGCCACTTCGGACCACTTGATGACGATGAATTGCAGCGTCGCGCCGGCGCCCCAGAACAGCGTGGTGACAGCCAGCGAAATCTGTCCCAGCTTGTCGCGCCAGAGCAGGGTAAGACAATGCTTGAATTCGTGGGCCAGATAGAAAGGGTTTTTCTTCAGCGGCTTGTGGTCGACCCCGGTATCCGGCACGTAGAGATTGAAGATCGAGGCAATCACATAGAGGACGCCGACGATGGCGATCGCCATTTCGCCGGTGGTGTCGATGCCGGTGTTGATCACCGGAAAATCGAAGGCGAGCAGCGTCCGCGAAATTTCCGGCGTGATCAGCATGCCGCCGATGACGACGCCGAGGATGATGGCGCCGACGGTCAGACCCTCGATCCAGCCGTTGGCGACGACCAGCAGGCGGTGCGGCAGGTATTCGGTCAGGATCCCGTACTTGGCCGGCGAATAGGCGGCGGCGCCAAGACCGACGACGGCGTAGGCGAGCAGCGGATGGACCATGAAGAACATCATCGCGCAGCCGACGATCTTGATCGCGTTGCTGATGAACATGACGCGCCATTTCGGCATCGAGTCGGCAAAGGCGCCGACGAAGGCGGCCAGCAGGACGTAGGAGACGGTAAAGAAGGTCTTGAGCAGCGGCTCGTATTCGGACGGCGCCTGCATCTCGCGCAGGGCGGCGATGGCGGCAATCAGCAGTGCGTTGTCGGCCAGCGCGGAAAAAAATTGCGCGGCCATGATGATGTAAAAGCCGAAAGGCACGTGAACTCTGGTCTCGGTATCTGTCTTTGGCCGCAGGTTATACCATGGAATCGTGACGAGGCAAGCTGGGGGCGGTTGTCTCCGGGCGCCTCCTGTTCTCGCGGTCGACGCCCAAAAACAGGCGATTTTCAGCCTTTTACCACGCCGCCGGGTGGTCAGCGGGGGGCGGATTGTGTTTGAATAGCTGGCACGACCCAAAAGGAGGAAAACAATGGCAGACCGGCGTTTGCAGGTCTTTTATGCCGTCGCGAAGCATCTCAGCTTCACGCGGGCCGCCGATGCCTTGTTCATGACCCAGCCGGCGGTCACCTTCCAGGTGCGGCAACTCGAGGAGCAGTACAACACACGCCTGTTCGAGCGCCGGCATGGCAGCATCTCGCTGACGCCGGCCGGCGAGCTGGCGTTGTCCTATGCGGAACGGATTCTCGGGTTGTCCGACGAAATGGATACCCGCCTCGCCGAAATGAACGGCGAGATGCGCGGTTCACTGCTGCTGGGGGCCAGTTCGACGATCGCCGAGAGCCTGCTGCCGGGGATTCTGGCCGACTTCAATGCGCGTTACCCGCAGGTCAGGCCGCGCCTGATCGTCGCCAATTCGGAAGGCATCGCCAGCCGCGTCGCCGACCACGGCCTCGAGGTCGGGCTGATCGACGCGCCGGCCAAGTTGCCGGGCCTGAGTTGCGATGTTTGTTGCGACGACGAAATGGCGGTGATCTGCGCGCCCGGCTATCCGCTGGCCAGCCTGAAGAAGGTCGGTCCGCGTGCGCTGGTCGATTACGAGTACCTGTCGCGCGAGCCCGGTTCCGGCACCCGCGACGTCGTCGATAACTACTTCCGCGCCAACCGGGTGGCCGTCGAGAACCTCAAGACGCAGATGGAACTCGGCAGTACGGAAGCACTCAAGGCGGTGGTCGTGACCGGCCTCGGGTTCGCCATCGTGTCGCGCGCCGCCGTCGAAAAGGAATTGCAGCTTGGGCTATTGCTGGCCATTCCGCTCAATCCGCCGCTCCGCCGCAGCATCTATCTGGTCCAGGTGGAGGAGCGCTTCCGCTCGCGGCTGGTCGCGACCTTCGTCGATTTCGCCAAACAGCAGCTCAAAGACAAGGCGGCATGAAGACTTCACGCCCGATCCGCGCGCGCATTTCCGGCGGCGCGCTGCTGCACAATTACCGGCTGGCCAAGGGGCTGGCGCCGAATGCCAAGGCGTGGGCGGTGATCAAGGCCAATGCCTACGGCCACGGGCAGTGGCGGGCGGTCGATGCGCTGCGCGCCGAGGCCGACGGCTTTGCGGTGCTCGAATGCGAGAACGCGCTCGCCTTGCGCGAAGCGGACGTCACCCGGCCGATCCTGCTCCTCGAAGGCATTTTCAGTGCGCGTGACGCGCGCGCCGTTGCGGAATATCGGCTGACCACGGTCGTTCACTGCCTGGAACAACTGGAGTTGCTGCTCGCCTCGGTGGCCGGCGATGCGCCGCTGGCGATCTATCTCAAGCTCAATACCGGCATGAACCGGCTCGGCCTGACTGCGGTCGACCTGAAAAAGGCACGTGAAATGCTTGCCGGGAGGAGAAACGCCGAGCTGACCCTGATGACCCACTTTGCCGAGGCGGACGGCGGCCGGGGCATAGACGAACAGATGGCGCGTTTCTCCGCGATGCACGGCGACTGGACGGGTCCCGTCAGCCTGGCCAATTCGGCGGCCCTGCTGCGTCATCCGCGGACCCATGCCGACTGGGTGCGCCCGGGCATCATGCTCTACGGTTCCAGCCCCTTCGAAGAACGCAGCGCCGATGATCTCGGGCTGCAGGCGGTGATGGCGCTCGAAAGCCGGATCATCGCCGTGCAGCAACTCGCGGCGGGCGACCGGGTCGGCTATGGCGGCACCTTCACGGCCGGGCGCGCCATGCGCATCGGCGTGGTGGCCTGCGGCTACGCCGACGGCTACCCGCGGCATGCGCCGAGCGGCACGCCGATCGCCGTAACGGGGCGCCTGACAAGCACTGTCGGGCGGGTGTCGATGGACATGCTGGCCTGCGACCTGAGCGACATTCCCGACGCCGGCATCGGGGCGCCAGTCACCTTGTGGGGCGACGGTGCGGCCGGGCGGGTGCCGGCCGATGCGGTGGCCCGCGCGGCCGGAACGATCGCTTATGAACTGTTTTGCGCACTGGCGCCGCGGGTGCCGGTAGATCTGGAGCGTTAGCCGGCCGCGGGGTCTGGTGTATCCTCCGCGCATCATGGCAAAAAGCAAGTCGATCTACAGTTGCACCGAGTGCGGCGCAACCAGTCCGAAATGGCAGGGGCAGTGTCCGGGTTGCGGTGAATGGAACACGCTGCTCGAGAGCGTTGCCGAAAAGGCCAGCGGGCATCGTTTCGAGTCCCCGACTCCGGTTGCGCGGCCGCGCAATCTAGCGGAAATCGAGGCGCGCGAAAGCGAACGCATCGCCACCGGCATCGCCGAGTTCGACCGCGCGCTCGGCGGCGGCCTCGTTGCCGGCGGCGTCGTGCTGATCGGCGGCGATCCCGGCATCGGTAAGAGTACGCTGCTGCTGCAGGCACTGTCGCTGCTGTCGACGGCCAACAAGGTGCTCTACGTCAGCGGCGAGGAATCGGGCGAACAGGTGGCACTGCGCGCCCGCCGGCTCGGGCTCGACACCCGCGCGCTGCAACTGATGGCGGAAATCAATCTCGAGCGCATTCTCGCCACCTTGCAGGCCGAACAGCCGCAGGTCGCGGTCATCGACTCGATCCAGACGCTGTGGTCGGACGAGCTTTCGAGTGCGCCCGGTTCGGTGGCGCAGGTGCGCGAATGCGCCGCCCAGTTGACCCGCCTGGCCAAGCAGTCGGGCATCACCATCATTCTGGTCGGCCATGTAACCAAGGAAGGCGCGCTGGCCGGTCCGCGCGTGCTCGAACACATCGTCGACACGGTGCTCTACTTCGAGGGCGACACGCACTCCAGTTTCCGGCTGGTGCGCGCGGTCAAGAACCGCTTCGGCGCGGTCAATGAACTGGGCGTCTTCGCGATGACCGACCGGGGGCTGAAGGGTGTCAACAACCCGTCGGCGCTGTTTCTGTCGCAGCACGGTCAGGACGTTGCCGGTTCGTGCGTGATGGTCACGCAGGAGGGCACGCGTCCCCTGCTGGTCGAGATTCAGGCGCTGGTCGATGCCGCACATGGCAACCCGCGGCGCCTGACCGTCGGTCTCGACGCACAGCGCCTGGCGATGTTGCTGGCGGTTTTGCACCGCCACGCCGGCATCGTCTGCTTCGATCAGGATGTCTTCGTGAACGCCGTGGGCGGGGTCAGGATCAGCGAACCGGCGGCCGACCTTGCGGTGTTGCTTTCAATCACATCCTCGTTGAAAAACAAGCCATTGCCATCGAAACTTATTGTGTTTGGTGAAGTCGGTCTGGCGGGCGAGATCCGCCCGGCGCCACGTGGACAGGAGCGTCTCAAGGAGGCCGCCAAGCTCGGCTTTACCCGGGCGCTGATTCCCGAAGCGAATCGACCGAAGCAGCCGATCGCCGGCATCGAGGTCATTGCCGTCCGCCGGGTGGAAGAGGCGGTGGCAAGGATTCGCGACATCGAATAAGCTCTGCCGAAGCCCTGACACGCATCCATGTTCAACCTTTCCCGTTACTTTGCGACCCTCAGCCTGATCCTGATCGGATTGGCGGCCGGTCTGCTCGGCCTGATGTACCGCGAGGTATCGGTGCGCCAGATGACGATGCTGGCCGAGGACCGCAATGTCGCCATGGCGCAGGTTTTCGAGAATGCGCTCGGCGTGCCGCTGGCCGGCCTGATGGCGGCGTCGGTCGGCAAGGATGCCTCGATGCTCAAGGAAGCGGACGAATCGCAGGCGATGCAGGCCAGCG
>Ga0209310_1002544_pt1 | contig 11623 bp, 13 predicted proteins | sample AD_UKC030_MetaG_FD_184415 | JGI IMG/M metagenome (GOLD analysis project Ga0209310, IMG submission 184415) | Active sludge microbial communities of municipal wastewater-treating anaerobic digesters from USA - AD_UKC030_MetaG (SPAdes) (version 2) | ecosystem: Engineered > Bioreactor > Anaerobic >... | reverse complement strand
TGTCGCCTTCGGGCAGCCCGAGTTCGCGGGCCTTGAGCAGCCGGCGCATGATTTTTCCGCTGCGAGTATGCGGCAGGCATTCGGCGAATGCAATTTCCTTGGGCGCCACGGCGGCGCCGAGCCGGCGACGGGAATGGGCGAGCAGTTCGCGGCGCAGGGTTTCGTCGGCCACCGCATCGCGCTTGAGGACGATGAAGGCCTTGACGCTTTCGCCGGCCAGCGGGTCAGGTTTGCCGATGACGCCGGCTTCGGCCACCGCCGGGTGTTCCATCAGCACGCTTTCGACTTCGAACGGGCCGATCAGATGGCCGGCGGACTTGATGACGTCGTCGCGGCGGCCGACGAACCAGTAGTCGCCGTCGGCATCGCACCGCACCAGGTCGCCGCTCAGGTAGAGCGGGCCGGCGAAGCATTCGCGGTAGCGTTCGGGCTGGCCGAGGTAGCCGCGAAACATCGAGGGCCAGCCGGTTTCCAGCGCCAGTTCGCCGACGGTGTCGGGCGTTGTGATGCGCTCCGGTGGCTGGCCGGCGATGCGGCGCACGACATGGGGCGCCACACCGGGCAGCGGGCGCCCCATCGCGCCGGGCTTGAGGTCGTGGTCGGCAGTGTTGGCGATCATGATGCCGCCGGTTTCGGTCTGCCACCAGTTGTCGTGGATCGGCAGACCCAGCGTCTCGACGCCCCACCACACGGCTTCGGGATTGAGCGGCTCGCCGACGCTGGCGATGAAGCGCAGGTCGGGAAAGCGGCGCCCGGCGAAGAGGTCCGGCCCGGCTTTCATCAGCATGCGGATCGCCGTCGGGGCGGTGTACCAGACGTTGATCCGCTCGTCGGCCAGGATCGTTAACCAGCGCGCGGCGTCGAAATCGGCTTCATCGACGATGCTGGTGGCGCCGATGACCAGCGGCGCCAGGATGCCGTAGGACATGCCGGTGACCCAGCCGGGATCGGCGGTGCACCAGAAAATGTCGTCCTGGCGCAGGTCGAGCGCGTCGCGGGCGGTCGCGTAGTGGGTGAGCACCGCGCCATGCACATGCAACGCGCCTTTGGGCGTGCCGGTGGTACCACTGGTGAAGTGCAGCAGCGCCGGGTGGGCGGCGGTGGTAACGGACGCCACCGGGGTAGTGGCGGCGGCGGCCAGCGCCGTTGTCCAGTCCAGCGTATCCGCTGGCGGTTCGCCGCCGAGATCGTCGACCACCACAATATGCTGCAAAGACAGCAGCGCGGCGCGAACCGGCGCCACCTTGCGCCGGTAGGCACTGGCCGTGGTGACCAGCACGCGGCCCTGCGCCTGGGCGATGCGCGCACGCACCGGCTCCGGCCCGAAGGCCTGGAACAAGGGAGAAACGACGGCACCAAACTTCAGGGCACCGAGTACGGCAACGTAAAGCTCGGGAATTCTGCCGCACAGCACGAACACGCAATCGCCCTTCTGCACGCCGAGGTCGCCGAGCAGATTGGCGAAGCGGTCGGTCAGCGCGGCCAGCTCACGGTAGCTGATATCTCGCCGGCCACCCGCATCGTCCAGAAAGCGGAAGGCGGTTTTGTCGGCGTGCGCGGAAACGGCATGGCGGTCGATCGCGAGTTGCGCGATGTTCAGCGGGCCATCGGCGGAGACCGCGAGTTCGCGCGCGATGCCAGCCCAGTAGGCGGCTGCATCGACCGGCGGCGGCGAAGGCGAGTTGCGCGATTTGGGTATGACTGCCGTTCTCATGCGGGTTTCCGGCGTGGCGTCGAGTCGCCTTCATTGTGCCCGATCCGGCGCGCAGGCGGTTGACGCAGCGCAGGGCGGTGGCGGAAAGGCAAGGCCCTTCCGGTAAAATCGGGCGCCATGACCCCGCCCACCGACCCCGGCATCCTCTCCCCGCTCGGCAAGCCAACCGAGTACCGCGCCGACTACGCACCCGAACTGCTCTACCCGATTCCGCGCCAGTTGAAGCGCGACGAACTGGGCATCGACAGCGGCTCCCTGCCCTTCGTCGGCGAGGATTGGTGGAACGCCTACGAGCTTTCCTGGCTGAACCCGAAGGGCAAGCCGGTCGTCGCGCTGGGCAGCTTCCGCGTGCCGGCAGACAGCCCGAACCTGATCGAATCGAAGTCGTTCAAGCTCTATCTGAATTCCTTCAACCAGACGGCCTTTGCCGATGCCACCGCCGTCGAGGCGACCTTAACGCGCGACCTTTCAGCCGCAGCCGGCGCCCCGGTCAGCGCAAAAATAGATGTTTTGAGCGGTCGACCGCAACCGATGCTCGGCTACCCGCAAGGCATCCTGCTCGACGAGCTCGACATCGCTTGCGATACCTACCAGCCGGCGCCGGAACTGCTGGTTGCGGTCGACGGCGAAAAAACCGAAGAAACGCTTTACTCGCACCTGCTCAAATCGAACTGCCTGGTTACCGGCCAGCCGGACTGGGCGATGGTCGTCATCCGCTATCGCGGCCGGCCGATCGACCACGCCGGCCTGCTGCGCTACATCGTTTCCTTCCGCAATCACAACGAATTCCACGAGCAGTGCGTCGAGCGCATTTACTGCGACATCCAGCGCCGTTGCGCGCCGGAAGCGCTGGCCGTTTACGCCCGCTACACCCGGCGCGGTGGGCTGGACATCAACCCCTTCCGCAGCAGCGGCGAATTCGCGACGCCGGACAATACCCGCGAAGCCCGCCAATAACCCAAGCATGCCAAACGCCGCCCCGCTGACCCGACTCCACGACGAGATCGACGCCCGCGTCGCCAGCATCCGGGAGAATCGCCCGGACTGGCTGTGCGGCAAGGGTTGCGACCACTGCTGCCGGCGCCTGGCCGAGATTCCGCAACTGACGGCAGCCGAATGGGCACAGCTTGAGGAAGGCCTGGCCGGACTGGCGCCGGATCATTTGCGGGAAATCGGCCGCAAAATGGCGGCCCTGGCCGGGCAGTCAGCACGCCCGGTGGTCTGCCCGCTGCTCGACGAAAGCAGCGGCGCCTGCCCGGTTTATGCGCAACGCCCCGTTGCCTGCCGCACTTACGGCTTCTATGCGCAACGCGATCTGGGTCTCTATTGCCACGACATCGAATCCCGCGTTGCCGCCGGCGCCCTGGCCGACGTGGTGTGGGGCAACCACGACGCAGTCGACCGGCAGCTTGCCGGCCTCGGCGTCAGCCGCCCGCTGACGGCATGGTTCGCCGACCGGGAAAACAGCCCGGACTGACGCCGCGAGCGCTCACAGGCCGGTTGCGGTCGACAACAAAAAGCCACCGGATTCCGGTGGCTTTTCGCTTTCAAAACCCTGTCCGGCGAGACAGGCAGGAAACCGCTTATTCGGGCAGTCCGTTGAGCACGAACATGACCTTGATCAGCTCGCCCGGATTGCCGAGCGGCTGGAACCAGCGCTGGAAGACCGGCGCGATCTCTCCGGTGCGGTACAGGCGGGCCAGCGAACGGTCGACCGCCAGGCGGAAGTCGGCATCGCGCCGCATCATCAGGCCATAGGGCTCGTAGGTGAACTGGGCGCTGGAGAGCTCGAACAGGTTTGCGTGGCCGCTGGCCAGCGCGGTGGTAATCAGGATGGTGCGATCGGCGGCATAGGCGGTGGCTTGCTTGTCGGCGAGCGCCTTCAAGGCAGCGGCGTGATCCGGCACGCGGATCAGGCTGGCGCCCAGCTTGGCCGCAGCGCCCATGTTCTCAAGCGCCTTTTCGGTGGTGGTGCCGGCGACGACGACGATGCGCTGGCCGGTCAGATGATCCGAGCTGCTGGGAATCTCACCCTTGCGGAACAGCAGGCCGGCGCCATCGACGAAGGTCATCACGCTGAAATCGAAGTCGGCGCGACGCGCCAGGGTTTGCGTGGAGTTGCCGCATTCGAGATCGATCTTGCCGCTCTTGAGCGCGTCGAAGCGGCTCTGGGCCGTGACCGGCACCCACTGGACATCGAGCTTGTCCAGCTTCAGCTCCTTTGCCACATCGTCGGCGACAATCTTGCAAAGATCGATGCTGAACCCGCGCGGCTGCTTGTCTTCGCCCACGAACGAGAAGGGGATCGACACCTCGCGGTAGCCGAGCCGTATCGTCTTGCTGCTCTTGATCTGGTCCAGCGTCGATTCCGCCGCTGCCGAGCCGGCAAACGACACGGTCGCGATCAGCGCCGCGCCCAGCAATGTCTTTACATTCATCTATCTTTCCTCAGTGAGTAGTTGTAATCAGCGCCGGCGAAGCAGTCGCCGGGATACTGGCGCGTTGGCAATGCAATGCGCACGGAGTATGACATACAAACATTTCGCCGATGAAGCGCGGATTCGCCATGCGCCGCTTCGCGCACCGCGGATCGGACGCCGGCAGGCGCGCTGCGCCGGCATTCGCACTCTTGCGTATTCCCAATGCCGCCTCTCGTCTCCATAATCGCCGTATGAATTCGCGTCTTCCGCTGTCGTCGGCCGCCTGGCACGCAACTTTGAACCTTGGCTTTGCCCGCGTCGGCGAACGCACTGTGCTGCGCGAAAACCGCCATCACGGGCCGCTACGGGTGCAAAAGGCGCTTTACCCGGAAGGCGATGCGGTCTGCCAGGCCATCGTCCTGCATCCGCCATCGGGCATCGCCGGCGGCGACCACCTGGCCATTACGGCCACCGTTGCGCCCGGCGCGCAGGCGCAACTGACCACACCGGGCGCCGGCAAGTGGTATCGCAGCGCTGGCACCGAAGCATCGCAGCGCATTGACTTCACGGTGGACGAAGGGGCGACGCTAGAGTGGCTGCCACAGGAAAGCATCGTCTTCGACGGTGCATTGGCGCGCATGGAAACGCGGGTAAAACTCGCCGCCGACAGCCGCTTCATTGGCTGGGACATCCTGTGCCTGGGTCGCGCCGCGGCGGGAGAGCGTTTCGAGCACGGCCATTTTGGCCTGTTTTCGACCGTCGACCGCAACAGCCGCCCTTTATGGCTGGAACGCGGCCAGTTTGCCGGCAACGACCCGATGCTGGCCGGCCCGGCCGGCTGGGCTGGCCACAGCGTATGCGGCACGCTGCTGTGCACCTTCCCCGAACTGCCGCAAAAGACCACCGCACTGCTGGAAGCCCTGCGCACCGTGCCGCCGGCCGATGGCGCGCTGCACGGCTTCACCGCCCCGCCCGGCCTGCTGATCGCCCGCTATCTGGGCAACAACAGCGAGGCCGCCAGGCTGTGGTTCGCCGAACTGTGGAAAATCCTGCGCCCGACCTGTTGCGGACGCCCGGCCGTCATCCCCCGAATCTGGAATACCTGAGGAGTCTGTATGGAACTGACACCGAGAGAGAAAGACAAGCTGCTGATCTTCACCGCCGGCCTGCTCGCCGAGCGGCGCAAGGCCAGGGGCCTGAAGCTCAACTACCCGGAAGCCGTGGCGCTGATCACCTGCGCGATCATGGAAGGCGCCCGCGACGGCCGGACGGTGGCCGAGCTGATGCATGCCGGCACGCAGGTGCTGAGCCGCGCCGACGTAATGGACGGCATCGCCGAGCTGATCCCGGAAATCCAGGTCGAGGCCACCTTCCCGGACGGCACCAAGCTGATCACCGTGCATCACCCCATCGTTTAAGGAGCGCGCCATGATCCCCGGAGAACTCCTCGCCGAACCTGGCGAACTCGAACTCAACACCGGCCGGCCGACCATCACGCTGGTCGTCGCCAACACCGGCGACCGCCCGATCCAGGTCGGCTCGCACTACCATTTCTACGAGACCAACGCCGGCTTGAGCTTCGACCGCGACGCGGCGCGCGGCTATCGTCTCGACATCGCCGCCGGCACTGCCGTGCGCTTCGAGCCGGGCCAGACGCGCACCGTGCAACTGGTCGCGCTGGCCGGCGAACGCAAGGTCTACGGCTTCCGTGGTTTGGTACAAGGAGCGCTCTGATGGCCAATAAAATCACCCGCCAGGCCTATGCCGAAATGTTCGGCCCCACGACCGGCGACCGCCTGCGCCTGGCTGACACCGGGCTGATCGTCGAGGTCGAGAAGGACTACACGATCTACGGCGAGGAAGTGAAGTTCGGCGGCGGCAAGGTCATCCGCGACGGCATGGGGCAAGGCCAGCGCATCTCTGCTGAAACGGTCGATACCGTGATCACCAACGCGCTGATCGTCGATGCGGTCACCGGCATCGTCAAGGCCGACATCGGTTTGAAGGACGGTCGCATCGCCGCCATCGGCAAGGCCGGCAACCCGGACATCCAGCCCGGAGTCACCATCGTGGTCGGCCCCGGCACCGAGGTCATTGCCGGCGAAAGCATGATCGTCACCGCCGGCGGCATCGACAGCCACATCCATTTCATCTGCCCGCAGCAGATCGATGAGGCGCTCTACTCCGGCGTCACGACGATGATCGGCGGCGGCACCGGCCCGGCGACCGGCACCTACGCCACCACCTGCACGCCCGGCCCGTGGCACATCCACCGCATGCTCGAAGCCGCCGAGGCTTTCCCGATGAACCTCGGCTTTCTCGGCAAGGGCAACGCCAGCCTGCCGGCAGCATTGCGCGAGCAGGTCGAAGCCGGGGTCATCGGCCTGAAACTACACGAGGACTGGGGCACGACGCCGGCCGCCATCGACTGCTGCCTGACGGTGGCCGACGAGATGGACGTGCAGGTCGCCATCCACTCCGACACGCTCAACGAATCCGGCTTCGTCGAAGCGACGCTGGGCGCCTTCAAGGGCCGCACCATCCACACCTTCCACACCGAAGGCGCCGGCGGCGGCCACGCCCCGGACATCATCAAGGCAGCCGGGCTGCCCAATGTCCTGCCCAGCTCGACCAACCCGACCATGCCGTACACGGTGAACACCATTGACGAGCATCTCGACATGCTGATGGTTTGCCACCACCTCGACCCGAGCATCGCCGAGGACATCGCCTTCGCCGAATCGCGCATCCGCCGCGAGACGATTGCCGCCGAAGACATCCTGCACGATCTCGGCGCCTTCTCGATGATGTCCTCCGACTCGCAAGCCATGGGCCGCGTCGGCGAAGTCATCATCCGGACCTGGCAGGCGGCGCACAAGATGAAGCTGCAGCGCGGCGCCTTGCCGGAAGACAGCACCAGGAACGACAACTTTCGCGTCAAGCGCTACATCGCCAAATACACCATCAACCCGGCGCTGACCCACGGCATCGCACACACCGTCGGCTCCGTCGAAGTCGGCAAGCTGGCCGACCTGGTGCTGTGGAAGCCGGCTTTCTTCGGTGTCAAACCGTCGCTGATTTTGAAAGGCGGCATGATCGCCGCCGCCGCCATGGGCGACCCCAACGCCTCGATCCCGACGCCGCAGCCGGTGCATTACCGGCCGATGTTCGGCAGCTTCGGCAAAGCTCTGAAAACCTCGGTGACCTTCGTCTCGCAGGCGGCACTGAAGAATCCCGCGGTCGACGCGCTGAAACTGCAAAAACCGCTGATCGCCGTCTCCGGCACGCGCACGCTGAAGAAATCCGACATGGTGCACAACGGCGCCACGCCGGAAATCACCGTCGATCCCGAAACCTACGTGGTCAAGGCCGACGGCGTGCACCTGGTCTGCGAGCCGGCGACCGAACTGCCGCTGGCACAACGGTACTTTCTATTCTGATAAGCATGGCGCTCATTGGTTTTCCCCCGGAGGTCGCTGCCGTTCTAGGCTCTTATGTCTACCTGTATATCGATCCCAGAAACAACACGCCATTTTACATTGGCAAAGGCGTCGGCAATCGAGCATTCGATCATTTGAAAGATGTGTCGGAAACGGAAAAAGCACAGAGGATTCGTGAGCTGAGGGAAGCAGGGCTGGAACCCAGGATCGACATCCTCCGCTACGGCTTATCCGACGCCGAGGCAGCCTTGGTCGAAGCATCCGGCATCGATCTCATAGGAAAAACGCAATTGACCAACAAGGTTTCTGGCCTGCACAGCCGTTCATTTGGTCGAATCCACTCAAAGGAAATCATTGCGATGCTCACAGCCAAACCGGTTGAAGTTGTGCATAAAGCACTATTGATTACCATCAACAAGCTTTTCCGGAGTGACATGTCCCCTCAAGAATTGTACGAGGCGACACGCGGCGTCTGGAAAATTGGCCCCAAGCGGGACGAAGTAGAATTTGCTTTCGCCGTTTACCAAGGAGTGGTGCGGGAGGTTTATCAGGTTGAAGCCTGGTTTTCCGCTGGAACCCTGCCTTACTCCACAAGAGAATCGTCCGCAGTCAATATATCCGGGCGCTGGGAGTTCAAAGGACGAGTGGCGCCAGAGTCGGTAAGGAATATGTACATCGGTTTCTCTGTCGGACTCAGCAGCCAAAACCCAATTCGATACGCCAATATTTAAGTATGCTGATCCTCACCCAACGCACCCCCGCCCCCGCCACCGACTCGGTGGCGCTGGTCTACGACGAACGCAAGCGCAGCCGCCTGAAAGTAAAGCTCGCTTCCGGCGTCGAGGCCGGCATCTTTCTCGAACGCGGCGACCATCTGCACGGCGGCGACAGGCTCGTTGCCGAAGATGGCCCGGTGGTCGTCGAAATTCTCGCCGCCCCGGAAAAGCTGATCGAGGCCGTCGCCGACAGTCCGCTGCTTTTTGCCCGCGCTGCCTATCACCTCGGCAACCGCCACGTGCCGGTGCAGATCCTGCCGACCGAAAGCGGAGGCAAGCTACGCTTCCAGATTGATCATGTCCTGGCCGAGATGGTCAGAGGCCTGGGCTGCACGGTGAGCGAAACCGAGGCGCCTTTCCAGCCCGAATCCGGCGCCTACGGTTCGCATGGCGGACATCACCACCACGGCGAGCACGACGCCAACCACGCCGATCTGCACAACCCCGGCCACGGCCCCCACCGCTCCGTGCCGAAAATCCACGAATTCAAGCCGCGTTAAGCGAAATTGCCATGGAGTTGCTTCGCATCAGCCTGCTGTTTGCCATCACGGCCGTCGCCGAAATAGTCGGCTGCTATCTGCCGTGGCTGGTGCTCAAGCAGGGCAAGAGTCCGTGGCTCTTGCTGCCTGCCGCGCTGTCGCTGGCCGCATTTGCCTGGTTGTTGACACTCCACCCCAGCGCCGCCGGAAGAACCTATGCGGCTTACGGCGGGATGTACATCGCCGTGGCGATGCTTTGGTTGCACTTCGTCGATGGCATCATGCTGACGCGGTGGGATCTCGCCGGTGCAAGCATTGCCTTGCTGGGCATGGCTGTAATCGCTTTGCAACCAACCTCCGCATGAGCGTCACGGCCATTGGCTACCGTGCCATGATTGCAACTATTCTTGAGATCACTCGACCATGAACCTGTCCCACCTGCAAACGTACGATCACTACGGCTATGCGCTCGTCGCAGTGATCGGCACCTTCGCAGCCGTTTGGTGGATTCACTGGCTGATGACGCGCTCGCGCTGGGCGGGCACCATTCGCGGGCTGAATGGCGTGGTGCCGCCGTTCATCAACATCATCGGCGTCCTCTTTGGCCTGACCCTGGCTTTCCTCGCCAACGATACCTGGAGCGCGCACGATCGGGCAACGACCGCCGTGCATCGAGAAGCCGACGATCTGCGCAGCCTGCTGATCCTGGCCAGCCATATCGATTCGCCGCTCGGCGTGGAACTGCGCCGGCAGTTGGTAGCCTACGGCAAGGCCAACGCGGCGGAATGGGCCTACCTTGCCCGGCGTCATGTCAGCGGCGATGTCTCGGCGCAATCCGACGCCCTGCTCGGGCTGCTGGCCAGCCCGGAGATGGCCAGGGCCGCCGGCACCAACGTGCAGGCGCTGATGCTGCGCAAGGCCAGCGACCTGCGCGACGAGCGCGATTTGCGCATCAGCCTCAGCCAGACCCATATCAATCCGCTCAAATGGCTGGGCATGGCCTTTCTCGGGCTGCTCACCCTGCTTTCCGTCGCGGTCGTCCATGCCGAAAATCCCAAGGCGGCGCTGGTGGCGATCATGCTGTTCGCACTGGCAGCGGCGCCGACGGCGGCCATCGTGCTGGTTCAGGGCAACCCGTTCCAGGAACCTTCGGCCGTCTCATACGTTCCGATCCTGAATGCGCTGGGCGCGGGCGGCTGATGTCGCAACTCGCGCTCGCCCGCCTGCTGCAACTGGCCAGCCCGGCGCTGCCGGTCGGCGCCTACACCTATTCGCAGGGGCTGGAATGGGCAGTGGAATCCGGCGTTATCCGCGACGAAGCCAGTGCCGGCCGCTGGATTGCCGATCTGCTCCGCCATGGCATCGGCTGCTATGAAGCCCCCCTGCTCTTGGCCTTGATGCGGGCCTGGCAAAGCGCCAACGCCGTCGAGATCGCCCAACTCAACGACGAGTTCCTGGCCAGCCGCGAATCGGCCGAACTGCGTGCCGAAACACTACAGATGGGCTTTTCGCTACGCCGCCTGCTGCGCGACCTGCGCGACGAGCGCCTGGCACCGCTGGCGGATACCCTCGACGCGCTGCCGGAAGTCGCCTTCCCCACCGCCTGGACGGCGCTCGCCGCCGCCTGGGCGATTGAGCCGGACGCCGCGGTGACTGCCTACCTGTGGTCATGGGCCGAAAACCAGGTGATGGCCGCGCTCAAGGCCGTACCGCTCGGCCAAGCCGCCGGGCAGCGCCTGCTGGCCCAACTGGCCGTCCACATACCGGCTGTTGCGGTCGACGCCCAAAAAAGGCCAAAAACCGCGTGGTCCAATTTCGCCCCCGGGTTCGCCATCGCCTGCGCCTGCCACGAAACCCAGTATTCCCGTCTCTTCAGATCGTAAAAACATGAGCAAACAAGCCCTGCGCGTCGGTATCGGCGGCCCCGTCGGTTCCGGCAAGACCGCCCTCACCCTTGCCCTCTGCCAGGCCCTGCGCGAGCAGATCGACATGGCCGTCGTGACCAACGACATCTACACCGCCGAGGACGCCAGATTCTTGGTCGATCATTCGGCACTGGCGCCGGAACGCATCATCGGCGTTGAAACCGGCGGCTGCCCGCACACCGCCATCCGCGAGGATGCGTCGATCAATCTGGAAGCCATCGACCGCCTGCAACGCGCGTTTCCCGCTGTCGAGATGATCCTGGTCGAGTCCGGCGGCGACAACCTGGCGGCCACCTTTTCGCCGGAACTTTCCGACCTCACCATCTACGTCATCGACGTCGCGGCCGGCGAGAAGATTCCGCGCAAGGGCGGGCCGGGCATCACCAAATCCGACCTGCTGGTCATCAACAAGATCGATCTGGCGCCAATGGTCGGCGCCTCGCTGGAGGTGATGGCGCGCGATGCCAAGGCGCAACGCGGCGCCCGGCCATTCGTATTTACCAATCTGAAAACCGGCGAAGGGCTGGACACCGTGATCGCCTTCATCCGCGAACGCGGCATGCTGGGCTAAAGCGTGCTCCAGTCCGGCTCGGGTAGCGCGGCGAAGCCCTGGCGCAGGTGCTCGCCCCACTGCTTGCGGATCTGCCCGTAATAGGCGCTCTCCTGCGTGATGTTGACGTGGCGTCCGATGCGCAGCGCATCCTTCTCGTAGATCACCAGATCGAGCGGCAGACCGACCGACAGATTGGAGCGAATGGTCGAATCCATCGAGATCAGCGCGCATTTGGCCGCCTCGGCCAACGAGGTCTGCGGGCCGACGACGCGGTCGAGAATCGGTTTGCCGTATTTGGATTCACCGATCTGGAAAT
>Ga0209310_1002540_pt1 | contig 11631 bp, 10 predicted proteins | sample AD_UKC030_MetaG_FD_184415 | JGI IMG/M metagenome (GOLD analysis project Ga0209310, IMG submission 184415) | Active sludge microbial communities of municipal wastewater-treating anaerobic digesters from USA - AD_UKC030_MetaG (SPAdes) (version 2) | ecosystem: Engineered > Bioreactor > Anaerobic >... | reverse complement strand
CTTCGACGACCTTCAGGGTCGCGTACCAGTCGGCCATCTTGCGCCGGCCGCTGGCCAGGTAATCGTTCAGGTGCGGCAGCACGGTGCGCCGGCACAGGCAGAAGACCGGGTGCGGCTGGTCGAAGGTACGGGCGACGGCGATGTTGGCGTTGGTTGTCCCCCAGGGGGACTTCGTTCCGGGCGCGGTCAACGCCAGAAACAGGCGCGAAATCAGGTCGGCCGGCAGGAAGGGCGAGTCGCACGGCGCGGTAGCGACCAGCGGATGCGTGGCCGCCGTCAGCGCGGCGTGCAGCCCGGCCAGCGGGCCGGCGAAATCGGGAATCTCGTCGGGCACCACGCGATGACCGAAGGCGGCGTAGCGTTCGCCGTTCTGGTTGGCATTGATCAGCAGTTCGTCGACCTGCGGCGCCAGCCGTTCGACGACGTGGCTGACCAGCGGCCGCCCGTTCAGCAACTGCAACCCCTTGTCGATGCCACCCATGCGTCGTCCCAGCCCGCCGGCGAGGACGACGCCAGTGATCGGCGGACGCGCCATCAGAAGACCAGGGTTCGCCACGCCGGATCGAGCGTGCGGGCGATGAAGGCGGTGGCGCCGGCGGCGCCGCTGCACTCGGGGATCAGGAATTCGTCGCTGGCGATCCAGGCGGCGCTGGCCATGCTGCAGGCGTAGAAGCTGGCGCCGGCCGCGCCGGCCTCGCGCAGGAAGTCGCCGATGGATTTTTCCCGGGCCGGCGTCGCGTACAGCGCGTCGGCGGCGCCGGCGACGAGCAGGCGCACGGCGGGACCGGCAAAATGGATCTCGACCTCGGCATCGAGGGCGCGCGCGGCCAGCGCGTGGACCAGCGGCGTCACGCACAACTCGGGGCGGTCGGGCGTCGCCGCCCACATCAGCAGGGCCAGTCGCTCAGCCAAAAGTGGCTTCCGGTTCCACTGCCAGGACATGCTGGCGGTAGGCGGCGGCATCGATCAGCAAGGGCCTTTCCTCGGCCCAGCGTGTGGGCCGGGCGCGTGCCATCCAGCCCTCGCCGTAGGGCGCGCCATTGACCAGCCCGGGGCGTTCCTCGGCGGCTTCGTTGCCTTCGAGCAGGATGAAGGAAATCGGCGCGTGCACCGCGAGCACCGTCTTGCGGCACTCGACCGTGCCCATGCCGCGGCCGATGTCTACCTCGGCGCCTTTCGGCTTGGCGGTGAAGGCGATGATCTCGCCGGCCAGGAAAATGCCGAAACTGGTGGCGCCGATCAGCACCTCGCCGTCGTCGCGTTCCGCCACCCACATGTCGTAGCGGGGGCAATAGAGGCGGTCGTCGGGAATGGAGCCGGAGAAGGGTTGATGGGCCATTTAATGCAGAAAGGATGGCGGAAGAGAGCAGGAGTCGAACCTACCCAAACCTGTTTGACAGGTCCTGCCGGTTTTGAAGACCGGCCGTCCCACCGGGGAACGATCTCTTCCGTTGTTCATGAACCGAATTGCTCCGGCGAGCCGCGCAGGATGTGCGTATCGCGGACGCGGCGAGTGTAGCCGATGCGGTCGAAGAATTCGAGGATGTGGATGGCGACCTTGCGGCCGCCGCCAATTTCGTCGCGCAGCGGCGCGGCGCGCGCGCAGCCGTCGCGGGCGTTCAGCGCGGCGACACGGCGCGCCAGGTCGGCCACGGCTGCCGCCGTGAAATAGTGATCGTACGCCACCGGCCAGGCATCGCCGTGGCGGGCAATGCGTTTGAACAGCGTGCGCACGGTTTCCTCGGCGATGCCGGTCGCTTTCGCCACATCGCGCACGCGGAGCGGGTTGCAGGGCTCGGCGTCGAGCAGTGGTTTCAGCGTCAGCCACAGGTCGCGGTCGGCGGCGGCGAGTTGCACGCGGTGCTCCGGCAGATGCAGCCAGGCGTTGGTCTGAGCGATGCGGCCATCTGACAGCGGCGTGGCGAGCAGCGCGTCGAAGGCCGGGCGGGAGAGCGTCGGCAAGGTCAGCCGACGCAGGCGGTCGCGCTCGACGCCGGTCAGGTCGGGGGCGCGTTCGTGTTCGGCGGCGAGCGCGGCGAGCAGGCGGGCTTCGAGTTCCTGCCAGCGACTCGGGGCGAAGGCGGTGGCGCCGACGACTTTGAGCTTGAGTTGCTGGCACAGCGCTTTGAGCGTGCCGGCTTCGAGGTTTCGGTTCAGGGCATGGGTGGCGAGGTCGACACCGGCCGACTGTTGTTCGGCGGCCAGTTGCAGCGCCGTCGCCGGGTTGGCGTTGGCCAGCGCGGCGAGCATGACCAGGCGTTCCGGGCTGCTTTTCTTGCGGCTGGGCGGGAAGATGTCGAGGACGATGCCGCCGCCGATGGTGTGGCGGGCCGCGGCGTCACGCAGGATGAAGCGGTCGCCGGCCAGCGTGCCGATGTCGCGGTCGACGCTGATTTGCGCCCGGTTTTCGCTACCCGGCGCAATTTCGGCGGCGCCGAGCAGCGCGATGCGCGCCGGGACGTCTTCGGCGCCAAGATGAAGATGGACCTGCGTCCAATGCTTGAGCGCCGGCTGGCCGGAGAGGACGCGGATTTTGGCGTCGAAACGGCGGGCCGGGGCGTGCAGCCCGGGCGCGACGATCCACTGACCGCGTTCGACTTCGGACTTTTCGATGCCGCTCAAAGCGAGGGCGATGCGCTGCCCGGCGTGGCCCGATTCGGCCGGGGCGTCCTGGACGCGCAGACTGCGCACGCGGACGGATTTGTTGGGCGGAGTGAGGATTAACTGATCGCCGACCTTGACCGAACCGGCGAAGGCCGTGCCAGTGACGACGGTGCCGGCGCCGGACAGCGTGAAGCAGCGGTCGATGGCGAGACGGAAGCCGCCGGCCGCCTGGCGCTCGCCGTGCTCTGCCGCGGCGGCTTCGAGATGGGCGCGCAGTTCGGCGATGCCTTCGCCGCTGACGGCGGCAACGGGAAATATCGGCGCCTCTGCCAGCGCGGTACCGGCGAGCAGCTCGGCGATTTCCGTTTTTGCCTGTTTTTGCCGGTCGACCGCAGCAGCATCGATTTTGGTCAGCGCCACTGCGCCGCGTTTGATGCCGAGCAGTTCAATGATCTCCAGATGCTCGCGGGTCTGCGGCATCGGGCCGTCGTCGGCGGCGATGACGAGCAGCGCGAAATCGATGCCGGTGGCGCCGGCCAGCATGTTGTGGATCAGCTTCTCGTGGCCGGGCACGTCGATGAAACCGAGTTTTTCGGTGTAGGCGTAGCCGAGGTCGACGGTGATGCCGCGCGCCTTTTCTTCTATCAGGCGGTCGCAGTCGACGCCGGTCAGGGCTTTGACGAGGGTTGTCTTGCCGTGGTCGATGTGGCCGGCGGTGCCGATGATCATGGGGTTGCCCCGATGGAGGATTTTCCGTTCGCCCTGAGGTATCGAAGGGTGGGCGGAAAATCCGGATTTGTCGACGGCGCGCAAACACCGTGCATCCTTCGATACCTCAGGACGAACGGTGTTTGAATTGGCGGCGTCACGGTCACTTCAAGTGCTCCGGCAGCGGATTTTTCGTTCCCCAGGCCAGCTGTTGAATCTTCTTCCAGTCCCCCGCCATCAACGCTTCCTTCTTTGCCCGGCTCCAGCCCTTGATCTGCAATTCTGCTGCCAGCGCCTCCTCACGGCTGGTAAATTCCTGCGACCAAACCAGTGCCACCGGTAAACGCTTGGCCGTATAACCGCCGCACTCACCGCTCTGGTGTTGGCCAAGCCGACGCGTCAATTCATCCGTATGGCCCGCGTAATACGCGCCGTCGGCACAGCGCAGCAGGTAGGCGAAGAAACTCATGCCAGCTTCAGCTGGGCCAGTTGCGCGACGAAACGGGCTTCGTCCTTCGCCTCCAGACAGCGCAGGTCAAGATGATAGGCATCGTCGCGGATATAGCCGATCACCGGCGTCGGCAGGCCCCGGAAGGCAGATTCCACGGTCAACAGGAATTTTCCGCCTTTTTTGAAATTGGGGCGGATGACCAGCGCGGCTGACGGCAGGCGTTCGACCGGCAAGGCGCCGCTACCGATCTGGCTGCTGCAGGCTTCGACGCTGACCGTGGCCCGTTCGCCGATGGCCGCCTGCATAGCGGGTAGCACACGTTCGGCCAGCGCGGTGATTTCAGCCACCGGGCGCGTCAGCAGGCGCAGGGTGGGCAGGCGTTCAGCCAGACGATCCGGGTCGCGGTACAGGCGCAAGGTCGCTTCGAGCGCCGCCAGCGTCGTTTTGCCAACGCGCAGGGCGCGCTTCAACGGGTTTTTCTTGATCCTGGCGATCAAGTCCTTGCGGCCGACGATCAGCCCGGCCTGTGGACCGCCGAGCAGCTTGTCGCCGGAAAAGGTGACGATGTCGGCGCCTGCGGCCAGCGCCTGTTGCGGCGTTGGTTCGGCTGGCAGGCCGAGGGCGGCGAAGTCGCAGAGCGTGCCGCTGCCGAGGTCGATGACGAAGGGCAGGCCGGCGGCGTGGGCGATTTCGGCAATTATTTTCTCGTCGACCGCAGCAGTGAAGCCGGTGACGGCATAGTTGCTGGTGTGGATCTTCATCAGCAGCGCCGTCTTCGGACCGATCGCTTCCTGGAAGTCCCTGGCGTGCGTGCGGTTGGTTGTGCCGATTTCGTGCAGCTTGACCTGCGCCCGGCGCATGACGTCGGGGATGCGGAAGGCGCCGCCGATCTCGACCAGTTCGCCGCGCGACACCACGGCCTCCTTGCCCTGGGCCAGCGCATTCAGGGTCAGCAGCACGGCGGCGGCGTTGTTGTTGACGATGGTGGCGGCAATGTCGGGTGAGCCGCCGGCGATCAGCTCGGCCAACAGGCCGGAGACGAGATCGTCACGGTCGCCGCGCCCGCCGGAAGCCAGGTCGTATTCCAGCGCGCAAGGCGAACGGGCGGCGTCGACCATGGCGGAGATGGCTTCCTCGGCCAACTGGGCACGGCCGAGATTGGTGTGCAGGACCGTGCCGGTCAGGTTGAAGACGGCACGCAGATTGGCCCGGCCAGCCTCGTCGGCTCGGCGGCGGATGGCAGCGAGCAGGTTCGCCTCGTCGGGCAGCGGCAGGCCGTGTTTCAGGCCTTCACGGGCGGCGGCCAGTTCGGCTCGCACGCAAGCAGTCACCAACTGGCGGCCGTGCGCTTCGATCGATTCGGAAAGTTGGCTTAAAACGCGGTCGACCGCGGGAAGGTGTCTTTTTTCGTTCATGGCTTTCACCCGGACCGGGCAGAAAGGTTAATCAAATGGCTTTAGCCGCTATACGCGCCGATCAGCAACAAATTGGGGCCGGAACGCTCGTAACCGGCTTCGTCGACCAGCATGTCGAGGGCGAGCGTGGCGAGGTCGTCGGCGACCGGATCGACGTTCGGGTCCTTCTCCTGATAGACGATCTTCAGGTAGCTCCTGCACGAATCGCAGGTTTCGGCCCGGACGGCGCCATTGGAACCTGCGACTTCGTGCAGGGCAACCCCCTTGTCGGTTTCGCAGGCGGTGCACACGGCGCGCGGCACGTTCCATTCGGTATTGCATAGCGAGCAGTGCAGGTAGCGCAGGTTGTTGATGGCGGCGCCGAGACGGACGACGCTGGCGACCGGCAGGCTGCCGCAGCAGGGGCAGACACCATGCGCGTCGAGCGTCTGCAGCTGGCTGGCGGCGAGCTGGCTGGCCTGGGCGGTGAACACCACCTGCAGGGCGGCGGCGACGAACGGCAGGGCGGCGCTTTCGTCCGCTTGCGGCGCACCGGCAAGCAGCGTGTCGGCCAGCATTTCCAGCTGCGCGTCGTCGGCTGCGGCGAGGGCTGCGAGCGTATCCCGGGCGGCAGCCGGGGCATCGGGGCCGAGCGTGGTCGCCAGTTGGCGCAGGACGTCGCGCCAGATGGCGGGGTGGGCCAGCGAGCTGGCGTTGAGCGGCGGCATGCCGTGGCTGCGCGCCTGGGCGAGCGTCGCGGCATCGGGCAGCGGAAGTTCGGGCAGCGCCTGCAGCGCGTCATGCTGGGCGCGGGTCAGCTGGCCGAGGAAGACCAGCCAGTCGCCGAGGCTGTGGCCGGCGGCGAGAGCAGCGAAACGGTCGGCACGGTTGGTGAAGAGGCTGGCCTTGACCGGCAGCAGGAAGGAAGCGGCCTCTTCGGCCGGCGGGTGGAAGTCGATCGGTTGGGTCTGCATGAGGACTCAAAAAAGCGGGGGGCGCAGAGATGATCTCTGCGGCGCCCCCTGAACGCAAGGTAAAGCTGAAAGTTGGTTGCGGCTTATTTGCCGGTCACCTGACGGTACCAGCCGCGGTGATGCTGCTTGGCCCAGGCGCGGGTCACCGTGCCGTACCACATGGCGCGGATGGTGCCCTTGACCCAGATCGCGGCGTACACATGGACCATGATCAGGCCGATCATCACGGCGCCGGCCGCGGCATGGACGACGGCACCGAGGCGGACCAGGGTGATGTCGAAGCCGAAGTAGGCGCGCCAGATCAGGATGCCCGACACCGTCATCAGCAGCATGCACGCGGCCAGGGCCCAGAACATGACCTTCTGGCCGCCGTTGTACTTGCCCTGTTCCGGCATGTTGTGGTCGTCGCCGTCCACCATCTGCCCAACCTTGCCCAGCCATTCCTTGTCCGCCGGCGTCATCTTGTTGAGATGCCGGAAGCGGAAGAACATGGCCAGGAAGGAGAGCGCCATCAGCACCCCGAGATAGGGGTGGATGATGCGCGCCCAGGTCGGGCCGCCGAACAGCTGGGTCAGCGGGTAGAACGCCGGGTGGAAGAAGGCCAGGCCGGAGAGGGCGAGCAGGATGAAGCTGATGCCCACCACCCAGTGATTGGCCCGTTCCGACGCCGTGTAACGCTTGAGGTCTTTCGGATCGCGGATCATTTTGCATCCTCCTTCTCAATCTCGTCCTCGGTCTCCTTCGAAACCTCGTTCGGACCCTTGGTCACGTAATGGAACAGGCTGCCCAGCGCGACGCCGGCCAGCGCCAGGGTGGCGAGCGGCTTGGCGAAGCCCTTCCACAGCGAGACCAGCGGGCTGACCGACGGGTTTTCCGGCAGGCCGGCGTACAGCCCCGGCTGGTCGGCGTGGTGCAGCACGTACATGACGTGCGTGCCGCCGACGCCCTGCGGATCGTACAAGCCGGCATTGGCGTAGCCGCGATCCTTGAGGTCGGTGACGCGCTTGGCCGCGTAATCCTTCATGTCGTCCTTGCTGCCGAACTGGATGGCGCCGGTCGGGCAGGCTTTCGCGCAGGCCGGGGCCTGGTTGACCGCCACCCGGTCGGAACAGAGGGTACATTTGTACGCCTTGCTGTCCTTTTGCGAGATGCGCGGGACGTTGAAGGGACAGCCGGTCACGCAGTAGCCGCAGCCGATGCAGTTTTCCTGATGGAAATCCACGATGCCGTTGGCGTACTGGATGATGGCGCCGGGAGCCGGGCAGGCCTTCAGGCAACCGGGGTCGGAACAGTGCATGCAGCCGTCCTTGCGGATCAGCCACTCCAGCTTGTTGTTCTGTTCGACCTCGGAATAGCGCATCACCGTCCACGACTTCTCCGTCAGATCCATCGGATTGTCGTAGACGCCGTGGTTCGACCCGACTTCGTCGCGCACGTCGTTCCATTCCATGCACGCGACCTGGCAGGCCTTGCAGCCGATGCAGGTGGATACGTCGATCAGCTTGGCGACCTCGATCGTCTGCCGGGCCTGGGGGGCCGGCGTGGTCGTCGCGGAGCGCTGTTTGATGTCTAGCGATTGCAGTGCCATGGCAGCTCTCCTTTAGGCTTTCTCGATGTTGACCAGGAACGCCTTGTACTCCGGCGTTTGGGTGTTCGCGTCACCGACGAACGGGGTCAGGGTGTTGGTCAGGTAGCCTGGCTTCGCCGCCCCCTTGAACCCGTAGTGGATCGGAATACCCACCGTGTGCACCTTGCGGCCTTCCACCTCGAGGGCCTTGATGCGCTTGGTCACCACCGCCACGCCCTTGATGAAGCCTCGGTTGGAACGGACCTTGACGCGGTCACCGACCTTGATGCCCTTCTCCTTCGCCAGTTCCTCGCCGATTTCCACGAACTGTTCCGGCTGCGTGATCGCGTTGACCAGCGACTGCTTGGTCCAGTAGTGGAAATGCTCGGTCAGGCGGTAGGTGGTGCCGACGTACGGGAAGTCCTTGGCCGTTCCGAACGCCTCCATGTCGCCCTTGTACACCCGGGCGGCCGGATTCGAGCGGGCCTTCGGGTTGTTCGGGTGCATCGGATTGTTGTCGAGCGGGCTTTCGAACGGCTCGTAGTGCTCGGGGAACGGGCCCTCGGCCATCAGGTCGCGGCTGAACAGACGGGCCACGCCTTCCGGGTTCATGATGAAGGGCATGACGTTCTGGTCGGGCGCGGCATCCGGGCGCATGTCGGGAATGTCGTTACCACCCCACGCCGTCCCGGTCCATCGCAGCACCGTCCGCTTCGTATCCCACGGCTTGCCGGCCGGATCGGCCGAGGCTCGGTTGTACAGGATGCGCCGATTGACCGGCCAGGCGAAGCCCCAGTTCAGGGTCTGCCCGAGGCCTGACGGATCGCTGTTGTCGCGCCGCGCCGAATTGTTGCCGGCCTGCGACCAGACACCGCAGTAGATCCAGTTGCCACAGGTGGTCGAGCCATCGTCGCGCAGCATGGCAAAGCTCGGCAACTGCTCGCCGGCCTTGACCAGCACCTTGGTCGGGTCCTTCGGGTCGAGCACATCGGCCAGCGCCTTGCCGTTGATTTCGCGCAGCAGTTCTTCCGGCGACGGCTTGAGCGGCTGGTTGTAGGCCCAGGTCAGCTTGAGGATCGGGTCCGGGAAGGCGCCGCCGTCCTTGGCGTACATTTCCTTCAGCTTGAGGAACAGCGCCGCCATGATCTCGGTGTCGTCCTTCGAGTCGCCCGGCGCATCCGCCGCCTTCCAGCGCCATTGAACGACGCGGCCGGAGTTGGTGAAGGTGCCGGCGGTTTCGGCGAACAGCGTGGTCGGCAGACGGAAGACCTCGGTCGGGATCTTGGCCGGATCGACCTCGTTGAACTCGCCATGCGGCTTCCAGTACTCGGAAGTATCGGTCGCCAGCGGGTCCATCACCACCATGTACTTCAGCTTGGCCAGCGCGTCGGAGACCTTCTTCTTGTTGGCCACCGAGGCCAGCGGGTTGAAGCCCTGGCAGAAGAAACCGTTGATCTTGCCTTCGTACATGGCGTTGAAGATCGACAGCACATCCGACGCACCACCCAGTTTCGGGAAGTAGTCGTAGGCGAAGTCGTTTTCCTTGGTCGCCGCATCGCCCCACCAGGCTTTCGCCAGGCTGGTGTGCCACTTCGGGAAGTTCTGCGCGAAGTTCATCTGGCCCGGACGCAGTGCCTTCGGCGTGCGCTTGGCCAGATAGGTTGCACGATCGGGATCGGCATCGGTCGGCGCGCCGACATAGCCAGGGAGTACCTGCGCGTAGAGCGCGAAGTCGGTAATGCCCTGGACGTTGGCGTGTCCGCGCAGCGCGTTGATGCCGCCCCCGGCCATGCCCATGTTGCCGAGCAACTGCTGGATGATGGCCATGCAGCGGATGTTCTGCGAACCGACGGAATGCTCGGTCCAGCCCAGCGCGTACAGGTTGGTCATCGTCTTGTTCGGCGCCGCGGTTTCGGCGATGTACTCGCAGACCTTGAGGAAGGCATCCTTCGGCGTCCCGCAGATCTTGCTCACCATTTCCGGCGTGTAGCGGGAATAGTGCTTCTTCAGCAGTTGCCAGACACAGTTCGGATCCTGCAGGGAATCGTCCACCTTGGCGAAGCCGTCCTCGCCCATCTGGTATTTCCAGGTCGACTTGTCATAGCTGCGCTTCTCCTCGTTGAAGCCGGAGAAGATGCCGTCCACAAACCCGAAGCCGGGGTCGACCAGGAAGGCAGCGTTGGTGTACGCCTTGACATAGTCGTGATGGACCTTGTCGGTGGACAAGAGGTAATTGATGACGCCGCCAAGGAAGGCGATGTCGGTACCCGGGCGCAACGGGGCATAGAAATCGGCCACCGAAGCGGTGCGGTTGAAGCGCGGGTCGACGACCACGAGCTTTGCCTTGCGCGTCTTCTTGGCTTCGATCGCCCACTTGAAGCCGCAGGGGTGCGCTTCGGCGGGATTGCCGCCCATGACGAAAACCAGATCAGCGTTCTTGATGTCCACCCAGTGGTTGGTCATCGCACCACGCCCGAAACTCGGAGCCAGACTGGCTACCGTGGGGGCGTGTCAAATACGTGCCTGGGTATCGATCGAGGTCATGCCCAACGCGCGAATCGTCTTCACGGTCAGGTAGCCGGCCTCATTCGGCGCTGCGGATGATGCAAGGTATCCGGTAGTGGTCCAGCGGTTGACGGTCACGCCGTCCTTGTTCTGGGCCACGAAATTGGCGTCGCGGTCGGCCTTCATGTGCTTGGCGATGCGCTCGATGGCCTCCTGCCAGGAAATCTTCTTCCATTCCGTCGAGCCCGGCTCGCGCACTTCCGGCCACTTCAGGCGGTTGGCGCTCTGCACCATGTCGCGCAGACCGGCGCCTTTCGGGCAGAGGGTGCCGCGATTGACCGGATTGTCCGGGTCGCCTTCGATGTGGATGATCTCCGCCTGCGAATTCTTGGATTTGTCGCCGGTCGAGTAGATCAGCACGCCGCAGGACACCGAGCAGTACGGACAGATGTTCCGTGTCTCGGTGGCGCGGGCGAGCTTGAAGGTCCGTACTTCCGCCAGGGCTGCAGTCGGTGAGAAGCCCATCAGCGCGATGGACGACCCACCCAGCCCGGCAGAGCAGATCTTGAAGAACTGTCGCCGTGTAACGTTCATGTGATTGTCTCCTTTGGATGCGACCTTGCGCCGCAACGACATAATTACGCAATCAAGGCGCAAATTCAAGCAAGGTTGATCGACCCGGGGGCACGACTTCCGCGGGCGCTAGCCAGCCGGGATTTTTGGCCCCGCGCCGGCCGCGGTTCGCGCCGACATCCGCGGCCCGGTCCGGCCAAGTGCTATGCTCCGCATGCCATGGGCGATACCCTTTCCGAAGCCATCCTCCTGTTGGGTTCCCTCGATCACCGACTGCTCGAAATCGTCGGGCTGTCCTTGCGTGTCAGTCTCAGCGCACTGGCGATCGGCACCCTGCTCGGCCTGCCGCTCGGCGCCTGGCTGGCGGTGGCGGATTTTCGCGGGCGCGGCGCCCTGATCGTCGCGCTCAATGCGCTGATGGGCCTGCCTTCGGTGGTTGTCGGCGTGCTCGTCTATCTGGCGCTGTCGCGCAGCGGGCCGCTCGGCAGTTACGGCCTGCTCTTCTCGCCGGCGGCGATGATCGTCGCCCAGAGCGTGCTGGTCGTGCCGCTGATCGCTGCCGTCACCCGGCAGATCGTCGAGGACGCCTGGCGCGACTACGCGCCGGAACTCTCGCTGATCGGCATCGGCCGCGCGCAGGCGGTGGCGCTGTTGCTGGCCGACTGCCGGTTTTCCCTGAGTGTCGCGATGCTGGCCGGGCTCGGCCGGGCGATGTCCGAAGTGGGGGCGGTAATGATCGTCGGCGGCAACATCGATGGCTACACGCGGGTGATGACAACGGCCATCGCCCTGGAAACCAGCAAGGGCGATCTCGCCTTGTCGATTGCGCTGGGCATCGTCCTGATGGCGCTCATT
>Ga0209310_1002539_pt1 | contig 11635 bp, 7 predicted proteins | sample AD_UKC030_MetaG_FD_184415 | JGI IMG/M metagenome (GOLD analysis project Ga0209310, IMG submission 184415) | Active sludge microbial communities of municipal wastewater-treating anaerobic digesters from USA - AD_UKC030_MetaG (SPAdes) (version 2) | ecosystem: Engineered > Bioreactor > Anaerobic >... | reverse complement strand
GCCCCTGTTCGCCGCCGGAGATGACGTTGACCGATTTTTTCTGCTCTTCGCCGGAAAACAGCAGCCGTCCGAGCGTGCCGCGCACCAGGGTTTCCAGGTCGCCGCCCTCTTCGATCGAGGCACGGGCGTAGCCGACGATCCAGTCGGTCAGGCTTTGCGTACCGGCGAACTCGGCACTGTGGTCCTGCGCGTAATAGCCGGGCTTGGCCTTCTCGGCCCACTTCAGCGTACCGTATTGCGGCTGCAGTTCGCCCATCAGCAGCTTCAGGAAGGTGGTCTTGCCGACGCCGTTTTCGCCGATCACGGCAATCTTTTCGCCACCGTTGATGGTGATGCTCAGGTTGTCGAAAATCTTCCGCTCGCCGCCTTCGTAGGCGAAGGTCAGGTTCTCGATCTCGACGGCCTGGCGGTGCAGCTTCTGCTTCTCGTCGTATTCGAAGCGAATCCACGGGTACTGGCGCGACGAAGGTTTCACGTCTTCCGGCTTCAACTTGTCGATCAGCTTCAGGCGGCTGGTCGCCTGCTTGGCCTTCGAGGCGTTGGCCGAGAAGCGGCGGACGAAGGTCTGCAGTTCGGCGATGCGCTCCTTGGCCTTGGCGTTGGCCGCCGACTGGCGTTCGCGGGCCTGCTGGGCGGCTTCCATGAAATCGTCGTAGTTGCCGGCGTAGGTGGTGATCTTGCCGTAGTCCAGGTCGGCCATGTGGGTGCACACCTGGTTCAGGAAGTGGCGGTCGTGCGAGATGATGATCATCGTCGAATCGCGGCCGTTCAACACGTCTTCCAGCCAGCGGATGGTGTTGATGTCGAGGTTGTTGGTCGGTTCGTCGAGCAGCAGGATGTCCGGGTTGGCGAACAGCGCCTGGCAGAGCAGCACGCGCAGCTTCCAGCCGGGCGCCACCTGGCTCATCGGACCATCGTGCTGTTCGGTCGGAATGCCGACGCCAAGCAGCAGTTCGCCGGCGCGCGATTCGGCGGTGTAGCCGTCGTATTCGCCGACCTTGCCTTCAAGCTCGGCGGCCTTCATGTAGTCGTCTTCGGTGGCTTCCGGGTTGGCGTAGATCGCGTCGCGCTCCTGAATCGCCGACCACAGCTCCTCGTGGCCCATCATCACGACGTCGAGCACGCGCTGATCTTCGTAAGCGAACTGATCCTGGCGGAGATACGCCATGCGTTCGTGCTTTTCTTTCGAGACATTGCCGGCGGAAGCTTCCAGCGCGCCGCACAGGATCTTCATGAAGGTCGATTTGCCGGCCCCATTGGCGCCGATCAGGCCGTAGCGGTAGCCTTCGCCGAACTTGACGTTGACGTTCTCGAACAGGGGTTTGGCCCCGAACTGCATGGTGATGTTGGCGGCGACGAGCACGGCGATTCCGATCTGCGAATAAGCTGAAAAAAGCGGTAAAACCAAGGGCGGGATTTTACCTGCTTTCAACGGGTTGACCGCGAATCGATGCCCCATTTTTGTGCACTGCGGTGTAACATCCCAGACAACAATTACTCGCCTTTACGGCACCGAGACAGCCCATGGTTCCCCACCTCACGACCGCCCTGACCGGCCCCCTGCTCGAACTCGAGCGCAAGTTCCTCGCAAGCAGCCCGCAGATCGAGCACTGGCTGCGCGGCCAGTGGCAGGAATATTCGCCGCCCTTCTACTCGTCCTGCGACCTGCGCAATTCCGGCTTCAAGCTGGCGCCGGTCGACACCAACCTCTTTCCCGGCGGCTTCAACAACCTCAACCCCGCCTTCCTGCCGCTCTGCGTGCACGCGGCGATGGTCGCCATCGAGAAGATCTGCCCGGATGCGCGCAACCTGCTGCTGATCCCGGAAAACCACACGCGCAACCAGTTCTACCTGCAGAACGTCGCCCAGATCGCCGCCATCCTGCGCCAGACCGGGCTCAACGTCCGCCTCGGCTCGCTGCTGCCGGAAATCACCCAGCCGACGCCGATCGAACTGCCGAACGGCCAGAGCCTGCTGCTCGAACCGCTGGTGCGCGGCCAGTACCGTCTCGGGCTGGACGGCTTCGACCCCTGCGCCATCCTGCTCAACAACGATCTTTCGGCCGGCATCCCGGAAATCCTGCAAAACCTGCACGAACAGTTCGTCCTGCCACCGCTGCACGCCGGTTGGGCAGTGCGCCGCAAATCCAATCATTTCGCCGCCTACGACGAAGTGGCCACTAACTTCGCCAAGGAAATCGGCATCGACCCATGGCGCATCAACCCGGCGTTTTCCGTCTGCCGCAGCATCAATTTCCACGAGCGCCAGGGCGAGGAATGCCTGGCCGCCAACGTCGCTGCCGTGCTCGACATCGTGCGTGAAAAGTACAAGGAATACGAGATCGACGAGACGCCATACGTGGTGGTCAAGGCCGACGCGGGCACCTACGGCATGGGCGTGATGACGGTGCGCGACGCCGACGAGGTCATCGCGCTCAACCGCAAGCAGCGCAACAAGATGAGCGTCGTCAAGGAGGGCCTCGAAGTCTCCGAGGTGCTGATCCAGGAAGGCGTCCATTCCTTCGAGACGCTCAACGACGCGGTCGCCGAACCGGTGATCTACATGATCGACCGCTACGTCGTCGGCGGCTTCTACCGCGTCCATACCGGGCGCGGCAAGGACGAAAACCTCAACGCGCCGGGCATGCATTTCGAGCCGCTGGCCTTCGATACCGGCTGCAACCTGCCCGATTACCGCTGCGGCAACCCGGATTCGCCGCCCAACCGCTTCTACGCCTACGGCGTCGTCGGTCGCCTCGCCTGTCTGGCGGCGGCGGTCGAACTGGCGCGGTCGACCCCGGAAAACACCTGAAAACCATCATGCCCCTGAAACTGGCCTTCGTCCTCGACCCACTCGATGCGCTGAAAGCGTGGAAGGACACATCGGTAGCGATGATGCGCGCCGCAGAAAATCAGGGCCACGCGGTTTTTGCCATCGACGCCGCGACCCTCGGCTGGCGCCGGCCGGAAGCTGAAAATGTCGGCGGCGTTTTCGGCGAAGCTGTACAACTCGCGTTGCGCCCGGACGACGACCATGACTGGTTTCGCGAACTCGGCTGCGAAATCCGCCCGCTGACCGACTTCGACGCCGTCATCATGCGCAAGGATCCGCCCTTCGATTTCGAGTACCTGACGGCCACCTGGCTGCTCGAACGCGCCGAGGCCGACGGCGTGCGCGTCTTCAACCGGCCGTGCGCCCTGCGCGACCACTCGGAAAAGCTGGCGATCGCCGAGTTCGACCAATTCACCCCGCAAACGCTGGTCGCCCGCGACATGGAGCAGCTCCAGCAATTCATCGACGCCCAGCGCGACATCATCCTCAAGCCGCTCGACGGCATGGGCGGCAGCCAGATCTTCCGCGTCCATCGCAACGACCCGAACCGTAACGTCATCGTCGAAACGCTGACCCACGAGGGCCAGCGCACGGTGATGGCGCAGCGTTACCTGCCGGAAATCACGCACGGCGACAAACGCATCCTGCTGATTGCCGGCGAGGTCGTGCCGTGGTGCCTGGCACGCATCCCGAAAGCCGGCGAAACGCGCGGCAACCTCGCCACCGGCGGCACTGGCGTTGCGCAGGAACTCTCGCCGCGCGACCGCGAAATCGCCGAAACGCTCGCCCCCATCCTCTTCGAACGCGGCCTACTGCTGGTCGGCATCGACGTCATCGGCAACCATCTCACCGAAATCAACGTGACCAGCCCGACCTGCATGGTCGAGATCCGCCAGCAGACCGGTTTCGATGCGGCGGCGCGGTTCATCACCGCCCTCGAAGACGCATGCGGCGCCTGCTGAAGCTCGTCCTCGCGGCGCTCCTCGCCCTGCTTCTCGCCGCCTGCGGCCGCACCCCACTGCAGGAACAGCAAGCCTACGTCTTCGGCACCCGCGTCGAAGTCATCGTCGTCAGCGCCGAGCCGGAACAAGGGCGCAAGGCCATCGCCGCCGTGCTGCGCGAATTCGACCGCCTGCACCGCGCCTATCACGCCTGGCAGGCCTCGGAATTGATGACATTGAATTCGGCCATTTCCGAGGGTCGACCGCAACAGGTCAGCCCCGAACTGGCCGCCTTCGTCGCCGAGGCCAAACAATTCAGCCAGCAAGGCGATTACCTCTTCGACCCTGGTATCGGCCTGCTCATTAAGCTCTGGGGCTTCCAGGCCGACGAATTCAAGGCCGAGGTGCCGCCCGCTGCCGACATCGCTGCCTGGCTCGCGCAAAAACCCTCTATCGCCAATCTGACGCTTACCGGCAACACCATCGCCAGCAGCAACCGCCACGTCGCCCTCGATTTCGGCGGTTACCTCAAGGGCGTCGCCCTCGACCGCGCCGCCGCCATCCTGCGCGAGCAAGGCATCCACAACGCGCTCATCAACATCGGCGGCAACGTCATGGCGCTCGGCAGCAAGGAAGGCCGTAAATGGCGCGTTGGCATCCAACACCCGCGCCAGCCCGGCCCGCTGGCCACCGTCGAACTTGAAGACGGCGAAGCCATCGGCACCTCCGGCGACTACCAGCGTTATTTTGAAGTCGACGGCCAGCGCTACGCCCACCTGCTTGACCCGCGCACCGGCTACCCCGCCGACCACACGCAAGCCGTCACCATCCTCATGCCGCCCGGCCCCAAGGCCGGCACGCTTTCGGATGCTGCCTCCAAGCCGATCTTCATCGCCGGACCCGAACACTGGCGCGAGATGGCGCGAAAAATGGAAATTAGCCTAGTTTTGCGCGTCGACCGCGACAACCGGATTTTCGTCACCGACGCCCTGCGCAAGCGCCTGACTTTCATTGGCCAGGCGCCGGAAATGACCGTCGTCGAATAAATCGTCGGGCGCTGCGAGCGCTATTCCGGCGCCCGCGAATCGAGGCTCAAGGTGACCGGACCATCATTGACCAGAGCGACCCACATATCGGCCCCAAAAACCCCGGCCTGAACTGCCCGCCCCAATTCCGCCGATAAACGGGCAACGAAACGCTCGAACAAAGGCTGCGAAACCTCACCCCGCGCTGCCCGGCTCCACGACGGCCGGTTGCCCTTCTTCACCGACGCATAAAGCGTGAACTGCGAAACCGCCAGAATCTCCCCGCCGGCCTCCTGCACACTGCGGTTCATCACGCCGTCCGCATCGGAAAAAACGCGCATGCGAACAATCTTGCCTGCCATCCAGTCAAGATCGGCCTCGGTATCGCAATCCTCGAATCCGGCCAGCACCAGCAAGCCCGCCCCTATTTTTGCCACTTTTTGACCGTCGACCGCAACAGATGCCTCGGTTACGCGCTGGAGGATGGTTCGCATTTATAAGTTATCTGGACGATGTAGTTTCTCAAAATTCGTTGATAGCCACCCGACTACGGATCAACAATTTAGCAAGCTATTGTGAGAACGGGCTGTTACCTAAATCTCAAATTTCTCGAAAATCCTACGATGCCCTTGGAACCTACCATCCAGCCATTTTTTTACAAAGAATATGGAACTTTGAAAGACCTCTCGTCGGTCTGAGCTGCCGTTCGCCTGTCTACCGATGCAGGCCAGCAATACGCCGCTTACTCTCCCGAATGCGTACTTCGTGCCCTCTGCCGTCATTCTTTGCAGGAACCATCCAACGGAAGGTATTTGATTGCAGCCGTCGTTCATGCGACTAAGTGCTCCTCGGTCAATGCTGCCATTGAGGTCAGTACTGGCCGAGGACGGGTGTCTCAGGGTTGCTGCCGACGACCGGTCACAAGTGAGGCCGTCGATGAATTACTGAACACCGAGCAACCGCAAGCTACCTACAGCGCCCACAAACCTCTGCCGCCTTGATCTGTCATCAGATTTTGAAAATACCTCGCAGCATTGGTTGGTCAAGCCCTTGGCGAACAACCTCTTTCGAAAGAAAAGGATAACGGCGCATCAAAAAATTGGAAGAAATATCACCGCGCGCAAATTCAATGAGAATGTTGCACCGCTCTTGAACGTAGTTGTCATCGCCGTTCAGACGAAGAGAATTTATGGTGCCAGAGATGCGATTTCGGAGCGGTTTGTCCAAGGCAGGGTTAGGCCGTAGCAGGCAGGACGGTATGTCCATGTAGAACCAGTCGTTTTCAACCTCAAATGGGTCAATTATGTCGGCCTGATTGCCTTTCGTGTTGTTAACTCTCCCGCTAGCTAGGCGATAATTCCGCCACTCATACGCGAGCTGAGGATGAGCGGATTTCGGTAGAAAGTGATCAACTGTTCCCTGCTCAGCCAAATACATCGCGGTATAGGCACAAATACCAGAATACGCGGCATGTAGCTCCTTTGCGGCTCTGGCCCAAAAATTCTTTTTCTTGAACTGCTCCGATGTTGGGTTTGGACAGCTGCCAAGAAATGCTACTCCTGGGCCGCGAACCTCAGCATCAAAACTTAGATATTCTGGCGCTAAAGCGATACGGATCATATATTGACTCCGTGATTTTCGGCAAAGTACAGCCATCTCGGCCAGAACTTATCGTCTGCTGCTAGATGGATTCTTAACCTCTCCGAGACAGCAGCAATATCGTTCACATTTGGCTCTTCGAGCATCTGAAGGCGCTTTGCTTCTTCGATAGTTGATTCTGCTTCGCGTGATCGAGCGTGCCTCATGCCGAACAACGGTGAAGTTAGCCAGCCGGACACGTCTCCGTACTTGACGAAAGGAGTTTCCTCCAGTTTGACGGTCGGCCCTGAGCCAAATAAGTGATACAAAACGTCGCTAGATGAGTCAAAAGAAGCTTCCATTGAGGCAAGAATCATCGGAGAGTGGGTTGCTGCGATGGTCTGTATCGCAAGATCTGAACTCAAGAGATCGCCTACGCCCATCAATGCAGGCAAGACAATTCTCTGCCACTTGGGATGCAAATGAGCTTCTAGTTCATCAACCACTACCATCATCCTATGCAAAGGTGACCTATCTAACTTTTCAGCCGCCAGCACATGTTCTCGCCAGGACCAAATTATTAGATAAGCGAGTAACAAGACACGCTGGACCCCTGAGGATGCATGAGTAACCGGCACGGAACCGTATCGATGTTGGATCGTGGGAATATCGCGCGGATCGTCTGGCAGTCGTACAGTTGGCCCAGGTGTAAGAACTCCTAAATCTTCGGGAGAAAGCCGCTTCAATACTGATGCAAATTGTGAAAACGCGGTTTTGTCGGATGCGGTCTGCCATTTGACCCAATCCCGGATCAAGCCTTCAATGAATCCTAAACGTCCATTCCAAACCTCGTATGCAGTAAGGCTACGCCCCTCGGGCGAGCCTCGATTGAATTTGCTTCTAATCGGGTCAGAAACTGCGAACGAGCCATCTGCTCTGGAAAAGACCGCAAGTGCTTCAATTGTGATTGACCCGCGCGAACGCGACCACGTAAAACTTCTCTGATCGAAGCGGGCATTGAACGTGGAGAGCTTTCCCGTTCGGCCGGTAAGCGCATACTCAACCTCTGCAATATTTTTTTGGCTACCGGACTGTGGAAGAGCTTCTTTCTCAGCCCACAAACCAGTTGCAGCCCACCAAGCAAAATCGAGCAAGAAGGACTTTCCTAGTCCGTTATCCCCGGTCACGATCGTAAGACGTTGACCAAATGTTATGCTCATCTCCTGCGCAGGCCCAATATTCGTCAATTGCAACGATGCAATCGTCCGACCTCCCTCTGACTCCGTATCGGGCGGATCCGGTAACTCTTGTATGACTGCAATCATTTCCAGCGGCTCATCAATAAATGCAGCCGCTTCTGGCAGTGCATTACCCATCGCCCTGTTGGAAAACAGGTGGGATTGTTCTTTGCTGGTAATCTTGTATTGATCAAAAAAAAGCTGTACTAACTCCTCATACCCACTTATGTTTCCGACGTCCGCACCTTTATAGAGCCAGACAGCAAGAGCGTCAGCGGGAATGTTGGATGCGACATTTTGTTGCTTGAGAATCTTTTCGACTTCCGCAATATAAGATTCTTGTAAACCCCATTTACGCTTTGCTCGGGTGTGTATAAACACATCTGAAAAAGTCTGAGTATTGACTGTCTGAAGACCGCTGGATGGGTACTTTTCGGTGACCCACCATGCCGCGCTGCGAAAAGGCTGAAAAAAGTAAGAACTTCGACGGTCGATACGGTGATGCGTTTCTAAATGCGCCTTAGTAAGCATATCGATGCTAACGTCATCCATTGATCCGACACTAAGACCATGACGTTTACAGGCTAATAAGGTGATACCAATGAACGGGTGTACTTCGCTCCTTAGTACCCGAATTGCCTGAAGAACAGCAGCCTTTGAAATATACATTGTGTGCCCCCTATGGCAAAATGCCGCTATTCCTGATCAATATTATCTTCTTCTATCAGGCTCTTTAGTTGTTCGACCATCAGGTCGCAATACTCCTTCTTCGCGTCGATGCCAATTACACGGAAGCCATGTTTTCTGGCAAAGATGAGTGATGTCCCACTTCCCGCGAAGGGGTCGAGCACCACTCCTTGGCGAGGAGTAGTGGTCAATATTGGAATACGGACAAGCTCTTCAGAAAATCGAGCTTTATGTCGGCCGGCTTGGCCGCGCACTGGTTGAATTTCCCACGTGTCCAAAGGCGGCAACACAGAGCCGCTTTCAGTTGTTCGCCCCACAGCGTTTTTGTCAAAATAGTACCAACGCTGCTTAACAAAGTGGAAAACGTATTCATGAGACATTGAACAACGATCCCGCACTTGATCAGGTGTTGGATTAGGTTTCACCCAAACATTATCGTTTCGGACTAGCCAACCTCGACCCTGTAGTTCGATGGCAAGGCGATGAGGAATCAAAAGAAGCTGCTTTGGTACGCACCATATCCCATCCCCTTTTTTATCCTGAGGGCGCAAGCCAAAGCGACGCGCAGCTTGTTTGGATTCGCCACTACGGTGTTCGCCTTTTCCACTCCAATACGTGTCTCCTATATTGACCCATAGACTTCCGTTATCTGCCATTACTTTGGCGGTAGCCTCAAAGACATCAGCCAAACTAGAAATGAACTCCGAAGGATGATCTTCGAGACCAATTTGGTCGTCTATTTCATAATCTCTTTGGCCGTAAAATGGCGGAGATGTCACAACGCAATTAACACTAACCTCGGATCTCGCGAGCAGTTCAAGAGCTTGCCGAACATCCATATGAAACACGAGAGCGGTTTCGTCCGAGTAATACGCAGCATCTCTTAAAGTTGGTGAGGTAAAGGCTGCCTCAGACATTATCTGAGGATGCATGGCTTCATTAGCCTTGGTAACCGGCTTGGTAGAACTGATGACTGTTTCGGCAACGAAGGGGTTTGACTTTGATTTCGACTTAGACATGTTCTTCTATATTTTCCATACAAACTTAGAGCGTTAGACCAAAGCACACACACATTTACTACAGCCTGACTTTTGATATTTTGTAGGATATATCAATCAGATTTGCACCGGCAAAGTGCTGAAAATGACATTAGGTTAACTTTGCCAACGTCCGCGTCGAGTTGGGTGCATGAGTTCTTAAGGCGAAACTCACTTTTGCTCGTGCGTCATATCGAAGGTCGGCTGACTACGAAGCAGTTGCCAGTCGGTTAGCACTGATCGAATTGCCGCAGTGGCCGAACTACAGAAATCAAAAAGCCGGTCGAAAGACCGGCTTTATCTAATCCAGCTAAATCCAGAAAAACTGGAAAAATCCAAACTCAGACTGGAACCTACATATTTTCAGATGTCGATCCGCGCATTCAACGCATTCGATTCAATGAACGCCCTTCTCGGCTCGACTAACTCGCCCATCAGCGTCGTGAAAATCTCGTCGGCGGCAATCGCATCGTCGATCTGCACGCGCAGCAGGCGGCGGACTTTCGGATCCATGGTGGTTTCCCACAGCTGATCCGGGTTCATTTCGCCCAGGCCTTTGTAGCGTTGCTTGCTGATGCCGCGTTCGACATCGGCGAGCAGCCACTTCATGGCGTCGGCGAAATTGGTCGCTGGCTGCTTCTTTTCACCGCGTGCCATGAAGGCGCCCGGTCCGAACAGGTCGGCCAGGGTTTCGGCGGTGCGGCGCAACTGGATGAAGTCGCCGGACAGCAGCAAGTCTTCGTCGATCAAGCCAACCTTGAGGTTGCCGTGGTGCATTTTTTCGATGCGCAGAGTCCAGCGTTCCTGAATGTCGTCGAACTTCGGCACGGTACGGATGCCGACCGGCAGATGCTGGGCCAGCAGGTCGGCGCTGGCGTGGGCGCCTGCTTCGGTGGCGAGGTCGAGTTTGAGGTTGTGCTGGACGAGGGCCTTGAGGACGAGTGGATCAACGAGGTGCGAGACGCGTTCGATAACGGCTTCGGTCAACAGCCAGGAACGGGCGAGTTCTTCCAGCGCCGGCCCGGCGATTGGCTCGCTGCCGGCGCGCGGCGTCAGGCTGGCTTCGTCCATCGCCATGCGCAGCAGGAACTGGTGGTAATCCTGGTCGTCCTTGAGATAGCGCTCGGTCTTGCCGTGCTTGACCTTGTAGAGCGGCGGCTGGGCGATATAGACGTAGCCGCGTTCGATCAGTTCCGGCATCTGGCGGTAGAGCAGCGTCAGCAGCAGGGTACGGATGTGCGCGCCATCGACGTCCGCGTCGGTCATGATGATGATGCGGTGGTAGCGCAGCTTTTCGATCTTGAATTCGTCCTTGCCGATGCCGGTGCCAAGCGCGGTAATGAAGGTGACGATCTGCTCGCTGGAGATCAGCTTTTCGAAGCGCGCCTTTTCAACGTTCAGCACCTTGCCGCGCAGCGGCAAAATGGCCTGGAACTTGCGGTCGCGTCCCTGCTTGGCGGAACCGCCGGCGGAGTCGCCCTCGACCACGTAAATTTCACACAGGGCCGGGTCTTTTTCCTGGCAATCGGCCAGTTTTCCCGGTAGACCAACACCATCCAGCACGCCCTTGCGCCGGGTCAATTCACGGGCACGGCGAGCCGCTTCGCGAGCGCGTGAGGCTTCGACGATCTTGCCGGTAATCATCTTGGCGTCAACCGGGCGTTCGAGCAGGAAATCGGCCAGTTTCTGGGCGACGACTTCTTCGACGGCGGGGCGGGCTTCGGATGAAACCAGCTTCATCTTGGTTTGCGAGGCGAACTTGGGGTCGGGCATCTTGACCGACAGCACGCAGGCAAGGCCTTCGCGCATGTCGTCACCGGCGATCTCGACCTTGGCTTTCTTGGCGATTTCGTGTTCGTCGATGTACTTGTTGATGACCCGCGTCATTGCGGCGCGCAGGCCGGTCAGGTGGGTGCCGCCATCGGATTGCGGGATGTTGTTGGTGAAGCAGAGCACCTGTTCCTGATAAGAATCGTTCCACTGCATCGCCACTTCAACGCCGATGGTGACGCCGGTGTCACCAACCTTGGCTTCGCCTGACGAATAGAAGATGTTCGGGTGCAGGACGCTCTTGCTGCGGTTGATGTACTCGACGAAGCTTTTGACGCCCCCGGCGAACGCGAAATCCTCTTCCTTGCCGGTACGCTGGTCGACCAGACGAATGCTGACACCGTTGTTGAGGAAGGAAAGCTCGCGCAGACGCTTGGCGAGAATTTCGTAATGAAACTCGATGTGGCCGAAGATTTCGTCGTCCGCCAGGAAATGCACTTCGGTACCGCGCTTTTCGGTGTCGCCGA
>Ga0209310_1002537_pt1 | contig 11641 bp, 15 predicted proteins | sample AD_UKC030_MetaG_FD_184415 | JGI IMG/M metagenome (GOLD analysis project Ga0209310, IMG submission 184415) | Active sludge microbial communities of municipal wastewater-treating anaerobic digesters from USA - AD_UKC030_MetaG (SPAdes) (version 2) | ecosystem: Engineered > Bioreactor > Anaerobic >... | reverse complement strand
GGAGATCAAGCCGCAGGTATTCGCCGGTTTGTACCCGGTCGAATCGAATCAGTACGACTCGCTGCGCGAGTCGCTGGAAAAGCTCAAACTCAACGATTCCTCACTGCAATACGAACCGGAAGTTTCACAAGCTCTCGGCTTCGGCTTTCGCTGTGGCTTTCTTGGCCTGCTGCACATGGAAATCGTGCAGGAACGACTGGAGCGCCAATTTGATCAGGATTTGATAACGACCGCGCCGACCGTCGTCTACGAAGTGGTCATGCGCGATGGCTTGGTAATCCAGATCGAGAATCCGGCCAAATTGCCGGAACTGAGCAAGATCGATGAAATTCGCGAGCCGATCATCACGGCCACCATCTTCGTGCCGCAGGATTATCTTGGCAACGTCATCACGCTATGCAACCAGAAGCGCGGCAATCAGGTCGACTTGCATTATCACGGTCGCCAGGTAAAGGTGGTCTATGAAATGCCGATGGCCGAAGTGGTCATGGATTTCTTCGACAAGCTGAAGTCATGCTCAAAGGGCTATGCTTCGCTTGACTATGACTTCAAGGAATATCGTGCGGCCGATGTGGTCAAACTCGATATCCTGATCAACAGCGAGAAAGTCGATGCCCTGTCGCTGATCGTACATCGTGCCAACGCGCAATATCGTGGTCGCGCACTTGCTTCGAAAATGCGCGAGCTGATTCCTCGCCAAATGTACGACGTGGCGATTCAGGCAGCCATTGGTTCGCAGATCATTTCCCGCGAAAACGTCAAGGCGATGCGCAAGGATGTGCTGGCCAAATGCTACGGCGGCGACATCACCCGCAAGAAAAAACTGCTGGAGAAGCAAAAGGCCGGCAAGAAGCGCATGAAGCAGGTCGGTAGCGTGGAAATCCCGCAGGAAGCCTTCCTGGCCGTGCTGCGCGTCGATAATTGAGAAACCGATAATGAATTTTGCCCTGATTCTCTTGGTGCTGACGGTCGTGACTGGTGTGCTTTACGCGATCGATGTGCTGAAGTTCCGCAAACTGCGTACCAAAAATGCCAAGGAACCACTGTGGGTCGAGTGGGGTGCCGGCTTCTTCCCGGTGATCCTTATCGTCTTCGTGTTCCGCTCCTTCCTGTTCGAGCCATTCAAGATTCCTTCGGGTTCGATGATTCCGACGCTGCAGGTCGGCGACTTCATTCTGGTCAATAAATTCACCTACGGCATCCGTCTGCCGGTGATCAACAAGAAAATCATCGATGTCAACGAGCCAAAGCGTGGCGATGTGATGGTATTTCGCTATCCGGAAGATCCTTCGCTCGATTACATCAAGCGGGTCGTCGGCGTTCCTGGTGACACCGTCGCTTATCAGAACAAGCGCCTGACCATCAACGACCAGCCGGTCGAAACGACGAAGATTGCCGATTACCTGCACCCGGAACGGCTCTACTACTCGGAACAATATGTCGCTAGAATGAGCGGCGTCGAACACCGTTACCTGAACGACAGCGACGCGCCGGGATTCATTCCCGATGCGACCGGATTTCCGTATCGTGAGAATTGCACCTACAATGCTGCAGGGGTCATCTGCAAGGTACCCGCAGGGCATTATTTCATGATGGGTGACAATCGTGACAACAGTCGCGACAGTCGCTTCTGGGGGTTTGTTCCGGAGCAGAACATCGTCGGCAAGGCATTCTTTATCTGGTTGAATCTGGGCGATCTCAGCCGGATCGGTTCCTTCAAGTGAGGAGAAACAAATGAAGTATCAACGTGGCGTGGCTCTCTCGGGGCTGATTTTCTGGGGTGTGATCTTCGTGTTGGTTGCCGTGCTGGGCATGAAGGTCGTGCCGACGACGCTTGAATATTACAAAATCCTGAAGGACGCCAAGGCATCGGTCAACAAGGCCGGCCCCGATGCCACCGTTGCCGATGTCCGGAAGACATTCGACAATTTCGCCAATATCGACTATCTCGAATTCAAGGCCGAGCAACTCGACATCTCGAAGGAAAACGGGAAGATCGTCGCCTCGTTTGACTACGACAAGGTTATTCCGCTATTCGCCAATGTCAGCCTGGTGATCAACTACAAGGGTTCGACCGCTGAATAACAAGGGATGAACTTGTCGAAGCTGACAGTGGCGCTCGGGCACGCCTTTGCCGATCGCGCCCTGTTGCAGACGGCCCTGACCCATCGCAGTTTCGGTCTGCCAAACAACGAGCGCCTGGAATTCATCGGCGATGGGGTTCTCAACTGCGTCATCGCCATTGCGCTGTTCAGGCGCTACCCGGATCTGCCGGAAGGCGATCTTTCCCGTTTGCGCGCGAATCTGGTCCGCCAGGATGCCCTTCACAGAATCGCCGTTTCACTCAGGCTTGGCGAATTTTTGCGTCTCGGCGAGGGCGAATTGAAGAGCGGAGGCAATCAGCGGCCGTCCATTCTTGCCGACACCGTTGAGGCACTGATCGGCGCAGTCTACCTCGATGGCGGTTTTGAATCCGCACAATCGGTCATCGGCCGCTTATACCTGTCACTGTTAGATGAGCTGAACCCTGGCCGGGTCGAGAAGGATGCCAAGACACGCCTGCAGGAATGGCTGCAGGGCCGGAAAAAGCCGTTGCCGCGCTATCAGGTAATCGAGGCCAGCGGTGCCGCGCATGAACAACGTTTCGAGGTCGCTTGCGAAATCGAGAATCCCGCCCTGCGGACGACGGGGCAGGGCAGTAGCCGCCGCCTGGCGGAACAGGCCGCAGCCGACAACGCACTGAAAGCACTCGAAGCATGAAGAAATTCCGTTCCGGCTACATCGCCATCGTCGGTCGCCCCAATGTCGGCAAATCGACGCTGCTCAACCGACTGGTCGGTGAGAAGATCAGCATCGTCTCGCGCAAGGCACAGACCACCCGGCACCGGATTACCGGCATCGTCACCAGTGACGATGCGCAATATGTGTTCGTCGACACACCTGGATTTCAGACCAAATTTTCCAACGCCCTGAACCGGGCGATGAATCGCGGCGTGACACAGACCCTCAGCGACGTCGATCTGGTCCTCTTCGTCATCGAGGCGGGTCGCTACGATGCCAAGGATCAGGCTGTCGTCAGACTGTTGCCCAAGGATCGTCCGGTCATTCTGGTCGTCAACAAGACCGACCAGTTGAAGGATCGCAGTGCCTTGCTGCCTTTCCTCGCGCAGGTCTCGGCGGACCATGATTACGCGGCTGTCGTGCCGATCAGCGCGACCAAGGGACGCCAGACCGATGATTTGCTGGCCGAAGCGCGCAAATATCTGCCCAACGAAGGGTTGATGTTTCCGGAGGACGACCTGACTGACAAAAGCGAGCGTTTTCTCGCCGCCGAATACATTCGCGAAAAGGTCTTCCGCCTGCTGGGCGATGAGTTGCCCTATGCGACGACTGTCGAAATCGAGAAATTCGAGGTCGAGGGTGCGTTACGCAGAATTTTTGCTGCAATCGTCGTCGACCGCGACAGTCACAAAGCGATCGTCATCGGCAAGGGCGGTGAATCGCTCAAGCGCATCGCCAGCGAAGCGCGCAAGGATATGGAGCGCCTGTTCGACGGCAAGGTTTATCTTGAGGTCTGGGTCAAGGTGAAATCGGGCTGGAACGACGACGAACGCCTCCTGAAGAGCCTCGGTTACGAATGAACCTGCGAAGCAAGGTGGACGGGCAACCGGCTTATGTGCTGCATACCTACCCGTTTCGGGAAACCAGTCTCATTGTCGAAGTATTTTCCCGGGATTTTGGGCGCATGGCCTTGCTGGCCCGCGGTGCGCGCCGTCCGCGCTCGGCGATTCGCGGCCTGCTGATGTCCTTCCAGCCGCTGGAAATTGCCTGGGCCGGCAAAGGCGAGGTCTTGACCCTAATGAAAGCCGAATGGCAGGGCGGCCAACCCTTGCTGACCGGCGAAGCACTGTTTTGTGGTTATTATCTTAATGAATTGCTGATGCACCTGTTGCCGCGGGAAGATGCGCATGACCGGCTTTTCAGCGGTTACGCAAAAATGCTGATCCGGCTGGCCAGCGATCCGACCGGCAAGGTGCATGAGGCCGACCTGCGCAGTTTCGAGAAAATCCTGTTGCAGGAACTCGGCTACGGCTTGACTCTGACCCACGACAATTCTGGCGCCGCAATCGAACCGGCAGCGCACTACACTTACCGGATGGAGCAGGGTCCGGTTCGCTTGGAGCATGCCGAGGCGGCCGCCCAGGTGGTTTCGGGTAAAACCCTGATCGATCTTGCGGCCGAGGATTTCTCCGATCCGCGCTCGCGCAGCGAAGCCAAGCAACTGATGCGCACACTGATGGCCTATTATCTGGGTGGCAAGGAACTCGAAACACGCAAAATATTCAAGGAGTTGCAGGAGCTATAAATTACCGTATTTTACCGTCCGTCGCCGTCATAATTTGTGCTCAATATGATGCAATAACCTATTGAAATACAAGTAAATAAATCCATAACCGTCTTTTGCCGTCTTTTCACATCTATAATAAACCGTGTAGTCATGTGTGTAGCTATGTTCACAGATATGTGTAGCTGGGTAAGTAGCCACGCGGTGCATTTTTCTGGAGACGAAAATGGCAAAGTTGAGCGACATTCAAATCAGGCGGTGGCTTAAAGCAGGCGATCCCGTCGCCAAGTCTGACGGAGATGGTCTGACCTTTACGCTATCGGGAAACAAAACCGCAGCCTGGGTACTCCGGTACCGCTTCGGTGGCAAACAACGCGAAAAAACTATTGGCCGCTATCCCGATATCTCCCTGGCCAGAGCTCGTGAAATCGCCCTGAATGACCGAGCGCAAATCCAGCAAGGTGTGAACGTCGCTCGAGAGAAGCAGGTCGAGAAGCACGAGCAGATGATGGCCATCACAGTTAAAGCACTTGCTGCAGACTATGAAGATAAAATCCTGCCAACTTTGGCAGCTTCGACAGGTGTTTCCCGTAGGCAGAAAATACGCGATTACATAATACCGGCCATTGGTCACCTGGCTGTGCGTGATGTCACCGGCGCCGACGTGGTCAGCTTGCTGGACCGAGCAAAGGTCAAATCGCCGAAGTTGGTAAAAGAGGTGCTCAGCGTCGTGAAGGTTGTTTTCGACCAAGCTCAAGGAAAACGGATCATTTCTATGAATCCAGCTGCCGGAATTTCGGCGGTGGCGATCGCTGGCGCTGAAGGGAAATCGAACCGCACGCGCATCATGTTGACGGATGCCGAGATCAAGGCATTGCTCCCGGCCTTAAGCAAGGCTAACCGAACCGTTGAGTTCGTCATCCGCATCCTGTTGTCGACTGCGGTCCGCATACAGGCACTGATGCTCGCCGAGTGGTCCCACATCGACATCGAGAAAAAAGAATGGCTGATCCCACCCGGGGATGGCCGTAAATCCACTCGGGCGTTCATTGTTCCTCTGACTGACCAAGTTATTGGCTACCTTGTTGAGCTCAAGAAGCAAGCAGGCAAATCCATCTATGTAGTCCCGGTCATCAAGAAGCGACGGGAAGGGGACTATCCGATGCAACCCGGCTCAATTAACCACGCCCTTGAGAAGGTGTGTACCGACCTTGGCGATAAAATCCGGGCCTTCTCCCCGCATGACCTTCGCTCGACCGCACGTAGCCACCTTGGTGCTCTGGGCGTCCCAGTTGCCATCGCTGAGCGTTGCCTCAACCATACGCTGGGTGGCCTGATTGCAATCTACGACCAGCACGATTATCTCGATGAGCGGCGCAAGGCGCTGGAGCTTTGGAGTGCCAAGCTCTCGGTCCTCGAGGCCCAGGCTGACAACGTAGTCATGTTGAGAGGGTGCGCGTGATGTCCTTGAAACAGTTGAATGAGTTGGCCAGTCTGTTACGCAGTGGGAAGCGGGTTCCGAAACCACTTGCTGATAGCGTAGCTTCGGCAATTGAGGAGGGCGAACGCGCAATTGCCAGCACTGAAAACAGAAGGCAGGAACTATTAACTGACAGGGAGAAGGCAAGGATTATTGCTGGCAAACTTATCGGATCCAGGGTGGGCGCGCCGAGCAAGTCTCTATCAGCAGAAGACGCGCAGGTCGAGCGCGATTTTGGTCTGCCAAGTGTTCATTATCCATCCCAGAACGCAGCGGCCGAACACATCGCCAAGGTCTTCAAAGTCAGTAAGCAAACGGCGATCAATCGACTGCGCGAGTCTGACGAATTGATGTGCAAAGAACTTGGGTGGCTTAGCAAGCAAGGGGGCAACGAATAGAAGGGGAGGGTACAAAAACTGTCTGTTCTTTTTGTACAGACGTCGGATATTAAATCCATAGCCATGTTCACTACCGTCCTGAAGGATGTAAGCATGGCTAACAATTTTCTACCTGAAACCACTACTGTCCGGTTAAAAATTGAATAGATTCAGTTGGTTGGATAGAGGCTCGTTGCTTGTTTTGCATCCTCCGCCCGGAAACGCTTGCTGCAAGGGCATCTTCTCGAACAAGGTGACCGACAATATCTGTAACAAAGTGTAGAGCGAGGCGTCCAGATTGAGGCGTTTTTTGACGATAGCCACGAGGACATAGACCGACACGGCGATCCAGATTTGCGACTTCACTGCATTCTCTGAATTGCCGTAGAACTTCTTGATACGTAAATGCTGCTTGATCCACTTGAAGAACAACTCCACCTGCCAGCGTGCCTTGTAAAGCGCGCAGATGGAGGCTGCCGTCACCGCGAAATTGTTGGTCAGGAACACCAATGTCTTGCCCGTCTCGAAGTCCTTGAATCGGACGCGGCGCAAATGTGCCGGATAGTCCTTGCGGCTGATCGTGCCAGTCAGCGCAATAGTCTGATCGCAGATGATGCCCGTACTGCGATCTACCGGCGCCGAATAAACGCGTCGAAATCGAGTATTCGACTTGGCACGGGTGACGAAGAAGGCTTGTGCCTGATGCATCGCGTAAAGGCGCTCGAAGTCCAGATAGCCGCGATCCATGATGTAGAAGGCGCCTGGCTCCAGCAGCAGAATGTCGAGCACATTCACATCCCCCAGCTTGCCATCCGAGATATGGATGAAGCTGGGGATGTTGCCTCTCAAGTCGAGCAGCGTGTGCATCTTCACCGCCGACTTGGTCGTGCGAAACACTGCCCACGGGAAGAGCGACAAACACAGATCGATGGTCGTCGAGTCCAGCGCGTAGGCCGTATTCTCCAGCTCGATACCAAAATTGTCGCCGATATAGAGCTTTCGCGCCTGCGCGATCAGACATTGGGCGAATTCGGCATGGATGCGCCAGTCCCGGGATTCGTTGGCGTCGGCCAGCGTCGAGCGACGAATCTGTTCGCGAAATCCCATGTGGTACAACTTGGCTGCCTGCGCCGTCAGGCTGGCTTCGATATCGCGCAAACTCTCGCGGTAGGTCAGTTGTGCAAAGGCCAGTACGCGGAATTGATCGGCGCAGGTCATCGATTTGACGTAACGATCTCCGTCGTGGCGATCGATGATGCGGTGAAAAGTCTTCCATGGCAGAAAATCCATAAGCTGCGCGAACAGCGTCTTGCCGATGTACATGTGAGGCTCCGGGTGCGTTATTCCCGGAATTTTTTCGGATTTTCATTTTGATATTCAAGTCGGAGACACCCCTCATCGCCCGGATTCTATTGCTACACATGGCTTTCAGAGATTCGACCTCTCGTTTAACCGGACAGTAGTGACCTGAAACAGGTTTCGTCCGTGAAGCACAGATCGTCGGACAACGTGGCGTAACCGAAGAGGAAGCCGAACGTAACAAACAGGCGCTGGCCGCAGCTGTTGCCGTGGGTGACAACAAGGCAATCAAGCGTTGCCAGAACAAGCCGCTGCGCGCCCGTCCGCCGCTGCCTGGTGTTCTGCCGTTCAGCCGGTCCAAATGGTGGGTTGGCGTTAAAAAGGGAATATACCCACATCCGGTTAAGTTGGGGCCGAACTGCACCGCATGGCGAGTTGAGGAAATCCGTGCGCTGCTCGATGGTATCGCCTGAGGGGATCAGCATCATGTCGCGCACACCCTCAGAAACGAATTCGGCCGTGACCTCGCCAAAGGCTACGAGCGATGCCGCCTCATGAGAGGCTCCCTGATGCAGATTGATCAAGGGCGGCGCCCAGGCCAATCGCATGATCGAACTCGCTGGCGGCCTCCTGTGCTTCAAAGATCAGCCTGCGTGCGCTGGCGGCAGTGGCGCCGCAGTCAGCCAGTAGGCTGGTAGCCGGGTTTTCAAGCCATGCCCAGGTGATGCGGCAGTCTCGGTCTGGCGGGCACCAGTTCAACGACTCGGCGGCAAGCGCGAGTTCAGAGGGCAGCACGCTTGCGCGCAAATCTGATTCTGTGGGCAGAAGCCCGGTGTCATTGAGGCGAGCAACGACGTATGGAATGTCGCGAAGGAAGGCCATACAGCGATACACATAGGCGATCCTGCGTACGGTCAGGGCGGCGCTGCCATCTTTGCCGGTTTCGCGCAGCACCGGGCCAGCCAACGGCGTGCGTGTCATGGCTACGCTGCGGAACGCCAGGTAACCGGGATCAAGCCCGCCCTGCCAGCGGCCCTCAATGTGATTCACGGCATTGAAGGCGAGCGCCACGCTCCCCGTCATAGCAGCCGCGAGCCCCGGATCGTCCATCAGCGAGAGGTGCCAATCAAGTAGTCGGGGCAGATACTCGGGGGTAACCGGGATGACGATGGTGCGTAGCCAGCCGTCGGGGATATAGAGCACGGACGGCTGATCGCGATCAGGCTCGGGAACTGTGATCGGATAGCGCACCTCGAGATGTTCCTTGAGCCTTGCGTTCCACTGGGCTGTACCCAGGTTGAGCAATTCGCCGAAAGCGCGCGGCGGATCGACCGGACCGCAGGACAGGCCGCTGGCGCCAAGAAAGGTCGGTTTTGCCGAGAACTGGTGGTCGGTGGCCGATAGCTCGAGTCCATTGCCGCTGCCATCGCGGTAGGCGACCTGCCAGCCTTCGGCGGAAACCTGGAAGCTGGACTCGTCGAGATCGCCGAAGATCAGGCGGCTCGGCAGGTCGCTTGCCCTGCGCACCCCGGCCAGTCCGCCGCAGCCCGGGCGGTGGGGGCGCTCGATGCGCGGGAAAGGGATCGACTGCGGGTAACGCCCGTATAGATCGTCGTTGCTGTTGCTCATGTTTCTCTCCTCTTTAGCGGCTTTGCCGGGATGGCGGGGACCGCAAGCTGGAATCAAACTCCCCTGGTCGTGGATGGCAGGACGACCTTGCCTGCATGGAAGCGGTAGGTCGCGGAACCGTGACGAGTCAAACCCCCTGCCAGGCGAAGCGGATCGGCAGTTCGAGTTCGGAGGCGATCTCGTTGGCCGCCTCGAGACTCGAACACAGCTCGGCGCCAAAGTAAGAACTACCGGGGCAGTCCCCATCGACGAGCCGGATATCGAAGTTGGCGGTCTCCTCCCAGTGATAGAAGAAAGTCATCGCCCGTCCCTGGCCGGTGGCACAGTCCATCGGGGTGATGCCGGCACCGTCTTCGCCCCACGCCGCAATCATTTCGGCAATCTCGGCGTTGTAGCCCGGCTCGGTAGTCAGCGTGTAGGGATACTCGTCGCGAACATAGAATATCCGGGGCGCGTTGGCTACCTTCTGCCAGGCCCGCTCGATGGCGCGCTCTGATGCGGTGGCAAGCGACCGTGCCGAAAGGCCAGCCACACCGATCGCGGCAAGCGCCTTCAGAAAGTTACGCCGATCCATCTGCGTTCTCCGAGATCGCTCGCGCGAGGCGCAGCAGGGCAGTGCGCGGCAGATTGAACTGAGCCACCCGGCGGCGATAGGGCTTCGCCATCGTCGGCCAGGTCTGGTAGAGGTCCAGCGTGTGTATGTCGCGCTGTTCATCGTGTTTGAAGTCGGCTTCGAGGCGATAGGTCGGGGTTTCATGGATGAGCTGCATGGTCATGCCTCCAGGAGGTGGTTTAGCCAGCACCAGGCGCTCACATAGGTAGCGGTGCTAGGCGGGTCTTTTAGGATTTGCAGCATGGCATGCCCGTGAGCCAGGGCATTCGGCCGGAAATCGGCTATGTGCAAAGGGTGGCCGGCAAAGCATTTGGGCCGGTCCAGTGACTGGCGATAGCGCAGGCGGCGCTTGAGGTTGCGGATCTGCCGGGCGGCGTCCGCGGGTAACGCATCGTCAAAGGTGCGCATGCTCATTCTCCGGTTTAGCTGTTTGCCGCAGTGGCTGGCCAGCAAGTGGGTGTAAATCGCCAGGCCCGTGAGGTGGGCTAGTCCCGGGTTCAATGCATCAGGTAACTTGGCTCGGCGCCTACAATCTGATGGAGCCTTTCTTCCGCCTCATCGAGATTGTCCGGGAGCGCAATCGGGATCATCCAGTCATCGGGATGCTCGATCGTCGACTCCCCGGGTTCCATCAGGCGAAATTCGCCAGTGCTCGGGATGTCGACGATGTAGGGTTCCGCGGAGATTGGGGTAATCAGCCAGGTCAGCTGGCCCTTGTAGTCGACGGCGGCAGGGCCTCGAACGGCGACCAGACGGCCGACATTGTTTTCACAACCGGGCATGTCCCGGACAATCATTGCCAAGTCACCGGGTTTGCAGCGCGTGCTCATAGGGTTCTCCTGTTTAGCTGTTTGCCGAAGTGGCTGGCCAGCAAGTGGGGTAAAGCGCCAGGCCCGTCAGGTGGGCTAGCCGGAGGAGGGTTGCCCCTCCCCGTTACTGCTACAACCGGATCTCGCGTTCGCTGTTGCCTCGCGGATCCTGCGCCGGGCGCCAGTAGCGCACGACGGCTTCGGTGACCAGCAACGCCTGGAGCCTTCGAGCCAGGGCCACGCCTTCGTCGTGGAACCGGCCCCAGAAGAAGCGCTGGGACTGGCTTGCATCCCAGTGTTCCTTCAGGAACTTCAGCCAGTAGTCAAATTTCCTGGCCAGGCGCTGCACTTCCTTGTTGCCCGGGAACGCCACCTCCAGCGAGGTTTCCTTCCCGTCTTCCCAGAGCCAGCTGCCTTCGAGGTCGGGGCAGATGACCAGTTCCCGTTTCGGGTCGTTGGCGGCTTCGTCGATCCAGACGAAGGCCCGGGGTTCCTTCGTGTCGCCGATCAGCCGTCCGGTGACGACATGGGTGCCGGTGCGGATACGGACGGCCTGTGGCACAGTGGATTCGACAGCAGATGTTTCCCAGCCCTGGCCGAGGCCGACGCGACGAACGGTGTTGTCTTGTTGCATGGTGATCTCCAGAAAGTTGAAAGAACGTGACCAACCGATGCGAAATGCAGGCGCATTTCAGGCATCTCCCAAGTCAGGTTCTCGTCAGTCTTTCAGGTCGATCGCATGCTGTTTTCTGGCTCCAGAATGAAAAAACCCGCACAGCTTTGGCTGAGGCGGGTTCCCTCGCTTTAGCTGCATTTATAAGGCGCCCGCAAGCTGAAACTTCAAATCGGCGCAAGTGAAAGGATATGCTCGGGTACGACGATTGTCAATACCAAAAAGTGGGGCTTCCCCTTGCTGAATGAATATCAAAGATAGATAATAGAACTTGGCTGCTGCAAGTTCTTGCGCCTCACGCAGCCTTCCCAATCCCCCCTGTTTCAAATAAGCGAAGTGTCCGGCTGCGGTATGGCCAGGGCCGCAGTTGTGCGTCGAATTCCTGGTCGGTATTCATGAGGAGGCCTTATGCCCGA
>Ga0209310_1002534_pt1 | contig 11668 bp, 9 predicted proteins | sample AD_UKC030_MetaG_FD_184415 | JGI IMG/M metagenome (GOLD analysis project Ga0209310, IMG submission 184415) | Active sludge microbial communities of municipal wastewater-treating anaerobic digesters from USA - AD_UKC030_MetaG (SPAdes) (version 2) | ecosystem: Engineered > Bioreactor > Anaerobic >... | reverse complement strand
GCCTTCAACGCGCTCATGCGCCTCGCGCTCGTGTTGCCCACCGGCGGCTTCTCGCTGCGTGCGCTGCTGCTGACCAGCATGGCGGTGCCGGTGGTGCACCTGTTCACACGGTTGGCGCTGCGGCTGCAGCCGCACGTGCCGGCGCAGGCGCTGCGCTGGGGCGTGGCGGGCCTGCTGGTGCTGGCCGGCTCGTCGCTGATGGCCGGCGCCTGGCGCTAGCGCCGTTCGGGTTGCGCCGCCCGCAGCGCGCCGGTGACGGCAGCCCGCTGCACGGCGCCGGGCGCTGCTGCACGGCCGCCCGCACCCCGTTTGCCGATGCCGCCTTCGCGCCCGCCGTGCGTCGCGTCCATGGGCACCACGGCTGCCGGTTCCAGGCCGACCCCGTCTTCAAGCCGTCCAGCCAGCCGCCGGCGATGGCGCGCCATGGTGCGACTGGGTCTGGACATCGACGACCGGTCGCAACCCAAGCGGTCCGGCCGAGCCAGAAGCCGCCGCCAACAGTAAAGGCTTTACGACATTCGACAACGCACAATCAGAATCTACAATGCCCAGAAATGGCTGCACAACCGGCTTTACAGCAAACTCGCGTACTCCAATTGAGCAGCCTCGCCGAGGTTCGGATGGGCCATTCCTTCCGCAGCCGCCTAGAACCGGACGCCGCCGGCGACGTGGCCGTGATCCAGATGAAGGACATCGACGACTCCAACCTCGTCCATGCGGGGGGTCTGGTACGCGTCCAGATGCCCGATCTGAAGAGCCATCACCTCGTCAGGCCGGGCGACCTGCTGTTCCGCTCGCGCGGCATCACGAACTCGGCCGCCCTGGTGGATGCCGACCTTGGCCGAGCGGTGCTCGCCGCCCCGATGCTGCTGATCCGGCCGGCGAGCGATGCGCTGGACCCGGCCTACCTCCAATGGTTCATCAACCATCCGGCGATCCGGGCGGAGCTCGCCAGCCATGCGGCGGGCACCGCCGTGAAGATGATCGGCGCGAGTGCGCTCGTCCACTTGCGAGTCACCGTCCCGCCGATCGCCACCCAGCGCCACATCGTCGAAGCCGCCCGCCTCGCCTCGCGCGAGTCGGCGCTGCTCGACCGCCTCAAGCAGCGCCGCAAGGCGCTCGTCGACAGCCTGTTGCTGCGCCACGCGCAGCAGTTCGAATGACTCGCCCCGGAGCCCCTGCAAGAGCCGCCCCATGACCGACCCCCTCACCCAACAAGAAGTCAACGCCACGGCCTGGGCCGCATGCGACACCTTCCGCGGCGCCGTCGATCCCGCGCAGTACAAGGACTACATCCTGGTGATGCTGTTCCTCAAGTACATCAGCGACCTCTGGGCGGACCACTACACGCATTACAGGGCCCAGTACGGTGGCGATGACGAGCGCATCCGCCGCAGGCTCGAACGCGAGCGCTTCGTGCTGCCCATCGTGGAACTGACCGAGGAAGACGAGAAGACGAAGAAGGTCACGGTCGTGGACCGCTTCCCGGCGGACTTCGCCGCGCTGCACGAGCGCCGCAACCAGCCGAACATCGGCGAGCTGATCAACATCGCCCTCGACCACATCGAGGAAGCCAACAAGGCGAAGCTCGAAGGCGTTTTCCGCAACATCGACTTCAACAACGAGGCCAACCTCGGCAAGGCCCGCGACCGCAACCGCCGCCTGAAGAACCTGCTCGAAGACTTCGCCAAGCTCGACTTGGCGCCCAGCCGCGTCTCCGAAGACGTGATCGGCAACACCTACATCTACCTGATCGAACGTTTCGGCTCCGACGCCGGCAAGAAGGCCGGCGAGTTCTACACGCCGAAGATGGTGTCGCGCCTGCTGTCCGCTCTGGCGGCCCCACGGCCCGGTGACCGCATCTGCGACCCCTCCTGCGGCTCCGGCAGCCTGCTGATCGAGGCGGCGCAGATGGTCGAAGCGCAGGGCAGCCACGACTACGCGCTCTTCGGCGAGGAGGTCAACGGCGCCACCTGGGCGCTGGCGCGCATGAACATGTTCATCCACAGCAAGGACGCCGCGCGCATCGAGTGGTGCGACACCTTGAACAGCCCGGCGCTGGTGGAAGGCGGCCGGCTGATGAAGTTCAACGTCGTCGTCGCCAACCCGCCGTTCTCGCTCGACAAATGGGGCGCCGAGCAGGCCGACAACGACCGCTTCAAGCGCTACTGGCGCGGCGTGCCGCCCAGGAGCAAGGGCGACTGGGCCTTCATCACCAACATGATCGAGCGCGCGCTGCCGCAGGAAGGGCGCGTGGCCGTGGTCGTGCCGCACGGCGTGCTGTTCCGCGGCGGCGCCGAAGGCCGCATCCGTCGCCGCATGATCGAGGAGGAGAACCTGCTCGACGCGGTGGTGGGCCTGCCCGGCAACCTGTTCCCCACCACGTCGATCCCGGTGGCGATCCTCGTCTTCGACCGCGCGCGCGAGAAGGGCGGCCCGCGCGAGGCCGTGCGCGACGTGCTCTTCGTCGATGCCAGCCGCGAGTTCCTGCCGGGCAAGAACCAGAACCAGCTCTCGGAGGCGCACTTCGAGAGGATCGTCGCCACCGTGCGCGCGCGCGCCGGCGTGGACAAGTACGCCCACGTCGCGCCGCTTGCCGAGGTGGCCGGGAACGACTTCAACCTCAACATCCCGCGCTACGTCGCCACCTTCGAGGAAGAAGCCGAGATCGACGTGGCGGCGGTGCAGCGCGAGATCGACCAGCTCGAGAAGGAACTGGCCGCGGTGCGCGTGCGCATGCGCGAGCACCTGAAGCTGCTGGGGGTGGAGGGCGTATGACGGGAAGGAAGAAGGCCGGCAAGCCCGTTGGCAGCGGCGGGCTGACGATCCGCAACAGCACGGCCGAGTTCCTGATCTTCACCGGCCAGGCCGGTGAAGAGAGCATCGAGGTCCGCTTCGAGGACCAATCGATCTGGTTGTCGCAGAAGCTGATGGCCGAGCTGTTCGCGGTGGACGTGCGCACGGTCAACGGCCACCTGAAGAACATCTTCACCAGCGGCGAGCTGGCCGAGGCGGCAGTTATCCGGGAATTCCGGATCACTGCCTCGGACGGCAAGACTTACGCCACGCTGCATTACAACCTGGACGCGGTGATCTCGGTGGGCTACCGCGTCAACTCGGTGCGCGCCACCCAGTTCCGCCAGTGGGCGACCGGCGTGCTGCGCGAGTTTGCCGTCAAGGGCTGGGTGCTCGACAGGAAGCGCCTGGAGAACGGCAGCTTCCTGGGCGAGGACTACTACGAGCGCCTGCTCGAAGAGATCCGCGAGATCCGGCTCTCCGAGCGGCGCTTCTGGCAGAAGGTGACCGACATCTACGCCACCGCGGTGGACTACAACGCCGAGGCGCCGACAACGAAGGTCTTCTTCGCCACGGTGCAGAACAAGCTGCACTTCGCCATCCATGGCCACACCGCCGCCGAACTGGTCCAGCAGCGGGCCGACGCCGACAAGCCCCACATGGGCCTGGTCACCTGGGAGAAGGCACCGGCCGGCCGCGTGCTGCAAAGCGACGTGGGCGTGGCGAAGAACTACCTCAGCGCCGACGAACTGCAGGCCCTGGGCCGCGTGGTCAACAGCTACCTGGACCTGGCGGAAGACCGCGCCAGCCGCCACATCCCGATGACGATGGAAGACTGGGCCAGCCAGCTCGACCGGTTCCTGGAGCTGACCGAGCGCGGCATCCTGAAGAACGCCGGCAAGGTGAGCGCCGAGGCGGCCAAAGCGCATGCGCTGAGCGAGTTTCAGCGGTACCGGATGGTGCAGGACAAGAACTACGAGTCGGACTTTGATCGGGTGGTGAAGGATGCGACTCCGAAGCCGGACGATGGCTTGAAGGCGCTGGAGCAGGTTGAGCGGCAGGGCAAGCGCAAGCCTGGGAAGAAGGCCGAATGAAGTGGGTTACCTTGGGCAGCCTGGCCAACGTCACCTCAGGCGGGACGCCGGATCGGCAGCGGCCGGAGTTCTGGGGCGGTGATGTGCCGTGGGTGAAGACGACGCTGATCCAGAACTGCGAGATCAATCGAGAGGACATCGACGAGACGATCACCGAGGCTGGCTTGAAGAAGTCCTCGAGCAGGATCATTCCGGCAGGCTCGGTCCTACTGGCGATGATCGGTCAGGGCCGAACGCGCGGCCAAGTCGCGCTACTGAGGACCGACGCTGCGATCAATCAGAACTGCGCTGCCCTGGTCCTCAAGGCTGGGGTCGACGCACGCTATGTCTATCAGCAGCTCCTGTTTCGGTACGACGAACTGCGCAATGCGAGTAATAGCAGCGGCCAGCAGAACTTGAATGCGCAACTCATTCGCAGCTTTAAGCTTCCGGACCTCCATCCCGAAGCGCAGGTGAGGGTTGGAGCGATCCTCGCCTCGTGGGACGCCGCGATAGAGAAGACCGAGCGCCTGATCGCCGCAACAGCGAAGCGTCACGAGTCGCTCTTGATTCGGCTCTTGGGTCGACGGCTCTGGGCCAGCAGTCAACATGAGCGGGCCGACGTGCTGTTCACGCCAATCAGTGAACGCAACCGGCCGGAGCTGCCGGTGCTCGCGGTCACGCAGGATCAAGGTGTCGTGCCGCGATCGACACTCGATCGCCGGATCGCGATGGACCTGTCCGACCCCGCTACCTTCAAGGTCGTTCGCAAGGACGATTTCGTCATCAGCCTGCGCTCGTTTCAGGGTGGCCTGGAACACTCCGCTTACGAAGGACTGGTCAGTCCTGCTTACACCGTGCTGAGGTGCCGGGCCGGTGTCGAGCCGGCGTTTTATCGGCACTACCTCAAGTCCCCGGACTTCCTGAAGCGCCTATCGGTAGCGGTCGTCGGTATCCGCGACGGGAAGCAAATCAACTTCGCCGACTTCGCAAGTATTCAATTGCCGCTGCCGGTTCGCCCGCAGCAGGCAAGCTTGGCTGCCGCACTGGATGCGTCGGAAGCCGAACTGGCGGTGGTCAAGCGCCAAGCCGACGCCTTGAGGAGCCAGAAGCGCGGCCTCATGCAGAAGCTGCTCACCGGCCAATGGCGCCTCCCGGCTCCCGCAATCTCTCCGGAGGAATGTTCCTCATGCTGAAGACCCTCACGCTCGAGAACTTCAAGAGCTATCGGCAGGCCCGGCTGCCGCTGGTACCGCTGACGGTGCTGATCGGCGCCAACGCCTCCGGCAAGAGCAACGCCATCGAAGCGATGCGCCTGCTGTCGTGGTTGGCCCAGGGGCAGCGCCTGTCGTCGATCCAGTACACGATGCAGAACGGCGACCGCGTCTTGCGCGGCACCGTGGCCGATCTGGCGCTGGAACGCGGCGAGTCCTTCGGCCTGGGTGCGGAGACGACCAATCGCGAGTGGAACAAGCTCGCGATGAGCCTGACACACCGCGCCGACGGCCTGCACATCACGGCCGAGAGCCTCACCCACGACGGCGCCGTGGTGCCGCTATACGTGCTCGATCAACCCTCGCACGACCCGGGCAACGACGCGGGCGTCGCCTACAACAACTTCTCCAAGGGCCGCAACAAGCCGCATGTCACCTGCTCCGACCAGGCGGCCATCTTCACCCAGCTGACGAGCCCGGCCACTTTCGACGCCGCCCACAAGACATCGAGGGAGCGCATCCCGCCCGTCGTCAGGCAGCTGGAACAGTGGCTCTCGGCGATGCTCTTCCTCGACCCGGTGCCGGCCAGGATGCGCGACTACTCGTTCCCGTCAGATCGGGTGCTGCAAGGCGACGGCCGCAACCTGTCGGCGGTGCTCTTCGGTCTGTGGGGTACCAACCAGGACGACCCGTCCGCCCACGCCGCCAACCGGCGGGACATCCTCGGGTTCATCCGCAGCCTGCCCGAGCAGGACATTGCCGACCTGTCGTTCCTGGAAGAGCCCCGCGGCGGGGTGATGGTCCAGCTCACCGAGACCTTCGGCGGCCGGACGCGGGCCTACGACGCCTCGCTGCTTTCGGACGGCACGCTGCGCGTGCTGTCGGTCGCCGCAGCCATGCTGTCGGCCGCCCAAGGCAGCCTCGTCGTGATCGAGGAGATCGACAACGGCGTGCACCCCAGCCGCGCGCGGCGCTTGCTGAGCGGCATCCGCGACATTGCCGAGCGGCGCAACCTGCGCGTGCTGCTGTCCACGCACAACCCGGCGTTGCTGGACGCGCTGCCCGACTCCGCCCTGCCTGATGTGCTGTTCTGCTACCGCGACCCGCAGGATGGGTGCAGTCGCATCGTGCGGCTGCAGGACGTGCCCGACTACCCGGAGCTGATCGCGCAGGATTCGCTCGGCGGCCTGGTCACCAGCGGCGCGCTGGAGCGCTTCGTGAAACAGCCGCGCACGCTCGACCGACAGGCGCTCGCCCTCGAGTGGCTGGACAACCTGAAGCGGGGCGCAGGGCAATGAGCGCAATCGTCTTGCTCGACACCTCGGTCTATCTGAACGTGCTCGACGTGCCGCGGTACAACCAGAAACGGGCCGCCGTGCTGGACGAGTTCCAGGCGTGTATCGAGGGCGGCGACTACTTCCTGCTGCCGCTGGCCACCGTGTGGGAGACGGGAAACCACATCGCCGACCTCGCCGACGGACAGACCCGCCGGCGCTACGCACAGGTGCTGCTCGACGACGTCACCAAGGCATTCAGCGGCGAGGTGCCCTATCGCGCGACGCACTTCCCCGATCGCGAAGAGTTCCTGAACTGGCTCGGCGATTTCCCGGACCTCGCGATGCGCAGCAAGTCGGAGACGAAGCTGCGCGAGGGCATCAGCCTGGCCGACCTTTCGATCATCAAGGAATGGCAACAGAACTGTGCACGCCACGCACTGAGCCGGGTGCGCATCTGGTCGCTCGACAGCGACCTGGCCGGCTACGACCGTGGGTCCTGACTCCGGCCATGGACGCTTTCCCCTTCGACGAGAAGCGCCTGTCGCAGGTGCCGGCCCTGCAGTTGCTGGTGAACCTGGGCTACACCTACCTCACCCCCGCACAGGCGCTGGCGGCGCGCGGCGGCAAGCCCGGCCAGGTGCTGCTGGAAGAGGTGCTGCGCCAGCGCCTGAAGAGGAACAACCGGATCCAGGCGCGCGGCCAGACCTTCCTCTTCTCCGAGGAGAACGTGCAGACCGCGATCCAGCGCCTGAAGAACCTCAGGTACGACGGCCTGCTGCGCACCAACGAGGCGGTCTACGACCTGCTGACGCTGGGCGTCGCGCTGGAGCAGTCCATCGAAGGCGACAGCAAGAGCCACACGCTGCACTACATCGACTGGAAGAACCCGGCCAACAACGACTACCACGTGACGGCCGAGTTCACGGTGGAGCGCACCCGCAGCACCGAGACCTGCCGCCCCGACATCGTGCTCTTCGTCAACGGCATTCCGTTCGCCGTGATCGAGTGCAAGGCGCCGCACGAGGAGCTGAAGCAGGGCATCTCGCAAATGGTGCGCAACCAGCGCGACGAGTACATCCCGCGCCTGTTCAGCTATGCGCAGCTGCTGCTGGCGACGAACAAGAACGAGCTGAAGTACGCCACCACCGGAACGCCGGCGCGCTTCTGGGCAGCGTGGAAGGAAGAGGCCCCGGTCGACGCGTTGCGTGCCGTGCGCGACAAGCCGCTGCCGGAGTCGGCGAAGGCCGGGCTGTTCGAGCTGGTCTGGGACGCGCACTCGTTGCACGAGGACGGGCCCGGTGCGGCGTGGTCGCTGACCGAGCAGGACCGCGCGCTCTACGCCCTGTGCCGGCCGGAGCGTTTGCTCGCGCTGGCGCGGCTGTACACCGTGTTCGACGGCGGCGTGCGCAAGGTGGCGCGCTACCAGCAGTTCTTTGCCGTGCGGCGCATCGTCGAGCGCGTGAAGCACCGCGACGACCTCGGCCGGCGCCTGGGCGGCATGGTCTGGCACACGCAGGGCTCGGGCAAGTCGCTGACGATGGTGATGCTGGCGCGCGCGCTGGCGCTGGAGCCGGGCATCCGCAACGCGCGCATCGTGCTCGTGACGGACCGCATGGACCTGGACACGCAGCTCGGCAACACCTTCGCCGCCTGCGGCCTGAGCCCGGAGCGCGCGCAGAGCGGGCGCCATTTGCTGGAACTCGTGGCCGACGACAAGGCGCACATCGTCACCACGCTGATCCACAAGTTCGACAAGGCGCTCGCCGCGCGCAAGCACGTCGAAGAGTCGGCCGACATCTTCATCCTCGTGGACGAGAGCCACCGCAGCAACTTCGGCGGCTTTGCGGCGCGCATGCGCCAGATGTTCCCGCTGGCGTGCTACCTCGGGTTCACCGGCACGCCGTTGATGAAGAAGGACCGCAACAACTTCGCCAAGTTCGGCGGGCTGATCGACAGCTACGCCATCGACCGGGCGGTGAAGGACGGCGCGGTGGTGCCGCTGCTCTACGAGGCACGGCACGTGGAGATGGAGCAGAACGAGGGGGCCATCGACACCTGGTTCGAGCGCCACACCGCCGGGCTCACCACCGCGCAGAAGGCGGACCTGAAGAAGAAGTACGCCCGCGCCGAGATGCTGAACAAGGCCGACCAAGTGATCTACATGCGCGCCTTCGACATCAGCGAGCACTTCCGCCAGAACTGGCAGGGTACCGGCTTCAAGGCGCAACTGGTGGCGCCGGGCAAGGCCGCCGCGCTGGCGTACAAGCGGGTGCTGGACGAGATCGGCCACGTCAGCAGCGAGGTGGTGATCTCGGCGCCCGACATGCGCGAAGGGAACGAGGACACCGACGACAAGCCCGCCGACGAAGTGGTGGCCTTCTGGGAACGGATGATGAAGCGCTACGGGTCCGAGGAGGACTACAACAAGCGCATCATCGAGCAGTTCAAAGGCAGCGACGAGCCGGAGATCCTTATCGTCGTGGACAAGCTGCTCACCGGGTTCGACGCGCCGCGCAACACGGTGCTGTACCTCACGCGCATGCTGCGCGAGCACACGCTGCTGCAAGCCGTGGCGCGCGTGAACCGCCTTTACGACGACGAGGATGGCCGGCGGCCCAAGGAGTTCGGCTACATCATCGACTACGCCGGTGTCCTGGGCGAGCTGGACCAGGCGCTGACGACCTACAGCGCCCTCGACGGCTTCGACGAGGCCGACCTGGCGGGCGCACTCACCAGCATCAACGAAGAGGTGGCGAAGCTGCCGCAGCGCCACGCGGACCTCTGGGACCTCTTCAAGACGATCCGGAGCCGCAACGACGAGGAGGCCTACGAACAGTTGCTCGCCGACGAGAAGCTTCGCGAGCTGTTCTATGCGCGGCTTGCCGAGTACGCCAAGACGCTGGCCGTGGCGATGTCGTCCGAGCACTTCATCGCCACGACGGCGGACAGGAAGCTGCATTCGTACAAGGGCGACCTGAAGCGCTTCACCAACCTGAAGGCGGCTGTGAAGCTGCGCTACGCCGAGTCGGTGGACTACCGGGACTTCGAGCCGCGCATCAAGAAACTGCTGGACACGCACATCTCGGCCAGCCAGGTCACGCGGCTCAACGAACCGGTGAACATCTTCGACGAGAAGGCCTTCAGACAGGTCGTCGAAGCCCAAGGTGATGGCCGCAGCGCCGCCGCCCAGGCGGACACCATCGCGCACGCCACGAAGAAGGCAATCAGCGTGCGGCTGGAGCAGGACCCGGCCTTCTACGAGAAGTTCTCCAGGCTCATCCAGCAGGCGATCGATGACTACCGGGCCAGGCGGATCTCCGACCTCGAATACTTGAAGAAGGCGGGCGAGATCCGCGATGCCGTGGTGAGCCGGCGCATCGACGATGCCCCGCCGAAACTGGCCGGCCATCACGACGCGCTGGCGCTGTTCGGCGTGCTGCGGCCCTTCGTTGCAGCGCATCTGCCTGCGGGCGATGCCGACTCACCCGCTGCCGATGCGGCGATGGCCATCTGGGCGATCGTCCAGCACAACCGCAAGGTCGGCTTCTGGCAGGACCTGGACGCACAGCGGCGCACGATGAACCAGATCGACGACTACCTGTACGACGAGCTCAAGGCGATGCAGGGCGTGCCGTTGGCCGCCGGCGAGATGGACGAGATCATCGAGCGGACGATGCAGATTGCCCGCCACCGGCTGCAGCCCTGATCATGCCGGCCTTCGAACGCGGCGGCACCGTTCACTACGGTGGCGAGCTGATCGACTATCAAGTCGTGGAACGGCCCGGGCGCCAGACGCTCGGCATCGAGGTCCATCCCGACGGGCGGGTGCTGGCGCTGGTGCCCACGGACTGCTTGACTGAATTGGTCGATCAGAAGATGCGCCTGCGCTCGGGGTGGATCAGCCGCCAGCTCGCGCTGTTCTCCCGCTGCGAGTGCGGCGCGGCGCGGCGTCACTACCTCAGCGGCGAGTCGCACCGCTATCTAGGCCGCCAGTACCGGCTGCGCGTCGTGCCGAACGATCCTGCCTCGGGCGGCGACCGGGTACGGATGTTGCGCGGCGAGATGCTCGTCGTCGGGCCCGGCGGGCTGCCGCCTGCGCGGGTGGGCGAACTGCTGCGCCGGTGGTACTTGCAGCGGGCACGGGAGGTCTGCTCCGACGTGCTCGACGAATGCTTCCAGGCCTGGGCGAAGCGCGGACACGAAAGGCCGCGCATCGTGGTGCGCGCGATGCGCAGCCGCTGGGGCAGCTTGTCCCTGGCAGGGCAGATGACGATCAACTCGCGGCTGGTGCAGGCGCCGCGGCGCTGCATCGAATACGTGATCGTGCACGAGCTGTGCCACTTGATCCACCGCAACCACGGCCCGGCCTTTGTTGCGTTGCTCGGGCGGGTGATGCCGGATTGGGCGGCGCGCAAGGAACGCCTCGAATCAATGCCGGCGTGAGCGGACGACGGCCGGATGTCTGTGAGCGCCGCCCAAATGACGCGGGCGCCGCCACCGAAGTGTGCGGCGCCCGCGGGTCTGGCTACAGAACCAACTACAGCAGGTAGGGCTCCGCCCCAAACCTAGACATCTTGGACATGTCACCTCCTTTCGCAGTTGATCGGAGCCCGCAGCGTACACCTTTCCCGAAGGGCCGTGGGTGGTCGTGCTCATGCCGCTGCGTCGAACCGGAACTGCCGCGCAACGCGATGGGCCAGGTGCCGCAGAACCTGCTGCGCGCCAGGTACGCGAGAAGAGTTTGGCGCAGGTCTCGTGATGCGGGTGCTGCTGCGCGAAACTTCGAAAGGGTGCCCCGCCCGTCAGCGGCGGCAGCGGCCCTGCCGGACGTTGGCCGGCCGCGAATGCGGATAGCCTGTCGGGATCGGCCGCCGGAGCGCTCGCCGGCGCACACCATCCATGTACGTCATCGACCTGACCCACTACCTCGACGCCCAGGGCTGCATCGCCCCCGAGCGCGGGCCCGCCCGGAAGCTGGCGAACTTCCTGACGGCGGTGGTCGCCCACGCCAGCGACTTCGACCGACCCGAGGCGCTGCCGGGCCCGGCCTGCTTCAAGTGCCGCAAGCGCGACGATCGGCGCGTACAGACCGGCATGACCGACGGCGACCGCATCGTCTGGCACTGCTGCGCCTGCGGCACCGCCGGACAGATCTCGAACTGGCAAGGCTCGTTCTGGGACCTGAGCTGCGGCCTGCCGTCAGACTGAAGCCCGAGCCCCCAGTGCACGGCCCGAAGGCCCGAACCCCTGCCGACGAGCTGGAGACCTTCTTGCGCCGCCAGCACGCGGGCGATCTGGCGGCCGCGCT
>Ga0209310_1002532_pt1 | contig 11672 bp, 10 predicted proteins | sample AD_UKC030_MetaG_FD_184415 | JGI IMG/M metagenome (GOLD analysis project Ga0209310, IMG submission 184415) | Active sludge microbial communities of municipal wastewater-treating anaerobic digesters from USA - AD_UKC030_MetaG (SPAdes) (version 2) | ecosystem: Engineered > Bioreactor > Anaerobic >... | reverse complement strand
GAAAAAACAAAGCCCCGGCACCTTTGGGTGGCGGGGCCGGGGCGGAAAAATATTTTGTTCAGAGTGCCAGAAGCGTCTGTGCGTGGTGGGCCATCATCCACTCTTCGTTGGTCGGGATAACCAGTACATCGACGCTGCTGTTGCCGGCGCCGATGTGCAGATCGTGACGGGCATTGGCTTCCGCGTTGAGGCGGATGCCCAGCCATTCGGACTGCAGGCAGACGCGGCGCCGCACCTCGGCGGCGTGCTCGCCGATGCCGCCGGTGAAGACCAGGGCATCAAGGCCGCCGGCCGCCGCAGCCAGCGAGCCGAGTTCGCGGACGATACGGTAGCAGAACAGATCGACGGCTTCCTGGGCTTCCGGCTTGTCGCTGGCGAGCAGGGTGCGCATGTCCTGGGAGATGCCGGAAACGCCGAGCAGGCCGGATTCCTTGTAGAGCATCCTGGTCATTTCCTTGACGCCGAGGCCCTTGGTTTCCATCAGGTGCAGCACGACGCCGGGGTCGAGGTTGCCGCAGCGCGTGCCCATCATCAGGCCATCGATGGTCGAGAAACCGAGGGTGGTACCCAGGCACTTGCGGCCGACCATCGCCGCCATGCTGGCGCCATTGCCGAGGTGGGCGACGACGACGCGGCCTTCGGCGCGGCTCGAGTACTGGGGCAGGGCACGGGCGATGTATTCGTAGGAGAGGCCATGGAAGCCGTAGCGCTTGACGCCCTCGGCGGTCACCCAGCGCGGCAGGCCGAACATCTGGGCGACAGCCGGCTGGCTGCGGTGGAAAGCGGTGTCGAAACAGGCCACTTGGGGCACCTTCGGCAACAGGGCTTGCAGCGCGCGGATGCCGGCGACGTTGTGCGGCTGGTGCAGCGGGGCCAGTGGAACGAAGCTGTTCAGATGCTCTAGTACCTGGCTGTCGATGATGGTCGGCTGCGAGTAGAGATCTCCGCCATGAACCACACGGTGGCCGACGGCGACGATTTCCCAGTCGGCATGGCTGGCGGTAAACCATTTGAGCAGCGCGTCGAAGGCCTGAGCGTGGCTGACTTTTTCGCCGGCCAGTGTCTGGTCGGCGATGCGCTCGCCGGTCTGGTTCTTGGCCACCATTTTGGTGGCGTCGGTACCGATGCCGTCGATCTGGCCGGAAACCTCGGCCTTTGGCGAAATCGGATGATCGAGAGGAAAGAGGGCGAACTTGATCGAAGACGAACCGGCGTTGATGGTGAGGATGCCAAGCGACATTTATGCAACTCCCTTGTTTCTGTTGGCATGGGCGACGAGCGCGGCGATCACGCACGAAGCGGTGCGGGTTTCCGCCGTATCGGCACGGCTGGTGAGGACGATGGGTACCCGGGTGCCGAGCACGATACCGGCGGTCAGGGCGTTGGCCAAATATTCTAGCTGCTTGGCCAGCATGTTGCCGGATTCGAGATCTGGAACGACGAGGATTTCGGCGTGTCCGGCGACTGCCGATTTGATGCCCTTGGTCTTGGCAGCGACGATGGAGACAGCGTTGTCGAAGGCGAGCGGCCCGTCGAGAATGCCGCCGGTGATCTGGCCGCGGTCGGCCATCTTGCACAGCGCGGCGGCATCCAGCGTGGACTGGATTTTCGGATTGACCGTTTCCACGGCCGAGAGAATCGCCACCTTGGGTTCGGGAATGCCGATGATGTGGGCCAGTTCGATGGCGTTCTGGATGATGTCGACCTTGTCTTCCAGCGTCGGTGCGATGTTGATCGCCGCATCGGTGATCAGCAGCGGGCGATGGTAGGTCGGTACGTTCATCAGGAAGACGTGGCTGATGCGGCGCGCGGTGCGCAGGCCGTTGGCGCGCGAAACCACCTCGCCCATCAACTCGTCGGTATGCAGACTGCCTTTCATCAGCGCCTCGGCATCGCCGGTCCGCACCAGCGAAACGGAAATGGCCGCGGAGTCATGGCTGTGCCGGGCATTGACGATGCGGATGCCGTGCAGGTCGATGCCGAATTCTTCGGCGACGGAGCGAATCTTCGCTTCCGGCCCGACCAGGATCGGCTCGATGATGCCTTCCTGAAAGGCGATGACCGGGCCCTTGAGCGATTCCTTGTCGCACGGGTGGGCTACTGCGGTCGGAATCGGCTCCAGGCCTTTGACCATCGACAGCATCTGCTGATAGCGCTCGTGCTTGTTGTCGATGCTCACCTGCGGGCGATGGACTTCCGCCATGTGCGAAATCTTCTCGGTCGGCGCCAGCACTTCGGCAGTGCCGCGCACGACTTGCAGGTTTTCCTGATTGGTGCACACACAATCGAGAATGACATGCTTGTTGTGATCGAATTTCTGTTTCGCGGTCACCGTGATGGTGATCGTGTCGCCAATCGTCACCGGCCGCGCGAAGTGCAGGGACGAATCGATCAGGATGGTGCCGGGGCCGGGAAACTGGGTGCCGAGGACGGTGGAAATCAGCGAACCGCTCCACATGCCATGCGCCATTACCTCGCGGAACATGCTGCTTTCCGAATACCGGGGGTCGGTGGCGCTGCGGTTGAAATCACCGGTCAGGACGGCGAAGAGCTTGACATCCTCGGGCATCAGGGTGCGCGTGAGGCTGGCGAAATCGCCGACCCGGATTTCATCGTAGGTCTTGTTGACGACGAATCGTCGTTCACTCTCTTCATGCATTTTTCGGCTCCCGGTAAAACTGTGCAGGCTGAGTAGTCCACATTGGCTAGGTAGTAGTATAGTGTGCTGCGGTGCAGCAAACAATGTCGTTCGTGTAACGTGCCAGTCAAGGAAATGGGCAAAAAGGCATGCTCGTGAATTTTACTACTTCCCGCAACCCGGACCGGTGTTCGGGCGCCGCTGTCAATCGGTGGCGGGCGGAATGTGTGGAATCCACGTGTTGCGCCGCATCATCCCTTGCCGGCGCTTCATGGGTGATCATTGGTCAATAAAAGGGGCACTAGAAGGTCCCAATCAACTTGTTAAAGGAAAACAGCATGAACGCAATCAACGAACAAACCGGCGTAGGCGACAACACCCTTCTGCTTCCGCTGGCGGGGAAAAAAGGCTTGATTACCGGTATCGCGAACGACAAGTCGATCGCTTATGCAGTAGCCCGGGCGGTGCGTGCGCTCGGCGCCGACATCGCGCTGACCTACCAGAACGAGAAGACGGCCAAATACACCCAGCCGCTGGCCGAGGCACTGGGCGCCAGGCTCTTCGAAAAGCTCGATGTGGCGCAGCCGGGCAGTCTGGAGGGCGTGATCGAAAAGTGTGGCGCCGAGTTCGGCCAGATCGACTTCGCCATCCACTCGATGGCTTTCTGCGAAGCCGATGACCTGCATGGCCGCGTCATCGACACCTCCGAGTCCGGTTTCGATTCGGCGATGAACATCTCCTGCCACAGCTTCCTGCGCATGGCCAAGGCGCTCGAGCCGCTGATGACTGAAGGCGGTTCGCTGATCACCATGTCCTACCTGGGCGCCGAGCGCGTGGTGCGCAACTACGGCGTGATGGGCATCATCAAGGCGGCGCTGGAATCGGCAGTCCGCTACATGGCTTACGATCTTGGCCCCAAGGGTATCCGCGTATTCGCCGTGTCGCCCGGGCCGATCATGACGCGCGCCGCGTCCGGCATCGCCAACTTCAACAAGCTGCTCGAAGCCGATGCCGTCAAGGCGCCGCTCGGGCACACGGTGACGATCGAGGAGGTGGGTGCCCTGACCGCCTTCCTGTGCACCTCCGGTTCCTCGGGGATGACCGGGCAGACGATCTATGTCGACGCGGGAGCGCACATCGTCGCTTGAGCGCAAACAACGGGGACGCTTTATAGTGAGCGTTCCCGCCTGTTATATGCTCGGAGCTTGCGATGGCAACCAATTGCGGCGAACTGCTGCCCGACCCGATACCCGATCACCCGCTGCTCAACGGCAGGAAGGAGATCGGACGTGGTGAAAGCACCATCGTTCTCGATGGCGACTTGGTCGATGGGGTGGAGCGCGTGTTCAAGGTGCTCTCCTCGCCTACCGACTATGCCTATTACACCGCGCCCGACCGGCCGACCGGCAAGCATTTTCCGAACGTCTATGCCGATCATGGCGTCGTCGGCCGTTCGAGTCGCGGTTTCCCCTTTCATATCGTCGAAGTCGAAAAGCTCTATCCGCTGCCGGGCAGCGGCGATGCCGCCGAGGTGGCGACAAAGCTGAGCACCGCCTATTTCGATGCCTGCATGATGTGGCGCAATCTGGCGCAGGACATGGGGCGTATCGCCTTGCATCATCTCGCCGTCACGCCGATGGGGTGGAGCGAGACCGTGCAGCAGTCGCTCACGGCGCTGGAGATTTTTTCCCACGAGTACGGTGCCTTGCCCGACCTCATCAAGGCCGACAACCTGATGATGCGCAAGGATGGAACGCTTGTGTTTTCCGATCCGGTTTTCATGGAATAAAGCATGACCATCCGTCACGTTAGTTTTACGTCACGGCTGCGCGCCGAATCTCTGGCCGCCAGCCCGCATATCGCGGTGATTTCGATCACCGATCCGGGAACGCCCGAGGCCAGCCTCGACTCCGGCTTCACCGATGTCCTGCGCTTGTCGTTTTTCGACGCCGTACCGGCCGACGAGTATCTGCCGGCGCCACTGCCAGGTATGTTCGATCACGTCATGGCGCGCCAGATCGGCGATTTCGTGCGCGAATTGCACGCGGCACCCGCCGATGTTTCGCTCATGGCGCACTGCGAGTATGGTGTCAGCCGCTCGGCGGCGGTTGCGCTCTTTGCCGCGGCCCATGCCGGCGCCCCGCTGGCGGCGCGTGAATTTGCCTATGACGCCAATCACTGGGTCGTCGAGTTACTGTCGCGCCTCTACCCCGATCTGGCCATCGAAATCCCCGCCGCGGCTGGCGCCAGCGAGCGTCGCACCCTGCCGCGCGCAGCCTGAATTTCCGGTTTTCCGGTGACAACGTCGCCGGTGGTTGACCTGAAACAACAAGTTGTAATTTTTTGGTGCTACGCTTCCTCGCGTCATAAGCATTTGTCGGGAGATTGTCGTGGCACTGAACGATATGCACGCCGAGGCGGTCGCCGGGATCGTCGACCGCGTAGTTACCCGCTATCGGCGTGATCCGACCTGCATGGTGCAGATCCTGCGCGAGGTGCAGGAAGCCTGCGACTGGATTCCACCGGAAGCCATCGACCGCATGCAGGCGCTGCTCGGCGTACCGCGCACCAAGATCGAAGGCGTCGCCGGTTTCTATTCCTTTTTCTATACCCAGCCGCGTGGCAAATACCGCGTCCTGTTCTCGGATAACATCACTGACCGCATGCTGGGCAACAAGGCGATGATGGACCGCCTGTGCAGCAGCCTGTGGGTCGAGCGCGGCAAGGTGTCGGAGGACGGCCTGGTCAGTGTCGGGAAGACTGCGTGCACCGGCATGTGCGATCAGGGGCCAGCGATGCTGGTCAATAATTACGCTGTGGCGGGGTTGACCGCAACACGCATCGACGAGATCGCCGAACTGATCCGCGGCAAGGTGCCGCTGGCCGAATGGCCGGCGGAATACTTCCGGATCGAGGACAACATCCGGCGCGCCGACATCCTGCTCGGCAGCGACCTGAAGCCGGGCGATGCCCTGCTGGCGGCGCGGGCGCGGGCGCCGAGCGACGGCCTGATGGCGTCCAACATGCGTTCCTGGCGCGAAGGGCTGCCGACCGGACTGAGCGGGCCGATCTCGATGCTCGACGAGATCAAGCGCGCCAACCTGCGCGGTCGGGGCGGCGCCGGCTTCACTACCGCGCTGAAATGGGAAGCCTGCCGCAACGCGCCGTTGAAGGCCGGGCTGCAGCGCATCGTCGTCTGCAATGCCGACGAGGGCGAGCCGGGCACCTTCAAGGACCGCGTGCTGCTGGCGAAATATGCCGATCTGGTCTTCGAGGGCATGACCGTGGCCGCCTATGCGGTCGGCGCGACACGCGGCTTCGTTTATCTGCGCGGCGAGTACCGCTACATGCTTGACCACCTGAACGCCGTGCTGGCGCATCGCCGCCGCGAAAACCTGCTGGGCAACAACATCCTCGGCATCCCTGGTGCCGATTTCGACCTCGAAATCCATGTCGGTGCCGGTGCCTATGTCTGCGGCGAAGAGTCGGCGCTGATCGAATCGCTCGAAGGCAAGCGCGGTACACCGCGCAACCGGCCGCCTTTTCCGGTCACCAACGGTTATCTCGACCAGCCGACCATCGTCAATAACGTCGAAACGTTCGCCGCGGCGGCGCTGATTGCGCTGAACGGTGGTGAGTGGTACGCCGGCATCGGCACCAAGCATTCGGCGGGAACCAAGATTTTGTCGGTATCCGGCGATTGCGAACGGCCCGGTCTGTACGAATACCCCTTCGGCGTCAGCATCCGCCAGGTGCTGGAGGATTGTGGGGCGAAGGATACGCAGGCCGTGCAGGTCAGCGGCCCGTCCGGCATCTGCGTCGCGGCGGACGAATTCGACCGCATCATCGGTTTCGAGGACATCCCGACCGCCGGCGCCTTTACGGTGTTCAACAACACCCGCGACATGTTCCAGGTGGCGCGCAACTACGTGCATTTCTTCCAGCACGAGAGCTGCGGTTTCTGCACGCCGTGCCGGGTCGGCACCTCGCTGCTGAAGAACCTGATGGACAAGCTGCACAACGGCGCCGGTTCGCCCTACGATTTCAGCGAAATCGAGAAATTGAACCAGTTGCTGCAATCGATGAGCCACTGCGGCCTCGGGCACACCGCCTGCAACCCGGTGCTCGATACCATCGCCAAGTTCCGCCCGGCTTACGAAAAACGCATGATGCAGCAGGACTTCACGCCGGCCTTCGATCTCGACCGGGCGCTGGCGGCGGCGCGGCAGATGACCGGGCGCGACGATGCGGCGGCCCACCTGACCACGGAAAGCGGAGGTGAAGCATGAGCCAGACCTTCATGCTCGACGGCAAGGCCATTCCCTTCGAGGAAGGGCAGACCATCATCCAGGCGGCGACCAAGGCCGGGGTGTTCATCCCGCACCTGTGCTATCACCCGGATTTCAAGCCGCATGGCTCGTGCAAGCTGTGCACGGTCAAGGTCAATGGCCGGCAGACGGCATCCTGCACCATGCGCGCGATGGCCGGCATGGTCGTCGAGAGCGACACCGAGGAAATCAACGCCGAACGGCGGGCGCTGACCCAGATGCTGTTCGTCGAAGGCAACCATTTCTGCCCCTCGTGCGAGCAGAGCGGCAACTGCCAGTTGCAGGCCACCGCTTACCACCTGGGCATGATGTCGCCGCATTACGACCACTTCTTCCCGAGTCGTCCGGTCGACGCCTCGCACCCCGAGGTTCTGCTCGATTTCAACCGCTGCATCCTCTGCTCGCTGTGTGTGCGCGCCAGTCGCGACGTCGATGGCAAGAACGTTTTCGCACTCTCCGGACGCGGCATCGGGACGCACCTGATCGTCAATGCCAAGTCCGGCCAACTGGGCGACACCGATTTCACGCTGGACGACAAGGCGGCGCACGTCTGTCCGGTCGGCGTCATTCTCAGGAAGCGGAAGGGCTTTGCCGTGCCGATCGGTGAACGAACCTACGACAAGCAGCCGATTTCGGGGACTGTCGATGCCGTTACGGAGGGCCACTGAAATGAACGCCCCCACCAAGAAGTTGAAGGTCGCCACGACTTCTCTGGCCGGCTGTTTCGGCTGCCACATGTCCTTCCTCGACATCGACGAGCGGCTGTTCACGCTGCTCGACTACATCGAGTTCGACCGCTCGCCGCTGACAGATATCAAGCACTGCAGCCCCGACTGCGATATCGGCATCATCGAGGGTGGCCTGTGCAACGCCGAGAACGTGCATGTGCTGCGTGAGTTTCGCAAGAACTGCAAGGTTCTGATCGCCATCGGGGCGTGCGCTATCAACGGCGGCCTGCCGGCCCAGCGCAACCATCTGCCGCTGACGACCATCCTTGAAGAGGTCTATCACACCAGCCCCGGGCTGGCCAACGGCATGATTCCGAACGACCCGGAACTGCCGCTGCCGCTCGACAAGGTGCACCCGATCCACGAGGTAGTGAAGATCGATTACTTCATTCCCGGCTGTCCGCCTTCCGGCGATGCAATCTGGAAAGTGCTGACCGATCTGCTGGCCGGTCGCGAGCCCGAACTGGGCCATGGTTTAATGCATTATGACTGAGGTTTCGCAATGACCTACAACCTTGAAACCGCCGAACACCCCGAGAAACTGCGCCGCGTCGCGATCGACCCGGTGTCCCGTGTCGAAGGCCACGGCAAGGTCACCATCCTGCTCGACGACCAGAACAAGGTGCATCAGGTGCGCTTGCACATCGTCGAATTCCGCGGCTTCGAAAAATTCATCCAGGGTCGGCCGTACTGGGAAGTGCCGGTCATGGTCCAGCGCCTGTGCGGTATCTGCCCGGTGTCGCACCATCTGGCCGCCTCCAAGGCGCTTGACGTCATCGTCGGCGCCAAGCGCCTGACGCCGGCTGCCGAGAAGCTGCGCCGGCTGATGCACTATGGCCAGATGCTGCAGTCGCACGCGCTGCACTTCTTCCACCTGTGCTCGCCGGACCTGCTCTTTGGCTTCGATAGCGACATTACCAAGCGCAACATCGTCGGTGTTGCCGCCGCGCATCCGGAAATCGCCAAGCGCGGCGTGCTGCTGCGCAAGTTCGGGCAGGAGGTGATTCGCGTTACCGCCGGCAAGCGCGTGCATGGTACCGGGGCGGTGCCGGGTGGCATGAACAAGTCGCTGACCATTGCCGAGCGCGATGAACTGCTCAAGGACATCTATCACATCGTCTCGTGGTCGCGCGATGCGGTGCACCTGATCCAGAAGGTGCATATCCAGGATCCGGGCCTGTATAACAGCTTCGGCATCTTCCGCTCCAACTTCATGTCCATCGTCGGCCACAACGGCGATCTCGATTTCTACCACGGCACCCTGCGTGCGCGCGACGACAACGGCAAGCTGATTTTCGACGATGTCGATTACCAGCAGTACGACAAGTACATCGAGGAAGAAGTCCGGCCGTGGAGCTACATGAAATTCCCGTTCTTCAAGTCGCTGGGGCGGGAACACGGCTGGTACAAGGTCGGGCCGCTTGCCCGCGTGCAGAACTGCGACCAGATTTCGACCCCGTTTGCCGAACACGAACGTAAGGAATTCGTCGATTACGCCGGCGGCTCGCCGATGCACGCGCCGCTCGCCTACCACTGGACACGCATGATCGAGATGCTGCACGCCGCCGAAGTGATCAAGGATCTACTGCATGACGACGACTTGCTCAGCGACGATTTAATGGTCGAAGGCGAACGCAAGATGGAAGGCGTCGGCGTCATCGAAGCACCGCGCGGGACGCTGTTCCACCATTATCGCGTCGATGAAAATGACCTGATCACGATGGCCAACCTGATCGTCTCGACCACCAACAACAATCAGGCGATGAACGAGGCCGTGCGTCACGTCGCGCGGCGCTACCTGCACGGCCGCGAAGTGACGGAAGGCCTGCTCAACCACATCGAAGTGGCGATCCGTGCGTTCGACCCCTGCCTGTCGTGCGCCACGCACGCGCTCGGCAAGATGCCGCTGGCCGTCGAGCTGGTCGATCCGGAAGGGAATGTCGTCCATTCGCTGAGCCGTTCATGACCGCGCCGGTCGTCGTCTTCGCCGTCGGCAACCCCAGTCGCGGCGACGACGCGATCGGGCCGGTCATCTGCGGTCGACTCGAAAAATGGCTCGAAAATGAAGGCTTGGCCGATCAGTTCGAGTTGATAGAAGACTTCCAGTTGCAGATCGAACATGCGATGGATCTGCAGGACCGCCAGCTCGCCCTGTTTATCGACGCCGGCGCCAATACCCCGGCTCCCTACTCATTCCAGCGCATCGCCCCGGCGGAGGGTATTGCCCACACCACCCACGAATTGCCGCCGGAAGCCGTGCTGCAGGTCTATCTCCAGACTGAGGGCGTCGAGCCGCCACCGGCCTTCGTGCTGTGCGTTCGTGGCGAAAAATTCGAGCTTGGTGAGCCGTTGACCGCAGCAGCAGTTAGCTACGTGGAGGCTGCCTTTGGACTATTGACGCGACTATCCGGTCAGCCAACACTGCTGGAGTGGGAGCGGGCGGTGTTGTGACTCAGGGCATCCGACTAAGCCGAATATCTGCTTCAATGGGTGATGGAAATCGCCTGCCAAGAGGCAGAAGCAATGAGCAGACCGAGCCGTAACCACACACTCGCCGTCAAGGGCAAAGTGGCGATGTCTGCCCTCTCCGATCAGTCTTTTCTGCGGCGATCTCTTATGCGATGCTTTGCTGCTTACCTTTGGCGCAATACCGCATCAACCTTGAGAGATTTGTCCATGGGTTGGTGAGGGCATGGGTCGAAATTGGCTACTGGCGTTTCGATACATGGCGTGCGTCTAGTGTGAAGGATTCTGCCGAGGCACAAGGAGGATGACGAATGTGCGAATACTTGAATGAGAGTCGCTCCATCCGCCCAGTCGTCCGGGAAAGAAATCCATGAGCGGTGTCTTCCTGTCCTACCGCCGCGATGATAGCGCCGGCTTTGCGGGCCGTCTGGCCGACGGTCTTGAGGCTGAGTTCGGCGCCGGCAGTATCTTCCGGGACGTGGACGACATCCGCCCCGGCGAAGATTTCCAGTCTGCCATCGACAGCCAATTGCAAGCAGTGGACGTCGTGCTGGTGATGATCGGTCCGCGCTGGCTGGAGGCACGAATCAAGGACGGGCGCCGTCTTGACGATGCTACTGATCTGGTGCGCGTCGAGGTCGCTACCGCGCTGGCCTCGGGCAAGCCGGTCATTCCCGTGCTGGTGGGCGGCGCGGCCATGCCTGGCCAAGGCGATTTGCCATCCCAGCTGGCCGGCCTGGCGCGGCGTCAGGCGGTCATTCTCTCCGATGACGGCTGGCAGGGCGACGTTGCACGTCTGGTGGCATCCTTGCGCCCATTGCTATCCACCAAGGCGAACTCTGGCGGCAAATTCCGCCGCCTGTTTCTGGGCGGGGTGTTCGCCGCGCTGGGACTGGCAGTTGCGGTCTTGCTGATCTCGACCTGGCGCACACCTCCGCCCAAACCCGGCGATTCGACGCCGGTTCAAGGCAGGCAGGCCGATATCGCCGGCCGCTGGACGGCCAGCGTGAAATACGACTGGGGGGACGTGCATGACGAGGTCTTCGAGTTCAAATACCTGGGCCAGGCCATCCATGGCACCGCCAGTTACCTGACCGGCCGCTTGACCATCGAGCAGGCGGGTGTGGACGGCGAATGGTTGCGCTTCACGACCCGCAGCCATGAAATGCTCGGCAGCGACAGCCCCCGCAAGGAGGTCGTCCACCACTACACGGGCCGGATTACTGCTGACAGCATTTACTTCACCCTGGAAAGCGGCGGCGGCTATTCCATCCACCCGCCAGTGGAGTTTGTCGCTCGACGCGCCAAGCCATGAGAGATTGCACCTTGGATAATCCCGAAGCAGTTTGCTTGTTGGTTGCCGATTGAGGCGATAGGCGGAAAGGGGAGAGCGAACCTCTCCGTTAGAATAAAACGGCGGTACCTGCTGCATAAGTTGCTTCATGTCTGGAAGGAGAACGCTGTGGCATGGAATTCCGTCTTTTGCAATGTTTTGCTAACGCTGCTCGCGAG
>Ga0209310_1002527_pt1 | contig 11687 bp, 11 predicted proteins | sample AD_UKC030_MetaG_FD_184415 | JGI IMG/M metagenome (GOLD analysis project Ga0209310, IMG submission 184415) | Active sludge microbial communities of municipal wastewater-treating anaerobic digesters from USA - AD_UKC030_MetaG (SPAdes) (version 2) | ecosystem: Engineered > Bioreactor > Anaerobic >... | reverse complement strand
ATTACGAAGCGATTTCTTGTCAGTTTACACCGACTTTTTTACGAGCCACAAACGCTCGCAAACCACTGAAACCCGCATGCACTATACCATGTGTTAGCAACTGGCCTTTTTTGTTTTTTGTCATTTTTTTGTCAAATATACGCAAACTTTTCAATCGAAGTGCTGCCGTTTCTTGGTGCGTTGGCGTGGGACGGGCTGACAGGCTCTTTTGTAAGCCTTTGGATGGAGCGACGGCTCGTGGGGGCTTGCAAATGTGCCTGACAGCGAAGGGATGGGCGGGTCGGCTTGAACGTATGCTGTTTGTTTTTGTCTTTTGTTTCGGGGTTTTGTGAATTATCAAAATGGTAATAAACTGTCAAAACAGGGAAATGAATGGTTGTTGTAAAGAAATATGCGATTGTCGTAAAGAATTCAATGATTGGTCGAGTGAAAAACGTTATTGTTGTTGAGAAATATGTATTTAATTTGTTGAAAATCATAATTTTTATGTCGAAATGTTAGTTTATGTAAAATAAATTCATAATTTGCATCGTGAAAATCGGATTTTATACATGGAAATCCAATAACAGGTCGAAGAAATCCTCGGTTGTTGTGTAGAGAGTCAATATTGTTGGTAAGAAAAGAGGTATGGAGTGGAGGAAAATCAATGTACCATGTGCGAAATTCAGTATTAGTGTTAGTTTTTCCTTAATCTCTTAATATTAACTCTTAAATCTTACCGTAATGAACATTAATCAAGAAGACAAATTTAGTATGTACTACGTGGTAAAGAATACTTGCGAGAAGTATCAGACCACCTGGACGACAAACGCTGTATTTGCAGCAACATACAATCTTTGGGTTGCTAAAATTCCGTTGATTGAACAAAACAGGGATGCCCAAACCCTTGAAACAACGGGTATAACCACCGATAAAACGGCGAAACGTAACAGCATGACTGAAAAAACGCTATTCATGATTAATCGTTTACAGTCGTATGCGAATGTTGTAAATAATCCAGAATTGCTTGAAAGTATAAAATATTCGGCTTCGGATTTGAAAAAATCGAGAGATACTGATGTTGTAGGTATTTGCAATACGGTGCTTGCCAAGGCTAATGCCAATGCTGCTGCTATTGTGACTTATGGCGTAACTGCCGCTATGATTACCGAATTACAGGCTGCTATTACAGCTTATTCGGCTACCCTTGCGAAACCTAAGGCTGCGAAATCGCAAACGAAAACGGCTACCGAAAACCTTTCCAAACTTTTTAAGGAAGCTGATGAACTTTTAGTTAAGCGTTTGGATTTGGATATTGAACTGTTTAAAACTTCGAAACCTGATTTTTACAGTCAATATAAAACTGCCCGAATTATTATCCCAACAGGTGGCGGTGCTACTTCTGTTTTAGGCAGTGTTAACCTTGCAGGAAGCGGAGAACCATTGAAAGGGGTATCGTTTACTTTTGTTGCTGAAACAAACGGAATGATGAAAGCTGCTACTGCAAACGAAACTGCAAAGCCCATAGTTAAAAAGAGTGCCGATAAAGGTAAGTTCCGTGCCACGTTGCCCGAAAGTACTTATAAAGTAATTGTTGAAAAAATTGGTTACAAAAAGCAGGAAGTAACAATAACCGTTGTAAATGGCGAAACTACGAACCTGAATATTGAACTTGAAAAGAACTAAGTTAACTAAACCCCGCTAAATGCGGGGTTTAGTTTTATAATACCTTTACCTTAAAACTGAGAGTATAGTTTCGTTCAGCACAAAGCGGTTTGTTTGTGTATTGATTTCGGTTAACATAGCGTCTGTTGTAAATCTGTCGCAAACGGTTTTGTGTACCGATGTATCGGTAAGAGCATATTTGCGAAGATTTGCCAATGTGAGCATGTAAACGGCTTTTTGATTTCCTATACTGAAATAATAATATGTTATCGGAATTTCCTTTGCCCTGCGATGCGGACCCGATTGTTTGTATTCGGTTTTGGTGGTTTTGAAAGTATAAATGTACAAGTATGAAGTATCGGCAATTAAAGAAGGGGTGCGGTTTATAAAGCGGTAATTTTCGCCATTGCTTAATCGAATGGCAAAAATACTATCCTTGTAAAACTTGGTTTCCTTGCCCTGTTCAATGCTGATGATATCGGGCGAGATGAAGAATTGCTTGAGTTTAATTTTATCGCCCTCGTGCTGCATGTCGGTAGGAATGGTCAGTTTCCCAATCTTAAAATCGGAATGTGTGAGGTATAGCCCCTCGACCTCGCTGTTTTTTATTTCCCTGGGGCGTTGAGCGAAAAGTTGCCCTGTGAGGATAAATAAAAAGAGTATAATCCCAGTTTTACCAGATGTTTTCATAGTATCATAACTTAAATTACAAACAAGAAGATTCAGATTATTTTTCCTTTTAACAGCTTGATTTGTAAGCTCCCGTGATCGGCTGCTTTGGGGCTGTGAGTAACCATAATTATTGTCGTGTTGTGTTTCTGGTTAATCTCTTTCAGTATGCTGAGGATCTCTTCCGACAGGCTGGGGTCGAGGTTTCCGGTTGGCTCGTCGGCGAGCAACAGCTCGGGGTTGTTGGCCAACGCCCTGGCGATGGCTACTCGCTGCTGCTGTCCCGCTGAAAGTTCCTTGGGGTAATGGGTGGTTCGGTCGTCTAACCCCACCCAATCCAGGAGCTCTATAGCCCGTTTCCTGTTTTTCGACTTGTCGCTGCATTTAACATTCAAGGCCAGCATTATGTTCTCGACAGCTGTGAGATAGGGCACCAGGGCGAAGCTCTGCATCACGAAACCTACGTGGTTGCTTCGGAAACTAGCAAGTTCGTCTTCGTCGCGCAGGTTTATTTCTCTGTCATTGTAAATCATCTGTCCTGAGGTAAACCGCAACAGCCCGCCCATCATCAGTAGTAAGGTGGTTTTGCCCGAGCCAGAAGCACCCGTTATCGTCACGAAAGCCCCCCGGGGTATGTCGAGCGATAAATTATCAACTGCATTTATGGCACCGTCGTGGCGGTGGTATGTCTTGGTAAGGTTTTTTATCTGAATAATCATGGTTAGTCCTCCTGCATGTTTGAAAAAGGTTCGATTTTACCGGCCATGTAGGCTGGGATGAGCGAGCCAATAACCGAGATTGTAATTGAAATAGCAATAGAAGTAAGGAGCAATGTGTAAATAGGATTCACTTGAATTCCCACGAACTGAGGGGCTAGCCAAATAGCTGCAAAAGTACCGGCTATATACCCCGCGGTTCCACCCACAAATCCCATCACAATTGCCTTGAGAACGAGTATGTAATAAACGTGACGTTTGTGGTAGCCAATCATCCGTAGTATGCCTATTTCCTTGCGTCGCTCGTTCACGTTGGCCCAGATGTAGTTGCCGATAGAAATGCTGCCTACGAAAATGATAATGATGAGGAAAACTAAGGATATTTTGTTCATCAAGCGGTTTGTCTCTATTTGCGTGGAGACTATCTGGCCTATGGTGGTGATGCGGGTGTCTGGCAATATGTTGCGAAGTTTACCCAGCAGGTTGTCGGATATTGCAGAGCAGCATCCCATTATTTCAATGGCACTTACTTGTTGGCCAGTACCCAAGAGCTGCTGCACGCTGTGCAGGTTTGCAAAAACACGATCGTCGTCCACCGTGCCTGTTTCGGGCAATACTTTTACGATGGTGAAAGGCTTGTTTTCTAAAAAGAGGGTGTCGAATTGCTTCACCTTTAGCTTTTGTGCAACTGCCGACCCAACGAAGCAATCTGATGACGAAAGGCTATCAATTCCTTTGCGCTGCAGTTTCTCGTCAACATATTTGGCGGGCTCGGCACCAGGTTTTGCCGCACAGCCAGCCCCCCCGTGTCCGCCCAACAAGCCACCGTTTTGCCACAAAGGTTTCGACGCTATTTCGCTCTTAGGCAATATACCAGTAAGCACAATGTTGTGGTTTCCAATCTTCACCCGGCGGGTAAGTTTTGGCGACATGTTTTCGACTCCTGGCAATGTAGATGTCAATATCTTCTCGACGTAGCTCTCAGGAAATGTTGGTGCGTCGATGTCGGCAGAGTAGTAATTATCGACACTGGCAGCCTGTGGTAATACAAGGATGTTAGCACCCAGGTTGTCGAGGTTCACGGCAACTGCTTTTTCGGAAACAACCGAGATTGAACGTATGCCTACTATGACACCAATGCCCAACGTTATGGCCAGTAAGCCCGAAACCAATTGCGATTTCCGGTGCCACAACTCTTTTAAAATTAATTCTGTTAGTCTCACATGTCCGCTATTTTTTAGGTCCGCAAGCACCAGGTACACAACTGCTCCCACATCCTCTAACAACCTTGTTTGCGGCAAGAACCAACTGGGTTGTTTCCACCACTCCTTCGAAAACACCGGTTGTTTGCCCCGATGCATTTAACACCATAACCGTAGAAGCGTTCGTGCTTTTCACATTAAGTTGCTTTATGAATCCTGCTTCTTTTGTGTCGGCAAGGTCAACTTCGATTACCGTTGCTTTGTTTTGCAGTTGCGTAGTTGCAGATTTGCATCTCTCAAGTATTTTGGCTCTATCGGTGTATGTTTTCTTTGAAATCACCAAGAACACGGGCTTTCCACTACCCACCGACTCATATACCTGGTTGAGCTTGGGTGATGGGACAAGCTCGGCCACCTTCTCCGACGTTGCCTCTTCGAGTAAGTATCCGCCTGTTAGCTGACCCTTCGAAGAAAGCACGAGTATCAGCGGAATGGGTGCTCCAGCCAAACGCCACTGGCTAACCAGTGGAGCATTAGCTGCATCTTCACGGTTCATATGCACGATAACAGCGTTTTTGCAAATGCCATTCGCAGCTTTTGCTATTGCAGTAGCTTTGGATGTATTGGCATGTCCTGCTTCTGTAACCACCACAAAAACAGCTTTCCCTGCCTTTTTAGCCTTGTCGAGCTCAGTTTGCACACTTGTTGGACTTTTACTTGCAACACCCTGACTTTGCCCCGTTTTTTGCTGATTAGCACTGGCTTCACTTGATATGTTGCCTAAATCACTGCCGGAGACAGATAATACCCCCGTGTTTAATAATAGCAGGGTCATTACCTGCCAATTTTTAAATAACTTCATATACTGTTTTTTTAAAATTAAAAGTACTTTTATTGAATTTTTAAATCCATCTGCCAGTTTTTTGGCAGTATTGTAAATAGTTTTCGCCGTGGGTGTTTCTCAGGTATTCTTCTTCGAGCCTTACCTGTACCTGAAAAAGCAGGGTTGACACAACGAAAACCAACAATGTAATGGCATTGGGAATTATCAAGAAAACCCCTGCCAATGTGAGGAGCATACCCAGAAACACGGGGTTTCGGGAAACTGAAAACAGCCCGTCAGTTTTGAGTTCGGTTTTAGCCGAATGGTCGATACCAACCCGCCACGAGTTGCTCATTTGTACCTGAGCTACGATAATCCATAATAACGCAAGGTGAATGAGTGCAAAACCTGTGTATTTGAGTATTGATATTTCGAGCCACGCAAAGGCTGCGAAATATTGCAAACCTGCGGGATGAACGAGGTTTACCAATGCCACAATAAAGATTAATGATGTTATGGGGGCTGATACCTTGCCCAAAAAGTCGTGTGCCGAATCGGTATTTTTAAACACATATGGATTAATGCCTGTTTTGCGTTTTACCCGAACTGACGGGATAACAAACACGACAAGGAAGTACACAACCAAAAACGATAGGATATATATTTTTTCGAACATAACTAATTAATTTTTACTTAGTTTTAAAATGCGGATAGCTCCCCTGAAAACAATAAGAAATACTAATGAACCGATTACAAGGTCGGGGTATTTTGAGTTTGTGAACAAAACCAAAAGGCCTGCAATTATAACCCCTCCATTGATTATTATGTCGTTGGAAGTGAAAATCATGCTTGCTTTCATGTGTGCTTCGTTGCTATTAGATTTTTGTAGCAAGTACAAGCAAATTGCATTGGCAAGCATGGCAAAAACTGAAACAGCAACCATGGTGCGATAGTCGGGAAAGGTATCCGTACCAATAAACCTTCTTACAACCTCAACCAAACCAATTAATGCCAATAATAGCTGTAAATAACCGCTCCAAGCGGCCACTTTTTGTTTACGATGAACCAAACTGCCAACAGCCCAAAGACTAAGTCCGTAAACAAAAGCATCGGCAAGCATATCAAGCGAATCGGCAACCAAGCCCATTGAGCCTGAAAATAATCCCGCAACAATCTCGATTAGGAAAAATCCGAAATTGATGACCAGAACAGCCCATAAAAGTTTTGATTGTACATCGTTTTTGTTCTTAGCCGATTGCCAATCAATAACAGATTGTTCTTTTAGTTCGGAACCCAAATCAAGGCTTTTTAATTTGCGTTCAATCTCGTTGTTTTCGGAATGTACGATTATCAACGTTCTTTCGGTTATATTAAACTGCAAATCATGAATGGCGGAAATGCCATCCAGTTTCATACGAATTAATCTCTCCTCTGAAGGGCAATCCATTTTGCTGATAATATATGTGCTTTTAATCATGGGGAAGTGCAAATTAAAAATTACAATTTGTTTCGCAATCGGCTTTGCCATATTCAACCTGTATGGTAGCGTGTTCAATATCAAACTGCTGGTGCAACTGGTGTTGAACGTTGGTGATAAACGTAACATCGGTTTGGGTGTTGGTTGCCAAATGCACGGTAAGGGCTGCATCGGTGGTGCTTAATGCCCAAATATGCAGGTCGTGTATGTCGGAAACTTCGGGCAAACTTTTCAGGTAGTCTCGCACGGCTTGGATATTCACGTTTTCGGGAACGGCATCAAGTGCAAGGTTTACAGAATCAATAAGTAAATGGTACGAACTGTAAAGGATTACAGCAATGATAACAAACGAAACAAGTGAATCGACCCAAACAATGCCTGTGAAAGCCATAATAATGCCAGCTACTACTACGCCCAGCGAAACTAGGGCATCGGCAATAAAGTGAACAAAGGCACTGCGGATGTTCAAATCGTGTTTTTTACCTTTCATAAATAGCCATGCCGTAAACCCGTTTACGGCTATGCCAATGGCGGCCACTGTAATGACGCTATTTGGGTTGATTTCGAGCGGTTTGCCCATGCGTTCTATGGTTTCCCAAACAATAAACGCCACGGCTGCTAAAAGCAATATGGTATTGAGCAACGCTATAAGAATGGTTGAACGGCGAAAACCATAAGTGAACTTCATTGTTGGCTTACGTTGCGAAAGGATTACCGCAACCCATGAGAATACCAACGCCAATACATCGCTCAAGTTATGACCCGCATCGGCAACCAATGCCATGGAGTTTGAGAAGAAACCGTACGAGGCTTCAACGATTACAAAAACGATATTTATGGTAATGCCTATTTTAAAGGCATTACCTAAATTCATATCGAGGCTATGAGGATGATTGTGTTCCATAATACATGGATTTTAATGTTTAAGTTTAATGCATATCACAAAAAGGACACCATTTGCCCGCTTTAACACTTTCAGATGACAATAAAAACTGATGCCCTTTTATACATTCCCATGCCATTTTTGTTTTACAATTGGTATAGCCTTTGGAAAGACACTTCCCTTTCTTTGAATTAGCCATTTCAACCATTGTTTCAATGCCGTAGGGTAGATTTCTCGCACATTGTGGACACCAGCTTTCTCTTGTTTTTATGCTAAAAGCAGTAGCAGACCACTGATGTCCAAATTTACATTGCCATAAAAGTTTTGTTTTCGAATTAACATAATTTACCGCAAGACACTTGCCTTCTCTCAAAAAAGCAATTTGCTGCATTTCCGTTAGAGACAGTTTCCTGTTTCCAGCACAGACAGGACACCAACTGCCAGAATATAGTACACTGCTTAGAGTAGTTCTCCATTTATGCCCATTCTCGCACTCCCATAAAAACTTCTGTTTTTTGTCTTTATAGTTTTTCGAAAGGCATTTACCGTTACGTTCTGATGTGATTTTTTGAATTTTGCTTTTTACATCGTTTGTAAGGTTTATTCCGGTATCTGTTTGTAATAAGGTTATTTCCATATTTAAAACCTAAAAAAATAACTTCATCAAGAGAAACCCCAGATGAAGTTATGCAGATTTACCTTAACCACAAGTCATTTCTCCGGCGTTCTTTTTTGCCGAAAGTAATTTGTAAGCCCCTTTTATAACGACTTTGGTATTTTGAATATCAAAACCTGCGGGTAAAAGAATTTCTGTAAAGCCATCGTTAGTATCGCCTTTGGTAATTTCGATAAAGCGGTATTCGGTAAATGGTTTACCGCCTTCTTCTTTATCTTTCTCAAAAGCAAATATGTAATACTTATTATCGAATGATACCACTGCATCGGCAGGGACAGAAGTTACCTGTTTGTCGGTTTTTTCGATATGTGCCAATACATACATACCAGGCAACACATTATTGCAAGGCTGCTGAACGGTTGCATACACTTTATAGGTTTTATCAGCATTTATTGATTTGCCAACCTGATAAATTTTTGCTTTATGCTCGTGTGTTTCGTTGTTGATTGTGAAATGTGCAAACTGACCAATAGAAATGGTATTTGCATCCTTTTCGAACAAACTGAGTTCGAGCAATAAATTATCATTGCCAACTATTTCAAAAAGCACATCGGTTGGCGAAACATATTTACCAATACTGAGGTTTGCCGTTTTTACATAACCATTGATAGGCGAAACAAGAGCAATGGTTTCAGAGATATTATCTTCAGAAAGTGTGGCGGGGTTTACGCCAATAACCTGTAATTTTTGACCTATGCCTTTTAATTGTGCTTTGAGGCTCCGATATTCGGAGGTAGTTTGTTGCAGGTTTTTTTCGGAATAGACATCGTCCTTATAAAGTTCGGTGTGGCGTTTATATTCCGCTTCGGCAAACTGGTACTTGTTTTTTATATCGAGGTAATTTTGCTGTAAATCGACAAATTCGGTATTCTCGATGATTGCGAGTGTTTGACCTTTAGAAACTGCATTGCCGGGTAAAAGGCTTGACGATTTTACAAACCCTCCCAAAGGAACACTAACAGAAGCCGAATTTTGGGGTGCTGTGGTAACTATACCGTTGGCTTTGATAACACCGCTTACCTGACGCATTTCGACTTTGCCCAGTTGCACACCTGCCAGTTTGATTTGTTCTGCATTCATTTCAACGATGTCTTCGGGCAACTCTTCGTGTTCTCCTTCTTCTTCTGATTCGCCCTCTTTATGCCCCTCGTGGCTTTCTTTTTCGGAGTTTTCGGCATGAGTTCCCGCCTCGTGGCCGTGTTCATCAAGTTTCTTGCTGTTGCAGCCTGTGAAAGCGGCTACACTAATCATTACTAAAAGAATGATGCTATATTTTAATGTTTTCATAAAAAATCAGAATTAAAATGTTTTACCTGTAATAAAGTCAATTGAAATAATAGTTTGATTATAGCCGTTGAGTGCATCGAGATAGCTTTGTTTGATAGACAATGCACGGTTGAGCGACAGGATATAATCGAGATAATCCATTGCACCTGCTTTGTAGCTGCGGGTAGATTGCTCGATAATCAAATCGGCTTCGGGAACGGCTTGTTTTTCGTAAAACTCAACACTGTTGTTGAACTTGCTGTATTCACTCAAAAGAGCCTGATAACTACCCGATAGTGATTTGGTGTAATACTCGGCGTTGGTGCTTGCCACCTGCTGTTTGATTTTTGCTGCCTTTGTTTTAGAAGTATAAGGAACAAACCACAGCGGAATGGAAATGCCTGCCTGAATACCTGTAAACCGGTCGCCAGTGCCAAAGGTGCGGGGCAGCCCGTTTATCTCCTGCACGCCCTGCATGGTTTGGCTAAAGTATCCAATGCTGAAATCGGGCATCATACGGCTGCGTTCCAAATTTTTCTCGATACGTGCAACTTCAACCTGCTGCTGAATGTAACCCAACGACGGATTGGAAGAAACTGCCAAAGTATCGGAAAGTGTAATATACCCCGAACGTCGAAGTACAGTATCGGCAGGAATTAAAGCATAATCGACATTCAGCAGGGTTTGTAAACGCTGAATAAGAACCTCAATATCGGCTGTTGTTTGCTGCAATTGGTTTTTAATTTCGAGGCTTTGCGAACGTGCTGTAATCATTTCAAGGCGATTTGTTTCGCCTGTTTTTGCCCTAAGTTCGGCAGCCCTTAAAAATCCCGAATATAAACTATCCTGATACTTCAAAAGTTTTTGTTTGGAATACAGGTAAGCCAATTGCCAATAAGCCTGTTTTACTTGCGAGGCAATTTCGAGTTGAGAGGACTTTTGCTGCCATTCGCTACTTTTTATATTTGCATTCGCCAGTTTATTTTGATTGATATAAACCGAAGGGAAAGCAAAAGATTGTGAAATGGTAAAGCTATTGTCCTTAGTATAAGAATTAAACTGCCCATACTGCCCATCTATAGCAGTTTTTGGAATGTCCCACGAAGAACCTTTGAGGGCTTTCTGCACATCGACCGAATAAGCTGCAGAACGAACCGCTAAATTACTGTCTAAAGCCAATTGAATGGCATTTTGCAAGGTTATTTGCTTGGTTTGCTGCGCTTCGGCTTTATTGAAAAAGAATGTGCCCAAAAGTACAAGAATCATAGCCAACCCGCCTGTATTCAGTTTTCTATTTTTAGAAGGAAGTTTGAAATTACGTTTTGTAAAAATGATATAAAGTACAGGCAAAACTACTAAGGTAAGAAGCGTTGATGTAATAAGTCCACCTATTACAACAGTTGCCAAAGGTTTTTGAACTTCGGCACCCGCCGAAGTTGACAAAGCCATAGGCAGAAACCCGAGCGATGCTACGGCAGCAGTCATTAGCACAGGGCGTAAACGAGTTTTTAAACCTTGTAATACACGTTCGGTGATGTCGGAAACACCCTCTTTTTCGAGGCGGTTAAATTCGGCAATCAACACAATGCCATTAAGCACAGCAACCCCGAACAACGCAATGAACCCAACACCCGCAGAAATTGAGAAATTCATGTCCCTTAACCACAGCGCAACTACTCCACCAATGGCAGCCATAGGCACTGCTGTATAAATAAGAATGGTTTGTTTGAGCGAATGGAAAGTAAAGAACAACAATACGAAAATTAGCAACAATGCTACAGGAACGGCAACAGCCAAGCGTTCACGGGCTGCAATAAGGTTTTCGAATTGTCCGCCAAATGTTGTGTAATACCCAACAGGCAATGTTAGGTTTGCATCGAGTTTTGAACGGGCATCTTCAACCACGCTTTCGACATCACGACCACGCACGTTAAAACCGATTGTTAAACGGCGTTTTGTGTTTTCGCGCGACACTTGTGCCGGCCCTGTTTTAATTTCAACACTTGCCAATTGGTCGAGCGGAATTAAACGACCATCGGGCAAGGCAATACTAAGGTTTTTAACGTCTGAAATATCACGTCGATGGGCTTCGTCGAGCCGTACTACAAGGTCGAAACGTTTTTCCTCCTCGAAAACCACACCTGCGGAACTACCAGCAAAGGCAGCCTTTAAGATGTTATTTATTTCTGTAACCGAAACGCCATACTGTGCCATACGTGGGCGATTGTACTCGACTTGTATTTGAGCCAAACCTGTAACTTTTTCAACGTTAATGTCGGTTACTCCTTCGATATTTTGTATATATTCTTCGATTTGAGCTGCTTTGAGGGC
>Ga0209310_1002519_pt1 | contig 11696 bp, 6 predicted proteins | sample AD_UKC030_MetaG_FD_184415 | JGI IMG/M metagenome (GOLD analysis project Ga0209310, IMG submission 184415) | Active sludge microbial communities of municipal wastewater-treating anaerobic digesters from USA - AD_UKC030_MetaG (SPAdes) (version 2) | ecosystem: Engineered > Bioreactor > Anaerobic >... | reverse complement strand
GCCGGCATTGACGCCGAGGATAGGAGCGAGAGCTACGGCGCCGCAGGGCGGATCATTTGAATGCAGAGTGAGAGAATCATTCAGCTTATAATTGGAAATGTATTCTTTGACGTAAGAGCTGGCTTCCTGGAGAGCGGAAAGCAGTTCAGTGGATTTAGCGGCCAAGCCGGCAGCGCCGGTGATATAGTTATCGACGAGAGTTTTAGAGGCGGAAGAAGTGGTGTTCGCCGCCGGAGGACCGGTAGGCTGATACTGTTTCGAAACCGTCTCAATAAGTATATTGCTGAAATCCTGATATTCGGCTTTAGTCGCGTTGAGATTATCCAGGGCATATTGGGTCAGAGCATCATATACGGTAGAAACGAGGTTGCTCTTGTCGAGCTGCGCCTGGCTGTCTTCGTTGACTGCAGACTGACGATTCGCCATCGGCGTAATCGCCTGGTTCAGCGGAGGCATCTTCATATTGTTGTTGAAAGCATCTACCGCAGTAGCGATAGCCTGGTACATCACGCTGTAAGTCTGCTCCATATCTTTTTTGACCTGCTCGCTCAAGCTGGCAAAGGTTTCCTGAACTTTCATATTCGCCTGGGCGATCAGCTGACTACCGATCTCTTTAGCCGTTTGCGTGGTGTCCTGGGCATTCTGTTTAAGCTCTATAAAAGCCTGCTCAAAAGCTGCACTCTGATCATTTAATTTATCGAATAACGCTTTTTTGGCGTTTTCTGCAGTCTGATATGCCTGCTCCATAGAAACCTGGGCATTATCTTTAGCTTCAGCCACTAACTCTTTCACTCCGGTAATGGCAGAATTAACCGTGTCATTCACAACATTGGCTATTGCGTTCTCTTTAACCGGCGCGTTAGCAGACAAAGCCTTCATCGCATCGGTGGTTGTGGCTGCAGGCGATTTCACCGCTAAAGCATACTGCTGGGCTGCCTGGGCTCCGGTAACGGAAGCGCCGGTCACATTAGCCGCATTCTGACCTCTTTCTACGCTCTGAACATTGTTCGCGGAATTCGCAGGTGCCGGAATAGTAGCAGAAGCAGTAGGCTGCGGCATCGTTACAGTCGGTTGCGCGTTAGGGCTGCTGTTAGAGAAATTCAAGCTGGGAGCCTGCACTGCGCCAGCGTTTGTTCCGGTTTGGGCAGAATATGTATTATTTAAGGAAAAGCTTGGACTGATCGTAGACTGCGAATTCGGCACATTGCTGGAGTAATTATTGGAAAAGGCGCTGGTTTGAGTATAGTTTAAGCCGGAGTTAATTAAAGAAGAAGTGGTGCTTGGCGTAGAGAATTTAATGCTACTTAACCCGTTCGAGCTGGTCGAACTTAAAGAGGACGATGGGCTTAAGCTCGAGAATAACGAGCTGGAGGTTGTTGATACGGTTCCCTTGCTTGATACGGATGAAAAGCTGACCGGATTGCTGAAACTAAATGAACCTGAAGAACCCGAATAAGACGAACCGGAAGAGGAGGAACCCAGTGAAGATGAACCTAAAGAAGACGATCCGGAAGAAGAACCCGAAGAAAGACTGGTAGGTGAACCTGAACTGCCGAAATCGAAGGCATAAGCTTGCGGAATCAGAGCAGTAGATATCTTTTGGAACATCTGCCATATCGTCTCTTTTAGACCCGATTTGGGAGCGGTAGGCAGCGGGTTGTTGCCTTGATACGGTACCGAGGGAACAGTATATCTGTAATCTGACCTGGCAGCCCAGGTAACTTCAGAAAACAGAAATACCCCGACCATGGTCAGGGCTACTGTTTTAAACCAGATTGTTTTTCGCCAGGCATACATTGGCTTACCCTCGTTTAAACAAGAAAGCCGAGCTACTCATTTCGGTAACTCGGCTATCCTGAAAGTTTCTCTCTCGAGGATCCGTGGCTTTGCGTCCCAAGATTTCTCTTGGTTTGCCTTTTTCGTATAAGAAGTACTTTTTTTATAAATTTACATTTATTTAAAAAAGCACTTAGTTCCACCAAAAGTATAATCGTTAATAATGGCTATGTCAAGTAATTATACTAACTTTTTTCTCTGTTAACGATTGACTACGGTAGCGGCGCATGTAGCCGCGCATATATTCCCTGCGCTGCTCTTTGTGATCTTGATCGTAGTCCTTGAGGAAATCCTGGTGCGTGACTTTCCAGAGGCGATTATAACGCCGGCGCTTCTCTTTCCAAGCCTGTTCTTGGCCGAGGCATTTAAAATAATCCGGATTGCGCTGGCGCCATTCCTTCTGGTTCTGCAGCTGCCTCGTCTTCTGACATTCCGCGCTGCCGCAAACCTGTTGATTGGCGTGATATTTGCTAGGCTGGAATTCATTACCGCATAGTTTGCATACCATACACAAAATGTAACATACAGAAAGGGCACTGTCAAGGCAGCGGAGCTATATTTTTGTTGCTTTAACAAAAAGTTTAAATTAACTGATTTTATTGCCACGTTTGCCGATAATACCAATTGATACCGTATCACTGATACCGTATCAAATAACTCTTGACAAATTTTAAGCATTGCTATATAATCTAGCTTGTCTAAATATATCTAAATTTGAGGAAATAATGCCGAGAAAAATCATTATCTTATTGGTATTATTCTTTTTATCTTTGGCGTTGCCGCTTTGCAGCCTCTTTGCCCAGCTCGCCCCCCTGAATACTGAATATCTCAATTTTGTGCAACAAAAGATCAATTCCCTGCTCATCTATCCGGATGAAGCTATTGAAAATGGCTGGGAAGGAATTGTTACTCTTAAAGTCACGATTGCCGCGGATGGGAACCTCAAAGCTATCATGATCGCCGAATCATCCGGATACCCCATTCTCGATGAGCAGGCGGTAACGGCAGTGCGCGACGCAGGACCGTATCCGTTGCCGGAAGACTATGACGGCTACGAAGAAGTGGAGATAGTTTTACCGTTAAGATACGCGATCTCCGACATTAGTACGGATGACCTGGGCGATATAATCGAGGTGCCCTCGCAACCGAATTTTTATGAACCGGATTTCTCGCAGCCGCTGGAAGGCGAATCCGAAATGGCGCTGGAGCAGGAAGGCGTATACGAGCGCGAAGTTTCGCCGGAAGAATTACAGCAGTTACTCGCGCAACAGGAAGAGCAGCCCGCGACGGAAGAAGAAAGCCCGGAACAACCCGCATTCTCTCCCATGCAGCAACCCGTCGACATAGGCATACCGATCGCCACCCGCTATGAACCCAAAGCTTCTGCGGTCCGCTGGCCGGAAGAACTAAGCGCTTTCATTCAAACGTCCCTTAAGAATAATAAACCTACTGCGGTCGCGCAGAAAGAAGTGGACCTGGCGGAGTTCAAAGTCAAAGAAGCCATGCGCAATCTTCTGCCCACGGCTAAAGTTTCCAGCAGCTATACCGACGGTGATTACTCCGGACCTTATCGCGAAATGAATGCGAAAATCGAGGTAAACCAGCCGATCTATTACGGCGGGAGATTGCTGGATTCCATCGAGCACGCTAAAGCCAACCTGGAAGTTTCCAAGATGAACCTCAACCGCCTGCAGTATGAGATCATCCATAAAACCGAAACCGCTTATTACAACCTCATCGCTTCGCGCACCCATTGGCGCTATAAAGAAGCCCTGCGCACCGAAGCCCAGGAACTGCTCACCCGGATCCAGAAATTAGCCGATATCGGGATGATCATCCCGCTGGAATTAAAAAGCGCGCAATCGTCTTTCGAACAGATCGAATTCCAGTTGGCCAGTCTGAAGGAAGATATTTATCTGGCGGAGCTTACTTTCAAGCAGGTGCTCAACACCAAGGATTTGCCGGAAATACAACTCGCGGAACCGGAAGTCACCAAGCCGAATCTTAATCTCGACGAGCTTTTTGATGTAGCCCTGAAAAGCCGGCCGGAAATATACATCGGCGAGATGATGGTCAAGTTCAATAAATACGGCAAGAAGATCGAGCTGGACAAGGATAATTTCGCCATAGACGCCGTGGGTTCTTATGAATACTACTGGGGCAATTACAAAACCGAAGATCTCCAGAATTCCGCGAACTGGGCCGCGGGCATCAAAGTCAGCAAAATGCTGGGCGCCAGCTCTTTAAAAAGCTCCTTTTTGCACGAAAAAATGCAGCGCCGCTACGGGCATACCAACAACTCCGAGACCACCTCTGCCAGCGCAGAACTGGGTATCCTGGATAATTTCGCCGGGATATCCTCTTTGAAAAAAGCCGACGTCGACCTGCATCGTTCTTACAGCGATCTCAATGAAACCAAAAAAACGATCACCTTCGAAGTCCAGGATTCTTTTTTGAATTACCAGAAAGCCATATTGCAACTCAATACCGCCGCAGCGGATATGGCTTTCCGCCGCAACCAGGCCGAGATCACCAAGATCAGAGCCATGGTCAACGACGCTTCCCTTTCTTCAGCCATGGATTCGCTCTTCAGCCTGGCTGACGCCCAGACCAAATATTTCCAGGCCCTGGGCAACTACTTCCTGGCCTTAGCCGGACTCAAAAAAGCCACCGGATACGGAATCAATATTTAACCCGCCCGATTTAACCCGCTTGTTAACAGATACAAAAGTCGGCCTTTCTGCCTTGAAAATACGCCCGCGGTAAGCTATACTTTGACTGAACAATGCAGCAGAATTCTTGATCGAAAAGCCCCGCTCCGGCGGGGAAAGCCACGGGGTCGGGGGAATTGCTTTTGTTTCTCAATTTGATTTTCCCTTTTCATTGACTGACCGGGTTGCCGAAATCAGGAAAAGCAATCCGGATTTTTCTTTTTAAGGGGCCAAATGGAGAAACAAGCGAACCGGACAATCTGGCGCAGGATAGTCAATCTTACGATTATCGCTTTATTTTTAAGCAGTCAATGCGGACTGGCTGATGACATTGCAATCAGGCGTATAATCGGAGGTTTCTCCTCGCTCATTATAACCCCTTGCTATGCAGAATTCGACGTGTCTCCCTCGAGTTACGATCGCGGCGGCGACGGCTTTAACTCTGCTTTCACCTTGCGTCAGATATCCCCTTCTCCCAAAATCAATGTCAGCGTGAGAAAAACATCCGCCAGTACCGCAGAATTCACTAAAAACCTGGCTAATCGGTTAGTTACTCCCTCCACTGTTCAACCAACAACCAATCGGGCCGACGGAGCCAAAGCTTCCAATCCCGCAAATACGCACGCGTTAAGCGTTAAAGCATGTATTGATAAAAACCCAACGCAAAATAATCAGAAGACGCATCATCAGGAGGCGGCGACAAGGATAAAGCCCGAACAATCCAGATCAATCAATACTCCCAACCCTGCCTCAATGGAATTGAACCATAAAAACAAGAAAAATTTAGTCGAAGCCCGGCAAATGGATGTAAATAAAGATAAAAATCAATCTACGGTTCATTTGACGTTAGAAATCAAAAATAAGATGGCATATAGCTCGAATTCATTGACCGGAAAAGAAAATCATGCTTTTTCGCCCCGCGATACGGTTGATACGGTATCTCCGCAGAAATTTGAGGTGAAGAGTCTGCAGGATACCGCAAAACATCAAAAGAAAATACAGAATTCTCCTTACGGAGTTATGCCGATATTTAAAAACATGATCATTGAGCAATTGCCTTTGATGCTCGCCACTTCCGATACAGGCCTGCGCTTGCCGATTAGCCAGGAAGCATTACCCGAAGCCGACCCTTTTGACTTACCGCTGGATGCAAATAAATCGCGCACGGAAGATATCTATAAGCAATTTCACCATTTCGACATTGGCGGATCGCCTGATAATAACTTTGAGAATTCACAGTCTCTTCTCAATAACATTGATTTGATTGCTCTGACTGCGGTTAATTATGCGAAAACAGGCCTTTCGCCTCCGGGAAACAACTTTTCTTCTGTTTCCCGCGTTCAAACCTCGCATAAAGATAACCGCCTGGATTCATCCTCTTATCTCTCTAATTCCACTGATTTCGCACCAGACACATCATCAAACAATTCAACAAACCATATCATTACATCTGATAATTCATTTGATGCTGGATTAAACCGGCGATATGACGGCGCCCTCTTCCCCTACCCCCCCAGGGCCCAGTCTATCGCCCGGTTGCCAGCATCTTTTCCTTCGATGGGAACGAATAATTTAACCGGCGATGTGGCTGTGCCCTACCCCACCCCCCAGGGCCAGCCTATCGTCCGGTTATAAATTTGCGATTAAAAGGAGAACCGACGATTATGCGCGATAAAGCACAACCAGGAGGTGTTTAGTGAACCAGGCGGATTCTCTGCGGCTCAAGTTTATTCACGGTGTCCTGTGCATGGGGAATCAGGCGATATTATTTCTAGCCAGAGAGGAATTATCAGGAAGAATCCATCTTTTCTTCATTTCAGCCGGCAGCAACTCTATATTCAGGCGCAACGGCCTGGCCAGACGCTGGGAAAAGATGGATAATGACAATTTGATTGCCATAGTGCTTAATGCGATTCAAGAGGCTTTAAACAATGATCTGGTAATAATCAGAACGCGCCAGGATTACCAAAGCCTGCTCGGCCGGATTGAAGCATAGTCCGGCACAGCCGGCTTTACGCCTGCGTTAACAGATACAAAAGTTTGTTCTTGCGCATTGAAAAACCGCAGCGCATAAGGTATACTTTGCTTGTAACACGCAGTAAAATTCTTGATCGAAAAGCCCCTCTCGAGGGGGGAAAGCCACGGGGTCAGGGAAAACATTATTTGTTTCTCCATGGAATTGTTTCCCTTTTTGACTAACCGGGTTGCCGAAATCAGGAAAAGCAATCCGGATTTTTATTTTGCGGGAGCCCTATGGAGAAGCAAGAGAACCGGACAATCTGGAGAACCCCGACCGCCTTTGTTATCCTGGCGCTTTTCTCCGTTTTGGCGGCGCCTCCCAGCTACGCTTTTTCCAGCGGCGCACGCACTTTCAAACATTCCAAGCAGATAGAAGCCTACAGCTCAAACCGCCAGCAGAATTATCGCAACAGATCGACCGATACCAATACTAACGTAGATTCCAGCTCCGCAGGCTCGCGATCGCCGCTATTCAAACTTTTCTCGACATACAGCAATAATTACTCAAGTCACAAAAGTAATTGGTTAAACCTGTCCGCGCACACTTCCAACGATTCAAGCCGCAAACGTCATGTCCATGGCAAGAATTCGAGTCAGAATGACCGGTCTGTTTCCAGCCTGTTCAACAATCACTACTTCAGCAAAACCCGCGGTTCGGAAGAACGGTTTTACGCTCTGCACTCGGAAAACAAAAAAAACCTGAAAAATGAAACTCGAAACAGCAATTCCACTTATTCGGCTATAAAAAGCACCGTGGCTTTAAAAGTGGACGCGCAAAAAGCTAAAATCGACACTTCTAATACGCACTTAGAAAAAACCGGCGTTTCTTTCGCACAAATCGATAAAGAAGAAATTGCATCTCGGAACGCGCAGGTTGAATTACAGAATTCACTCCTTAAAAACGGATATAAGGCGGAACAATCTGATAAAAACATGTTACATAAATCTGTTAAGTCAGAAATAACGCATTTAAAAGCGCAAATTAAAAACAAGGTTACTATTTCATCAAAAGAGAGTCTATCGGGCAAGGATCAAACTTCGATATCTAATGATACGGTTGATACGGTCTATACCAATAAATCCGAGGTCAAAGATATCCGCGAAACTGATGGAGATCAAGAAAAGAAGATTCAATTCGCGATGTTTGGCCTTATTCCTATCTTAAAATCCATGCTCATGGAGCAATCACCTCTAATCATCGCCACAACAGATGCAGATTTAAGGCTCCCTGCGCAGGAAAATGCCTCTTCGACCAGAGAACCAGTTGAAATACCTGTTGATGCGCATAAAACCCTGAATCAAGAAAACCCGGCGAGAGAAAAACAGTGCTGCCTGGCTCACAATAGCAACCTTAAGGATGAAAAAAATAATATTCTGATGAATATAGCGGATATTGTTGATGTATCCGCGGTTAATTATGTAAAAACCGGCCTCTCGCCTCCGGGAAATCGCCTTGCCTCTATTTCCCGCATCCAATCCGCGCAGCATAAGGCCGACGCAAACATTTTCTCTTATTCTCCAACCCATCATCCTGCTTTCGATAATTCTCTTGTTAACCATATCACTGATTCCGATTTTTCATTTTCCGGCGTTAAGGATAACTTAACGTTGCAGAGAGCTGCTTCCTCTTCCCCCCTCCCCGGGATGCAGCTCTCTATTGATTTGATGCTGGATTTAACCGGCGATATGACTACATCCTTTACCCCCCTCCCCAGGGTGGCGTCTGTCGTCCGGTTGCCAGCATCGGATTCATCTTTTAATCCCCATAATTTAACCGGCGTAATGACTGCATCCTCTTCCCCCCTCCCCGGGATGCAGTCTATCGCCCGGTTAGTTACTATAGATACAGGAGACCGGAAATGAAGACTATAAACAGAAATAACAGACAAAACAAGGAGGATACCATGATCAAGAGATACCTGATTCTCATCGTCATCGCCATGTTGAGCTGCCCGCCCGCCTACGCCACTTCATTCAAGATGAGCGACAAAGAAAATGCCAAAGTGCCTGCCGGGGCCTCGACCAATTTCAAGTCGATAAAAGCGTCCGCCGGAATGATCCCCTATGTTAACGACCACAATGGCGAGGCTTCCCAGGGTGCTCTGGGGAACTGGGACAACGGCGACAAACCGGGACAGAGAGGGACCTTCCCGGACGGCGCTTCATTCGACAACTGGGGCTCATTCTGGAAGGGCGGATGGTGGCCGAACAGCGCCCTGGCTAAAGTTTTCGACTTCACCGAAGACAAAAAAGTCGACCAGGAAGATATCGACGCCATGGACGCCAAGATCACCGCAGGAGAGTTCGACGAGTCCATGGACCTCAACAACGACTCCAAGCTCGACGCCACAGACAAAGAGCTGCTCACCGGCGTGGTTAATTTCAACGACAAAACTACCGCGGAAAAGACGGATATCGTCAATGACCTCGCCGACCCATTCGCCGCCGCGGTGATCACCAATCTGACCCGCCAGCCCAAAGGAACGCAGCAGGCCGGAGAGATCCTGGCTGCGCTGGAGACAGAAAGGGCCACGCAACTGCTTAACAGCGACGATCTTGCAGCCAGAACTGTAGCGCGCATCATGCCCACCATGGATACCGCAGAAGCCGCGGACATGCTCGAAGGCCTTGACGTGAAAAAAGCCGGAGCGATACTAATGAGCATGGCTACCTACCCGACGTACTTGAGCTCGTTTTTCAACAGTAAGAAAACCAGCACATCCGCAACTACCGCGTCGAGCATCGTTGCGGCCATGGATACGGAAAAAGCCGTAGCCATATTCGCGGATACCGACTTTAAATCCGCCAAAGCCGCGGCGATCCTGGGTAAAGCCGATGCCGCTAAGGCTGCGGATATTATGGAAGGACTGGATACTGCCAGGGCTGCGGAAATACTTCAGTCCATGACCGGCAAAACCCGGCATGGTTCCGGCGGGTTCTGGGACCATCTGTGGCCCTGGACCGGCAACTCCGGCAAGCGAGGCCGTTTAACCAAGCAGGCCGGAGAGATCCTGGCGAACATGGATCCGGCGAAAGCCGCGGCAGTCCTGGCCGACAGCAGCTTCAAGGCCAGCAAGGCCGGAGCCATATTCAAAACCATGGACTCTGCCAAGGCAGCGGCTATTCTCGCCGACGATGCGTTGAGCGTAGATCAATGCGCGGATATTCTCAAATCCATGGGCAGATATGGTTTCTGGAGAAATGTCAATTTCGAAGACTGGGGATTGGATTCCGAATGGGCCGACAAACTCTCGAGTAGATTCTCCAAGCTGTCAACCTCGGCAAAAGAGATCCTCTCCGAGCTGGAAACCCTTGATGCCGAAAAAGCCGAGCAGATCAGGGACAAGCTGGGCATAAACTCAACGGACGACGACACCGACGATACCGGAAACGGCACCGATACAAATACGGATGATGCGGACACGGACACAGACGGCGTATTGCCTCCGGCAACCGAGACCGACTTGAGCAAATACACCGATTCCGAATCCCTGCTGGCCAAAGCCTGGAAATACTTCGATAAAAAGGACTATGGCAACGCCGCAGCGCTAGCGAAAGAAGCCGTCTCCCGCTACAGCGACAAAGCCAAAGAACAGCAGGCGTCACTTTCGAAATTTGCGTCCGAAAGCAAAGCAGCGGATTACTGGGCTTTGAACGACGTCGGCACAGCGCACCTGATCCTGGGAAATATTTACAAAACCTTGAAGGATAATGAAGCGGCGAGAACCGAATATAAGACCATTCTCGCCGAATACAAGTATGCGCAGTGTTACGACCCCCAGGGCTGGTGGTGGAAAGTCGCGGATGCCGCCCGTGAAGCATTGAATAAACTAAAATAAACAACGAAAGGGCTGTGCCCCGGTAAACCAAGGGGCACAGCCCCAACAAACAGGATTAAATCGTCTTTTTTTATTCTGTTAATAGAAGCAAAAGTTAGTTATTCTATTTGAAATTTCCCGGTTCTTCTGGCATACTTGTTATGACATATAGAAATGTCCGCCTAAGCGGACAGGGGGAGGACTGGGAAACCTTATCGATAAAGGGTTTCTTCTGTTTTGTTGAAGAGACCAAAGCCACGGATCGATAGACAAAAGTTCTCTTTTTTGTTTCCGATACCGGGTTGCCGAATAAGGATAGCGATCCGGTTTTTTATTTTGACAAGAATCCCAAAACGGAGGCAACAATGAAACCCCTGAAAAGCTTACTCGCGGCCACCTTATCGCTGGCACTCATTCTTAACCCGGTTTTGACCGACCTTGCCTGGGCTTTTGATACCGTACTAGGCACCTATGGTTCAACCGGTTCGACCGGCTCAACCGGTTCGACCGGAGAATCATCTTCCGGCGGAACCGGAGGCATAATTCCTTCGTCGGGTTCGAGTACTTTTGTCACCCCTTCGAGCTTTGCAACCAAGCTGACCGCTTCAAGCAGCATGGATTATCCCAGCATAGCCGATATCAAAGCGTCCTGGAGCGCCTCAACCCCCACTTTCGATATAAAGCTGCCTACCGCATCCACGGTTTCGGACAGCCCGTTCCTTTCCAGCTCACGCGTAACCTTCACCTCTCCCGGATCGATCATCCCGTCTGCGGGAACCGGTCTGAACCTGGGCACTACGTCTGCGAACAGCCTGTTTTCCTCTTCTCTGACCACGCCGTCGACAACCGCCTCCTCCTCATTGTTGAACATGAATACACCGGGGACGACTTCTTCTCTTTTTGCTAATTCCGGACTCTCCACTTCTTCTCTTTTTAACACCGGAACGACTTCTGTGAACAATCTGGCTTCGTCCAATTTCGCATTGACTAATTTCAACACGGCGTATACCGGCACAAGCACTCCGATCACGCAGTCTCCCAGCGTTACCGGCACTTTCCAATCCGCCATGCTGACCTATAATTGGTCTTCTAACTCGGTCTTGGCCACCCAGTTCAATTTCGACACCAACAGTGCCACGTTCACCCAGATGGACGTTCAGGCCATGTCCACCTTGATCCAGCAGGGCAAAACCACTCCGTCGATGAATCTTAACGGGGACAGCGTGATCAACCAGGCGGATGTGGATTTGCTGGGTAAAATCCTGACTTTCGGCAGTTCTTCTGCGGCTGACCAGGCCAGTCTGCTCGGACA
>Ga0209310_1002515_pt1 | contig 11703 bp, 10 predicted proteins | sample AD_UKC030_MetaG_FD_184415 | JGI IMG/M metagenome (GOLD analysis project Ga0209310, IMG submission 184415) | Active sludge microbial communities of municipal wastewater-treating anaerobic digesters from USA - AD_UKC030_MetaG (SPAdes) (version 2) | ecosystem: Engineered > Bioreactor > Anaerobic >... | reverse complement strand
GTGAAAAACAAAATCAGAATACTATCTACCAAAAAACTTCTGCCTAACCAAAAGCAGTTCTTATTAAATGCAAACTTTTGTTTAGTAGAAGCAGATTTTATCAAGATTGATTTTCAAAAGAATAAAATAGAATCAAAATATGATTATTTGATTTTCACTAGCCAAAATGCCGTTAATAGCGTTTTATCCAATGAAAATTTCGAGGATTTAAAAGAAAAAATATGCTTTTGTGTGGGAAAAAAAACAAAAGTACTTTTAGAACAAAATGGATTTCAAGTATTGCAAGCGTTTGATTATGTAGAAGAATTGACCCCTTTTTTAATAACCTATTACAATCATAGTACATTTACCTTTTTTTCCGGGAATTTAAGACAAGATACTTTACCTATTGCTTTTCAAAAAGCAGCTATCATTTTTGAAGAGAAACAAGTGTATAATACCTCTTTAACGCCAAAAAAAATCAAGAGCGATGTAGATGGAATTTTGTTTTTTAGTCCATCAGCTGTTCGGAGTTATTTAATAGAAAACACTATTTCCAACGAAATTTGTTTTTGCATTGGGACAACAACAGCTAAAGAAGTAGAAAAAACAACCAAAAACATAGTGATTGCTAACCAGCCAACGGTTGAAAATGTAATTATACAGAGTATAAACTATTTTAAAAAAGAGAATAGCAAATAGAATAACCGCTTATAGCATATTGCCTAAAGCCTAAAGCAAAAGATAATGATAAAGAACGACCTTTTTTTAAGAGCCTTAAACAATGAAACCGTTGAACGTCCACCCGTTTGGATGATGCGTCAAGCCGGAAGATATTTACCTGAATTTAGAGCTTTACGCGATAAATATGATTTTTTTACCCGTTGCGAAACACCTGAATTAGCGGCCGAAATTACGGTTCAACCCATTCGAATTGTTAAACCCGATGCGGCAATTTTGTTTTCGGATATTTTGGTGGTGCCAAGAGCGATGGGAATTCATGTGGAGTTAAAAGATAATTTAGGGCCCATTATTCCAAACCCGATTCGAACAATCGAGCAAGTAGACCAAGTATATGTTCCAAACGTCAATGAAACTTTAGGCTATGTTTTTGATGCCATCAAATTAACCAAAGAAATGCTGAATGATGAGGTGCCGCTCATTGGTTTTGCAGGTTCACCATGGACCATCTTTTGCTATGCGGTGGAAGGAAAAGGCTCGAAGAGTTTTGATACAGCCAAAGGATTTTGTTTTTCAAATCCGGTAGCAGCACATATTTTATTGCAAAAAATTACCGACACCACAATTTTATATTTAAAAGAAAAAGTAAAAGCAGGTTGTAACGCCATTCAAATTTTTGATTCTTGGGGCGGCATGCTTTCTCCGGTTGATTATCAGGAATTTTCTTGGAAATACATTAATCAAATTATAGAAGCTTTAGCACCACATACCAAAGTAATAGTTTTTGGAAAAGGATGTTGGTTTGCTTTGAATGATATGGCAAAATCAAAAGCATCGGCTTTAGGTGTCGATTGGACTTGTTCTCCTAGAAATGCCCGTTATCTATCAGGAGGAAGAATTACGCTCCAAGGGAATTTCGATCCATCTCGCTTATTATCGCCCATTCCAACTATCAAAAAAATGGTTCATGAGATGATTGATGAATTCGGAAAAGACAATTACATCGTCAACCTTGGTCACGGGATTTTACCCAATATTCCGGTAGATCATGCGAAGGCTTTTGTGGAAGCAGTGAAGGAGTATAAAAAGTAATTTTATGATAAAAACAGATTTATTTTTTATTGATTATTTAGTATTAGAAGATGCCGCAAGCCTATCTGAAATGATGTTGTGTAATCACGATAATTTTAAAAGATATTTCCCGATAACTTTATCTAAAAACAAATCAATAGAAGATAGTTTAAAATTTATTAAAGAAAAAAATATAGAATGCCATGCCAAATCGGAGTTTACTTTTGTAATAAAAGACAAACAATTGTCAAAAGCAGTTGGTATAATTATAATCAAAGAAATAAATTGGGAAATCAAACAAGGTGAATTTGCTTATTGTATGAGTTCAGAATTTGAAAACAAAGGATGGATGTCAAATGCGATTGCTTTAACTTCCAAATACGCATTTGAAGTTTTAGGTTTTAATAAACTTCAAATCATTGCTCACAAAACAAATTTTGGAAGTTGTAAAGTTGCTGAAAAATGTGGGTTCCAATGGCAAAAGACTTTAATAAATGAATATACACCGCCAAATGAATCGCCATTAGATATGGAATTATACGAATTATACAATGAAAGATAAATTCTATCAATATATTCTCCAATTGCAAAATCAAATCACTTCTAAATTAGAAGCAATCGATGGTGTTGCTAAATTCCGTGAAGACATTTGGGAACGACCGGAAGGCGGTGGCGGAAAAACAAGAGTTATTGAAAACGGTCAAGTCTTTGAAAAAGGTGGGGTAAATATTTCAGCTGTTCATGGAAAATTACCAGACTCCATGCAAAAATTATTCAATGTGGGCGAAGCTGATTTTTTTGCCTGTGGTTTGAGTTTGGTTATTCATCCTAAAAGTCCAATGGTGCCAACCGTTCATGCCAATTGGCGGTATTTTGAAATGTATGATGAAAACGGAGCAATCATCAATCAATGGTTTGGTGGCGGTCAGGATTTGACGCCATATTATTTGTTTGAAGACGATGCGATACATTTTCATCAAACGTGCAAAACGGCTTGCGACAAACACAATTTGGAGTATTATCCGAAATATAAAAAACAATGTGACAATTATTTTTGGAATGCTCATAGAAATGAAGCCCGAGGTATTGGCGGATTATTCTTTGATTATTGCAAAGCAACCGAAACAGTTTCCATGGACGATTGGTATAATTTCGTCACCGAAGTAGGCAATAGTTTTTTAGAAGCCTATGTTCCAATTGTGGAGAAAAGGGTACATTTACCTTACAATCAACAAAATAGAACTTGGCAAGAAATCCGTCGAGGTCGTTATGTAGAATTCAATTTAGTGCATGACAAGGGCACTTTATTTGGTTTAAAAACCAATGGTAGAATTGAAAGTATTTTGATGAGTTTGCCGCCACATGTGCAATGGGTGTATGACCATCATCCGGAAAAAGGAAGTGAAGAAGAAAAATTAATTGCTATTTTAGAAAATCCGAAAGAGTGGTTGTAAAATTTGTCATAGTGCTGTTTTTAGGAGGAATCGTGAGCTCGTTTGCACAAAAGGATTCACTTCAAAATACGCATTTTGTCTCATATGATGAAAAAGTAATTTCAAGTATTTATTATCAAGACATATCAAATAGTTTTCAAGTCAATTTCAATACCGAAGGAGAAGCAAATTATTTGGGTTTAGAACCCAACCGAAGAGCACAGATTGGACTAAATTTGAGTTATAAATTTATTGACATTTCCTACGGATATTCGCCGGAGTTTTTGGCTGAAAACAAAGACAATGAGGGTTCAAAATTATTTAGTTTAGGCACTCGATTTTATTACAAAAAATGGATGCAATCACTTTCTTTCATCAATCAAACGGGTTTTTATATAACAGATGGGGAGACAGAAATAGCTTTTCCAAGACTTAGAACCACAAAAATTGGAGGAACAACATCCTACATTTTTAATGATAAATTTTCATTCAAAATGATTGCCAATCAGAAAGAATGGCAAACAAAAAGTGCCGGAAGCTTCATTCCCAATCTTTCGATTTATTATACCAATTTTGATTTGAATGATGGAAATCCGGAAAATAAAAGCAATATTTATTTAGTTTCTTTGTCTCCATCGTATTTTTATAATTGGGTAATTAACAATCACTTTTTAGTTTCCGGAGGATTATCCGTTGGTGGCGGATTTAATAGTGTTGATGGTGATTTTGCACCTATTTATGAAGGAAGTGTTAGTTTGAAAATTGGCTATAATTCCGACTCGTTTTTTACATTCGTCAATCTGAATTACATCGATTTTGTTCAAGATTCAGAAGCTGAAATTCGTTTAAATGATCAAATAGCAACCTTTAAATTTACAGCAGGTTATCGTTTTAACCCACCAAAAAAAGTAAAAGAATATTACGATAAAGCAAATAAAAAAATCGGATTGTAAACACATAAATCTACAATCATTAAATTAAAAAAAATGTACCCACTCAGAAGAAACAGAAGATTACGAACCAATGAATCCATTCGTTCGTTAGTTCGCGAAACCATTCTTTCACCAAATGATTTTATTGTACCGCTTTTTGTGGTTGAAGGAAAAGGAATCAAAGAGGAAATTCCTTCGATGCCCAATTATTTTAGATTGAGTTTAGATTTATTGGAAAAAGAAGTAAAAGAATTGACTAAATTAAACCTTAATTCGGTTTTAGTTTTTGTAAAAGTGCCCGATCATTTAAAAGACAATAAAGGAACCGAAGCACTGAATCCAAACGGGTTGATGCAACGGGCGGTTAAGGTTATTAAAAATGCTGTTCCGGAAATGATTGTAATGACGGATGTGGCTCTAGATCCATATTCAGCGTATGGTCATGATGGTGTGATTGAAAACGGAGTGATTGTAAATGATTTAACTTCGGCTATTTTGGCAGAAATGAGTTGTTCACATGCTGAAGCGGGAGCCGATATTGTCGCTCCGAGTGATATGATGGATGGAAGAATTTTAGAAATCAGAGAAGCATTGGAAGACGAAGGTTATGTAAACACCGGAATCATGGCCTATAGTGCTAAATATGCATCGGCACATTATGGTCCGTTTCGCGATGCTTTGGACAGTGCTCCTGTTGACAAGATTGATATTCCTAAAGATAAAAAGACCTATCAAATGGATTATCATAATCGAATTGAAGCCATTCGTGAAACCAGAATGGACATTGACGAAGGTGCTGATATTGTGATGGTAAAACCGGGAATTTCGTATTTGGATATCGTTCGTGAAGTTAAAAATGCATTTGATGTTCCGGTAGCAGTATATCAAGTTTCAGGGGAATATGCCATGATAAAAGCAGCATCCGAAAGAGGTTGGTTAGATCATGACGCAGTAATGATGGAACAAGTTACTGCGATTAAAAGAGCCGGTGCCGATATGATTGCGAGTTATTTTGCAAAAGATGTTGTGAAAATAATTTCTTAAAATGATATTTATCAGTTATTTAACATTTTTTAAATCGTAAATTTGAGTAAATCAAAAAAATGGAATTTTATGAAAAAATTATTTTTTTTACTCGTTTCTGTGGCTTTTATTTCTTGTGGAGAAAAAAAATCGGAACCTTTCGGAAAATCTAATGATGAGAATTTAACGGAACCTATAGCGGTTACTGCAGACGCAAGTCTTAAATTAGGAGAAGACTTATTTAATGGTGTTGGATTGTGTAAAACATGCCATTTGCCTGACAAAAAAGTAATTGGCCCTAGTATTATTGATGTGGCAACTATTTATAAAGAGAAAAACGGAAACATAGTGGAATTTTTAAAAGAAAATGCCGAACCAATTGTTGACCCTACGCAATATGAAGTGATGAAAACCAATTTTGCCATTACAAAAAGCATGTCTGATGAAGAGCTAAAAGCTTTAGAAACCTATATATATAGTTATTTAAAATAAAATCATTCTAAAATTAATTTGAACCCAACTCTTGGAATATTTTCAATCCGAATGTTGGGTTCTTCTTTAAAAATTTTTCGCAAGCGGGAAATAAAAACATCTAAACTTCTCCCCACAAAATAATCATCGGTTCCCCAAAGTTCCATCAAAATTTTTTCTCTTTTTAAAACAGTATTTTTATTCTCTAAAAAGAATTTTAATAAAGCAGCTTCCCGTTCAGTGAGGTTTGTCACTTCTTTTCCTTTGGAAACACAATAATTTGTCGGATCAAATTCAAAGGGACCAATTAAATAAGTTGTTGTTGTTTTAGAGGTTGTTTTTTGACTTCGATTCAAAAACACTTCAATTTTCAAGGTCAATTCTTCCATGCTGTAAGGTTTAACCAAATAATCATCGGCACCCAACTTTAATCCTTTGATGCGGTCTTCTTTCATGGTTTTTGCTGAAAGAAAAATAATGGGGATTTCTAGATTTCGTTTTCGAATGGCCGTTGCAATTTCAAAGCCATCCATATCCGGTAACATCACATCTAAAATACATAAATCATATTCATTTGAACAAAAGGCATCAAAACCTTCTTTCCCATTAATAAAATGGGCAATATCATATTGATTTTCTAAACTATCAGCAGTTAAAAAACCTAATGATTCATCATCTTCAACATAAAGAATTTTCTTTTTACTCATACAACATCTTTTTTTGGGATGAAAATAAAAACTGTTATGCCTTGATTTTCATTATTTTGAATAGCTATTTTCCAATGATGTAAATCAATTATTTTTTTTACATAAAATAAACCAATACCAAAACCTTCAATATCTTTTTTGTTTTCACGCGGGACCCGATAGAATTTATCAAAAACATAATCAATGTGTTGTGGAGCAATTCCGCTTCCATTATCCGAAAAATGGAGAGTAATTCCTCTATCGTTTTCAACTGATTTTATTACTATTTCAGGGCTTTCAGAGCAGTATTTCAAAGCATTATCAACAATGTTATATAAAACATTATTAAAATGAAATTCGTCGGCCAAAACAGAAATTTTAGAAGGTATTTCAATTTTAACAACACTTTTTTTAGTTGATTTTAAAATAGCATTTTCTTTAACTAATTCTAAAGCGTCTTTAATATTAATGGGTTTTTTGTCCAATTCTATCCATTTTGCATCTCCTTTTGCCACATTTAGAATCCGTTCAATATGTTGATTTAATTTATGGCTTTGGTTCGTAATAATTTGCATGTATTTGGCCAATTTTGGATTGTTTTTAATTTCATCCTGTGAAGAGGCATATTGTGAAGCAATTAAAATTGACGAAAGTGGTGTTTTGAATTCATGGGTCATGTTATTTATGAAATCAGTTTGCAATTCGGTATACTTTTTTTGTTTTAATAAAAGAAAAACAGAGTATACGTAAATAATTAAAACCAAAAACAATATGCCGGTGTAAATCCAATATTGACCTAACGAAGTAATAAATTTGTGTTGTAAATCCGGAAATCGAATTCCGAAATAATAGATTAAACCTTCATTTTTTTGAAAACAGTTTTCACACTTCTCCGGTTTACCCGAATCACTGGAAACATAATTTCCATATATCATTTCATCTGTTCCACAATTATAAATAGCATATTCATAATCAATACCAAGTTTTACTTTTTGAAATTCAGATTTTAAATAATATTCTAAAACTTGGTGTTCAAAAACATCGTCAATATTTACAATGTAATAATCGTCCGTAATTTTTTTAATTTGATTAGTAATGGCTAAATCAGTTTTGTTGTCACGATAAATCCGTTTTACCACATCTTGTAAAGCAAAGTGAATTTTATCTTCAAACTCTTTTTTTTCAAAAGAATAGGCCCGATTTAGCATTAACAATTGCATAATCAACACCCCTACAATTGATAGGAATCCGGCAAAAATGATACTATTTAAACGGTTAAATTTCAATTTAATATTAGATTTAGACACAAAACTACTAACACAAGCGTATATTTTTTTCTGATTAACAACTCATTAACAAAACTTATGATGTGCTTAACAAATATCCGCTTTCTTGTGAATATATTTGCTAAGTTCAAACGAATTAATCAATAATTTAAAAATAATAAGTATGAAATCTTTAAAAGTATCTTTATTTGCTTTTGCTGCAACAGTTTTGTTTTCAGTTAGTGCAAATGCTCAAGAAAAGAAGGCAGCAGTAACTCCTGCTATCACTACAACTCCTGCTCCACAAAAGCCAACAACTCCTGTAAAATGGAAAGAAGAGATTTTTGATTTTGGAGACATCAAAAAAGGAACACCAGTTTCTCATGATTTCACTTTTGTGAATACAACTAAACAAACAGTTTTAGTTACTAATGTAAAAGCATCTTGTGGATGTACGGCTACAAATTATACTAAAACACCAATTAAACCCGGTGAAAAAGCTACCATTACAGCAACTTATAATGCTGCAAGCCCAGGTGCTTTTTCAAAAACAGTTACTGTTTCTTTAAATGAAAATGAAGTACCAAAAATACTTACTATTAAAGGGAAAGTATTGGATGATGCTCCTGTTACACAATAAGAATATCTGCTAAATTATAAATTCAATTAAGCCATCTTTTTTAAAAGAGATGGTTTTTTATTTAATTAAATTTCAAAAAACAGTTTAACAATTGAATTTTTTATCCTACTTTTTTTTTACTTTTATAAAAGTAAATTAATAAGCCATGATAGAAAAAATTAAACTCGACAACATTTTATTTCTGGATATTGAAACTGTTCCGGAAGAAGAAAACTTTAAATTGCTTGATGAAGAAAAGCAGTATCTTTTTGAAACCAAAACGCAGTACCAACGAAAAGACGAATTTACTCCTGAAGAATTTTATGACAAAGCCGGTATTTGGGCTGAATTTGGAAAAATTGTTTGTATTTCAGTGGGTTATTTTATAACTAAAGGAGATGTCCGAAATTTTAGAGTCACTTCCTTTTTTGGAGAAGAGAAAAAGATTTTGAAGGATTTCAGCAATTTACTCAATAACCATTTTAATCAACCACAGCATATTTTATGTGGCCACAATGCCAAGGAATTTGATTTTCCTTTTATCGCCAGAAGAATGATTATTAATCAAATTGAAATTCCAGCTAAATTGAATTTATTTGGCAAAAAACCTTGGGAAGTTCCGCATTTAGACACGCTAGAGCTTTGGAAATTTGGTGATTACAAACATTATACTTCCATGCGTTTACTCACTAAAGTCCTGCAAATTCCATCTCCTAAAGATGATATTGACGGTAGTGAAGTAGCCTATGTTTATTATGTAGAAAAAGATATTGACCGTATCATCACTTATTGTGAAAAGGATGTGATAGCCGTTGCACAAGTTTTTTTACGATTACGTAGAGAGGATTTATTAATTGAAGAGGAAATTATTCATGTATAAATTGATTTCCTCTATTTAGTTTTTTTATTTCTTTAAAATTATTTTTTTAATGATTTTGTGGTTTTTATTTTGAATAGAAAGAAAATAAATGCCACCTGATAGGCTACTAAGATTTAATTCTTCAGTATTCTGAAATGTATTTTTTGAGATAATTTTTCTTCCCTGAACATCAAATAAATCCATTTTAGTTTCTCCCACTATTTCATTTGTGAGCTGAATTGTGATATAATTTTGAGTTGGATTAGGGTAAATACGAACGAATTCCATTAAATTTTCTGATATACTTAAACTGTTTTCAATCGTAATTATAACGGTATTATTTGGCAACCAACCTGAAGAACTGTTAAGTATATCTGCTTTAAACGAATCTTGACCGGGTTCAAATTGTGAATTTGAATAGCTTATTCGACCTTCATTTATATCACTTTGTGTAATAGTATTACCTATTGTAAGTGCTGTTCCATTTTTTGTAAGCAGTCCAAGAATAGGTGTTTCTGTAAGTGTATAAGTTTGGTTATTGTCTGATTGAGAAGGTGTTGAGGCATTTATTTCCGTGTTTAAAATAACTTTATTACTTGACGTTGTAGTTACAATTCCATTGTTTTCAAAATTTAAATTATTTGTAACAGTTGATAAACTACAAAAATTCAATGAAAATGAATTGATGCTTCCACCATCACCATTATAATTATCAATCACTTGAAGTTTCCAAATTCCATCAGCAGGTAAACTGTTTAAATTACTTAATAGTTGTAGTGGTTTTATAATTCCTGAAATTGCGGGTGCTGGGTTTATTCCACACTCCAAATCTAATCCGGAGTCATCTAAAATGGCATCTATATCATCTTCTCCACCGCAAGGCTCCTCAAACAAAGTTATTCTCGGACTTCCAATAGAAGCCGGGCCATCAAGATAAATTGTCATATCTTGAACCCAAGTATGTGTTAAATTTAAAGTAACATTTATATCTCCAATGACAAAACCACCCGAAACGGTTACTGGGACAGAAGCCAATGAATTTGCTACACTACCAATAGAGGCGTCTGAAAAATCTGTTCCTATAAATTGATTTTGACAATTTAAAATACCGGTTTGAAAACTAGAAACACTATAATTTGTTGCAGTTCCACAACGATTACTTGGTTTAACTCTCCAATAATAAACGGTTTCACTTGCTAAGTTAGTTGCGGTATAATTTGTGTTTGCAGTTGATTGAGATTCAATGATTGAATTAAAATTAAAATCTGTAGCAATTTCTAGTATATAATTTTCAGCATTAATATCTTCTTCCCATGTTAAATTTAAGGTGGTTGAAAGACCTGTTTGACCATTTATAGGATAGGTCGTTGTAACAGAATTAAATTGATTGCTCAAAATCTTTAAATTTACATAACGGGTTTCTGAATCCAATCCATTACTTCCTACTACTCCAATGGAATATTCTCCTGGAATAACATTTGATAAATTTGAAACAGTCATTGTAAAAATACCATTCATGTTTATGGGGTTTGAACTAAAATTGACGTTAGCTCCGGCAGGTATATTTATTGCCGATAAATTTACATTCCCACTTGATGCACCATTGAAATTAAATGAAAAGACGGCTTCCTCGTTGGCACATTTTACTTGATCATATCCAAGAGGAACTATTCCAAAAGAAGAATCAATCCCTGAAATAATCAATCCGAAAGGTTGATCATTATTGACTAACGTTCCTTTACTGGAAATAGTGATGGTATAATCTCCACCATTAGCTGAATCTATTTTAATTGTTTCAACGGTATCTACAAAATTATCCCCGTTTCTTACTGCTAAAAGAGAAGCATTAGATTGTAACCGCCATGGGAAATAGGTATTGGAACCTTGTGTAATTCTAATATCTAAATCATTTACTAAAGCGGGAATTGAGCTATTTAATATTCCGTTATTAACAATTCCAGGAACATCTGTCCAACAAATCGTTGCGGTTAAAGGAGCTCCTGCAATAGATTTTACAGTCATTGTGTAGGTCTCGTTTGTCGCTATTTTTTCTTCAGAAATCCAAGTATTTAATCCATTGTTTGTGATGGCAATGGCAGCCGCTTTTGCATTCAAAAGACCCCAACCAAATTTTGCATCCGGCCCGGCATTTCCGGCATCATCTGCTGTATGACAAGCCAATCCCTTTAAGGTTGAAGAGCGAATAAATTTTTGATATAAATTGGAATAATGTTGTTGTAATAATAATAGGGTTCCCATAACATTCGGACTTGCCATTGATGTTCCCGATAAAGAGGTGTATTGGTTATCACCCGTACTCGTGGTTGAATTTAATGTTGTTCCATTTCCTGTAATATCTGGTTTTATTCTGAAATCGTCTGATGGACCTTGACTACTGGATGAGTTTATATTTACTAAAAGTAGATTTCCATTAGTATCAACAATAGCATCTTGTGCGTTAGCAATGACTAAATTGTTTTTACCGTTTTTGTTTCCGGTTAATTTATCATAGCCGGCTGTAGAGGGATTTTGATTTGTGTTCCCACCATCATTTCCGGCAGAAACAACCATTAAATAATAAGGTGAAACGTATTGAATTTCATCCCATGCTCTTGTATCTGCAGAATAGGCTCCTATATACCATGGCCCAGGAGCACTTGAAATCGGAACACCATACGAATGAT
>Ga0209310_1002506_pt1 | contig 11734 bp, 1 predicted proteins | sample AD_UKC030_MetaG_FD_184415 | JGI IMG/M metagenome (GOLD analysis project Ga0209310, IMG submission 184415) | Active sludge microbial communities of municipal wastewater-treating anaerobic digesters from USA - AD_UKC030_MetaG (SPAdes) (version 2) | ecosystem: Engineered > Bioreactor > Anaerobic >... | reverse complement strand
ACGGGGCTGAGCGCGCCGAGCACCTGGCAGTGGATGTTCGAGGGGCACGGCGGCACGGGGAACGACGGCTGGCGGACGGGCGTGCAGGTGGACAGCAACTCCTACACCATCAAAGTCCGGACGGTGTCCGACGATTTCGGCCGCGGTCCCACCCCGTTTCTGGAGGCCCACGTGACGTTGGACCGGTCCAACCCCATCAACAACGAATTGACGTCGCCGGGGGCCGTGAGCCGCATGGGGGACCTGGCCACCGTGGAAGGCGTGGTGCAGGACGTGACCTCGGGCGTGAACAGCGCTACTTCCAAACTTTACGTGATCCATGGGACGGACTACTACAACTGGGATGGTCTGGCGGGGCACTGGTCCCCCCACACCACCAACTACGTGATCTTCACGGGAGGGATTTCCGCGCCGGCCGGGAATCCGCCTCGGGGCGACCCGGACTGTTCCTGGTATTGGAACGTGCCCGGCGGCAACAATTTTTGGACGGAAGGACAGACCTACCAGATGAAGTTCGCGGCGACGGACATGCTGGGGCACACCTCCACCAGCACGGTCCGCGAGTTCAAATGGGACGTGCACGCCCCCACCAGCACCCTGGTGACGCCCTCCACCAACACCAGCTATTTCAACTACGCCTCCCTGCCGTACATCTCCGGCACCATGGCCGACAATCTGGGTCTGCCGCTGGACGGGTTCGCCAAGGTGGAGTTGGCCGTCCACCGGTCCAGCATCGGCGTGACCAACGACAACAGTTGGCTGCAGTCCAACTACACGTGGAACTCCACGCCGTATTGGCACACGGTGTCGGGAAGTTCCGTCACGCCGAGCAACGGAAGCTGGAAGTTTCTGAAAAACTCCTTCTTCGAGGACCGGGGGCAGTACGAAATATGGGCCCGCGCCTACGACGGCGCCAACCGGGAACTTCCTTCGGAAGAGCCGCCCAATCCGCCGACGCCGTCGGATGCCCATAAGCACCGGTTCCGTTTCGATACCTACAACCCGTCCATCGAGATCATCTATCCCTCCACCGGCGACGCCCCCAACGCCTACGGCCGGCTCATTTCGGAAAATTCCCAGTGGGGGTCCTTGGCCACCCTTTCGGGGACGGCCAGCGATTTCGCCCAGGGCAGTCCCGTGGACAGCGGGGTCAGCCTGGTGGAATACCAGCTCTATTGCGAAGGGGCCGATAAGTATTGGGACGAGTCGGCCCTGTCCGGCGTGGGCGACTGGGTCACCGCGACGAACCTGTGGAACCCGGCCAGCACCACCGACGGCTGGGCCACGTGGTTCGCCACGGGCGTCGTCTTCAACGACGGCGACACCATGGGACAGACCATCACCATGCAGACCCGGGTGAGGGACGTGGCCGGCAACGAGGTCATGTCCGATGTGACGACTTTCCTATATGATCCCGACGCCCCTTCCACCGTTCTCACGTTCCCGGTGAACGGCCGCGCCTACCGGGAAAAGATCACCACCATCAGCGGCAACACGCTGGAAAGCCCCGAAAACAACGCCGGCATCGACAAGATCCGGATCGGGCTCCAGCGGGACGACGGGATCTGGAAAGTGGCGGCCGGGACGAGTTCCACGCGGTCCGACCCCAACCTCCTGGCCGGGCAAATTCAGGGGAACAACTGGACTTACCCGGTGGGGGACAGCATGTTCATCGACCCCGTGACCTCGTTGCCCCTCCAGACCGCCACCTACACGATCCACGCCTGGTCCTACGACCTGGTGAAAAAGCCGGACGACTCTTACACGAACACGGAGTCTTCCATGACGACGGACGGCGCCTGGATCTACGACGTGCAGGCGCCGTCGAGCACCATCGTGCTTCCCGTGGACGAGACGTGGTACTCCGATCAGCCCGGTTATTCCCTGCCCACCCTGTCGGGCACCGCGGTGGACAACCCCGGCGTCAACGGCGCCGGCCTGCAGAAGGTGCAGATCGAGGTCCGGGACGAGGACGCCAACCCCAAGGTCTATTGGGACGAGGGGCTCAACGACTGGTTCGAAACGGCCAAGTGGAACGACGCGGGGCTCTCCAACGGCACCTTCACCTACGTCACCGCGGACCTCCGGAATGAACTCACCAGCGGCCGGACCTACCGCGTGCGCGTGCGCACCTACGACATGGCCTACAACCGGCTCGATGCCACGCCGACGGGCAACGTCGAATCGCCGGAGGACATCACGCTGTTGTATCAGCAGGAGAACGGGGACCGGATCAACGTGAACTTCTTCAAATGGGACTCCTCCGCCCCCGTCAGCGCCGTCGTCTACCCCGCGCACAACCAATCGTTGACCGACATCGATGAGATCTCGGGCACGGCCACCGATCCCGGCACCGGCACCGGGGTGTATAAAGTCTACGTGGCCGTCTACCAGGGCAGCGGGGGAAGCACCTATTTGACGAGTCTGGCGGGGGGGACGTTCACCGGAGGGCTCACCTGGTTCGAAGCCAGCACCAACACGGCTTCTCCCGTGGGATGGACGCTGGACACCTCGGGGGTGTCGTTCCCTACCGGCGCCGACTACCACGTGATCGTCAAATCCTCGGACGTCGTCCGGAATGTGGAGACGGTCGATCTGGCTCCCGGCGCCGCGGCCGCCGGCACCAACCACACCAAGTTCGTGGTGCCCTCGCCCCAGCCGGATTCGGACTTCACCCGGCCGGACACCACCCTGGGAGAGCCCCATTACACCCCGTCGGCCCTGGCCACCATCAGCGGAACGGCGCTTTACGCCACCACCGAACAGATCCGGTTGACGCAGGTCACCGACACCCCGAATCAGTTCTTCGACTCCAACGGGGTCTACAACGGCACGCCGCGGATCTGGGTTTCTACCCCGCTCGTGTCCGCGGAGAACCGGTGGTATGGGGTGGACGCCCTCAGTTCCGAGCCCATCATCTGGACGGACAGCATGACGGTGTCGAACTGGGCGGCCGGCACGAAACGGTATGAGATCGAGGCGCGGGCGCGGTACAACCTTATAGAGGAAGAAGATTACAATGCTTTGCCCGCCACCCGGACCTTTGTGGTGGACGGCAACGACCCCACCCTCACCTTCATCGAACCGAACTTCAACTACGAGCGGTCCCTGCCCACCATCTCCGGCACCGCCACCGACACCGCCCCCGGAAAATTCGACCAGTCCGCCGGCGCTTTCCCGGTGCAGGTGGCCATTTCCTCCGCGGCCAACGCCTGGTGGAACTGGTCGAGCAACTGGGCCTCCGCCTCGCCCATCTTCAAGAACGCCACCGCTTCCGACGGCTCGTTCAATTCCGCCAACGAGCCGTGGTATGTGGCGTCGGACATGCCGCCCCTGGAGGACGGCAAGACCTACACCGTGCGCGTGCGTATCGTGGATAAGGCGGGCCGCCAGCCGGCGGACTTCAACCAAGTGTTCACCGTGGACATCTCCTCGCCCACGGCGGGCATCGTCCTGCCGGTGGGAGGACTGCCCGGCATCCGGACCCTGCCGACCCTTTCCGGCACGGCCACGGACAATTTTTCGGACAGCATCAACGACGTGCAGGTGGCTTTGCGCCGGCACTACGCGGATTACCGCTGGTTGAGCGAGGCCACCACCAACTTCACGGTGCTGCAGAGCACGCCCTACTTCATCAGTCTCAAGAACCATCCGGAACTCGGGTACCTCTCGCCGGACGCCACGTTCTACATGTTCACCCCGCCCAACATCGACAGCAACTACACCAGCGGGGCCGAGCACGTGCTGGTGGTTCGGGCGATGGACAAAGCCGGCAACAGCCAGGTGGTGTTCAACTCGCCGTTGTCCTCCCACACGTTCCGGTTCGACACCAACGTCCCCGAACCCAGCGTCACGTTCCCCCTGGACGACGGGACGCCCGGCCAGGGCCGCTACCGTCCGGAGGCCGTCGGCGATTTCCCAACCAGCAGCCTGGCCGGCGAGTCCCCGGACAAGCCGGACGCGGTGCCCCCCCTCTCGAACGCCGGGTTGCGGCAGGTGCAGATCAAGCTGTCGTATCTGCTGGCGGGGGATTCGTGGTATTGGCTGGGGTCGAATTTTTCCAGCGGCACCGCGGCGGAACTGGCGGCCTGGAAATTCGCCGATTCGGCGAGCCCGTGGGCCTACAACACGGACATCGTGTGGCCCGCGTGGGATCAGGAGTATAAGCTGGAAGCGCGGGCCGAAGACCTGACCACCGAAGGCGTGGTGGTGGGGGTGGGGAACATCAGCCCTCCCGATTCCGTGAATTTCATCGTGGACCGGACCTCGCCGACGGTGAGCGTGACGGGGCCGACGGGGGGGGTGCTGCCGAGCCTGACGGTGATCACGGGGACGGCGAACGCGCTGCTGTCGGGATTCAGCCGGGTGGAGCTGAAGATCAGCACGGGGACGGGGTCGTTGTATTACTGGACGAACGGGTCGACGTGGACGGCGACGGAGACGTGGCTGACGTCGGAGAGCACGAACACGCTGATCAAGGACGGGGAGACGGGGTGGCACTACGACGTGCCCGGGGCGATGCTGGTGAACAACACGACGTATACGGTGGTGGCGCGGGCGCGGGACTGGGCGGGGAACGTGACGGCGGGGGCGAACTATTCGACGCGGACGTTCGCCTACGACGCGCAGCCGCCGACGGTGAGCATCGCGCACCCGGTGAACAACTCGACGTATTCGGCGGTGGCGGTGTATGTGTCGACGCCGGTGACGGGGTCGGCGGCGGACGTGTTTTTGAGCACGGTGGCGGTGGCGTGGACGGACCTGACGGAGGGGACGAACAAATATTTCAACGGGGCGATTTGGACGACGGGAGGGCCGTATTACCTGGGGGTGACGAACGGGCTGACGAGCTGGCAGTTCAACGACGGGGACCTGACGTTCGCCAACGACCACGCCTACCAGGTGGAGGCGCGGGCGACGGACCTGGCGGGGAACAACACGTATGCGGGTTCGAAGGTGATCGCCTACGACGTGACGAAGCCGACGAGCACGGTGACGGCTCCGGCGGGGTCGTATTTCGCGTCGCTGGGGAGCATCGGCGGGACGGCGTCGGACGATCCGGGGGACGCGTATCTGTATGAGGCGCGGTTGGGGACGCACACGGTGGGGATGGCGGTGAAGCAGGAGTGGAGCGGGGGGAGCGGGTGGTGGAACGGGTCGGCGTTTTCGGGCGGAGCGCCGTTGTATGAGGAGGTGACGAACACGACGACGCCGCCGACGTCGAATTCGTGGACGTATTCGGTGCCGGCGGGGATGCAGAACCTGCTGCAGAGCGGGGCGACGTATTGGTTCGTGCCGAGGGCGGTGGACCGTGCGGGGAACGCGGAGTTCAGGGACACGGCGGAGGGGGATATTCCGTCGGGGACGGGGCGGCGGTCGGTGTATGACAGCGTGAAGCCGACGGCGACGGTGGTGGTGCCGGTGGCGGGCGGGGAGATCCGGTCGCTGCCGACGGTGAGCGGGACGGCGGTGGACGATTACAAGATGAAGAACGTGCGGGTGGCGATCCGGAAGAACGATCCGGTAACGCCCTTGTGGTATGGGGCGGACAACAACTTTTCGGTGGCGGGGACGAACCCGAACTTCCTGCAGACGACGACGAACGTGGTGACGCAGACGCAGATGGGGTGGGTGTTCGCGCCGGCGCTGATGGACGACGATTTTGTGGGGGACGTGAGCTACACGATCGTGGTGGAGGCGACGGACGACGCGGGGGCGTCGCAGACGACGTTCAGCGTGCCGGAGTCGTCGCGGACGTTCCTGATCGACAAGCTGGCGCCGGAGAGCGCGATCACGCTGCCGGCGCACGACGGCGACGGGCAGAGCGGGCGGTATCCGCCGGGGAACATGGGGCAGACGTCGACCCGGTTCGGCGGGAGTTCGGCGGACCAGCCGACGTTGAACGCGGGGGTGGAGCAGGTGCAGATCCTGTTGAGCTATCTGCAGGACCCGGACACGTGGTATTGGACGGGGACGGGCTTTTCCAGCGGGGCGGCGGAGTCCACGTATTGGCGTCTGGCGAGCGGCACGGGGACGTGGGTGTATACGGAGAACGTGATCACCTGGCCGGCGGGGGACCGGGAATACACGCTGAAGGTGCGCGGGGAGGACGAGGCCACGCTGGGGGCGGGGAGTGCTTTGGACGCGGGGAACGTGGAGGTGCCGTCGACCGAGGGCACCGACATCCGCAGGTTCATCATCGACGGCTCCTCGCCGACGGTGGGCATCACCACGCCGACCGCGGCGGTCATCCGTTCGCTCACCAACATCACCGGCACCGCCTCGGCCGCCCTGTCCGGACTGAACATGCTCCAGCTCAAGATCAGCACGGGTTCCGGCGTCAACATGCGCTATTGGACGGCGGGGTCCACCTGGACCGCCAACGAATATTGGCTGGCCACCTCCACCAACGTTCCCGGGACCCAGGGCGTTTACGGCGTGCCGCCGTCGATGCTGGTGAACCACACCACCTACACCCTGGTGATGCGCGGCCTGGACTGGGCCGGCAACCTCTCCGCGGTCTACTCCACCCACACCTTCCTTTTCGACGGATCCTCGCCCACGGCTTCGATTTCCTTCCCGCTGATGAACGTGGCGTATTCCACCTACACGTTGGCGTTGTCCACGCCCATCCAGGGGTCGGCGTCGGACGTGGAGGCGGGTCTCTCCACCGTGACGGTGGCGGTGCAGAACGTGGAAGACACCACGGAGTTCAACGGCGCCGGTTTCGTGAGCAACGGCGGCGTGCCCCTCTACCTGCCGGCGCAGGGCACGCCGGCCAGCTGGACCGCGGCGGACCCGGACCTCTACGTCAACCTGGAGAACGACAAACGGTACGACATCTATGTGCGGGCGTTCGATGGGGCGGGCAACCAGTACACCTCGGCGAACCGGCGTTTCCGTTTCGACGTGGAGGCGCCCACCGCGCCCATCAACGCGCCGTCCGCCGGATACGCGACGGGGTTGACGGTCGTCACCGGCACGGTGTGCGACGAATGGCTGGCCGTCGGAAACCGGAACTACGAGGCGGGCGTGGGCACCCACACCGTGTACATCGCTTTCAAAAAGGGCGGCGCCTCCTGGTGGGACGCCGGCGTGCCGGATTTCCTGAGCAGCGATCCGGTGTGGTATGAGACCGTCACGGACACCAACACCGACGTGGACCCCGGCGTGAAGGTGGCCTACCGCTGGACCTACTCGGTCTCCGGCGACCTGTTGACGAAACTCGGTCCCGGCGGCCAGATGCAGATCGTGACGCGGCCGCTGGACCTGGCGGGCAACGCCCCGTTCGGCGCCGGCGACGCCCAGGCGGACGGCAAGGGCATCACGGTGCTCTTCGACGACAAACCGCCGGTGGCGGGCATCGAACTGCCCGCGCCCAACGTCAACTACCGGGTGGCCACGTTGCCGACGCTTTCCGGCACCGCCAACGACACCCTGACCGGCAACACCGGGCTGCAGATCGTGCGGGTCTACCTCAAGAACGTGGACGATGTCACCTACTGGCAGCCGTCGGACAATTCTTTCGCCTCCGAGATATTGGCTTCCACCGCCACGCTGTATCAATCCTCCTGGACCATCGTCCCGCCGCTCGCCAACATGCGCTCCAACGCCACCTATCGGCTGTGGGTGGAGGCGCGCGACGGCGCCGGGAACTGGCTTTCCGTGCCCCAGTCGTCCTTCACTTCCAACGCCGGCGGCGTGCCGTTCTTCTTCGACAAGCGGGTTCCCTTCACCCAGCTGGTCCTGCCCTCCAGCGGAAGCGCCATCAACGTTCCGTTGACCACCCTCTCCGGCACCGCGGTGGACGACCCCACCGGGATCGGGTCCGGGGTGGTGATTTCGGGCGGGAACACCATCCGGCTGAAGATCATCCGGTCCGACGGCCTGTACTGGATGGGCAACGCCTTCGACGTGGACGTGGCCACGCGGTATCCGTCGGCGCTGCCGCTGTTGAGCGGAACGACGGTGTGGGGCGAAAAGATCAGCCCCAACGAGGCCAGTTTTTATGGCATGGGCTACAAATACACGCTGCAAATGCGGTCCGTGGACCTCGCCGGCAACGTGGAAGCGCCGGACCCCGAAGGGTGGTTCATCTACGACGTGCAGTTGCCCACCGCCACCATCACCACCCCGGTCACCGGCTCCTTCCTGCAGGCCCTGGCGTCCATCCAGGGGACGGCCGATGACCGGAGCACGCTGGCCTCGCCGCGGGATTTCGAGGCGGGCCTCGTCTCCACCGGCGTGAAGGTGGCGGCGCAGAGAAAGACCGACGGGTATTGGTGGGACGCCAACAACGGTACCCCGCCGGACCGGTTCGTGTCTCCTCCCGGCACGCCGGTGTGGAACGACGCCTCTTTTGTCGGCCAGGCCAGCGGCACCTGGGACTTCTCCTTCCCGTCCGGGGCGCTGGTGAACGGGGCCTCCTATTATGTGCAGGTGAAAGCCGTGGACTTGGCCACCAACGAGCAGGCGGTGTTGTCCAAGTCCACCTTCACGGTGGACACCACCTCGCCGTCCTCCCGGGTGATGTACCCGGAGGCCACCACCTACAACTCGGTGGCGACGATCTCCGGCACCGCCACCGACACGTTGCCGGGCGAGTTGGACGTGGTGGAGGTGGCGATCATGCAGCTCACGGCGCCGCAGGAACGTTGGAACGGTTCCGCCTGGGTGGGCGGCGGCACGCCGGACATCTGGCTGTCCTCCGGCGTGGTGAACTTGGTGCGGCAGGCCACCTGGACCTACGTGCTGCCCGGGACCATCTGGAACAACAAGAACAACAAGGATTTCGTGGTGAGGGCGCGCGCCCGCGACAAGGCGGGGAACCGCGCCACGGATGTGGGCTCGGATATCCAGTTCACCATCACCACGCCGGAGGCCATCCCCACCATCGAGAACCCCCTGCCGGACCACCAGTACCGCACCATTACGCCGAATAATTTCCCCGTGGCCAGCGGGAAAGGCGTCAACCTGCGGCTCTCCAACGGCGTCAATTACCGGTTGGTGCGCGAATCGGACAAAAAACAGTGGGACGAGTCGTCGCAGACCTGGATCGCCTCGGCCACCGTTCCGGCCGAGGAATATTACAACGCGCCGATAGACCCGTCGGGCGCCCTGCTGGACTGGAGCACCAGCACCGTGAACGTGAGCTGGACCAACAACTCCTCCTACACCTTCATCGCGCGCGGGTACAACAGCGCCGGCGAGGCGACCGTCACGCCGCCTTCCGTCTTCTTCTACATGGACGACGACGCCCCCACCGCCGCCACCATTTTGCCGGTCAACCCGCCGGGGGCGTACAACTCCATGGAGACACTGACCGGCACCGCGGCCGACGTCACCTCGCTCATGAACGATTCCATGGACGAGATGCAAATGCGCATCAAACGCGGCGGCGAATATTGGAAAGGAGGCAGCACCTGGGACACCAACTCCGCCGGGTCGGATTTCGGCGTGCCTTTCCTGCCGGCGGGCGGCAAGACCGTGCAGTGGTCCACCAACCCGGCGGTGAACTGGGAGGACGGCCGCTCCTACACGCTGGTCCTGCGCCCCAAGGACAAGGCCACCAACCAGCCGCTGGAGACCATCACCCAGGCGTTCGTCTTCGACGCCTCCACGCCCACGGCCAGTCTTTCCACGCCCACGGCCAACGCCATCTACAAGAACCTGCCGACCCTGTCGGGCACGGCCTATGACCCCATCCCCGCCGGGCCTCCGTACAACAACATCTCCGACGTGAGTCAGGTGGAGATCCGCATCTACTGGCCCAACTACAACGTGTATTGGAACCACGCCGAGGGCGATTTCACGTTCGGTCCGGGCGACGCCGAGAACGCCTGGACCCCCGCCGCCGGGGTGGCGCCGTGGACCTACACGCACGCGCAACTGGCTTCGGCGCTGTCGTCCAAAGGAGACAACTACAACGCGTTCAACGTGTCGGTGCGCGCGTGGGACGCGGCGGGCAACAAACAGGTGATCTACAGCGCGCCGTTGTCCAGCCGCACGTTCCAGATGGACACCCAGCCGCCGCTCACCACCATCACCAAACCGGCCCAGGACGCGGGCGAGGGCAGCGCCGTCGGTAAATACCGTCCGGCGGATCTGGCGGGCGGAGACGCGTTCAAAGGCGACACCGCGGACCTGCCGGCCGGGGCGGCGTCGGGGGTGGCGTCGCAGGAGGTGAACCTGGCGGCGTTCGTCGGCAACGACACCTGGTACTGGCTGCCCACCAACATGTGGTCCTCCGGCACCGTGACGGAGACGGACGCCTGGCGTTCCGCCAGCTTCTACACGTCGTCTTTCACGTTCCTCTTCCAGCCGGACACCAACTGGCTGTGGGACGGCGCCTATCAGTTGAAGGCCCGCGCCCGCGTCAACGAGCGCATGGACTGGGTCAATACCCAGCTGTGCCGCGACCTGGCTTATGGCACCGTCTATCCGCAGATCTTTCCCTTCCACAAGCGACCCAGCGATGAAGCGCAGCGCGTACAACTGCAATGGGGTTGCGAACGTGCACAGGGCTGGCTGAAGGTGCTGGACCAGAGCCTGCTCGGCAGCGCGAACCCGTACCTGTGCGGGCCGCAGATGACGATCGCCGACTATTTTTGTGCGGCTTTCGTGTCGCTGGCCGCGACCATCGGCAGCGACCTGTCGGCCTACCCGAACGTGCGCGCCTGGCTGGGCCGCATGAAGGCGCTGCCGAACTGGGCGCCGGTGAACCAGGCCATCGACGGCTACGCCGCCACGCTCGACCGCACGGCGATGGTGCCGGTCTGAAGGAGGCCGCGATGATCCTGAAGCTGCATCACAACGCCTACCGCTGCCGCGATTCGGAAGAGACGCGCGCCTTCTACGAAGGCTTCCTCGGCCTGCCGCTGGTGGGCACGCTGGAGATCGGCGAAACCAAGAGCGGCCGCGAGACCGAGACGCTGCACACCTTCTACCGGCTGGACGACGGCTCGCACCTGGCCTTCTTCGAGGCGCCGGACATGGCCTTCGACTTCAAGCCGCAGCACGACTTCGACCTGCACATCGCGCTCGAGGTCGAGCGGCCGGCGCTCGAAGCGATGTTCGCCAAGGGCAAGGCCGAGGGCATCGAGACCCGCGGCGTCTCCAACCACGGCTTCATCGACTCGATCTACTTCCGCGACCCCAACGGCTACGTCATCGAGTTGTGCTGCAAGCGGCCTGGGCACGACGCGGCGATGGACCCGACCAGCAATGGTGCGCGTGAGAAACTCGACCGCTGGACGGCGCAGCGCCGCAGTGCCGTGGCCTGAGCGAAAGCCCGCCTATCCCTCGAACGCCGTTGACATGACCGACCTGGCCGCCACGCCCCCTTCGCGACTGGCGCTGTACCTCGACCTGATCCGCTGGAACCGCCCGGCAGGCTGGCTGCTGCTGCTGTGGCCCACGCTGTCGGCGCTGTGGATTGCCGCCGATGGCTGGCCCGGTTGGCACCTGTTGCTCGTGTTCGTTCTCGGCACAATCCTGATGCGCAGCGCCGGCTGCTGCATCAACGACGTGGCCGATCGCGACTTCGATCGCCACGTCAAGCGCACCGCGCAACGGCCGGTGACGCGCGGCGCGGTCACGGTCCGCGAGGCGCTGGCGCTGGGTGCGGCGTTGACGCTGGCCGCCTTCGGCCTGGTGCTGACAACCAACCCGCCGACCATCCTGCTGTCCTTCGCCGGGCTGGCGATCACGCTGCTGTACCCCTATGCCAAGCGCG
>Ga0209310_1002502_pt1 | contig 11746 bp, 10 predicted proteins | sample AD_UKC030_MetaG_FD_184415 | JGI IMG/M metagenome (GOLD analysis project Ga0209310, IMG submission 184415) | Active sludge microbial communities of municipal wastewater-treating anaerobic digesters from USA - AD_UKC030_MetaG (SPAdes) (version 2) | ecosystem: Engineered > Bioreactor > Anaerobic >... | reverse complement strand
TCTGCTCACGCTCGACCGCCACACCACCGGCGACGGCATCGTCAGCAGCCTGCAGGTGCTGGCGGCGTTGCGCCGCAGCGGCCAGACCCTGGCCGAACTCACCGCCGACCTGCGCCTGATGCCCCAGGTGCTGCTCAACACGCGCGTCGAGCGTGGCTTCGACTGGCAGTCGCACGCGCCCTTGTCGCGGCGCGTGGCCGAGGTTGAAGAGGCCCTGGCTGGTTCGGGCCGGGTGCTGATCCGGCCCTCGGGCACCGAGCCCGTGCTGCGTGTCATGGTCGAGGCCGAAGACGCCGACCTCGCCGACGCGCTAGCCGCCAGCCTCGTCGAGACCCTGCGCGCGGCCTGAGCCGAGGCAAGCCGCCCGCCATCCGCGACTGACTGGGTCGCGCGCGGTGACCGGCTGTCATGGCCTTGTCACACAAACGGTTCCGCCGCCTCGGACGGGCGTTTTCCCCAATGTTTCCTGAAACATGGCGGCTGCGCATGTCACGGTTCGGTCATCCGCGCTGCATAGACTGCGCCGCGTGATGCCCCTTTCACCGTCCTCATTTTCCCTTTGGGTGAGTCCATGAAGATTCCCGCGATCAAGTCCCTGCTCTGTGCTGCCGTGCTCGTGACCGGCAGTGCTGCAGCATTTGCCCAAGAAGTCACCGGCGCCGGCGCCACCTTCCCGGCGCCTCTTTATGCCAAGTGGGCTGATGCCTACTACAAGGCCACGGGTGTGAAGGTGAACTACCAGTCGGTGGGCTCCGGCGCCGGCTTGCGCCAGATCCGCGGCAAGACCGTGGACTTCGGTGCCTCGGACATGCCGCTCACCGACGAGGAACTCGCCAAGGATGGTCTGGTGCAGTTTCCGACCGTCATCGGCGGCGTGGTGCCGGTGATCAACGTCAAGGGGATCGAGACGCGCCAGCTCAAGCTCACCGGCCCGGTCCTGGCCGACATCTTCCTGGGCACGATCACCAAGTGGAACGATCCGAAGATTGCCCAGCTGAACCCGGGTCTGGCCCTGCCGGACGCGCAGATCTCGGTCGTGCGCCGTGCCGACGGCTCGGGCACGACCTTCATCTTCACCAACTACCTGTCCAAGGTCAGCCCTGACTGGAAGGCCAAGGTCGGCGAGGGCACGGCCGTCAACTGGCCCGCGGGTGCCGGTGGCAAGGGCAACGAGGGCGTCAGCGCCTTCGTGCAGCGCCTGCCCAACTCGATCGGGTACGTCGAGTACGCCTACGCCAAGCAGAACAAGATGCCCTACGCGCTGCTGCAGAACGCCGCGGGCAACTTTGTGGCCCCTGATGACGACACATTCGCTGCCGCCGCGGCCGGCGCCGACTGGAGCAAGACCTTTTATCAGATCCTGACCAACCAGGCGGGCAAGGACGCGTGGCCGATCACCGGCGCGACCTTCATCATGATGCACAAGGCGCAGGACAAGCCCGCGCAGGGCGCGGCCTCGCTGCGCTTCTTCGATTGGGCCTACGCCAATGGCGACAAGATGGCCACGGAGCTCGACTACGTGCCGATGCCGCCTGCCGTCGAGGCTTCGATCCGCAAGAGCTGGGGCGCGATCCAGGCCGACGGCAAGCCGGTCTTCGTAGCCAAGTAGTTCTGCTGCCAGACCCTCGGGGCAGGGTGCGTCGTGCCCGCCCCGGGGTCGATCTCATCCCGTCCAGGAGCCAAGCAGATGGGCGCTACACTGTCCACGGCCACCACGCTCCCCGGAAAAGAAGTCATGAAGACTCCCGGTATGCCACCTTCGCGATCGCGCGGTCAGGTGGCCGACATCGTGTTCCTCTGGGTCACCCGCGGAGCAGCGGCGCTCACGCTTCTGCTGCTGATGGGCATCATCGGCTCGCTGGTCGTTGGCGCCTGGCCGTCGATCCAGACTTTCGGCCTGAAGTTCCTGTGGACCGCGGAATGGGATCCGGCGCAGGACGTCTACGGCGGGCTCGTGATGATCTACGGGACGCTGGTCACCTCGGCCATCGCGCTGATCATTGCCGTGCCCGTCAGCTTTGGAATTGCCTTGTTCCTCACCGAACTGTCTCCGCGCTGGCTCAAGCGGCCGCTGGGCACGGCGATCGAACTGCTGGCCGCGATTCCCTCGATCGTCTACGGCATGTGGGGTCTGCTGATTTTCGCCCCCATCCTATCCAAGTACGTTCAGGTTCCGCTGCAAAACGCGTTCGGTTCGGTGCCTGTGCTTGGCGCGCTGTTCCAGGGGCCGCCAGTGGGCATTGGCCTGCTGTCGGCGGGGATCATCCTGGCGATCATGATCATCCCGTTTATCGCGGCCGTGATGCGCGACGTGTTCGAAGTCACCCCCGCGCTGCTCAAGGAGTCGGCCTACGGCGTGGGGGCCACCACCTGGGAGGTGGTCTCGAAGGTCGTGCTGCCCTACACCAAGGCCGGTGTGATCGGCGGGATCATGTTGGGCCTGGGCCGTGCGCTGGGCGAGACCATGGCCGTGACTTTCGTGATCGGCAACATGAACCAGCTTTCCAGCGCGTCGCTGTTCGAGCCCGGCAATTCGATCACCTCGACGCTGGCCAACGAGTTTGCCGAGGCTGCGCCCGGCCTGCACGCCGCCTCGCTGCTCTACCTCGGGCTGGTGCTGTTCTTCATTACCTTCCTGGTGCTGGCCCTGTCCAAGCTGCTGCTCATGCGCCTGAAGAAGAACGAGGGAGGGCGCACATGAGCGCTGTGGTGAATGCCGGCCGGAGTGACTATCGCCTGCCGATGCACCGGCGCCGCAAGGTCATTAACGTGATCGCGCTGGTGCTCTCGCTCGCTGCGATGACCTTCGGCCTGGTGTGGCTGATCTGGATCCTGGTTGAGACCTTCTTGCTGGGCGTTGACGGCCTACGCCTGGCCACATTCACCCAGGACACGCCCCCGCCAAACACCGACTCGGGCGGACTGCGCAACGCGATCGTCGGCTCGCTGATGATGGTGTCGCTGGCTACGTTGATTGGAACGCCGGTAGGGGTCCTGTCCGGCATCTACCTTGCCGAGTACGGCCAGCGCGGCTGGTTCGGCGAAGTGACCCGCTTCATCAACGACATCCTGCTGGCCGCGCCCTCGATCGTGATCGGCCTGTTCATCTACGCCGTCGTGGTGGCGCCGCGGGGCGGATTCTCGGGCTGGTCCGGGGTGCTGGCGCTTGCATTGATCGTCGTCCCGGTCGTGGTACGCACGACCGAGAACATGCTGGCGCTGATCCCCAACTCTCTGCGCGAGGCCGCCTACGCAGTGGGAGCTTCGAAGTACGTGATGATCAAGAGCGTCACCCTCAAGGCTGCCATCGCGGGCGTAATCACGGGCGTTCTGCTCGCCCTGGCGCGCATCGCCGGCGAGACCGCGCCATTGCTGTTCACCGCGCTGTCCAACCAGTTCTTCTCGGCCGACCTTTCCAAGCCCATGGCCAACCTGCCGGTGACCATCTTCAAGTTCGCGATGAGCCCATTCGAAAATTGGCAGAAGCTCGCCTGGGCGGGGGTCTTCCTGATCACGCTGGGCGTACTGGTGCTGAACATCCTGGCCCGCATGCTGTTCCACAAGAAGGACTGAGGCATGAACTCCGAGACTGCCGCCGCGACCAAGGCGCGCACCAAGATGACCGTGCGCGATCTGAACTTCTACTACGGCAAGTTCCACGCGCTCAAGAGCATCAACCTCGATATCGCGGAGAAGCAGGTGACGGCCTTCATCGGCCCGTCGGGTTGCGGCAAATCCACGCTGCTGCGCACCTTCAACCGCATGTTCGAGCTGTATCCCGACCAGCGCGCCCAGGGCGCGATCGAAATGGACGGAGACAACCTGCTGACCACCAAGGAGGACGTGGCCCTGCTGCGCGCCAAGATTGGCATGGTCTTCCAGAAGCCCACGCCCTTCCCGATGTCGATCTACGACAACATCGCCTTCGGAGTGAAGCTCTTCGAGCGCCTGTCGCGCTCCGAGATGGACGACCGCGTCGAATGGGCGCTGCGCAAGGCCGCGCTCTGGAACGAGGCCAAGGACAAGCTCGGCCAGAACGGCACCTCGCTGTCGGGCGGTCAGCAGCAGCGCCTGTGCATCGCGCGCGGGATTGCGGTCAAGCCTGAGGTCATCCTCTTCGACGAACCCTGCTCGGCGCTCGACCCGATCTCGACCGCGAAGATCGAGGAGCTGATCGAGGAACTCAAGGCCGACTACACGGTGGCCATCGTCACGCACAACATGCAGCAGGCGGCGCGGGTCTCGGATTACACGGCGTACATGTACCTGGGCGAGCTGATCGAGTTCGGCGAGACCGACCAGATCTTCATCAAGCCCAAGCGCAAGGAAACCGAGGACTACATCACCGGCCGCTTCGGCTAGACCACCCAGGAGTCGCTTCATGCCCATCGGAGATCATTCGTCCCGCGTCTACGACCAGGAGTTGGAGAACATGCGTTCGCGCGTGCTCCAGATGGGCGGGCTGGTGGAATCGCAGATCAAGGTCGCGCTCGACGCCTTCGATGCCGGTGACGTGGCGGCGGCAGAGCAGGCCATTGCCGCCGACCGCCGCGTCAACGAGCTCGAGCTCGAGCTCGACAAGCTGGTCAACCACGTGATCGCCCGGCGCCAGCCCACGGCGGGCGACCTGCGCATGATCATGGGGGTGGCCAAGACCATCACCGACATCGAGCGTTCGGGCGACGAGGCCTCGAAGATCGCGCGCGCCGTGATCTGGCTGCGCGACAAGGACAGCTCAGGGCGCTTCAACCGCATCCCGGACATCCGCAGCTCGGGCGAGGCGGCGCTCACCATGTTCCGCCACGCGCTCGACGCCTTCGCCCGCATGGACGCCAGCGCGGCGGCCGCCACCATTCGTGAGGACCAGGCGGTCGATGACCGCTTCCGCGCCATCCTGCGTCAGCTCGTGACGTACATGATGGAGGATCCGCGCTCGATCACGCCCTCGATCGACACGGTGTGGATCGCCAAGGCGATCGAGCGCATCGGCGACCACGCCAAGAACATCGCCGAGCACGTGATCTTCATCGCCCAGGGCGAGGATGTGCGCCACTCCTCGCCCGAGGAGGTGGAGCGCACGGTGGCGCGCAACTGATGAGCGCCTCGATCCTAGTCGTCGAGGACGAACCCGCGATCGGCGAACTCGTCGCCTATGCCTGCACGAGCCAGGGCTTTGAGGTGCGTCGCTCCGAGGCGGTGACCAGCGCGCGCACCGCGATCGATCAGGAGCTGCCCGACCTCGTGATCCTCGACTGGATGCTGCCCGACCGCTCGGGGGTGGATCTGCTGCGCGAGTTGCGCAGCCAGGAGCGCACGCGCGAACTGCCGGTGATCATGCTCACGGCCCGTGGCACAGAGGCCGACCGCGTGAGCGGGCTCGACGCCGGCGCCGACGACTACGTGGTCAAGCCGTTCTCGCCCAAGGAACTGATTTCCCGGGTGCGGGCGGTGTTGCGGCGACGTGCGCCGCAGGTCTCGGGCGAGCCGCTCTCCTATGGTGCGTTGCGCATCGATCCTGCCCGGCATGAGGTCACCGTCGATGAGGTTCCGGTCAAGCTGGGGCTGGCTGAATTCAAGCTGCTGCGCTTCCTGGTTGGCCATCCGGAGCGCGTCTATTCGCGCGCCCAGTTGCTCGACAGCGTGTGGGGCGACCACGTGTTTATCGAGGAGCGCACCGTTGACGTTCACGTGTTGCGCCTGCGCAAGGCCCTGACCCCTGCCGGCGCGCAGCACCTGGTGCAGACCGTGCGCGGGCTGGGGTACCGCCTCTCCTCGCGCATCGAGGCCTAGGGTGCGCGCCAGCCAGGCGAGCAGGATCGAGATCATCGGCCCGGCGATCGGGCGGATTGCGGCGCTGCTGCTTGCCGGTCTCGTCCTCGGCTGGCTGGCGGGGCCGACCTGGGGGCTCGGGTTGGTGGCGCTCGGCGCCCTGGTCATGCTGGGGTTTCACCTGCGCTATCTGGATCGTCTGGCGTTCTGGCTGGAGCAGCCCACCCTCGACACGGTGCCGGACGGCATCGGCGCGTGGAGCGAGGTTTTCGCGCGCGTCTACCGCACGCGCCGCGCGACCGAACAGCACGAGCGCCGTCTGCAGGACAACGAAGAGCGCTTTCGTCGCACGATCAGCGCACTGCCCGAAGGACTGGTCCTGGTGGATGCGGCCTTGCAGATCGAGTGGTGCAATCCGATGGCGGAGCGCGACTTCGGCATCCGCCTGACGGCCGACGCGGGGCTGCGCCTGACCAACCTGGTGCGTGAGCCCGAGTTCGTTGATTACATGACGTCGGGCAAGTTCGACATGCCGCTGATCTTCCGCCCCATGGCCGGAGCGGCGCGCGCGCTCGAGGTGCGGGTGATCGAATTCGAGCCGGCGCGCTCGATCGTCATCTCGCGCGACATCACCGAACGCGAGCGGCTCGACGCCGTGCGGCGCGACTTCGTGGCCAACGTCTCGCACGAACTGCGCACGCCGCTCACGGTGGTCAACGGATTCCTCGAGATGCTGGTGGACGGCGCGCCTCCGCCGGAGGAGGTGCGCCGGCGGCATTTGGGTCTGATGCGCGAGCAGACCGGACGCATGCATCGTCTGGTCGAGGATCTGCTCATGCTCTCGCGCCTGGAGTCGGACCAGACGCCGCTGGTCGAGGAGCGCGTGGATGTGGCCAGGCTGCTCCATGACACGGCCGACGACGCGCGCCTGCTGTCGCGGGGCAGGCACCTCGTGGAAGTGGAGTCGCCCGCCGCGCATGTGCGCGGCTCGCGCGACGAACTGCACAGTGCGATCGGCAACCTGGTGAGCAATGCCGTGCGCTACACGCCCGAGGGCGGCCGCATCCGCCTGCGCTTCGTGCTGGAAGAGGAGGGCGGCCGCATCGAGGTGTCCGACACCGGCATCGGCATCCCCGCCGAGCACCTGCCGCGGCTCACCGAGCGCTTCTACCGGGTGGACAAGAGCCGCTCGCGAGATACCGGCGGCACAGGCCTTGGACTGGCGATCGTCAAGCACGTGCTGATGCGCCACGGCGGCACCCTGGACGTGGAATCCACGCCGGGCGAAGGCTCCACTTTCATCGCGCGGCTGCCGCGCGCGCGCATCGAACCCGACTCGCTGATGCGGGTGGCGTGAAGCCTCAGGCGTGCAGCGCTGGCTGGCGCTGCGCGCGGGCGCACACCTCGCTGAATTCCGGGACCTGATCGGCGAATAGGCGCTCGATGCGCCAGTCCTGCAGGAGTTCCATGGCCAGTTCGAAGCTCGACCGGTCCATGCGGTAGAGGGACCCCAGGTTCACCGGGCCGGCCTCCGTCAGAGCGACCACAAGCCCCATAAGCGCTTGGGTGGAGTCCGATTCAGGCGCCGTCTCGATCTGGTGGCGGATGCGTTTGATGGCGTGCATATGGTCTCCTTGCGGTGCACCAAGACTCTGCCCGGACTGCATGGCAGTTTCGTGACAGACATGTGACATCCGCCGGGCGCTTGTCCGGGCGCAAGGCCCGGATCCGCCTGTGCCCGATCGAGGCAGGCGTGGGGCTGTCACCTCCCGGTCACGTCGTGGCCTCAGACTGGGTTGCATGCTGGAAAAGAGCCGGATGATGGCGGCGCTGGGTGAGGTGGCCTTGCTCAAGCCCGCCCAGATCGCTGCCGCCCTGGTTGCCAACGATCGGGCCAAGTACTACATGAGTCTGTTGCAGGCGGCTCGCCAGCATGCCCGGACTCCCGATGCGCCGGCGCCCAACCTGAGGCCGGAGCGCCAGGCCTGCGGGATCGACGACGCCTCCCTCGACGCGGTGCTCGCTGGTTGCGAGGCGGGCGGCACGGGTGACTTGCGCCTGCCCCGTGCGCCCGAGCTTGTCGATCGCCTGCGTAGCGAGGTCACCGGGCTGCTTCGGCCCATCGAGGGTGAGCCCGGCACGCGCCTGGCAACCCGCCTGGCGGCGCTCATGGAGCGCGTCGGCACCGTGAGGGCAGAGGCGATCACGGGCGCGCAGATCGACCTGCTGACTGCCGTGGGCGATGAGGACACGGTGCACCGCGTGGTGATGGATGCCCATCGCGAGATCAACCGGCTGCAGGCCGCGATCGCCACCGAGACGATCGAGGGCGCGGCGGCCTACGGGCTCGAGGAAGGCGACCGGCCGGTAGTGCGCGCCTTCATGAAGGGCGTGGCGCGCACTGCCAGCCTGAAGTTCGATCATCCCGGCCTCGATGCAACCGCCACCCGCACGGCCGGCCGGCTCGTGATCCAGAACGACCTGGGCACGACCGACGCGCACGTTCTGGTCGTGCGCGTCGAGGGCCTGCAGGTGACGGTCAGCTACACCGACGTCCACCTGCAGCGTCTGCTCTTTTTGCAGGCGCTGCTGCGTGCCAGCGGGATGCGCTGGGACGACACTCGGTCCCGCGCCGACAACGGCTTCGCCGACGGCGTCTACCACCTCGCCAGCGGCCGCCTCGAGGCCGCGGACCCGGCGCAGCTGCTCGAGTTCGTCGAGCTGCTCGGCTCGCGCCTGGTGTTCTTGCTCGACTGGAACCGGGCGCGCAAGCGGCTGCGCCAGTTCCTGCCCAAGGACGACGCGATCCGTCTGCTGCGTTGGGCTGCGGAGGCCGAGGTCGGGCACATGGGCTGGCTGCGCATGGGCGCCGACGCCCTCATCCAGGACGCCTTGCAGTTCGTGGAGCGGGCCACCCGCGGGCAGATCGGCGTCGGCGAACCGCTGCACGAGATGCTGGGTATCGCCCAGACGGTCGAGTTCATGCGCTTCGTGTTGCGCACTTCGACCGAGGCGGCGCGCCGCGGCGAGCCCCCCACCTACGTCCAGGACGCGGTGCGCGCCGAGTTGCTCGGTCAGGTGCGCTCCGGGCAGCAGGCCCTGCTCGACCTGGCCGCGGAGCACGCCGCGTGGATCGCCGAAGTCGCGCAGGCAGTCCGCGACGCGCTGCTCGCCTGGCCCTTGGTCGACGAGAACCCGCGCACCAAGGTGCTCGCGGCGCGCGCCAAGCGCTGCGAAAGCCGCGCCGACGAGCTCGTGGTGCGCGCCCGGGAGCTCGCGCTGCGCGCCGAGCGCGGCGAGTTTCACCGGCGGCTCGTCGAGGCGGCAGACGACGTTGCCGACGAGCTCGAGGACGCCGCCTTTCACCTCAGCCTGGTGCCCGCGGGAACGAGCGCGGAGAGCCTGCATGCCCCCCTGCGGGCGCTCGGCGAATTGCTCGTCCAGGGCGCCCAGGAGTACGTCAAGGCGATCGAGGCCGCACGCGTCGTGCGGCGTGCCGGCGCGCGCGAGGACACGCGCGACTTCCTGGAAGCGGTGCACCGCATCCTGCAGATCGAGCGCAGCACCGACCTCGCCGAACGCGAGGTCGAGGTGGCTCTGGCCGCCGCCTCGGGCGACTTCCGCTCTTTCCATTTCATCGGGCAGACGGCGCGCAACCTCGAAGGCGCGGCCGATGCGCTGATGCACTGCGCCCTGCAAATGCGCGACGAGGTGCTCGACCAGATGGCGGCCAGCTCGCGATGACCACGGCCGCCGCTACCGCGCCTTGCCTCGCGAGCCAGGACGCCTTTGCTCTGGGCTGCGGACCCCTGCCCATGGCCGTCTGCCCGGGAGACGCCGGCTTCAAGGCCTACAACCTGTGGCGCATGGCGCGTCTGGGCCTGCCGGTGCCGCAGGCCGTGGTGATCGGGACCGGGCACTGCCGCGAGTTTCTGGCCGGTGCGGGCGAGTTGTCGGACGAAACGCGCCAACTCATCGCCAGACAGCTCAAATCCCTGGAGGCCGGCACCGGTCTGGAGCTGGGCAGCGCGCGCAAGCCGCTGGTGGTGTCGGTGCGGTCGGGGGCGCCGGTGTCCATGCCCGGCATGATGGACACGGTGCTCGACGTGGGCCTGAACGAGGCGAGCCTGAGGGGCCTGCTGCGCTGCACCGGCAACCCCCGGCTGGTCTGGGACTCGTACCGCCGCTTTGCGCAATCATGGGGGCCGTTGGTGGCCGGGGTGGACGGCGCGGTGTTCGACGAACTCAACGCCCGGCATCTGCAGGACGCGGGGGTCGACAGCCTGCGCGAGCTCGACTTCGAGCAACTGATGCGGCTGGCCCGGGAGAGCGCGTCGCTGCACGAGCAGGTATGCGGCGCCCCACTGCCCGAGTCGCCGATCGCGCAGGTCGAGGCTGCCGCGCGCGCGGTCTTCGCGTCGTGGCGAAGTGAGCGGGCGCGAAAGTATCGCGCCCTGAACGGGCTGGACGACAACACCGGGACGGCGGTCACGATTCAGCGCATGGTGTTCGGCAACGCGGGAGGCACCTCGGGCTCCGGCGTGGGCTTCACGCGCCACCCGGCCACGGGCGAGCCGGAGATGTTCCTGGAGTACCTGTCGAATGCGCAGGGCGAGGACGTGGTCGGCGGCCGCCAAGCGGCCGGGAGCAGCGCCGCACTCGAGGCCGTTCTGCCCGAGGTGCACGGGCGGCTACGGAGCATCGGCGCGCTGCTCGAGCAGGAGTTCGGCGACATGCAGGAGTTCGAGTTCACGGTGCAGGACGGCGAGCTCTTTCTGTTGCAGACCCGCTCGGGCAAGCGCACGCCCTGGGCGGCGCTGCGTATCGCCGTGGATCAGGTGCGCGAGGGCACGGTCAGGCCGCGCGAAGCGCTGGCGCGCATTGCGGACCTCGACCTCGACAGCATCCGGCGCACCCGCGTGCGTGGCGACAGCGGGCGGGCGCCGATCGCGCACGCGCTGCCGGCCAGCCCCGGAGTCGCCAGCGGAGGGATCGCGCTGGACACGCCGAGCGCGATCGCGATGCGCGCCAGGGGACTGGCACCGATTCTGGTGCGCACCGAGACCTCGACCGAAGACATCGCCGGGCTCGCTGCCTCGGAAGGTGTGCTCACCGCCAAGGGCGGTCGCACCTCGCACGCCGCGGTCGTGGCCCGCCAGCTCGACCGCGTCTGCCTGGTGGGCTGCACGGACATGGCCGTGCGCCTGGACCAGAGGCGCTGCGTGATCGGCGGGCGCAGTTTCGCCGAGGGTGATCTGATCTCGCTCGACGGCGAGAGCGGCGCCGTGTATGCGGGCAAGGTGATCGTGACCAGCGAGCGGCCCACCGAGTGGATCGAGCAAGTGCGTTCATGGGCGAACGCCGCCTGAGCCGTCAGCTCCGCTCGATTGCCGCGCGATCGGTGACCCGGTATCATTCGCGCTCCCGCGGGGTGTAGCGCAGCCCGGTAGCGCGCCTGCTTTGGGAGCAGGATGTCGGGAGTTCGAATCTCTCCACCCCGACCAGTTTTCCGGTCCGTATCGCCCCAGCCCGTGCAGGTCTCACCTCTGCCCGTAGCTCAGTTGGATAGAGCATCGGCCTTCTAAGCCGAGGGTCACAGGTTCGAATCCTGTCGGGCAGGCCAGTTTCAGTGGTGGCTGTAGCTCAGTTGGTAGAGTCCCGGATTGTGATTCCGGTTGTCGTGGGTTCGAGTCCCATCAGCCACCCCACTCCATGCATCACGCTTGCGCTTCCGGCCTGGTCCGGGTATCCCGCATCCGCTGGTGCATGCGCTAGCCTGATCGCGGCGGCCTCTCGGGCCGCGCGCCACTGCGGAGACCGCGCTTCATGCATGCCATCAAGGGCGTACGAAAGTATCTGCAGAGCCATCCTGACACCGCCGATGCCTTGGTGCTGCGCCGGCTGACCGCCGCGCTGGCTGAGGAGCGCGAGTTCAAGCTGGCGGAGCTCTATGGGTTGGAGCGCGAGGCTTTCGAAC